>Ga0310690_10009057_pt1 | contig 12537 bp, 13 predicted proteins | sample AusTroGonzalo_MG_2_FD_207661 | JGI IMG/M metagenome (GOLD analysis project Ga0310690, IMG submission 207661) | Bovine rumen microbial communities from tropical cattle in Woodstock, Queensland, Australia - Gonzalo_04 (v2) (version 2) | ecosystem: Host-associated > Mammals > Digestive system >...
AAAGTATCAGGCTTAGCCAAAGAGAAATTGAATATTAAGTCTTGAGCCCCTCACCCCTCATGGCGGATTCGATCCGCCATCCCTCAGCGAGTGACGTTAGAAACCCATTCCACTTCGTACTTCGGAGTAGCTTCTTCTGTATCAGCAGCTTTGTCTCTATGCCAAATGGCAAGCACTTCGCTCCAGATTTTTCTGGCGAATTCCCCGGTAATAATCTCCCTTTTTGAATCAATTCCTAACATAATGAATGTATTTACGCTGCAAATATACAAACATTACTTTTTCAAAAGAAGTTCGTCATGAAATTCCGAAGGGAGTTCGGGAAATAAAAAATGGAGGTTGATTTCTCAATCTCCATCTTTTAAATTTGGAGCAGGGGCGGTGTAGTCTTACTCCTACGCGGAAAATACCGGATTAGTCATTTCTGACGCTGCAAACATAATACAACTTTTTCATCCCGCAAGTGTTTTGGCGAAGTTTTTTTAAATCCCCGCCCCAAGCCCCTCATGGCGAACTCGATCCACCATCCATCGTGCTTTTGGACATTAATGATGAAGCTAAAACTATAATAATGTAATAAACTCCTTGATCTTTATCACATTAATACTCGGCCTAGGGGTCTGTTTGAGAACATTGAAATGTTTGTCGTTCGTCACAATGAGTTCCGCACCTGAAGCTATTACGCAATCCGCAAACTTGTTGTCATCGGCATCGTCACGAACGGTTCACCGCATGACGATAAGGGGTGCGCATGTGTTCCTCGCCCCATTGTTCTATGGTTTTTTCATTGATTATACCTTCGTCCCATAAGGAATCAATCTCCTTTTGCGCCAATTCATTATACGACATAATTCTTCTCCTTTCTCGCTGCAAAAATACAAACTTTTTCAGGAAGTGCAAGTGTTTGTGTCCCGCGTCTTTCGTCTTCCGTCCAACAACCGGCTGATGCTGGTGGATAAACACAGGCTATACACAGGAGGTACACAGGACGATATCAGAATTTGTAGTATCTTTGCAGCGGAAATCATAAAACAAGACAACAATGACTACGAAAAAAGAGCAGAAGCAACAGGATCAAGAGCTGAAAAAAATGCAGCTTGAACTCATTGAACTCATGTTGAAGCGTGCCGGACTCACCCGTGACGACATCTATGACACTGCCATGCGCAGTTGGGTGGCAAAGAACCTCGACCTTCTGACAGATGCCGAACTGAAACGTTACAAAGGGAAAGTGCTGATATGAAAGGACATTTTGGATTCTCTAGAACTACCAGCGAGTGACGATCTAACCCGTCCCGCGTCCCGCTTCAAAAAAAAATAGTATTTTTGCAACGGTTTAAGCAACCACCCGAGCCGAATAGCGGTCTCAGTCCGAAGGCTCAAGAAATAAGGAGGCGAAAGCCTCCTTTTCTGTTTAGAATTGGAACCATTGGGGGTTAGCGAAAAGTTAGCGTTACCTTGGACCCGGGTTGAACTTGGTTGGGGATAAAAACAGGCAGAAAGCACATCCAATTTAATCTTTTTTCCTATCTTTGCATCAAAATACGATTGACCATGAGTGAAAAGACATTATCCTGCCTCCTCGAATATCTCTACGGTACCCTCACGCCCAGCAATATGCGCTGGGTTGGCGAGCACCTGATAGAGTATGCTAACACAGGAGCTCCTAAGCCTTATACCATTGAGGAGCTGCATAGTATGGTGGCTGAAGGCGAGAAACAGTTCGCAGAAGGAAAATGGCAAGACTCAGAAGACATGTTCCGCGAGCTGGAAGAGGAATTTGCTGCTGAAGAACCACAATACGCACAAACCGTATGAGAGTTAGATGGAACGATGAATCGAAAAAGCAGTTGCGAGCAACAGCCAAATACATTGGAATTATATTTGGCGAAAATGCCAGAGCGGATTTCCTGCAGGAAGTGAAGCACACAAATGCACTCCTTGCAAAAAACCCAAACATGGGGCCTGAAGAAGAGCTTTTGTTAGGTTTTCCATCTGCTTACCGAAGCATTGTCGTCCGGCAACACAATAAGATTGTTTATCGTATCGTCGACGATCACATCGAGGTAACCGCTTTCTGGGACACTCGCCGCGAGCCTCAGAACCAAGCCCAAAAGCTGAAAGACGACGAATCCTTGAATTCTTAATCACGTTCACCTCCACCCCATGCCCTCATGGCGGACTCGATCCGCCATCCCTCAGCGAGTGACGTTCTAACTGCCGGTTAGTGACGTTCTAACTGCCGGTTAGTGACGTTCTAACCACCAGTTTGTGACGTTCTAACCCGTCCCGCGTCCCGCTTCAAAAAAAGTAGTATTTTTGCAGTGTCAAACCTGCATGGTTTTGGCTAACCGGGTGACATTCCCGCGAGGGGCAAGCCTTTATCGACACTACCCAAAAAACAAAAGAGCTGCCTACGGCAGCTTTTTTCATTTAGAGTATCCGTCCAACAACCGGCTGATGCTGGTGGATAAACACAGGCTATACACAGGAGGTACACAGGACGATATCAGAATTTGTAGTATCTTTGCAGCGGAATAGAAGAAATCTTGCAAGAACCTTAGAATCACAGATATCGTTAAACCTTGCTGCTGGGCCTGGGCGGCGCTTACCTCGTTGCCAAAAAGCGCAAGAGGAATAATGGGATAGCCTGCGGCTAGAAATCTATCAAAAATAGAATAAAAATCAATCAAAAATCCCTGCCGGAGTTCGGAACACGACAATAAGATTTTGAACGATTTTAAAACAGATTTTTGAACGATTTAGCTACGCTGAATACTGCGTATTTCTTGCGAAGCAATCCCAGAATAGGAACATTGTCCTTTTCACAATATTTTGACGAGAGAGCCGGCGGCAGTTTTGCCGCTGGCTCTTGATTTTTGTCACACAGATATCACAGATAACACAGATTTCGTTGAACACTGGTTTTCAGCAATATATCCGACAGCAAACGACAACAAACGACTACTGTCGACTACAAACGTTTAATCAACGGCTTTTTCTTGACAAGGTTTGCATCTTTGCAGGGTAAAACTAAACCCATAGAGATATGACAAAGAAAAAACCCTTCGACAAAGAAAACACGAAGAAAATTCCTTTCGAGGAATTGATAGAGTTAATCAACCAGAAGTGTGACTATAAGTTCGCTATCATTGATTATGAGGTTGATGATGAATTGATTTCAATTGCGAAAACTGCAGGTGTTGATATCACCGGCTACAAACATGTTATCGAGACAAGCGGGACTGGACATTCGCAAAACAGACACGGCGAAAACAGTAAAGACAGAATGCCTCTGACAATGGAGGATTATTTCCTAATCCCATACATCATCAAGAACCGTGATAATGTTATCATTTCACCTTCGTTGACCCGAATACACAAAAACAAGGTCTTCATCTACGAGAAAAAGATAGGGGATGAATACGTCTATGTGGAAGAAATAAGACAAGGCCGCAACAAAAGCCTTGCATTCCAATCGTTGAGAAAAAGAAAAGCCTCCAAATAAGGAGGCTTTATTTTGTTATCGCGGAGGGTGTCGTGTCTTTGACCCGTCCCTTACGTCTTGATAGTCCGCTGTTTTTCTATCCGTTTCCGCGACCAACTGCCTGCAAAATTACAACATTTTTTCGAATCCGCAAGTCATTGGAGTAAAAAACTATCTTTGAAGGCTGAAAACTAGAGCACTGGAAGTTACTTGAAAGTAACTTGATAGTTACTTGAAAGACGCCGGTGGATAATCACAGGCTATACACAGGAGGTACACAGGACGATATCAGAAATTGTAGTATCTTTGCAGCGGAATAGAAGAAACCCTGCAAGAATGGTCAAAATAGAAACAAAACTTCCTGACGAGAAAAAGCCGCGCAAAGGCGGCAAGAAGAAAAACGGCAAAGGCACAAGGCGGATTGTGCTGCTGGTCCTGGTGATCCTCCTGATCTTCGCCGTAGCCTTCGGCTATTGGCTGTTCAAAACCGTGATGTCACCCAACGTGAAGACCACCGACGGCAAAGACGTTGAACTGTTCATCCCCACCGGCTCTGATTACAACCAGGTGAAAGCCCTTCTGGCCAACACGAACTGCATCGTCAACGAGAAAAGCTTCAACTGGCTGGCGGAAAAGAAGGAACTGCCCAAAAACATCCACCCGGGCCACTACGTGCTGAAAAACGGCATGAACAACAACCAGGTGGTCAACATGCTGCGGGGCGGACTGCAGACACCCGTGAAGGTTACCTTCAATAACATCCGCGATGTGAACATGTTAGCAGGTCGCATCTCAAGTCAAATCGAAGCTGACTCGACCTCGATTTCCAACCTGCTCCACAACCAGGAATATATCCATCAGCTGGGCTTCAACAACTACACCATCCCTGCCCTCTTCCTGCCCGACACCTACGAGTTCTACTGGAACACCGACGCCGAGGGCTTCGTCAACCGGATGTTCCAGGAATACAACAAATTCTGGAACGAGGAACGCAAGCAACAGGCCCAGACCAAAGGCCTGAGCCCCATACAGGTCAGCACGCTGGCCTCCATCGTCAACAAGGAGACCAACATGAGCGACGAGATGCCGCGTATGGCTGGCGTCTACCTCAACCGGCTGAAAAACAACTGGCTGCTGCAAGCCGACCCCACACTGGTCTTCGCCTGGAACGACTTCACCATCAAGCGCGTGCTCGACCGCCACAAGGAGATTGAGTCGCCCTATAACACCTATAAGTATCAAGGCTTGCCTCCGGGACCCATCTGTATCCCCTCGCTCACTTCCATCAAGGCGGTGCTGAACGCCGAAGACCACCATTACTTCTACTTCTGCGCCAAGGAGGACTTCTCGGGCTACCACAACTTCGCCAAGACCCTCGCCGAACACAACCGCAACGCCGCCCGCTACCAACAAGCCCTTAACCAACGAGGTATCAAATGAACGCATTCAAGGCATACGACATCCGAGGCGAATGGGGTCCTGACCTCAACGAAAGCATCGCCTACCGCATCGGCTACTTCCTGCCCGAGGTGCTCGACGCCGACACTTACCTTGTGGGCCGCGATATGCGCCTCTCCTCCCCTATGCTGTTCGACGTACTCACCAAAGGGCTCACCGACAGAGGCAAGAACGTGGATTACATCGGCCTCGCCACCACCCCGCTGGTCTATTGGACCACCGCCAAATACGGCTACGACGCCTCGATACAGATCACAGCCTCGCACAACCCCAAGAACCATAACGGCTTGAAGATCTCGGCCAAAGATGCCCTTCCCGTAGGCTACGACACCGGACTGAACCGGCTGGAAGCCCTGGTCGCCAGCGACAAAGCCACACCACCCTGCGCTACAAAAGGCCGTATCAGGGAGAAAAAGGTCTATGAAGACTATCTGGCCTTCCAGCAGCAGTTTGTCGGAGCTCACGACAACCTCAACATCGCGGTGGATTGCAGCAACGGAATGGCATCGCTCTTCGTCCACGAGCTTATAGGCAAGGCGCATTACATCAACGACACCTTAGACGGCAACTTCCCCAACCACGAACCCAATCCACTGGAAGACAGCGCGCAGGAACAAATCAAGGCTTTGGTCAAGAAAGAACGCTGCGACATCGGTCTGCTCTTCGACGGCGACGCTGACCGCATCACCTTCATCGACGAGAAAGGGCGCTTCATCAATCCCGACCTCATCATCGCCTTCCTGGGCGACTACTTCCTTGGCGAGCGGCAGCAGAAAGGCATCGTCCTGCAGGACATCCGCAGTTCGCGGGCCATACAGGAATACCTGGATCGCTATCAGGCTAAGGTGGAAACCTGGCGCGTGGGCAGAGCCTATGCCGCCTTGAAGCTCCGCCAGCTTGACGGCTGCTATGGCGGCGAGGTGGCGGGACACTACTATTTCCGCGACTTTTATTACTCCGACTCGGCCCTACTGGCTGCTTCCATCGTGCTGCGCCTCCTGGCCGAACGCAAGAAGGAAGGCCAAACGATGAGCCAGATCATCGACGACATCACACCCTATCATAACAGCGGCGAAATCAACTTCAGAATCGAACGGAAACAAGAGGCTATGGAGGCCGTAAAGGCCCATTTCGTCCAAGCCGAAAACCCCGAGCGCTTCCTCGACTTCGACGGCTTCCGTCTGGACTATCCCGACTGGTGGCTCAGCATCAGGCCCTCCAACACAGAGCCTTACCTCCGCTTCCTCTGCGAAGCCATGAGCGAAACCCGGCTGAAGGAACTCATCACCACGGTGAAGAACATCGTCGCCGGCTTCGCCTGAACGGAAAAATGCCTATCTTTGCAAAAAATTACACAGATGAAAAGACTGTTTTATTGTTTCGCCCTGATAACCCTGTTCGCCCTAAGCGGTTGCGAAAACCCCGCCAAATCACGCCTTTACACCGAGGAAGGCTCGAAGCTGCTGCTGCGCTACAGCGACTACAAAGCCGCTGAGGAGGCCCTCACGAAGGCCATCAGCTACGACAAGAACAACTTCGAAGCCTACTATTACAGGGGCTGCGCCAAGGTGAACGCCATGAAATATGACGAAGCCATCGCCGACTTCGAGAAAGCTGTCGAGATCAAGCCGGACTATGCCGACGCCTATTTCAATTTGGGCAGAACGTATTATCTGAAGAACGACGAGGACAAAGCCTGTGAATACTACAAGCTGGCCGAGCAATACGGTCGTCCCAACCTGGAGGACTACCTCAGAAGATGCCGTTAGTAGACAAAGTCGCCGAAGACCTCTTCGGCGATGACGTCGCCCTCCTCGTTATAGGTCTTCCAAGTGCCTGATTTCTTTCCTTTCGTGTATTGTCCCTCTTCCTTCAGCGCGGTGCTGGGGTAATACGTTTTTGTGGGACCTTCAAGCAGTCCTTCGTGATACTGGCACTCCATGATGAGCGTTCCCGTATCGGAATATTTCCTGCATTGCCCTTCGGGCCGGCCTTCGACGAATTGCGTCTCCTCGGCCAACACACCGTTTTGGGGATTGTAGATCCGCGACCATCCGTGAACCTTGCCCTCCTTGTTGTCCTCCACCAGGCGAAGCTGTCCCGAGTTGGCGTCATAGTATTTCCACTCGCCGTCTTTCTTCTGGTTCAGATAATCCCCTGTGGCAATCACCCTACCGTTGGGTGCGTAGGTTTTGTTCAGGGCGCGCTCGCCCGATTTGTCGAACTCGTTGGTGGCTTTCAGGTTGCCCTGTTCGTCATAATACTTGAAGGTACCCTTGCACTTGTCGTTCTTGAACTGTCCCTCGTAGCGCAGCTGTCCGTTGGGATAGAAGTCGCGCCAAGCGCCCTGGCGACGGCCTTTCGAATCGGTCTGGTTGAAGTCCTGCGCCATTAATGAGGTAACGGCCAACATCAGGGAAGCGAGTATGAGGAAATATCTTTTCATGATTTCTTCTGTTTTGAGGCTGCAAATTTACGGAAATAACGTAATTTTGCAGCGATTATTATATGGCAGAATATTCATCCATATTACTGGAAAACGCCGTGGAGGCGCTCTCGAAGCTCCCGGGTGTGGGCAAGAAGACGGCCTTGAGGCTGGCTTTGCATCTGCTCAATAGCGACGATATGGAGACCGAGCAACTGGCCGACTCGCTGCTGAAGATGAAGCACAACATCATGCTCTGTGAGCGATGCTTCAACATCAGCGACACCAAGGTGTGCTCAATCTGCGGCAACCCCCGCCGCGACGAGAACACCCTCTGTGTGGTGGCGGATATGCGCGATGTATTGGCTATCGAACGGACGGCTTCGTACAACGGGCTTTACCACGTGCTGGGCGGCGTCATCAGTCCCATAGAAGGCGTTTCGCCCAACGACCTGAAGATTGCCCAGTTGGTGCAGCGCACCCAGAAGGAAGACATCAAGGAAATCATCCTCGCCCTGCCGGCTACCATCGAGGGCGACACGACCAATTTCTACATCTTCAGGCAACTGAACGACTTCAAGGGAAAAATCTCGGTGATTTCAAAAGGCATCGCCGTAGGCGACGCTTTGGAATACGTGGACGAGGTGACGTTGGGACGGTCGATACAAAACAGGATACCGTTCAACCAGAAATGATTTTTTTTGAGACGCGATAAATCGACGTTTGAGTTTGAGACGCGATAATTGACTACGTCGAATCTTCGATTTCGGCGTCTCTACAAGGTTTCGTCAAACAAATCCAATTGGTTCTCGGTGAGATACAATTCTTGCGGCACTTCATATTCGTAGGCCGTGATGAAACGCGCTATATTCTTCTTGATCAATTTGATGGGCGTCGTCCTACGGGCTTTGCAATAGTTACGCAACGAGCGATACTGGCCTTTCGACAACTTGAAGGTGATCGCGTGATACTGGTAGTTGCGGCGCCTGCGTTTCTTGTTTTGTGCCATAACACATTGATTTGATGGCACGAAATAACGAAATAAAAACGTGATATCCAAACAATCGCGAAAGTTTTTTCTTTTGCCTTCACAAAAACAGCGATGTCACACGACATAAAAATGCGAAGCGCCGGTCCACCCAACGCTTCGCCTTTCATTATTTGAACCTACTCGTTTAGAAGCAGAAACCAATGCGGCCCAAAACCATGATGGGAGTAACCTCACCATACTCAAGGTGTTCTGTTTTGTTTATCGGAGTAGCGTTCCCGTCAACCATCTTCGTTGTACGACTACCCTCCACTTGTCTTGCTCCAAGATGATAAAAGCTACATCCAACCACCAAATTCTTGGCCACTTCAATTCCAGCACCTGCTTGATAGGCAAAACTGAAGGCTTTGTCATAACTTGTGGTGACCTTGTACTTTCCATGAATGGCTGAAACGTGAGAATCAAAAGTAGTTTCCATATCCGTAATCAAGCCGAGGTTCCCGCCTGCCCCTGCTTCCACATAAATGCCAAAATTAGGATTGAGATAATACCGGTAGTTAATGCCTAACATAGCAGGAACATTAATGTATTTGGGAGTGGAATTGAATGAGAAATTCTCAAAATTGTCCCCAAAACCATCAATCCATTGTATGCCTTTGCCATCACGATACGCAGTTTTCAGATCAGAATTTGGACCATTGTAAAAACCGTCGACGGAAAGCATGACACCGAGGCCTTTAACGCCCACGTTGAAATACCACTTGAGACCGGCGTTGAAGCCAACGCCAGCGCCACCGTATATGGCAGAGGCATTAGTCGAGGTCAATGCGAAATCGTTGAAGTTGTTGAATTCCTTATAGTCTTTCATGGGGAAGGAAGCGCCCACGAACAAGGCACCGCGGGTTTGAGCCATAGCCTGGCTTCCGATGATCATCAGGAGGACCAGAGCAAACATTCTAAACAATTTGTTCATCTTATTGATAATTAAAGGTTACTTATTTCGTTTACACTAAAACGATGCAAAATTACAAAAATTTCGTACTTTTGCGTTCAAAATCGAGAATTATGCTTCAAGGACTCAAACGCTTCAAGGAAAAGCACCCCTTCACCTCGCTGATGCTGATAGCCATCGCGGTGAGAATCATTGCGGTGATCTTTGTCCCGGGTTTCGGCTCGCATGGCGAGTTGCAACACACCACCCTGTTCATCGCCTTTCTTGACAAGATCAAGTCACTCATCGGTATTGGCGACTCGCAGGGAATGATGTTCCTCAGCCGCTCGCTCTATGCCCTGGTCTCCCTCTTCACCGTTTCGATGATCTACCGCATCTGCGACCTGACCTCCAACAAGCAGAACGCCTGGCTCTTGGCCCTCATCCCGACCTTCAGCTGCATCATGCCTTCCTTCGGCATTATCACGAATGCCAGCGCCTTCCTCGGCCTGCCGCTGATGCTCTACGGCGCCAATGTGGTGCTGCGTCAAGAGGTTCTGCGCCAAAACAACCTTCAGCAGAGTGTCCACCGCACCTCTTTCCTGATTGCCGGACTGATGCTGGGATTGGGAATGTGCGTGTGGTATGAAAGCGCTTTCATCGTCCTCAGTATTTTGTTGATACTCCTTATCAGACGCAATTACAAAGGTGCCTTCATGACGCTTGTCGGAGTCCTTATCTCGATTGTATCCTTAGGACTGCTGCTTTGGGCTCTCGGTGTCAATCCTTTGAAATATATCCAGTTATGACCCAGGAAGAAGCCCGTCAGCGCATCGCCGCCTTGAGCGACGAACTGGAGCAGCACAACTATAATTACTATATCCTCGCCAAGCCCACCATCAGCGACTACGAGTTTGACATGAAGCTCGAGGAGCTGGCGCAGCTGGAGAAGGAGTTTCCCGAGTTTTTGTTGCCCTCCTCGCCTACTCAGCGCGTGGGCGGTGGCGTCACGAAGGAGTTCAAGAGCGTCAAGCATCGCTATCCGATGCTATCGCTGGCTAACAGCTACAGCCGCGAGGAGATTGCCGACTTCATCAGCCGTATCAAGAAGACCATTGAAGATGAAGTGGAGTTCTGCTGTGAGCTTAAGTTTGACGGACTGAGCATCAGCCTGCAATATGAGAACGGCGTGCTCGTCCGCGCCGTGACCCGAGGCGACGGCGCTCAGGGCGACGACGTCACCACCAACGTGAAGACCATACGCACCGTACCTTTGAAACTTCATGGCGACTTCCCCGACTTCTTCGAGATGCGCGGCGAGATCGTGATGCCCTTCGAGAGCTTCGACCGCCTCAACGAGGAACGCCTCGCGCAAAGCGACGACCTCTTCGCCAACCCCCGCAATGCCGCCGCTGGAACGCTGAAGCTACAGGACAGCAAGGAAGTGGCCCGACGCCGTTTGGACAACTACTGCTACTATATGATGATGGACGACCTTGAGGACCGCTACCAGACCCATTACCAAAGCCTGCAGGCCGCCCGCAAATGGGGCTTCAACATCTCCAACTTCATGGCGCTCTGCAAGAACATCGACGAGATCTTCGAGTTCATCGACTATTGGGATGAAGCCCGGCACCAGTTGCCCTTCGCCATTGACGGCATCGTGCTGAAAGTGAACAGCTACGCCCAGCAGCAGGCTTTGGGTTATACCGCCAAGTCGCCGAAATGGGCCATCGCTTATAAGTTCAAAGCAGAGGAAGTGGAAACCGAGCTGCTGAGCGTTGACTTCCAAGTGGGTCGTCACGGAACGATAACCCCAGTTGCCAACCTCGCGCCTGTTCTGCTGGCTGGCACTACCGTAAAACGCGCCACCTTAAACAATGAGGACTTCATCCGCCAGTTCGATTTGCATTACGGAGACACCGTCACTGTGGTGAAAGGCGGAGAAATCATCCCGAAAATCATCGGCGTCAACTTTGACAAGCGCCAGCAGGGAGCTAAACCCGTAACGTTCACCAAATTGTGTCCCATCTGTGGCAGCGAACTGGTAAAGAACCAAGGCGAAGCCGCATGGTATTGTCCCAACACCCAAAGCTGTCCGCCTCAGGTGAAAGGTCGCATCGAGCACTTCATCAGCCGCAAGGCGATGAACATCGAGAGCCTAGGCGAAGGCAAAGTGGAGTTCCTCTATGATGCCGGACTCATCAAGGACGTCGCCGACCTTTACAGCCTCACCTACGAAAAACTCTTTGGCCTGTCCAACGACAAAGTCAGCTTTAAGGAGAAAACAGCCAAGAATATCATCGAAGCCCTTGAGAAATCGAAGTCGGTACCTTTCGAAAGGGTGCTGTTCGCTTTGGGCATACGCAATGTGGGCGAGGTGGTGGCCAAAACCATTGTGGCCGAGTATCACGACATCGACAGTATCATTCAGGCCTCCGTTGAAGAGCTAAGCGCCATCAACACCGTTGGCGAAGTGATAGCCCTCTCGGTAAAAGCCTTCTTCGATAATCCCGTGAATCTGAACATCGTGGAACGCCTGAAAGCAGCTGGCTTGCAGTTCTCAAAAGCCGAAACGCCCAAATCCGAGAAGGACCAAATTCTTGCCGGCAAGACCTTCGTGGTCAGCGGCGTGTTTGCCAACTACTCCCGCGACGGCATCAAGGAAACCATAGAAGCCTACGGCGGGAAGAATTCCAGCAGCATTTCCTCAAAGACCGACTACGTCCTCGCCGGCGACAAGATGGGACCAGAGAAACGAAAAAAGGCCGAATCCCTTGGCGTTCGCATCATCACCGAGGAAGAATTTGAGGCGATGATTGGAGCGAAACACGAAAACGAAGAAACTGGTTTGTTGTTTTGAAAAAAACACTACTTTTGCACATTGAATTTTGAATCTTTAAATTTTAAATCTTTAAATATCATGTTAATAGACAAAATCATCGCCCGCGAAATCCTTGATTCTCGCGGAAACCCCACGGTTGAAGTGGATGTGACTTTGGAATGCGGCATTATGGGTCGCGCCTCGGTGCCTTCGGGCGCCTCGACCGGCGAACACGAAGCCCTTGAACTGCGTGATGGCGACAAGAAGCGCTACGGCGGCAAGGGTACCCTGAAAGCTGTTGACAACGTCAACAAGATCATCGCCCCTGAAATCCTTGGCATGTCGGCTCTCGACCAGCGCGCCATCGACCACAAGATGCTGGCTTTGGACGGCACCCCGACCAAGTCGAAGCTCGGCGCCAACG
>Ga0310690_10009058_pt1 | contig 12535 bp, 9 predicted proteins | sample AusTroGonzalo_MG_2_FD_207661 | JGI IMG/M metagenome (GOLD analysis project Ga0310690, IMG submission 207661) | Bovine rumen microbial communities from tropical cattle in Woodstock, Queensland, Australia - Gonzalo_04 (v2) (version 2) | ecosystem: Host-associated > Mammals > Digestive system >...
CCAGATCCGGACCCCACTGCAGGCCCAGGCCAAGCTCCAGATAACCGGACTTGGTATCCAGATCCCTTTCAAGGATCTTTCCGCCGTCCAGGGAAGCGCCCTTCATTTCATAGGTAAGGGCAGGCTGCAGGGCAAAGCCCAAACCCATATTCACTTTATACTCGACACCCACATGGAACAGGGTTGCGGTTTTTACATTCTCCCAAATGTTCGTATTCTCAAGATTGGTTCTGGAGAAGTTTACACCGGCAATCACACCGAACTGGGCGTGTGCAAGGGTTGCAGAAGCGAAAAGCACGGCAACCAGGGTCAATAACTTTTTCATAATTTATTTTAAAGATTAGCGTTGATTCTTTCAATGAGGGCGTTCTTGGGCATGGCACCCACGGTTTTGTCCACCACCTGGCCGCCCTTGAAAAAGAGCAGGGTGGGGATGTTCATGATGCGGAAACGGGCGGCGATTTCCTCTGCGTCGTCTACATTCACCTTGACGACGGAGATTTTCCCCTCCATCTCTTCCTCTACTTCGTCCAGAAGCGGAGTGAGCATGCGGCAAGGGCCGCACCAGGTTGCCCAGAAATCTACGATTACCAGCCTGTTGTCTTGCAACAGCTCTTCAAAACTGGCATTGGTTGCTATTTTGGCCATAACTTGGTTTTACTATATAGTCTTACAAAGATAAGCATTTTTTTACAAAGCCTCCTCTACCGGAAGCACATATGCGCGAAGGCCCAGGTTCGGGTTGTTTGCATCCGTAGTGCGGAGGGCTTCCATCACCTTGGGTACAAGGGCGTTGTCCACCACGGACAGAAGGGCATGGTTCTGCGTGGGCCAGGCATGGCTCCCCAGATGCGGTTCTCCGTTTACGGTACCCCTTCCGCCAATCTCTTCCCAAACGGTATATCCCCGCTGGCCCAGGTTCTCCAGCAGCTCTACAATCTCCTGATTATAAGCTTGATTATATGCTACAAATATCGCTTTCATTTTATGAAATTAAACGTTTAATTAAGCCTGTGCTTTTTGGGCTTTACGCTCTTTGCGCTTGGCCCGGTGTTCGGTGAAACCGCAGTACAGCACAGGAATAATCACCAGGGTGATGAGGGTGGAGATGGAAAGGCCCCAGGCCACCGTGACGCCCAGTCCCTTCCACATTTCGGAGCCTTCACCGGTGCCCCAGGCCATGGGCAGCATACCCAGCACCGTGGTAAGGGTGGTCATCAGGATCGGGCGCAGACGGCTCTTGGCGGCCGTTACGGACGACTCCCGCACGCTCATGCCCCGCTCCTGGCACAGGATGGTGTAGTCGATGAGCACGATACCGTTTTTCACCACGATACCCAGCAGGATGATGATGCCGATCAGGGACATGACGCCGATGGCCATGCCGTGGAGCATATTGCCCAGGGCCACGCCCACCAGGGCGAACGGGATGGAGAACATGATGACAAACGGCCCCATGAAGGATTCGAACTGGGAAGCCATCACCATGTACACCAGGAGCACAATCAGGATCATCAGCAGGAGCATGTCTCCGAACATATCCTGCTGCTCCTCAAAGTCTCCGCCAATCTGCCAGGAGAGTTCCGGCGGCAGCTGTTCGGTTTCCATGATGGCGTTCACGGCTTCCACGCCCTCACTCAGGGCGCTGCCGCGGGCCATCATGCCGGTGACGGAAATGTACCGTTCCCGGTTCTTGCGCTGGATGGTGGGCGGCACTCTGGTTTCCACAATCCGGCCCAGGTCCCGCACCTTGATGCCCTGGCCCATCGGGTTGTAAACCAGGATGTTCTCGATATCCTCCATGCTCTGGCGGAATTCCGGGGCAAAACGGACGCGGATGTTGTACTCCTCTCCGTCTTCGCGGTAATAGGAAGCAACCGTTCCGCTCATGGCCGCACTCACAGCCGCGGCCGCCGTGGTGGAAGTGAGCCCGTTGAGGGCCAGCTTCTCGCGGTCGAAATCCACTTCATATTCCGGCGTATACTGGTCCCGGCTGATCATGGCCTGCACGAACTTGGGGTTCTGCATCATCTTGGCCTGGAGGCTGTGGGCCGCGGCCTCGGTGGTTTCAAAGTCGTAACCGTAGATTTCCACCACCACCTGGGAACGGCCGCCCATCCCCATGCCGCCTTCCGTTATGGTGGCACGGCGGATTTCCGGGAACTCGTTCAAATCGGCCCGGATCAGGTCTGCAATCTCCGAGACTGAGCGCTTACGCTGTTCCATGGAGCCCACGTTGATGTTCATGGAGATGAGGTATGCGCCGTTGTTCCGCATGGACGCAAAGGCGTTCTGGGAATCCGCCTGGCCGAAGCTGTAGCTGAGTACCTTGATTTCAGGGACATCGGCCACAATCTTTTCATACACGCGCTCCGCCAGGTTGCCGGTTACTTCCTGCGCCGTTCCGATGGGCAGCTCAATGGAAACCTGCAGACGGCCCTGGTCCTGGGTGGGGAAGAACTCCGTTTTCATGTTGGGCGCATAGAGGGCCAGCACAACCACAAACACCACCAGGGCGGCCACCAGCACGATTCTCTTGTGCTTCATGCACCAGGCAATCATCCGGGAATAACCGTTGGAGATGCCGTTCAGGAACTTGTTCACCGGGGTGAAGAAAATCTCATGCAGCTTGCCGAAAGTGGGTTTGTTGGACAGCAGCAGGGAGCACATCATGGGCACCAGCGTAAGGGCCGCCGTGGTGGACACAATCATGATGATGGACACAATCCAGCCCAGCTGCCGGAACATGATGCCCGTCATGCCGGAAATCATGGTGAGCGGAAGGAACACGCACAGCATGGTGAGGGTGGAAGCAATAACCGAGATACCCACTTCCGCCGTACCGTGCACGGCCGCTTCCTTGGGTTTCTCTCCGCGTTCCAGATGCGTGGAAACGTTCTCCAGCACAACGATGGCGTCGTCCACCACCATGCCGATGGCGATGGCCAGGGCGCTCATGGAGATGATGTTGAGCGTGTTCCCCGTTGCAAACAGATAAAGCAGGGATGCCAGCAGGGCGATGGGGATGGACAGCACCACGATGAAGGTGGCCTTCCATCGGCCCAGGAAGAGGAACACCACCAGCATGACCACCAGGAAGATGATGATGATGGTTTCCTTCAGGGAGTTGATGGTGCGGAGGATGTTGTCGGAGGAGTCCACCACCGTGGTTATCTGGATGTCGGAAGGAAGGTTCCGCTGGAGTTTGACCAGTTCTTTCTTCACGTCCTTGATAACGTTCACGGTGTTGTAGCCGGACTGGCGCTGGATGATGATCTGTGCGCCTCGGACGCCGTTGGTAAACGATTCCTGGGACTTTTCCTCCAGTCCGTCGTTCACCCGTGCCACATCCCTCAGGTAGATGGCATTTCCGTTATTGGAACCCAGGATGATATCCATCAGTTCGGACGGGTCCTGGAACTCTTTCTTGATGCGGAGGGTATAGGTGTCCGAGCCGATATCAATGCTGCCGGAAGGCACGTTGCGGTTTTCGGCCGCAATCACCTGCGCGATGGAAGAGATGGAAAGGCCGTAGGCTTCCAGCTTGGCAGGGTCGCAATAGACCTGGATTTCACGCTGCGGGGCGCCCGTGACGGACACCGTACCCACACCCGACACGCGGGCCAGCGGGGTGGCCAGCTTGTCGTCCAGGATTTTGTCCAGGGCGCTCACGCTCTGCCGGGCGGTGGCCGACAGGATCATGATGGGCATGTCGTCCGCGCTGAACTTGAAGATGGTGGGTGAAGATGCGCCGTCCGGCATGGACTGGGTTATCATGTCCAGCTTGTCACGGACGTCGTTGGTGGCCACTTCTATATCGGTTCCGTATTCGAATTCCAGGGTGAGCACGGAAATGTTTTCCCGGGAATTGGAAGTGATGTCTTTCAGGTTGGAAACGCCGTTGAGGGAGTTTTCCAGTACCTTGGTGAGGTTGTTCTCCACGTCCTCGGCGCTGGCGCCCGGATACGAGGACATCACCATGATGGTGTTGGACTCGATGTCCGGAAGGTTGTCCACCGGAAGCCGGGTGAGCGCGAACACACCCAGGATGGCGAACGCCAGGAAAATGAGGAACGTGGTGACCGGCTTGTTTACGGCTGATCTGTAAATGCTCATAACGCCCCCTTACTTGTTAAGAACCACTACCTTGATACCGTCCTTGAGGGCGGCCTGGCCCTTGGAAACCACCGTATCTCCCTCGGAAAGGCCGTCGGTAATCTCATACTCCGTGCCGATATGCCGGCCCACGCCCACGGGCACCAGGCTCACGGTGTCGTCGGACTTCAGCAGGTACACGAACTTCTGGCCGGTGCCTTCCTGCTTCACGATGCACAGGTCCGGCACCACAATCCGGTGGTTGGTGCCGTAATTCACCGTTACGCGGGTGTACATGCCCGGACGGAGGACACGGTCCGTGTTGGCCACGTGCACTTCTGCGCTGAAGGTGTGGGTGGCCGGATTGATGGTGGGATACAGGCGCTCCACCTTGCCGGTAAAGGACCGGCCTGGAAGGGCGTCGGCCGTGATGGTAACCTTGTCTCCCTTCTTAATCTTGGTGTATTCGCTTTCGGAAATGCCCACCAGCAGTTTCACCGGAACCACCTGCTGCACGGTAAACAGCGGGCCGCTCATGGAGAACATATCCCCCTGGTCAAAGTTGCGGGCCGTTACATATCCGGTGATGGGGCTGCGCAGGATGGTGTTTTCCAGCATGTTCTGGTAATTGGTCCGGCGCACCTTATAGCCCAGTTCGGCCGCTTCGAAATCGCTCTGGGACACGCCGCCTTCCTCGAAGAGGCCCTTAAGGCGGGCATACTCTATTTCGTCGTTCTGGATCTGGAGCTCCAGCTGGTCCAGCTGCAGGCGGTCCATTTCTGCCAGCACCTGCCCCTTGGTTACATAGTCCCCCACCTCCACGTTGATCTTGCGGATGCGGCTGCCGGACTGGGGCATGATGTTGTTGGTGGCAAACGCCTCTACCGTGGAAGCGTAGGAACTCTCCTGGGCAACGTCCCGGGCCGATGCCACCACCACCTCCACGCTGGGCGTAGTGTTTCCGGGCATCATGCCGGGGCCGGCCGGACCGGCCTGTCCTTTCCCGTTTCCGTTTCCGCAGGCACTCACCACCAGGGCGGCCGCGGCCAATACTGTCAGTTTGCTTTTCATATCTTGTACTCTTTTAATTCAGGAGATTGTCTGCGTTCTGGTCTGTGAAGTCGTATCCCAGGGTCTGTTCCAGGCCGGCCCTGGCCACCACGTAGTTATACACGGACTGCATCACCTGCAGCTTGCTCTGGGTGACAGTGAGTTCCGTGTTGTTCAGGTCCGTGAGGGTGCTGCTGCCCACCTGGTAGCTCTTCACTGCAATGTCGTATGCCTTTTCGGCCGATTTCAGGGCTTCCCGGGCGGCGTCGTAGCTGCGCATGGCGGTTTCCATTGTGGAGATGCTCTGGCGGATACCTATCCGGAGCTGCCGCTCTGCCTCCGCCCGCTGGAGGTCCAGTTCCCCGGCCTGCACCCGCGCCTGCTTCACGGCATGGTACCGCTGGCCGCCGGAGAAGATGGGGATGCTCAGGGAGAATACCAGCGTGCTGGAAGGCAGCCACTTCCACTGGCTCAGATTGAACTTGTCGCTCTGGGTGTAGTAGTTGTAGGAAAGCTGCATGGAAAGGGTGGGGATGTACGCATACTGCTGCAGGCGGATTTGCCGGGCCAGCATCTCTGCCTGGGTGGCCAGCTGGCGGATCTGGGAGTTGCGGTCCAGCGAGGCCTCTCCGGCCTCCACAATGTCGTAGAACATGTGCTCTGCATAGTCTTCCAGCGAGCCGGCCACGTCCACGGGACGGTCCAGGTCTATTCCCATGACAGCCTTCAGCTGCCACAGCGCCAGGTACACGGAATTCTCTGCGTTATACAGGTTGGGGATGGCGGCCGCCACATTGGACTGGGCCCGGGTGAGGTCCATCTCGGAAACCTTCTGGGCGTTGTACCGCATCTGGGTGAGCTTGAGGTTTTCCACCGCATTCTCGTACACGGCATTGTATACCTCATAGCCGGCCTTGGCCAGGAGCACGGCGAAGAAGGCCTGCTTCACGGAAGTGACCATGCCCAGGCGGGATTCCCGGGCCTGTTCCACGGCCAGTTCCACCTGGTCTCCGGAGAGCTTGAGGTTTTCCCACAGCTGGAAGTTGACCAGCGGCATGGAGGCCGACAGGCCGAGGGTGACCTGGTTGCGGCGGCCCATCTCGATGGCGCCGTCTCCCGAAGAAGACGGGTCCGTGGGGGTTTCCGGTGCCACATACGGAATAAAGGGCGTTCCGGTGACCTGGTACAGCTGCTGGATATAGTACATGATGGGTTCCAGCATGGACGCGTACATGGAGGCCATGCCGCCGCCGCTGGAGCCACCCTCCTCTTCCGAATCCGAGCCGAAGTACACCTTCTGCTTCTGGATGGCATAGCTGTACATGCCGGAAGCGCTTATCTGCGGGAAAAGCTGGCCGTAGGAGCCCTTCTGCGCATATTTGGTGCGCTCCACTTCCATATCGGCCACCTTGACGGAAACATTTTCGGAGAGGGCTATCCGGAGGGCGTCGTCCAGGGAAAGGACCAGCGTTGTGTCTGCGGCAGGGCGCTCACTCCCCTGATACTGTGCCTGCGCCGCCATGGGAACCAGGAGCGCCAGCACAAACAGAATTCTCTTTATATACATACTTGAACTAACCTAATCAGTTATAAGAAGGTACAAATATACTACAAAAATCACGCCCCGGCAAGGGGCGTGAGGATTAAAAATCTGGATTATGGATTCATCGGCTTGGCATAATGGGTGGCCTCCTTCTTTTTGGGCCCCGATTCCGGGGGGATGGCCTTTGCGGGCTGCTTCTTCTTATAGGCATACACCAGAAAGCCGATACCCAGCAGGATAAAAGGGATACTCAAAAGCTGTCCCATGTTCAAAGCCATATTCTGCTCGAATTCCACCTGAGGGTTCTTGATGAACTCGATGAGGAACCGGCTGCCAAAGCAAATCAGCAGGAACAGGCCCACGAAGGTGCCGCGGTACATTTTCTCCAGGCGCTTCTCGTACAGGGCGAACAGCACCAGCCCCAGCACCAGATAGGTAAGGCCCTCGTACAGCTGGGTGGGGTGACAAGGGACGGTTTCCCCATTGCGCTCGAAAACGAAGCCCCAGGGCAGGCTGGTGGGACCGCCGTAGATTTCCGAATTGAAGAGGTTCCCCAACCGGATGAAGAAGGCCGCGAAGGAAATGGGAATGACCAGATGGTCCAGCACCCAGACAAAGTCGAACCCGTTCTTCTTACCGTATCTGGACGCATACCACCAGATACCCAGGATGATGGCGATGGTACCGCCGTGGCTGGCCAGGCCGCCCTTCCAGGGCATGAAGATTTCCCAGAAGCCCTGCCAGCTGCCCAGGTAATAGTCCGGCTGGTAGAAGAGGCAGTGGCCCAGGCGGGCGCCCACAATGGTGCAGATGAGAAGCATATACAGCATCGGGTCCAGCAGGCTGGTGCTGATTTTCTCCCGCAGGAAGAAGTGTTTCACGATATACCAGCCCAGGATGAACCCGCTCACGAACAGGATGGAATACCACCTGATTTCAAAGCTCCCGATGTGCAGCAGGACAGGGTCTATGTTCCAATGTATCACCAGATAATCCATAAAAAAGGCCGGGTTCAAAAGGAACCCGACCACAAAGATAGCAATTATTTTCTTAGTCCTGAACAGCTAGAACCGCCTGCCCACACCAATCTGGATCAGAGTAGCCGCCGGGCCGATGGTGAGTTCCGCCCGGCCGAACCAGTGGCGGCTGCCGAACCGGATACCGAAGGGGGTAAGCGTAGGACAAACCCGCAGAGAACCGGTATTGCCCAGGAAAACCCCGACACCCATGGCGGAATACAACTGGAACTTAGGCTTTTTGGTGAGCCAGTAATACCGGACGACAGAGGCTGGTGCCAGAACGCGTGAGTCCAGTCCAAGACCCAGATTCTGCGGGGTGGCGTTCCAGTCATACACTTTCCCGAATTCGTTCTCCCCTTTTTCGGGATACTGATAGGTGGAGTACACGTAGGCGGCATAGGTGAACTGGAAAGAGAACTCCCAATGCCTGTTGTACTGGTAGTTATAAGCCAGGCTCACGTTAACCGGAAACCAGCTCTTGTATCCCAGCCCCGCGTGCCACCCATCCATCGTGAGTGCGTTGTCCATGCTCCCGGGCGGGTATATCATGGCCAGAAGGAAGGGCGGGCCGGTGGAAATCTCCACCGAATGGGGATGTTCCTGATAGAAGGGAACTTCCTGCGCCTGGCCCCTCAGGAAAGGGACCAGGGCAAGGAGCAAAACTAAAACCGACTGTCTCATGACAAAGACTTTACCCTATAAACACGGAATAGCCGGAACCTTGCACGGGACTATCGCTTGATTCGCACGAAAATGCTGAGCGGGAGGGCTTTGCCGAAGGAATCGTTCAGGGCCAGCTCTCCGGATTCCATGAAGGAGAACCGGCCGCCGAAGGCTTCGCGGACAACCGTTTCCCCCAGGGCGGCGCTGTAGCCGTTGGAATAGAGGTTGAGGACCATGAAGGCATCCCGCTCGCAGAGGATACCGGCCACGTTCTGCAGAAGGCCGAAGAGGAGTTCGTCCAGCTTCCACTTTTCTCCGTCCGGGCCGTGGCCATAGGCCGGCGGATCCAGGATGATGCCGCTGTACCGGTTGCCGCGTTTGGCTTCCCGCCGGGCAAACTTGAGGGCGTCTTCCACTACCCAGCGGATGCCGTCCAGGCCGCTTCGTTCCATATTTTCGCGGGCCCAGGTGACTACCTGGCGGACGGAGTCCAGATGGGTGACATCGGCCCCGGCGCACTTGGCGGCCAGGGAGGCGGCACCGGTGTAGGCGAAAAGGTTCAGCACTTTTGGGGCCGGGAGGCCGTTGGCCTTGTGGATGCGGGAAAGGCGGGCGGTTTCCCGGTAGATGAATTCCCAGTTGGGCGCCTGTTCGGGGAACACGCCCACGTGCTTGAAGGCGGTGAGACCCAGCCGGAGGCTCAGATGAAGGTCGCTTGCGGCATGGGTTTCCGGGTCCGGGGCTCCGTTGTAGGCAATGCCCCACTGGTCCTCCGTCCGGCGGGCGCGTTCCCAGGTGCCGCTGTCTTCCTTGCCGGCCTTGCCGAATCCGGCTCCGGGGCGGAAGACGACATCGGCCCGCCTCTTCCATTCCTGTTCCGGCAACGACGGGTGCCACAGGGCCTTGGGCTCCGGCCGGCGCAGGATGTATTTGCCGAACCGCTCCAGTTTTTCCCCGTTTCCGGAGTCTACCAGTTCGTAGTCTTTCCAATAATCTGCAGGGTATTCGACCGCCATAGCCTTTGATTTTTTTACAAATATAGCTATTTTTGTGGACTGCGAATATTTATCATTTATCTATACTATGCAACAGTTTATCGACTCTTACAAATTCGCCGGCAAAAAGGCCATCGTCCGCGTAGATTTCAACGTTCCGCTCAACGAGAATTTCGAGATTACGGACGACACCCGCATCCGTCGCGCCATGCCCACCCTCAAGAAGGTGCTTGCAGAAGGCGGTTCCCTTATCATCATGTCCCATCTGGGCCGTCCCAAGAAGGCAGACCCCAAGTTCTCCCTCAAGCACATCGTGGGCCGGGTGTCCGAATGCCTGGGCGTTCCCGTCCAGTTCGCGGAAGACTGCATGAAGGCCGATGCCCAGGCGGCAGCCCTGAAGCCCGGTGAGGCCCTCCTGCTGGAGAATCTCCGTTATTATGCAGAGGAAGAAGGCAAGCCCCGCGGCCTGGCAGAGGACGCCTCTGAGGAGGAAAAGAAGGCCGCCAAGAAGGTGGTGAAGGAGTCCCAGAAGGAGTTCGTCAAGAAACTCGCCTCCTATGCAGACTGCTATATCAACGACGCCTTCGGCACCGCCCACCGCGCCCACGCCTCCACCGCCCTCATTGCCGAATACTTCCCCAACGACAAAATGTTCGGCTATCTGATGGAAGGCGAAATCAAGGCCATCGACAACGTGCTCAAGAACGCCCAGCGTCCGCTCACGGCCATCATCGGCGGTTCCAAGGTGAGCTCCAAGCTGGCCGTGCTGAAGAACCTCGTGGGCAAGGTGGACAACCTGATCATCGGCGGCGGTATGGGCTATACCTTCATCAAGGCCCAGGGTGGCCATATCGGCCAGTCCCTGCACGAGGACGACCTTATTCCCGATGCCCTCGAAATCATGAAGGAAGCCAAGGAGCGCGGCGTGAACCTGTCCCTGTCCGTTGCCACCGTCTGCGGCCAGTCCTTCGACAACGACACGCCCCGCCAGATTTTCCCCATCCGCGAAATTCCGGACGAGTGGGAAGGCATGGATGCCGCACCGGAATCCCTGGAAAACTGGAAGAAGATTATCCTGGCCTCCAAGACCGTGCTCTGGAACGGCCCTGTGGGCGTTTTCGAACTCCCGAACTTCGCCAAGGGTACCCTGCAGATTGCAGAAGACCTGGCAGAGGCCACCAAGCTGGGCGCCTACACCCTGGTGGGCGGCGGAGACTCCGTTGCAGCCGTCACCCAGATGGGTTATGCAGACAAAGTGAGCTACGTTTCCACCGGCGGCGGCGCCATGCTGGAAGCCATCGAAGGCAAGATCCTCCCCGGTATCGCCGCTATTCAGGACTAAACCGCTGGTAATCAGCGTTATTGCAATTCCAGGTTGTCCAAATCCATGGACTCGTCAACGTCTTCCAGGACGTAGTCTCCCACGGCGTTCTGGAGGATGTCGTCAAAACGGTCTATCACCTTGTCGGACAGGTCTTTGTCTCCGTACTGCTTCATCACGTCGGCAATGTACAGGAGCACATGGCCGGCCGTTTCGAACTCGGAAGAGCCCAGGTCTCCCCATTCCAGGAAGAAGGCGCAGGTTTCCTGCAGGGAGTCGCACATGCGGGAAGCCAGGTCACGGGCCTTGTCCTTTGCACCCAGGTAGTAATAGTCTTCTATCATCTGGGCAACCATGTAGTCGTTGGCCGAGAAACCCAGCGGAATGCTTTCCAGCGGGAAATTGGCCTCCGGGAAACGCTCCTGGCACAGGTCCAGGACCTCTTCGGCCCGGGCATCGTCTCCGGCATCCATCAGGGCGCGGGCGGTGGTCACAAAGATCTGCCGCTGGTTAAGGACACCCAGGAAGGTGTAATTGTTCTGGTAGTCCACAAAGTAGTCGGTCCGCTGAAGGGCGTCCCACGTGAACACGTTCTTGAGCTTGTTGTAGAGGTCTTCGGCATCCGTCAGGCCCGGGTCCGTGTTGGTGATGCGGTTCCGGATGGGCGTGAACCGGTACGAGAAGCCGTCGAACATCAGATAATCCTTGATACCCACATTCAGGTCTCCGCCCATGTTGAGCACGTTCAGAGGACGGTCCCACTGGTAATTGGACAGGAGGTCCAGCATGAACAGTTCCGGCTTGGTGAGATAGTTCTTTTCCTCCGGCATGGTAAGGACAATCTGGTCCGGGATCAGGTCTGCGAAAATCTCCGGAACAATGCCGTACTTGAGGCAGTTCTCCTTGTTTACCGGCAGCACAAGCTTGCGGGCGCAGATGAAGTCCAGCTTGGTTCCGTCGTTCAGGCCCACCTTCATCTTCGGGTCCTTGAAAACGTTCATCACATCCGACAGGAGCATGGGGGAACCGTCGTCGTAGGTGATATAGACGAACTCGTTGGTTCCGTACAGATACTGCGCCTGGGGCACGGTGAGCGGCAGGGGTGCGCTTTCGTTGCAGGCCCACTTCATCTGGTCTATATACCAGTCTGTGCCCAGCAGGGAGGTATTCACCACGCGCACGTCCGTGCGCACGCCGCCAATCTCCTGGGCATACCAGAGCGGGAAGGTGTCGTTGTCTCCATGGGTAACCAGCAGGCCGTTGGGCCCCACCGAATTCAGGTAGTTGGCGGCCATTTCAGGGGCGGTGTAGCGGTGGGAGCGGTTGTGGTCGTCCCAGTTTTCCTCCGCCATCAGGGCCGGAACGCCCAGGCACAGCACGGAAACGCCGATGGCCACCGCCTTCTCCTTCCCACGGGCCTTCCGGGAAATCCAGTCCCAGAGGGCCGCCACCCCAAGACCTATCCAGATGGCGAACATATAGAAGGAACCCGCATAGGCGTAGTCCCGTTCCCGGACCTGGAAAGGAGGCTGGTTCAGGTACAGCACGATGGCGATACCCGTCATGAAGAACATGAGGAATACGAGCCAGCTGCCGCGCTTGTCCCGGTCGAACTGGAAGACCAGACCCAGGAGGCCCAGCAGCAGGGGCAGGAAGAAATAGTGGTTCTTGCCCTTGTTGTCCCGGAGCGGAGCAGGGGCGTCCGACTGGTCTCCCAGCCGGAGCTCGTCAATGAACGGGATGCCGCTCTCCCAGTTGCCGTAGAAGACATCTCCGGGAGTGGGGCTATGAATCTCGTTCTGCCGGCCCACGAAGTTCCACATGAAGTAACGCCAGTACATCCAGTTGA
>Ga0310690_10009059_pt1 | contig 12533 bp, 10 predicted proteins | sample AusTroGonzalo_MG_2_FD_207661 | JGI IMG/M metagenome (GOLD analysis project Ga0310690, IMG submission 207661) | Bovine rumen microbial communities from tropical cattle in Woodstock, Queensland, Australia - Gonzalo_04 (v2) (version 2) | ecosystem: Host-associated > Mammals > Digestive system >...
TAAGAACGCCTGGGACACCCAATTCTTCATCTATGTCCCCGACTACACCCTGAAGGCAGGCGACAAGTATCGTTTCAGCATGAAGATACGAGCCGACAAAGCCAGTCGTTTCTCCGTGCAGTCTCACAAGACCCCCGGCACCTACATCTGGTATCAGATGCTTGGCAACTCCTATAATGTCACCACCGAATGGGCAACCATCACCTACGAAGGCGAAGTGACACCCGATCAGGCCGGTAGTTCTGGTCTGCAGTCCATCGCTTTCAATCTGAACGAGGTGGGAGAAGAAAACAATTACTATTTCGATGATATCTCGTGGGAGTTATACTACTACTCTCCCTGGACCAACTGGGTGAAGAACAGCGACTGCGAAGGCGACGACACCTCATGCCTGCGAGGCAAAGATGGTGATGGCAATGGCAGTGTGAAGGGAGCAACCATCATCGACGGCATCGGTTACGACAGTTCCCGCGGCATCAAGATCCATTCCGTGGCCAATCCTCAAAACGAATGGGACACCCAGTTCTTCGTCTACACCCCAGGCCACCGTTGGAATGTAGGCGACAATTACCGCTTCCACATGATGATCAAGGCCGATGTAGCCTGTAAAATCAATGTCCAGTCGCATACCACACCAGGCAACTATATCCACTGGAGCATGCTCGATGGCTCCTATAACATCACCACTGAATGGCAAGACATCACCTACGAAGGCACCATCACCAACGAGCAGGCTGGCGTTAACAGTTGGGCAAGCGATGTGCAGTCCGACCTACAGACCATTGCCTTCAACATGAACGTGCTGACCGGCGTAGAGAACAACTACTATATCGACGACGTCAGATGGGAGTCGTTCGAAGAAGAAGGCGGAGCTGCCACACCAGTAGGTGTATCCTTAGAGAGCAAGGATGGCGTGTTCGACATCAGCAAGACCACCAACCTCACCCTGCGTCTCTTCAAGGACGGCTACCTGCCCAGCGTGCCCGTCACCCGTTCTTTCATCAAGACCAACAATCAATACACCCTGCCCGTCATCTCCATTGTGGGCGACAAGACCTACTTCACCGACCCCAAGATTGGTTTCGACTGCGATGGCGACGGCACCAACGGCAAGACCGGCAACGGTCAGGATACCCCCAAGAACTACAATATGGACTGGGATCGCCCCGTCAACTTCTCATATATCAGCAGCGATGGCGAAATGTTGTTCAATCAGGACGTCAATATCAGTGTATCGGGCGGATGGACCCGCAGTCAGCGCTATCGCTCTTTTAAGTTGAAAGCCAATAAAATCTTTGATGGCCAGAACCGCTTCGACTACTCGTTCTTCCCCCAGAAGCCCTATATCCGCAACAAGGCCGTGCTGGTGCGCAACGGTGGCAACGACGTGTGGAACAATGGCGCCCGCTTCACTGATCCCGCCCTCGAAACCATCCTTCAGCGTTCGGGCATCGACATCGATGTGCAATCGTATGTGCCCGTCATCGAGTATGTCAACGGCGAGTTGCGTGGCGTACTCAACCTGCGCGAGACCAACAACGACAAGTTCGTCTATGCCAACTGGGGCTACGATGATGATGAGATCGACATGTTCGAGAACTTCGACATGAAGCAAGGCAACGACAGTGTCATCAACCACATCTTCGACCTCGGCAAGCACATCAACGAGACAGGCGTTTACAATGAGTTGACCACCCTCCTCGACATCGACGAGTACGCCAACTACATGGCCGCCGAGTTGTATCTGCTCAACTCCGACTGGCCCCAGAACAACATCAAGGCCTATCGCACCCGTGAAGACGGTCGCTATCGCTTCATCAGCTTCGACCTCGACTATGTCTTTGGCCGCATTGACAACACCATCTCCCCCAACCCGTTCGAATATATCACCGAACGCAATCAAGACATGGACTTCGTGCAGTTCTTCAAGAACATGATGAAGCATGACGCCTTCCGCCAGAAGTTCATCGACATCTTCTGCATCATGGGCGGCAGCGTCTTCGAGGAAACACGTGCCGAGAACATCATCGACGAGTTGGCCGACAACGTGCGCCCCATGACCCAGCTCATGCGCCAGATGGGCATCAACGATGGGCACGACGTCGATCAGGCTGTCAACTTCCTGAAGTACAACCTCTATGGCCGTGCCGACGACATGGCCGACTATATGAAGCAGACCAGTCTCCTAAAGTTGTCGAGCACCGCCAAGCATGCTGTAGAGTTGTCTGCCGACACAGAAGGCGCCACCCTTCTCATCAATGGCATCACCGTGCCCTACACCTTCTTCAACGGCTATCTCTTCGGTACCCCCCAGATTGAGGCAAAAGCCCCTGCCGGTTATAAGTTCAAGTGCTGGAAGAAGAATAACACACAGATATCCACATCACCAGTTCTCAATCTGCCCAGTGGCAGTTCCATGACACTGAAGGCCTGTTTCACCCCCCTCACCACCGAGGAGCGCGCTGCCGAGGGCTATGTCCCCGTCCGCATCAACGAGGTGAGTGCATCAAACAATATCTATGTGAACGACTACTTCAAGCGCAACGACTGGATCGAACTCTACAACAACACCGCATCGCCCGTCGATGTGGCCGGCATGTATCTCACCGACAATCTCGACAAGCCCCAGAAGTATCAGATTACCGGCACAGAGACCACCATCCCCGCCCATGGCCATCTCGTCATCTGGTGCGACAAGCTCGAGCCAATCAGTCAGTTGCACGCCCAGTTCAAACTCGCTGCCGAGGGAGGCACACTGATGCTCACCGCTGCCGATGAATCATGGCGCGACACCTTCACCTACACCGAGCACCGTGGCGACGAGACCGTGGGACGCTATCCCGATGGTGCACGCGATGTCTTTGTGATGAACATTCCCACCATCGCCAAGAGCAACATCGCCTCAAGCTATCTCACGGCTGTTGAGCAGTCGGAGGTGAATGGCATCGGCGAAGTGGATCTCATGGCCCTGGCCGACAAACAGCAGGTGGCCTACTATAACCTGTCCGGCCAACCCGTTGCCGAGCCCCAGCACGGTGGCTGCTATATCGTCCGCATCACCGACCACCAAGGCAACACCAAGACCTTCAAGTACATCAAGAAATAAACCACTCCTTATATCACAGAAGAAGGGGCGCATCCGGATATCACATCGGTTGCGCCCCTATCAGTATTAAAGCAAACAATAACCTAAAAAACAAACCTATGGTATTTCTATTCTTATGCTGCAAAGGTAGGCATTTCCGGGCAACGACACAAAAGAAAAACCCTAAACCCACGGGGGAGTTTCCCTATTTTGCATAGGAAATTCCCTTTCCACTTGCCCGATTCGAAATAAATGATTACCTTTGCCCTCATGAAAAAAACACTCTTTCTGCTCATCTGCATCTGCCTGTCAAACCTATGCTGCCAGGCCCAGCACGATGGTTTCAGTGCCGACACACTAAGCGATGCCGTCTTTGCCCGCATGCAGGGCCGCTCCTTCCCCAAGGACTGCACCGTCAGTCGCTCCGACCTGCGCTATCTGAAGGTCAAGCACTACGATGCCCAAGGTCAGGAACACCAGGGCGAACTGGTATGCCACAAACGCATTGCTGCCGACCTGCTCGACATCTTCCGCCAGCTCCACCAAGCCCACTACCCCATTGAGCGCATCCATCTCGTTGACAACTACGATGCCGACGACGAGCGTTCGATGACAGCCAACAACACCTCGTGTTTCTGCTTCCGCAAGATTGCCGGCAGTCAGCGCCTGTCCAAGCACTCCCTAGGCATGGCCATCGACATCAATCCCCTGCACAACCCCTGCGTCAGCAAGCGTCGCGACGGTTCAACACTCATCCAGCCAGCGGCAGGAAAAAGGTATGCCGACAGGAGCAAGAAGTATGCCTACAAGATTACCAAAGGCGACCTCTGCTATCGCCTCTTCAAGGAACATGGCTTTTCATGGGGCGGTGATTGGCGCTCCAAGAAAGACTATCAGCACTTTGAGAAGGAATAAAAGAAAGGTGATGAGGATTGGTGATGAGTCATAGGCGATGAGTGAGAAGCCTACATCAGCAATCGTTCTAGCGATGGAATCTCTATGCGCCCGCGATGCAACCGCAGCAAGCCCTCATCCTGCATGGCGTTGAGAACGTTCGACACATCCAGTCTGCTGTCACCCACCTCCTGCGCCAACTGCGTCATCAAGATACGAAACAACTTCGGACCTGCCGGATAGAGGCAATGATCCACGAAGAAACGCACAATGCGCTGACGCAGCGTCTCCGAACAGCGCCGCCACTGGAAACGTCCACGCCGCTGAGCCAGTGTAGCCAGCAGGTTGAGATAGTTCAGACGAATAATCAGGAAGTCATCCAGTAAGCGCATCACCTCGTCCTTCGACAACGTGATAAAGTGCGACTCCCCCAGCGTCATAGCCCCACAAGTATAGTGCGGATGCGCCCCAAAGACAGCCTCCGGCTGCAGGAACCACGGAGCCGCCAGCTGTTCCTCCACGACATAGCGATGGTCGTCGCTGGTTGTTGTCAGCGCCAATCGACCACTAATCAAAAAAAGAAACTGATTACACGTTTCATCCTCCTTCACCACCGTCTGCCCCGCTGCCATCTTCATGAAGCCGAACTTCGTCTGTCCGACCAGTTGAAGCAACTCGGCGCGACTCAGTCCCTGAAACAACGGAAACTGTTGCAGACTGTCGTAAAGGCGGAGGTCATTGTTCATAGTCCTTCAAATCAGGCGAACGCCACACAGCCAGCGTGCCATTCGTCTCATCGACATAAATCAGATAGGCCATCAACTCAGGATGACGCAACAGCACCTCCTTAGCCTCATCCACGCCCAGCACCATAAACGAGGTGGCATAGGCATCCGCCGTGGCACAGTCGTCGGCAATCACCGTGGCCGACAATAGACTATGCTGCACGGGATACCCCGAACGAGGATCAATGGTATGAGCGTATTTCTTACCATCCTGATAGTAGAAGTTGCGATAGTTACCACTGGTAGCCATGGCACGGTCAGTGATACTCAGCACCGTCTGCAACTCATTGTCCACATGCGTAGAATCATCCACAGGCTTGTTCACGCCGATATGCCATGGCTGGTCCTTATCGTTATGACCACTCACCACGACCTCGCCGCCAATCTCCACCATGAAGTTCTCTATGCCCTTCGACTTCAGCAGACGCGCCACCACATCACAGCCATAACCCTTGGCAATGGCACTGAAGTCCATCTGGTCGCGAATCTTCAGCAGACTATCCACCTGCTGTGCCGTAGGCAGCTGTTCATGCTTGAAACCAAAGCCCCAGGCATTCACCAGCGGTGCCACTGTAACGTCGAAGGCGCCATCCGTCTCTTTGTTCACTGTCAGTGCCAACTGATACACCTCGTTGAACATCTCGCTGCGCTCCACAGTAGAGTCGCCGCGGTTGATGCGAGCCACCGTCGACTCCTGGTTGAACATCGAGAACTCACTGTCCACCTTCTTCAACTCAGCCTCAATCTCCTGCTGCAGGTCCTCCCCATACTGATAGGTGATGTTATAGACCGTGCCAAACACGAAATTACTATTACGCTGAAAGGGCACAGGCTTAGAGCAACCTGCCAGCAGCGCCACTGTGAACAACAGAAAAGCAATCCTACGCATCATCATTTCCTTAAATATCAATAATCACATTGAAAGAAAAGCCCAGGTTCGATGTATCCTGCTTGCCATAGCCGGGCACATACCACGTGTTGCCGATGTTGCCCTCATCGTGTGCCAAGCGGTTGCGATAGCGCACCATCCATCCCAGGTGCAGCGGTCCTGCCACCTCAGCATCGATGCCAAACAACACCTCTGCCCAGTGCTGCGAGCACTGCTGGTCGCTGATGGTGAACTGCGTCATCCCCTTCCACACCGGGTCCTTCTCGGGCAAGCAGTCGATATCCACCTTATAACTGGTATAGCCATAGCGCACGCCGGCATAGATACGGTTGTGCGCATGTTTATTCTTGGCAATGTTCACGTCGGCACCAATTCTGAAGTAAGGTGCACTGGTCTTATACGACAGGTTCGTCACCTCGTCATAATCATGATCAGCGCGACCGATACCCAACTCCACCACGGGGAAGTACTGGTCGTGCAGGTTGATGCGCAGAGCCCCCTCATACTGACCATAGTCACTGAGATGCATCTGAGCCAGTCCCACCAAGTCGGCCGACACGGCAAAGCCCCTGAAGAACGGCACCGTGTCGCGCTGCAACTTCAGGAACCCCTGTGCAGAAGCAGAGCCCATGGAGAGGTGACACACCAGAAGCATCACCAGCCACAGCCTACTTTTTGAAATGAACGTGCAGATGCTTGACAGACGTATCATAGGTCACTGATGGGTTATTAATCAAAATCGTATCGATGCGCACATGCGTGCTTCTCACGGCAGTCAACCGATGGAAATAGCGCGTAGGACAGTCCACCGACTCAAAGTGCGGCATATCCTCCTTGCTGAGCCACACCGTGTCGGTCTGCACCCGGTGCAGCGTGTCCCTTACCTGGAACAACAACACATCCACGGGCTGCGCATAACTTATCGGCAACTGAAACGCTTTCACGTCCACCCCACTGTTCAGAATCAGCGTGTCCGTGCCACCATGCCTGACGGCCCACACACTCAGCGTGTCCTTCAGCGTGTCAGCCACCACCGTCTCCCCGTCGAATGCTCTGACCACATAGTTCACGGCCACCACATTATCCACCGGACAGTCGATGCTGCTACATGCCATCATCAGCAGCATCCCAGTCAGAAGGGGAAGAAGCCTCAGCCTTCTCATATCTTCTTTTCTATCTGATAGTCGTTTCTCACGTTCGACGTGCGACTGATCAAGTCGCCCAGGAAGCCAGCCAGGAACAGCTGCGTACCAATCAGCATCATCGTCAGAGCGATATAGAAGAAAGGCGAGTTCGTCACCAGACGCTGTGGAATGCCATTAGCCAGACACCACAACTTGTCGGCACCAATCAAGAAGGCCGACAGGAAACCGATGATAAACACGATGGTGCCCAGGAAGCCAAACACGTGCATGGGTTTCTTGCCAAAAGTACTCAGGAACCATAGTGTCAGCAGATCCAGATAGCCGTTCACAAAGCGGTTCCAACCCATAAACTTCGACGAGCCATACTTACGAGCCTGGTGATGCACCACCTTCTCGCCAATCTTGTCGAAGCCAGCGTTCTTAGCCAGATAAGGCATATAGCGGTGCATCTCACCATACACCTCGATATTCTTCACCACCGCCAGGCGATAAGCCTTCAGTCCGCAGTTGAAGTCGTGCAGGTTCTTGATGCCGCTCACGGCACGTGCCGTGGCATTAAACAGTTTTGTGGGAATAGTCTTCGACAGCGGGTCATAGCGTTTCTGCTTATAACCGCTCACCAAGTCGAACTTCTCCTCCGTAATCATTCTATAGAGTTCTGGAATCTCGTCGGGCGAGTCCTGCAGGTCGGCATCCATCGTAATCACTACATCACCCTGTGCCTCCTCGAAGCCACAATACAGGGCAGGACTCTTACCATAGTTGCGACGGAACTTAATACCCTTCACGTGTTCCGACTTCTCCTTCAGTTCACTAATCAATTCCCACGAGCGGTCGGTCGAACCATCACTAATGAAGATCACCTCATACGAGAACTTGTTCTCGTTCATCACTCGTTCAATCCAGGCATAGAGCTCTGGAATAGACTCTTCCTCATTATACAGAGGAATCACTACCGATATATCCATGATATCTATTTATCTTTTTATTCTTTTATCTTTTCACCTTTTCTCTGCATCACCGCGGCGATGGGCAGTCCCAGCATCATGCCACCCATGATGAGCGACGTCAGCATGTCGAGTGCGAAGTCGATGGGCCGCATGGTCTGCAGCATGTGCAGCGTCTCACTGATCTGGTCCGACATACCCATCTGCTTGATGATCTCCGCATTCTCGGGTGTCGACAACATCTCGGTGATGAGCATCACCATATAACCCTTGTCTATATAGGCAAGGTACGCGTATTGCAGCAGCGCAAACAGCAGTCCGCCATAGAAGAACATCAGACTGACATAGAACCATCCGCGCAGGAATGACATCTTGCCCGACAGACTGTCGTCGCGAAATCTCTTCAGTCGCATCACGACAAACACGGGTGTCAGCACCATGGTCAGTAGTGCCAGGAACCCATAGGTTGGTGAGGTCAGTCCCACCACATAGCAAACAAAGGCTGCCACAAAGAGCAGCGACAACAATGCCCCATCAATGCGGGCAAAGGCTTTCAACTGAACGTATTCTGGTGCTGTCAACGCTATAAAATGTTTTTGAATTACTATTGTGCTGCAAATTTACGCATTTTATCTCACATAACGTGGGCAATGCACCAAAAAATAGTTAAAAACAAAAACTTTTCACTTATCACTTTGCATTTCTCACTTTTTTATTGTACCTTTGCACCCGCTTTTTAAGCCATGCTTCATGCATGATTCACTAAAAGCGCTTACAACATGGGCAAGTCCTGTACGACCAGCTCCCTCGGAATCCTCCAGGACGGGAACGTAGCAAAGGTACTTGGTTGTAGCGGTGCGATATAGACCGCTTGCCCACCCGCCTCTTTAGCTCAGTTGGCCAGAGCACGTGATTTGTAATCTCGGGGTCGTTGGTTCGAATCCGACAAGAGGCTCAAGAAAAAAGGAAAGACTTTCGGGTCTTTCCTTTTTTTTCTTCTTACTTCTCCTTCACCTCCTGCTGAAACTTCGCCGGCGTCATACCCGAGTACTGATGGAACACACGGTGGAAGCTGGACAGACTCAACCCGCAGTGCTCTGCCACACAATCGATGGCCCAGTCGGGATGCTCCGTCATCACGCGGCGAGCCTCCTCCGTGCGCAGTTGGTTCAGCCAGTTTGTCAACTTGCCATACTCCGTCTGCTGCAGCCATGCCTTCAGCATATAGCGCTGCACATCCATGTCGTTGGCCACGGTGGTCAGCGTCTGGTTGGCTTTCAGATAGCCCCCTTGCTCCACCCATTTCTTGGCCGCCCGCTCCACGCGCAACCTGTCATCCTCGCTCATCACCGGTTCCGCCTCATCGCTCTCCTGACTCTGTTCAGCCTCCTCCACACGCTGTGCGTCCTGACTGATACCATAGCTATGAAAACAACTGGCACAATAATAGATAACAAAGAAGAAGGCGCAGGCAAAGGCCGAGAGCAGCCATCCCTCCTGAAAGATGGCAACGGGCACAAACATCGTGATGATGGCCAGCATCGTCACACTGCGTCCCATCCATCCCAGCAGGTCCTTTCGTTCATGATCATAGAATTCGTCCACCGCCTGCTGCATGCGCCGATAGCCTTTGTATAGCAACAAGAAGTAATACAACTGCATCAGCAGGAACAGTGTCGAGCCAACATACTCCACCCTCCTCAGCAGTACCGACTCCTGTTCAAAGGGAATACCATCGCCCAGTGCAGCCGCAAGCAGCAACACCGCTGCCACGAGATACAACGCCCCGCCGACGCACCACTCTTTCTTCTTGAGATGTCCCTTCTGCTGCACGAAGAGCAGCGCCAGGTTGATGCTGATGCTGCACGGTATAAAGAACAGCAGGTTCCAGAACACCGCCTGCGTCACCCCCATCTGCCTATAGCCGCCGATGTATTGCAGCAGAAACTGCGCCGCTATCAGCGCCAGTCCGCCCGCCATCATCCAGCGTGCCCGTCCGAACACCTTATTTCTCATGACACGCCTTGGCACCTGAAATGCCACCGTCAGTGCCAGCAGCACCATCGTCAGCATTCCACCATATTGCATCTCAGTCACATCAACCATCTGTACTTTTTCTGTTTATGGAGTCCAAAAGATTTCTTCATTCTTTGTGGCTGCAAAATTACATAATCCCGATGAAATCGCCAAAAAATAATCTCAAAACTATGTTTTAAGACACCATTTTCTATCTTAAAACTTTGTTTTGAGACACCAACCCGTCAAAAAATCATCATCATCCCAACTAATCTTTGTACCTTCGCACGAAAATTAAAACATGCACATGAAACAATTTCTCGACATGCCCTTGTGGCTCTCCATACCCCTCCTTGCCATCTACCTTGGCATATGGGCATGCTTTTTCTATACCATCTATTATTTTAGCGACTGGAGAGAGCGCAGGATGAAGAAGAAACAAAAGAAACAAAAACCATAAAACAACATGAAACAGTTAAAACAACTAGAACACAATTTCATGCGTGCTGTTCAGATTCTGCTCGCTACAAACACCGGTACAAGCTGCAGCAGTACCGACAACAACGATAAACGAGAAATCATCGCATGAGAATTTAATTGTAAAAAGGTAAAAAGGTAACAAGGATACAAAAAATGAAGAGACATAATATTTTCCTACTCTTGATGTTGCTCACGACAGCGACGGCGTGGGCCAAGACCATACCATCCATGCATGCAGATGCCACATACGAAAGCATTTCCAGAAGGGTCTACAATCCCTCCGCCAGTTTGCCGGAAACTATTCAGTATGGTGGCGTCACCTATCAATACCATCGTGAAGATGTTCAATGGTCTGGAACGAATGGAGACATTTCCTTTTCAAATGATTTCGAGGTCAGTGACATGTATTATAGCGACGAGGATTTTGCGTCAGACAGAGTCATCACATTGACATTGAAAGTCAAGGGTACGCTTTTCGTTGACGGCCGTGAGATAGCCATCAGCCCTTCATATTATGGAACGGATGGCGATGCCACAGAGTTCTCGTTTGGCAGTTTCGTCGACAACACGGATAAACATTTTGAAACATTAGGTGTCAGTGCCAATACCATTAAACGCGACTGGCTACTTGACGACCCCACCAGAACGTATTGGCTATTGTATGCCATTGCCATGCAATACACTGAGAACCATCCTGGGGAATATGTCATTTTCCGTGGTTCAGAAATTCCAGCATACGTCACGAGAGATGGTGCAGGCTTCAACATGTCTCATGTCGCATATCAGAATGAGTTGTTCTACTTATACGAGGTAGAAACAGGAAAATACTATCCCGTATGGAGCTGTCATATCATCCCTCCAAAGCAACAGGATCCAACCTCCACCAACTCCGTTGGAACATTCAGTCTGGTATACACCAACCCCAAGACAACCTACTTGATTACAGCGGTTCCCGAGAATGCCTTTTCTGGCAATGACCATGTCATCGACGTCACGCTCGACGAGAATATCAACGCCATCCATGCCTCTTTGAGCAGTACCAAGATCAAGTCATTCAATGTTGATGCCAATAACCATAAGTATACCACCCTCTTTGACAACGACATCCTGTGCGAGAAAGATGCCGACGGCAATCCCACACGCATCGTTGGAGTGACCATTGATGCCGCAGGCGAGAAGACACTTCCCGCTTCAATAAACACCATTGCCGAGCATTCACTCCATCCTTCAGCAACAGGTATCAAGTTGTCAACGACGAACGCGAATCTCGTTTGTTATGACGATGCCTTCCAAACATGGACACCTGGTGAAGCAGCCGATGCCAACTCCATCAAGAAGTACAGATACATCACCTTGGGAAACGGCGTTACGGTCAGCGGCGACGGTGTCACAACAGAGGGCAACACCATCACCTCTGTCACAGAACAGACTGTGACAGTGACAGGCACAATCCCTGCCGGTTACGAAATCAACTTCCTCGTGAAGGATGCCAACGACAATACTATCCCCGTCAACAATGACAATGGCGTCTTCAGCTTCACCATGCCATCCAGCGATGTCACCGTCAGCGCAGTCTACACCCCCGACCCCGCCCACATCGAGAAGACGGCTACCGATGAGTACACCATCCACAGTGCCGAGGGCTGGGGTGTCTTCTGCGATATGTTGCAAGACAATGACACCTACAACCGCTTCATCGGCAAGACCGTGAAGCTGGACAAAGACATCACCGTGACTCGTATGGCTGGCAGCGACAATCATGACATCTGCGGCACGTTCGATGGCTGTGGTCACACCATCACCCTCGACGGAAATACTAAAACCAACGGCTGCTACGCCCTCTTCCGCAACGCCGTAGGTGCCACCATTCAGAACCTGCATGTGGATGGTACTATCAGTACAGCCGGCGCGTATGCCGCCGGTCTTATTTCCGGCATGTGGGGTACGGTGAAAATCAAGAACTGTCGCGTCAGCGTTAACATCCTGAGCAGTCAGAGCGGTGAATGTTCCCATGGCGGACTCGTGGCCAAGAACAATAGCGGCACATTGGAAATCACAGGCTGCGTGTTCGATGGCAAGCTGCTCACCACCAACGGCTCTACCCGTTGTGGTGGTTTCGTGGGTTGGAACGGTGGCACGCTCACCATCTCCAACAGCCTTTATGCGCCTGCCGAGCTTAAAGACGGTGAGACATGGGTTGGCAACGACTACAGCTCGCCCTTCGCCTGCAACGGCGCCACCATCAGCAACTGCTATTACACCCGCGACTTTAACGACGGTACTCACTATACC
>Ga0310690_10009060_pt1 | contig 12529 bp, 17 predicted proteins | sample AusTroGonzalo_MG_2_FD_207661 | JGI IMG/M metagenome (GOLD analysis project Ga0310690, IMG submission 207661) | Bovine rumen microbial communities from tropical cattle in Woodstock, Queensland, Australia - Gonzalo_04 (v2) (version 2) | ecosystem: Host-associated > Mammals > Digestive system >...
AAGCGGCTGTGTTGGTCTGTGCTTGTCTATCTCTGCCAAAAACTTTTTAATATAAGCCACACTCCCCAGAGCTACGGCTTCCCCGCCTACGTCAATAATCGAAAGAGCGTCTATTTCTCCCTCTACTACAAAAATAGGCTTTTGGGCTTCCCTCAAGGCTCTGGGGTTAAAGATCCGTACAGCCCCTACTTTGCTCTTGTTTTCTTTCTGTCCCTGCCAATTGATGTAGTCATTCTCGCCAGCATAGCGGGCTAAGTAGCTGTGTCTGCTGGTAGGTATTATCAAGCGTGGGCTGGGTTGCATTTTGGGGGCTTTGGGGTGTCTCCAGCTCTCCACAAAGCCCACTTTAAACCTGTTAAGCGTTGGCAGGGATAGCCCCCTGTGGTAGTCTGTTTTCTCAATGCCCCCGTTAGCCTGTAAAAAGAAAGCCATGTAGTCCGGCTCTTCTGCTTGTGTATGTGTATTTGTGTAACTGTCATTGTGTATGCTTTTTTGTGTATTCTGTTCGTTTTTGTCCTGCTTTTGGTACTCTTCCCCCTCTGGGCTAAAATCATCATAGGCTGAGCTTTGGTTAGTATAGCCGCTCTCTATCGTGATATGGAACAGATCAGCGGCTTTCTGTAGCTTCTCGTTATAGTCCCTCAGCTTGTACTCCATGCCTATAATGTCTATAATGTCGCTGTTAGTGAAACAGCCCGCCCAGCAGGTGAAGTGTCTGCCCCCGTCCTTGCTGGTTATGCCTGTCCCCTTGCTCCCTGTACCGCTTCCGCAAATAGGACAGACCCAGCCCTGCCCGCTTCCGTCCCTCTCCAGATAGTCTGTAGCCCTTGCTAAGATACTCTGCCTTGCTTCCTCTCTGTTCATGGTCTTTTACTCCTCTCTCATTCTGAGGGGTATATACCCCGTTTGAATCCGCTTTTTTGTGTGTGGGGCTTCCCGCCCGTTCCTGTTCCGGCTCTCGCTGGAGATCTGCCCGCCCCCTCTGGGTAGCCTGTAAAGGATAGGCTCTCAGAGGGAGCTTCCCTTTTACGCAAATATAATAGCACAGACCGCCCGTGTCAACGTGGCGGGCTGGGCTGGTTGATTATCAATTGATTATCAATTGATAATCGGTTGGGGAAAATCGAAAGCTGGAAAGCCGCTCCCCGTCTGGGTTTGCGGGTTTGGCTTCCCACGTAAAATGTGACTTTTCCCACGTAAAATGTGACTTTTCCCACGTGGAATGTGACTTTTCCCACGTGGAATGTGACTTTTTTTGACAGGCTTTCTTCACTTAAAAAGAATAAAACACAAGATATAGAATAAGCTTTTTGAAAGTCATTCAATATTTTGTTAGCCACGTAAAATGTGACTTTTCATAAAAAGCTTATTCATTTTTAAAAGTGATATTTTACGGGGGAAGCTCCCCGCTCAGCTCTTAGGGTGGGGCTTTCCTTTTTATAGGCTTTCCCTGCCAAAGTGTAAACTTTTTCAGAACGTCCCCCGCCCATGGTGGGAGCGATCCGCTCCTGATCCACTGAGAAAAGCTGCTTTTGTCTTCCTGTAAAGGAATAAAGCCCCGCCCTTGTGCATGGTGTGTTTACACACAAAAAAAGAGAGGGGCTTTTAGCCCGCTCCCTCTTGGTCTTCTGCTATTTTGTTAGCCGTTGCCTGTATCTTAGCCTTTTCTATTATCCGCTCTTGCTTCCGTTCCGCTTCTGCTATCCGCTTAGCGGTGTCCTTGCTCAGCTCTATAAAGCTCCTTGCAAAGCCCCCTGTTAGGGTTACTTTCAGATAGCCGTTGTCTAAGTAGTCCGCTATAGGGGCTTTATCGTCACACACGGGGAGCAAGCTAAACTCCATATTGTTGTAGGTGGCTTTATGCTCCTCTTCAAGCTGTACTATAGCCGCTTCTATAGCGTCCTTTATGTCCCTCTGGGGGTTAGCCGCTCCCTTTTCGTTGGGGAGCTGTAGCCTGTGCTGGATAGCCCTAAAGCCTACTGTAAAGTAGCCCCGCTCCTCTATCTCTTTTGTGTTCTGTCTGGCAAGATAGAAAATGTAATAAAGCAGATCGCTGGCTCTGTTGGGTAGCCTAAAATAGTAGGTAGGCAGGATAGTAAAATACTGTGTAAGCCCAGCCCAATTTATACGGGGGTTAAAGTAAATTGTGCATTGTCCCTTTTTCACTGTAGCCCCTGTAAAAAGCACTTCTAAAGCATAAGTTCCGCTGTCTTCCTTTTCTTTGGTAAGGTCTGCTACTTTCTTCTTAGACTTGCTTACTTTCCCTTTAATCTTTAGGCTTGTGAGGGTGTCTGCCCCAGATACAAAGCCCGCTCTGGCACTTCTGATATTTGTATAAAAGCCTATGTCCACAAGCTCCTGTAAGGGGAAGCTGATATAATCTCTTGTCAGCTCTCCCTCATGTATGGCTTGCTCATTCGCTTTTATAAGGGATAAGACAAAGAGCTTTTTAGCGGGCTTGTTACTCCCCGTCAGCTTTTCAATGTCTGTCAGCTCTATCGTTACCTCAGAGCTTCCCTTTTCCATTATTACCAGCCGTCTTTTACCTTTTGTCTTCACTTCATAGGTAGCCCCGTGGCTGATCTGCTTCTTACGGGCTGGGAGCTGGGTAAGGTCTGCCCCTGCCCCCAGAACGTCTAAGACAAGGTTGCTGGCTGTGCTGTCCGGCACATTGTAAAAGTCTTTTCTCTCTACTTTGGTTGTAGCCTTTTCTAAGGAAGTGCTTACAAAGTCTCGTTTCTTCATAGCCTTATGCCCCCTCTCCCTTGGGTCTGTGCATAAAGCTAAAAAGGCTGTGTTGCCCGTCAGCTCCAAAGCTCCTAAAATCCTTTAAAAGCTCTTCCAGCTCCCTCTTGCTCTCTTCTGGCAGGGTAAGAGCTTTATAGTCTACAGGCTGGAAGTAGTCCTGTAGCACTTTCATTTTTCTTTCTTTTAGCTCTTCGTCCCTGTAGTTCGTGTCTTTTATCTGTGTATAGAGGATAGGTACAAGGGCGTTACAAGCGTCCATTCTGCCCCCTATTTCTTCCTCTATAGGCAGTATAAATACTTTCATATCCGGCACATCATAGAGATCCGCTACTCTCTCTATGATATAGTTAAAGCCCAGCACATAATAATAGCTGTTTAGGAAAGTCTCTTTAGCTTCCTCTATCTGGCTGACACTCCCCTCATACTCTTCTGATTCTGGGAAAAAGCTTTCTAAAGAGGCTTCGTACAGCTTTTCTGTTAGTGTTGGCTCTTTGTAGTAGCCCTTTTCGTCTGTCTCTATGCCGTGTATGGGCTTTACTATGGCTATGCCATTGTCTAAAGCCCGCTTATTGTCATTAAAAGCCCACAGATCACTTTCTGCAAAGTCCCTGTCCCCGTAAAAGTTAAGCTCATAAAGCCGCCTGTAGCTTACTTTATAGCTTCTCCATTCTGAGGGCTGGAGCTGGGAAGTCTGTAGCCCGTACCGGCTGTCCATGTCCTTTAAGAGAGTGTCTACAAGCTCTTTAAACTCGGTATAGAAGTCTTCCAGAGAAGCGGTAAAGGGGTCTTCCCCGCCCATGTTGGCAGGGTAAAAGTCTGATAAAAGCTCCTCTTCTATAAGCTCCCACTTTGTCAGATCCTCTGGGGGATCTGTGTAATAGTGCCATTTTACAGGGGTAGCAAGTCCCTCTCTGTAGTCCTGCTCTTCCTGTAGTCTGTCTGCTTCTTCCTCTGTTCCCCCGTTAAAGATCACTTTGGTTTTCAGCACATAGCGTTTTAATGCTATCTGGAAAGCCCGCTCCTCACTCTCTGGATCTTTGTCCATTTCTTGTAAGGTCTTATACATTTCTGGGGTAGTTATAGCTTTCTGCCACTCCTCATCTGTCATTGTATCGCTTCTTCTGCCGTCCGGCAGGGTATAATATCCCCAGCCCGTTACTTTGTTGTAGCGGCTGAGTATGAGCTTACTCTTTACAGGCTGGGCTAAGTAGCTCTTTCTGATAGCCTTTAAAGGGTTAGCTTTCCGTGGCTCATGTTTCAGCTTATAGAGATAGTAAGCTAAAGCCCGCTCTATCAGATCAAAAGTGTTACAGTATAGCTCCTGCCCGTCTTCGTCTTTATAGTGGGCTTCCAGCCGCTCTGCTTTTATGTCTTCATACTGTTTTGCTGTAACGATATAGGGGAGCTTGGAAGCAAAGCGGAAAACACTCTCTGAAAGCATAGCCCTGCTGACTATTCCAAAGAGCGTGTTGTAGCGTCCCTGTGCTTGCTGTATCTGTGTCTGGGCTATGTTAAAGGCAACTACAAGCCATTCATAAATAGCGGTATAGCCCTTATAGATCCCATACTGTACGGGATCTGTTATCTCTTCTAACAGCTCCCTAAAGCGTTTGCTGTCTATAATGTCCTTTTCCTCTTCCCCGTTTATCTGTTGCCTGTATTTTATAGCCGTATTAGCTATCTGTAATATGCCTAACTCTTTCCCCGTCAAGCTCTTTTTGTGTGCAAGTCTTTTCACGTCTGCCATTGTTTATGCTCCCCGCTTTTAAGCCCAGATCTTCTCCTCTACTTTCAAAAGGTTAGAGATTATAAGTAGCTCTCTCTGGGTTTGCTCTGCTGTTATCTCCCCTGCCTGTGTCCTGCTAAGCAGATCTGCTAAAGCTTCCGCTATCTCTTCCGTGTCTAAGTGCTGGGGATCTATTACTTTCCTCAGCCCCACAGCTTCCCCTTTAAGGGCTTCTGTGTATTTCAGCTTGTACTCCAGCAGTTTTGCTGGGTTTATCTCGCTGAAGTCTATACTGTCTAAGGCTTCGTTAATCTTGTCCAGCGTTGCCCCCAGCTTCTTTATACGGGCTTCTTTGCTCATGCCGTAGCTCTCATAGAGCGTTACCAGCTCAGCCCGCTTAAAGTCCTTAATCTCGCTGGCAAGCTCCCTCTCCCATTTTGTACAGGTACTCTTAGAGATATGGAGCGTCTTAGCTATATAGCTATAGCTCTTTCCCTCTGCCCTGAGTTCAATATACCGCTGTTTTGTTTCCGCTGGCTTCATTGGTTAGCCCCCTCTCCTCTGTTATTTTGTGTAATAGCCATTGTGTAATTGTGTATGTCATTATGTGTATATTACCATACATTTACAGGATAGGCAACTACAAAACTTTTCATAGTTTTATTGTCCGCTAATAGTAATTTCAAGACAATAAAGCCGTTTTTCCTTGCTCTCCCTGCCCGTGTATATTATATCAGATTCCGGCTTTGGCAGGGTGTCTTTTCGTCACTGTATTTTTAAAAATAATGTGTCAAAGCGTCCCCCTGTTTTTCCTGCCTGTAAAAAGGGAAAGCTTTCACTGTTCCCCGTTAAGAAACTTCCTAAGGTTTTCCTCGCTTACTTTCCACTTGCCCCCGATCTTAACTCCCTTTAGCCGCCCGTCCTTTATGTAGCTCTGGAGCGTCCTGTGGGTTACTCCCAGAACAGGCTCTAACTCGGTAAGGCTATAAACTTTCAATGCTTCCAGCTCTGCTGTCCGGCTCTTCTTTTCTTCCATGATCGTTACTCCTCTCTTGTAGCTTCCTCTAAGATCCTATGCACAAACTCATTGACAGATAGCCCCTGTTCCTTAGCCCGTTCCTTGACTTTGGCTAACAGGCTGGGCTGTAGCACAAGCTGAAGCCGCTTGCTCTTAGTCTCTATATAGAGCGGGTTTAGCTTATAGCCCGCTGGGGCTTTGGCTGGCTTCTGTACGGCTTCCGGCTGGGCTGTCTCTTCTTCCTGTGGTGTGCTTAAAAACTGTAAAGCGGGGTTATCCTTAAAACTCTTTTTCGTTGCCATGATCTTAGCTCCTCTCAAATTCATCATCTAAAAGCTCATTGATAAAGGCTCTGTAGTCTTCCGTTACGTTGGCTGTAGGGGCATATTCAAAAAGCGGTCTTTGACTTATCTGGGCTTCCTTTACGGCTATAGCTTCCCTTATGGTAGCCGTAAAGAGCTTCGTCCCCAGCCGCTCTGCCAACTGTCCAGCCAGCTCCGCCACTTCCCTGCTTAAAATAGATCTGGGGCTGTAGCGGGTAAGCAGGATTCCCGCTATCTGTAGTTTGGGGTTGGTGTACTTCCTTACAGGCTTGATAGTCTCTGCAAGCTGTTCTATCCCCTGTAGGCTGTATATATCCGCTTGGGCGGGTATTACAACACTGTCACAAGCCGTTAGAGCGTTTATAGTGAGGATTCCTAAGGCGGGCGGTGTGTCCACTATGATATAATCATAAAGCCCCGCTATATCCTCTAAGGCTTCTTTCAGCCTGTACTCTTTCCCTGTCTCTTTTATAAAAGCGTCAGCTCCGGCAAGGGCTTTACTGGCAGGGATAATGTCCCCGCTTATGGTCTGCTGTATAGCGTCCTTTGCCTTTACTTCCCCCGCCAGCACTCCTAAGGCTGTAGCCCCGTCTGTCCTTGCCCCCGTGGTATAGGTTAGGTTGCCTTGAGCGTCTAAGTCTATGGCAAGGCAGGAAAAGCCTTTAAGGGATAGCCCATACAGCAGAGCTTCCGCTGTAGTGCTTTTCCCTACTCCCCCTTTTTGGTTAATTATTGCCAATATCATGCTATAACACTCCCCCAATCCCGCAGATCCGGCACTCCTGCCCGTTCTATGGCTTCCTGTGCTTCGTCTGCTTGTCTCTGTAGCTCTTTCTGGGCTTCCTCTGCCATTCTATAGATAGGGTCTATCTCTGCCCCCGTTGGCTCTTTTTCCCTCATTTCTCTGTTTCTGCCCCCGCTCCCCTTGCCCTTAGAGCGTCTGCAAAGCCGTCTATATAGCCCTCTATGTAGCCGCCCGTTTTGGCTTGGTCTATGGCTTCGTCTAATTCGTCCATGTTATCTGGGTCTATCCACTCAGCCGTGTCTATGTCCCTTAGCCAGCCCTCTTCCTCTGTGTGCTTGCTTGCATAGCGTCTTATGCGTTCCCGCCAGATTCCTACGGCTTGCTCCATGTCTACGGCTTCTTCCCTCATGGTCTTCTGTAGTATTCCCACTGTGATAGCTTGCTCTAAGAGCTTCTCTGCTATCTTTTCCGGCACTGTCATTTTATAGCCCCCCTTGTTTCCTTTTCCCGTCTGTTATATCCGTCTGTAGCGGCTCTCTTGTACCGCTCCACTTCCTCAAGCGTCCGGCAATACTCCCCGCCTGTAGTATAAAAGCCGTTCCCATTATCAAGCCACATTCCCCCCTTTACAGGCTTTGGGGCTGGGTGTGCTTTAAGCTGTTGTAAGTGTTCACAAGGTCTTCTATCCCTGTGTCAAAAGCCAAAGCGTTAGCCCGTTCCCGCTTCTTTCCCATACGGATAACACGGGCAGAGACAAGGGAGCGGGCTACCACTCTCATTTTTTCAAACAAGAGCTCTTTTTCTTCCCTGCTGAAGCTGTCAATTCGTCTTTCTTTCATGGTCTTTTTCTCCTCTCTAAAAAAGCACTTATAGCGGGCAAGTCTCCCCGCCCGCTGTGAGTGTACTTATCCGGCTTTCCTTATCCTGCCTGTCAGATCCTTTTCCTTTTTGCGGATCTTCTTCTGTTCCGCTAATAAGGCTCGCTGTCCTAAGGCGTAACCTAACTTGAAAATGTCCAAAATTACAACGATCTTGTCATATTCGCTTCGTATTCTCTTTAAGAAAAAGAATGCCGCCTCTACATTCAGCCCATAATAGGGGCTTGTGTCTGTCTCTGCAAGGATCTTCTCTATGTTCCTGCCTGCCATGCTCAGCCCTCGCTCTCTGCCTGTAAAGGAATAGCCCCGCTGTTGGGGTCTATCTCTACTATGTGGATCTCCCCAGCGGTCTTAGGGTCTTCCAATTGGCTCTTCATGTCCCCCAGCTCCCCAGCCAGAGCTTGAGCTAAGCCCTTAGCGTGGGCTATTCCCTTAGCCTTTACGCTGGGCGGCTCTGTCTCTCCCTCTGCCAGCTCACAAGCCGTAACTATTCCCCCTACTTGCTTTAAAAACAGGGAGAGGGTAGTAGTCAGCTCTTTGGCAGGGATAGTAACTGTCCTTGCTTCCTCTGTGCTTGCCCGTTCTGCCATGTTATACATCTCCTCTTCTGGTTGTCTTTTTGTCAGCTCTGGGCTATAATAATCATAGCCCTTGCTATGCTCTGCTTGCTTAGTCTGTGGCTTGCCCTGTCTGTACTTCCCTACAGGCGGGGCTTTTCTCATTAGCGGCTTTCTCTAAGTTGTCCATTAGCTCTACTCCAGCGTCAGCTCCGGCTATAAAGGCTAACAGCATTAGATTAAGCGGGCTTCTCTCTGCCACTCCAGCCCAGCCAGCCAGCTTATTTAACAGTCTGTCTCGCTCCTCTTTTTCCTCAGTCCACTTGTCCAGCCACTCTTTAAATTTCTCATACATTATGAGGTGTCCAAAGTCCTCTTCTGGGCTGTAGGCGGCTGTGTTAGTCTCTGCCATAGTTCTGCCCCCTGTCATACTCAGCCAGATAGCTCAGCAGAAAATCAAAGTTTTCTCGCTGTCGATTCCACGTATTAAGCACTCGCCTTGCGTTGTGAAGTTTCTCATTGAGCCTCATTACTTCTAAGCTGTCTCCGGCTAAGCCATTCTCTGCCAGAAGTATAGCCCGCTCTCGCTTCAAGTTTCCTATCGTGACTCCCAGCTCGGCTACTTTGTGTATCAAGCTGTCCCGCTCTGCTCGTGCATTGTCAAAAACATATTGCACAATATCTCACCCCTAACTGTTTTGGTCTGGGCTTCCCTGTCTCACTTCCCCCCTCTCCGGCTGTTGCTCCTGTAAAAGAAAGCCCGCTCTATACTCAAGCCGTTTTCAGCCTGTAGCCTTGTGCAAGACTTATTGTGTATGTGTATTTGTGTATGTTATCCAAAGATAGCCCTTGCTATCCTGTTCTCACTGTTGTTTCTTGCCCTGTCCAGAGCGTGAGAGTAAATCAAAGTGGTGTTTATATTGCTATGGTCTAAGAGCTGTTTAGTCTCTTCCACTGTCCCCCCGTTCAAAAGGTTAAGCGTGGCGGCTGTGTGTCTCAGGCTGTGGGCTGTCAGCCTGTCACTCTTCAGATCCACTTCTAACAGGCTCTCTTTTACGATCCGGCTAACACTTCTGGTTGTCATTCTCTCCCCGCTGTTCCTGTGGGCTATGGAACAAAAGAGCGGCTCTGCCCCGTCTGTGTCCCCTCTGGCAGAGAGATAGTCCCTTATGGCTTCTTCTACAGGCTCAGCCAGCTTAACATAAGTGGCTTTCTCTTCGTGTCCCTTGCCCCTGTAAAAGAGGGCTGTTGCGTCCCCAGCCGCCCTAATATCCTCTATATTGGCGTTAATAACTGAGATAGTCCTAAGCCCTGTAGTAACCATAAGGGAGAGCAAGGCATAGTCCCTCTTGCCCTTGAGCGTGGAGCGGTCTATAGCCCCTAAGAGCTTCCCTACTTGCTTTGTGGTTAAGTAGTCCTTTTTGTGTTCCGTGTCCAGCTTAGCCCCTTTTACTCGGTCTGCTACGTTGGGATAAAGCCCCTCTCTTTCCGTCCATTGGAAAAAGAGCTTTACAGCGGCTAAGTAGCTCTGTACTGTGGTAGGCTTATGATCCCTTTTCAGATAGTCCCTGTAGGCTATTATGTCTTCCCGCTGGGGCTTCCTTATGCCGTTGGCTTGCAGATACACAAAGAATTGTTTTATAGCTTTCCTGTAGGTGTCTATGGTCTTCTGGCTTGCGTCTATATAAGAAGTCCAGCGGCTAAACAGATCCCCGCCCAGCTCCCCTGTAGCTCTGGGCTGTGTATTCTCTATCACTGTAAGCTCTCTCATGTTATCCGCTCCCTCTGTCTCCCTTATCACACAGCCCCCGCCCGTCCTACTCCCTTAGCGGTGTAGTGGCTTGTGGTAGTAGGCAGGGAGCTGTGTAATTTATTGTGTATGCTGAATTGTGTAGTAAGTCTTACACATTCATTATAGCAAATACTCGTTAATTGTCAACTATTTTTTCGTATTTTTTCATAGTTTAGCACATTGTAGCCTGTAAAAGAAAAAGCCCAGCGTCCTGAGCTGGGCGGGCGGCTCTTCCCTAAAGATTCTGGGGCTGTGCCGGAAAAGTGAAAAGCCTTTTTAAAATTTTTTTGAGATTCCGGAAAAGTTTTCCCCAATTTTAGGAAAGTCAAATTTTTTCCCGTGGATCGTAAAAGGGTATGCTCTCCGATTCGTTACCCCCTCCCCCCTCTGTGCTGTGATGGGGGGCGGGTTAGCCGCTGTAGGTTAGGCGGTGTTCCCCTATAAACTCTTCTACTTCTTCCACAAGCTTAGCGATCTCCCGCCTGTCCTGTCCCATTTCTTCCCTTACGGCTTCCCTCACTTCCTGCCTAATAAACTCTTGAAGCTCCTCTTTCTCTTTCTTTGTTAATGCCATAAGCTCCCCCTGTGTCAGATCATTTCTTAATCTTTCCTCTTACCTGTTCTATGCTCTTCTTATAAGCCTGTATAGCGGCTTCCTGCCTTGCCAGCTCTGCCCCTATCAAGTCCCTTACTATATCTGCCTGTGTCCTGTCCGTCAGCTCTGCTAAGATCCTCAGCCCCTCATACTCTTGGGGCTGTAGCCTAAAATTGACAAGCTTACTCTCTGCCATGATCCCCGCTCCTCTCTTTTTAAATTAGATCTTACACTGTTTCAGAAAGTCAGTATTCATGCGGCTTCCAGCCTATCAGTGACATAATAATTATTTTACGTCCGATAATACACATTATGTAAAGCGGTCTTTACTGATTTATTGTAATCATGCTTTACAATACTATACCATTGTAAAGCTATCCTGTCAAGCTTTAATTATATCTTTTCCCCTCTGCCCCGTTGGTACAAAATGGTACAGGCTGGTGCATGGTGGTACAAAACGCCTAACAGATCTGCTGGGGCTGTGGGATCTCTTCTCTCTCCTGCTGGCTTATCAGCTTCCCCAGCTCCCCCGCTCTGGCTTCGTGGGCTGTGATAGCCCGTCTTATCCTCTCTTGGCTGTCTGGGTCTGTCTCCCTGCCTACGGCTTCCCTAAGCTTCTGTAGCCGTCCCTGTACCGCTTCCAGCTCCAGCCAGAGGGCGGGCTTCTCCCGTAGCCCTGCCCCGTATATGGCTATTAAGTCTTTCTCTGCCTGTGAATAGAATAGGCTGTTGCCTGTCATAAGTGAGATAGTTTCTACAGCCTTTAGGAATAGGCTATAAACATCTTCCCCCAGCTTTAGCCCCTTGAGGATCTCGCTCTGTAAGAGCTGGCTCTTTGCTGTGTTGGCTTGGTACTCCCTGCATATTCTCTGGGCTTCCGTCCTGCTTTCATGCTCAGTTCTGGCTCTTTTTTCCAGCTTGAAAGCTGGTATGCTCTCTAAGCCCCCTATTAGCCCCGTAACGGCTTTTGAATTTTCGCTTGATACTTTTATCGTGTCCCCCTCTTTAAATGCGTCTACGGGCGTTTTAGGGGCTTGTTTTTCCTGTCCAAAGAGTTTGGAAAAATCTAAAGCCGCTTTTTTCTCAGAAAATGCTGTCTGTGCTGTCCCAACTGTCTGTGTCTTCTTCATTCTCTGCTACTCCCCTAAAATATTCGTCTGAGAAATAATTAAACTTTGGGTAAAATTCTAATACAGTGTCCCCCTTGCTCCCGTTCCTGTGCTTGAGGATCTTAACTTGTATGCTCTGAGACTGTCCCGCCCTGCTCTGCTTCTCAGCGTCCCGTATAATCTTTCTGATCCGCTTCTGTCTCTCCCCGTCCTTTTCTCCCTCTCTGTAGTCCATGCCGTCATACTGTAGCCCTATCAGAACGTCTGAGCTGTATTCTACCGCCCCGCTCTCTTTATAGGCTTTCATTGATACAGGCTCGGTATAGTTTTCTCTGTTAAAGCTGGAGATCGCCAAAATTGGTATGCTGTAATCCCTGCTTAGCCGTTTAAGCTCTAATACAGCCTTGTCTGTGTTCTGCTTGTCTGTGGCTCTTACGTCTGCTGGGGCTAAGATCTGTAAGTAGTCTATCACTACTAACGGGGCTTTCCCCGTCAGCTTTATATGTGTCTCCACTTTCTCCCTTATCTCAGCTATGCCTACGTTGCCTACTCCCTCAGTTATAAAAGTATGCTCTGCCCCGTTCCGGCTGTAGTCTTCTACAGCTTCCTGTATCAGCTTCTTTTCTATATCACTATATCCTGCATACCATGCCCCCGTCAGTATTCCCCTTGTGGTCTTTGCGTGGGTGGTGGTCTGGTACTGTTCCAGATCCTTTATAAGTGTAAGTCTGCTTATGCTCTTAGCTATCAGCTCATTTCTTGCCATTTCAAGGGAAAATATTAGAACGTCCTGCCCCCGCTTAGCTATCTGATCTGCTATCTGTAAGCAAAAAGTAGTTTTCCCCAGAGAGCTGATAGCCCCCACGATATAAAGCCCTGCGTATAAGCCCCCGTCTAAGATCTCGTCCAATGGCAGGAAGCCTGTAGGGAGATAAGCCGCCCGCTTGCTCTTTTCTATATCCCCTAAGAAGTCCTGCAAGGAATAGGCTACAGCTTCCTGCTTGAGCTGATCCAGAGCTACAGCTTCTATATTCTCTG
>Ga0310690_10009061_pt1 | contig 12529 bp, 27 predicted proteins | sample AusTroGonzalo_MG_2_FD_207661 | JGI IMG/M metagenome (GOLD analysis project Ga0310690, IMG submission 207661) | Bovine rumen microbial communities from tropical cattle in Woodstock, Queensland, Australia - Gonzalo_04 (v2) (version 2) | ecosystem: Host-associated > Mammals > Digestive system >...
TTCGATGCCACCGTATCCTGCTACAACGATGCAATCCATCAGATCCGCATAATGTTCCCTGTAATACGTTGACGGATCATCAAGGCCGATATACTTTCCTCCCTGGATAGCGTGCCATATCATGATCGTCTTTCCGGGAGTAATGGTTGGGAAAATGTCGATAACCATCAGATCATACTTTCCGGATTTCACTTCTGCTTCATAATCCTGGTCATGCGTACTCATAAACTTCTTTTCGCCTTTATACGCATCAAACAGGACATGGAGGTTTTCCGACCTGTCGATGGATTTTCCCAACCCACTGACAAACAGTACAGGTTTACCGCTCATCAATCTTGCTCTCCCTTCTGTGCTGCTCTAACCGTCTGCAAAGATTTTCATTCTTGCAGGAAACATACAGGATTCGCATCGCAATCCTTCCATCACCAAAAATAGTTTGCTCTTCAACGTTGAGGATGAAATCTTTACAATCCTCGCAGCACTGGAAAGGCAAACTCTGTCTGATTTCCATATTAACCTGCTTTCTCGGCATTCTGCCGTTCGTTATACTTCATTCATGCGTTCTTCAATCAGTTCAGAAACAATAATGATCATGTCCAGAACCTTCGGACAGGCGGTTTTGTATTTCTCATAAATCCTGTTCGCCTGTTCCAAAAACTTATTCCACGATTCCAGGTTGTTTTCCATGAGATAGTTAAGGTCGAATAGTTTGTATATATCCGACCACATCTCACGCAGATTCTGAGGAACATTAGTCATCCTGTTTCATCTCTGCTTTCCTTACAATATGCCGTCCAAGCATCAGCGTACTGGCAACACCTGCGATAAATCCTGCTATGAAAAAGATGATCATTCTTCCTAACACTTCCCTTCTTCACTTGTTCCTGTACTCTTCTCTGAACAGTAACAACTGTGCTTCAATTAATGGACAACCGTTTGAACAACATTTACTGTCCAACTCTTTAAAGGCATCATCCGGATCTTCATAATTGCTGAAGTAATACTCATAGCACTTGCAGTTCTTCTCACACCAATCATTTGTGCCATCCTCATTCCGGACGATCTCTTTTCTGCGTTTCTTGTCATCGTTATCCCAAACAAGGCAACCTACGCAGCAGAACGCAATGCCAATGAGGATACCAAAAACTGTAAAAACAATCTGTGTAAACACTTAATCACTCCCTGTTATCGTCTCCATACGGATTTTTATCCGGGACGCATATCTCTATCGTTGTTCCACAATCCAGGCATTCCAGGAATGATACAGTTCCTTCACCGTCATATCCGTAATCTTCAAAAGTAAAATTTGAATCCCAACTGACCTTTTTGCTTTTGCAATTCGGACATTCAGTGATCATGGGACATCACCCCACTGTTCTGCCATTGCCTGTGCTATACCGGGATACGTTTTCGACCGTCTTTTGCCATTCTTCCCATCATATCCGCATCCATAATCCGTTGAGAAACTGACCGTCTTCCCGTTTTTACATTTATAGGTAACAACTTCCGGTTCAACGATTTCTGTCGGTTTAAGCAACGGCAGGTTTCGCAGCCAAAGGCAGGTAGCCTTACGGGCAGGATGTCCAAACTGATAAGGCTGAATGATCTGATCCGGTTTCCGGTAACAGGCACTCATGATTCCGACAGGATTCTCAACGGCAACCCTTGTTGCCCGGTTCAGCATCATCTGCATAAAGAACACACAAGCTTTTTGCTGCCGGAAATCTTTCTGTTTCTCCGGGAACCATCTTGCTCCACTGTTTGCCAAATCAGTGCATGGAGGATGAGCAATGACAAGATCCCATTTATCAATTGATACCCACACCCCCCCCCCTCTGTGATAAAAGAGCATTCACCGTCAATAACAGATAAAACATCACCCTTGATATGCCATTCCGGATGAGAGCCGGAACAATCCTGGATATCGCAGGAATATGCTTCATGACCACGTTCCCGGAAGGCCTTACATACTTCCTGTGATTCCTCACAAGCAACTAAAACCTTCATATAACCACCCTTGTATTCCACCTGCTTACTGCCTTCTGCACACTCTCATGAAACCCGGCAGTAGCACCGCAGCCATTCTCACTCCATGAACAGACAACCGCATATCTCTCCGGCTCAACAGGCCGTTCATCACGTTCAGATTGCGTCATAATCGTTGCAACATCCATTCCGCAAAACGGGCATCTCTGAAGTTGATAGAATTTGTTATCTGCTGAATCTACGCAGTATCTCATTCCTTTTTGCCCTCTATTGTGTTAATCGCATTCCGCACTGCCGTTGCCATGCGTACAATCTTATCCTGCCTTTCCTTGTCCTCCGAATAGCATTCAAATGCCAGGAAGAACAGTAACTCTGTCAGACCACTGACGATGTTTTCTTTATCTTCCATGATTCACACCTCCGTATTAATCACAACTGCTTCCGACCTTGACGATCAGATGCCCACCGAAATGCCGGATATCGTAAATTCCGTATCCCCATCTCCATCCGGATGCAATGTTCTGCCCATAACTAGAATCGTTCGGATGAGAATCCATAATCTTCACAAGCCGATCACGCATCTGATTGAAATTCTCTGCTCCAAGTATCCCGTCCATCTCATCCGGAGACAAACCGTAAACAGTGTATGTAGTGAAACAGTTGTCACTGTACTGCTTCTCTATATGAAGCTTTTCGCTCATCTGATATCTCCTTTCAGAATCCTTATCACTCTCGCCGGACTTTGTCGTCTCGTGCAAAACTCAAATCGTACACCGTATCTCACCATCATTGTGATCATTGCCTTCCGCAATGCCCGTGGATCTACTCTCGTCATTGGATCCCCATACCTGTGGAATCTGTTACTGCTCTTCCACCTGGGGATCTGCCACAAATCCACCTTTCCATACGGAGGGCATTCCTCTGTCAATATCACAAGCTGAATCCCTAAATCCTTTGCCCGTACACACTCTGCCCGGAATCTTCGATGATCGGAAGACATGATGTCCTTGCAAAGTTCAAGCAGCTACAGGTTCTGTTTTGTGTCCACTGATATCTTTCCGTCCGGGAACATATAATCTCCAACATCGCATTTCTGCCTTACCATTTCAATTCCCATTCTCCGGCAGTAAGCTTCAATGTTCTTGTGCTTACCTTCCTGTTGTCTCGTGTCACAGATCAGAACCATGTAATCACCCCCTTTCAAAAGGAAGAAGGGGCATGGCAGTTATCCTTGAATCCTGCTCCAATCGTGTAAAGCTACCAGGAACCACGATCTGACAGGATAACGGAGATGAAGGCCGACTCTCCTTGCGCTTATAGCGCATTCGCCATGCCCCGTAATGTCTTACCAGGGTACGGATACCTCATTGCTTGCGCTGACATCCGTAAAGTTCTGACCGTCTGTGTTGCTTTCGGACTTGTTCGTCCTCTGATCCCGGTCACGCATCGGCTTAACCTTGCCATTCCGGACATCGTCAACAGTATCGAACCGTCCGATTTCCGTTGTCTCCGCATCCACAACTTCACCCTTGTTATTGGTATAGTTGTACAGGCGTTTCCGGACAGAGATACCAACCTTCTTGCCTTTCAGCTTTTTCTCGTCCCAATCCCAGGAATATCCAGGATTGCTCTGCTCTACGCACCACAGGTTGCCTTCAAAAACACGCTTCCTCCAATCCTCGTCACCGTCCACCGGAGGAGTGAGCCGGAACACGCCACGATACTTGGCCTTGTCCGCATTGCGTTCCTTCTGATCGTTGTAGGCTTCCATGTAACGGCCTTTGTATTCGCCTTCCACGATCTCGATCATCAGTTCAATCACATCACGCTGCTGCTTATCCCCGTCCGCTTCCAAGAACCGCACATCCCGGATCTCTGCAACGTACGCACCGACAGGGGGCAGTTCAATAAATGCTCCGGTTTTCTTCGCTTCAAATCCACTGTAACTAGGTTTCATTTTTTTAATTCCTCCGCATCAACTGTGTTTAATATTGTCAGAGGGCAGTTCTGCCCAATGATCTCTCTTGAAAACAGAATTTCTTCAGTTAATCCGCACTTGTCTCTGTCGATACTGTCATAATGTTTGATAAACGGACACCATTTGCATTTGACTTCTGTCTCCGGAAAACTAACTGAAATAGTGCATTCAGCAAAAGTATAAGAGGTTACGCCTTTGTCGAATCTGCTCATACTGTCACCCTGGAACCTTGTCCACTGTTTCTACAGAACCGTTCTGCTTCTTCTGACTAGTCTTCCTTAATCCGGCAGGAGCAAGTTCGTAGTATTCTCTGATTGCCTTGTCAACCAAGGCAAGGTCATTCTCCATCGGATTATCGAGCATACCAATCGGACTCTTACAAGTGTTTGTCCCGTCACTCTGTGTGATAAACAGATGCTTGCTTTCTGTGGCAACCGCCATGATTACAATGGAGAATAAACCTTCAAGCGTAAGCCAGTTATCAATCATCTTACCGGAAGTCTTCGCTTTTACTTTCCCATCATCCATAACTTCCGTATGGTGAAGCAGATAGACAATCGTATCCGGAGAAGTATGATTCACAACAGTGTCAATCAACCGTTTGAAATCTCTCGCAACCTCTGTATACTTCTGATATCCGTTTTCATTCCATTTGTCGATCAGTTTAAAGGACATAAGATACTGACTATCATCTATTACATAGCAGTTTGTTGTGTTGCGCTTGAGAATCGTAATGATTTCGTCCACATCACTGGTATTGCAGATCATATCGAACGATCCCCTAAATGGAAACGGTTTGCTTGCAACGTTAATGACGGCGGTTGTCTTACGATCCAGGTTCCTCATGGCAGTGCTTTTCCCGGAACCGCTCTGCCCCATAATCATCGGCATAATTCCCATAATCTATACCTCCTTTCACTTAACATCAGCAATGTGGTATCTGCCGTAACCACTGCTGCGACCACTTCCGATTCCCAAACCGAATCCTGCCAGGTTGATGAAGTTAATAATCTGATTCAGCGTATACACATTCTCCGTATAACGGATTGTAAAGTTGCAACTCCATCCCGTAAACCGATTCAGTTTCGTAATCGTATGACCACCTTTTTTCAATGGCATCACTCTGCTATCGACATAAGCTTCAGCGAAATCAATCGGAATACTGTTATCCTTGGCAATAATGTTCACTGCATTCTTTACCTTTGTGGCGTAAGTGTCGATCTCATTCCGGACAACTGCGTCTCCGATGCTTTTCCATAACCCATAGCTTGAAATGCAAGGCTTGCCATTCTGAATCATGTACTTGTAGGTTTCCTCATCCATTTCTTTATAGGAATCCTTTACAGGAAACGGAATGTTCCACTTAACGGCAGTAATGATGTCTTCCCACATATTCGGATTTTCTTTGGTTGTTTTTGCACCAGTATCAATGTCACGAAGCTCACGTTCATACCTGGCATTAACCTTGTTCAGAATCAGATCCGAATCACCAACAATGAAAACCTGTGCATTCTTAACTTCAATGGGTTTTACTTCAATAATCTGTGATTTAGCCATTTTATTTTCTTCCTTTCATATCAACGGCAGATGTTGTCGAAGCATAGAGTGTTGTGTACTGCATAGTTCTGTTATGCAATGATCTGTTTTAAGCTTTGCTATAGTTTTTAATCATGTTCTGTCCTTTTATGTCTTGTGTACTCGGAGTCTCCATGCTCCGATAACATCTGCCGTATGTGTTAAATTATTTGTTGCGATCAGCAAGAGTGGATGTCTTGTCCTATGTTTTCGTTTTTTATGCTATCCTGTTATGTAATAGTGTGTAATGTAGCATCCTCTTGTAGCATCTCGTGTCCTCTTCTATCTCACAGTATTGTGAGTGTACAAGACACCCAATCTTACTGACCGCACTTCAGATGGTTGGCAATGTAGTATGCGTTGTTTTGTCATGTTTTGTCTTGTTCTTCGCTATCGTTTATTGTAAGTTTGTTCTGATGTTTTATCCTTTTTTCTCGTCCGTTATGTTTTGCTATCCTGTTATCTAATCTAATCGTGCCGTTTAACAACGCACACAACATTACCAACCACCTGGTTGACGATTAGCAGTAGTGTATGCACTGTTGTATGCTCTCCTGTTTTGTCTTCTTGTCTTGTGTTGAGTGCAAGTTATGTATTTTACTTGTGTGCAACAATGCACACATTACTGCCAATCGTCTGTATTTAGTTGAAAAGGTTCGCTTTTGATCTTAATCGATCAGTTCCAGGATATTGGAAAGTTCAGATAAACACTGGTATTTCTTCTTAAAAGCACGAAGTTCTTCATATGCCTGTTCAAGCATTTTCCTGTATTCGTCTTCGTCCTTTACCATTACGATTGTCTGCTTATAGCCACTATCCACAGATTTATCGTTTTTCAGCATGACTCTGAACTGTATTGGTTCGTTCTCTTCATCTTCATCGTCACGCTTGATCACAATCAAATGGTTAATGACCATCCTGGCTTGATAGAGTCTGTACTTTTCTGCTGCGGTTGAATCATTCCAATCGAAGCATTTATGCAGTTCAGATTCTTCGTCTCTCGCCTTATCAAGCACTTGCTCCGGTTTCACTTCTTCTCCGATATCACAAATTTCTTCATAACATTTCTGTGCATCGGCCTTGAAAATGTCCTTGAGACTCCATTTGATAATCGTCTCAACTGCCACGAATCTCACCTGCCCTTGCATTGATAATGGCAGACAGATAATGGCAAACCTGCGATGCCATAGCTTTTACGCCCTCGTTGTAAGCATCAACGTTCTCAATGCCAGTAGTGTTGTCGATCAATACATTCTCTTTCCAATCACTGCCAACGTGTTCAGCAATGTCATGGAGAATCTCAAGAGTTTCCTTCATTTGATTTTCCTTTCCGGTCATGCTATAATGACCATTGTTGGTTCATACCTTCATTTGCCGTATTCACCGTTGCCCTCGGTGGATGCGGTTTCTTCTTTTCGGCCTGTACTGATAACCGATTGAGATCTCAATGCTCTGTTCCAGGATCTCTGTTGCCTTGACTACATTTGGACTTGGCATACTGTCCAGTGTATATGTCTGAACAGATCCGTCATCCATTGCAATCTTTACTGCTACCGGATACTTGCAACCGTTCCGGTTTATGCAGTGGATATCTAGCAACGGTTTTGCCACATCTTTCACCTCCTTTGCAGTTTCCTCTTGCTCCCCGTCTTCGCAGCATCCGCAACGGGAAGCTTGTTTGATTTCTTCACCATCCACGCATCCAATGATCCTTCCGATACCCGGATGCGCTTCCGGACGGTTCCTCCGATAACGGAATGTGGCATCTGATACATCAAGGCCATTGCCGTTCTGCGTGATACGTTCAGCCGATCTGCCACCTGGTCGGCATTGAGCCACACAATCATCTACTTCCCACCATCCAAAGCAGAATAATCACCGCAGGAACCAATCCACAGGCCGTCAGGTGGATAAGGCTTGCTTCGATTTTCTCCTGTTCTTTCAATGAGATCTCTTCTCTCTTTAAAACCGATCTCTGACGGTAAAGATCCCTTTTCTCTGCGAGGGTCATGGTACACCTCCCAATGTCCGGTGAACTTGTACTGTTCCATTGAGTTCGCAAGGAACTCGTCTCTCGGAACATCCATAATGCTTTTCTCCAGGTTCACGTTGTTCAGAATCCTGCTCGGATCTCCAGGATTCGTTTCAATCCTTATGGAAAAGATGAACCCCTGTTTCAGCAATCCGGCGTGTTCCATGCATCTCTGAACCTGGTCGGCGAAAATCCGGCCTAGCTGCATGATCGTTGTCATGTCGGCATACTGCTTGTCTGTCATACTGACCTCCTGTTAAATCACGCCGATTCCCATTTTGTGGGAACTGTGGGCAAAAAAATACGGACGAAAGTATCACAATCATTAATATCCAGATAATCTGCCATCTCAATCATGTCACTTGCAGACGGCAACTGTTTCCTGTTTACAATGCGTGAAGCTTTCTTCCGATCCCATCCGATAGCATTCGCAAAAGCAGAAATGTTCGGATATTTTGACAGTACTGCACCACGAAGAGAATTCTCCATACACACTCTCCTTTCTCATAAAGTACTACATTGTGGGAACGGACACATCTTACCACACCATATCCTGTCTGTCAACCACTCTGTGGGAATTATTTTCCATAAATTTATTTACAATTGTTTTACAATGTGGTAATATTTGACCAGATGGGAGTGATTATCAAATGTTTACCGGGAAGAGAGTAAGCAATTTCCAGGAAAGATTTACGCAACTTGTTGAGGAAAGCGGTATGTCTTTATTGAAGCTTTCCAAAGAACTGCATATATCCAACCAGGCATTAAGCACATGGAGAACCGGGGTCAGATCCCCAAAGGAACCGACCATAAAAGCAGTGGCAGACTACTTTAATGTGAATGTGGGTTGGTTGATGGGATTTGATGTGGTAAAGAAGGCGAACCGCCATGTCATCATTACGAATTCTGAACTGTTCCGGAAGATCATTATGGCAATGGAACCGGAAGACTATGAAACAGTAATGAAGATTTTTGAAAAGACAGAACTTGCGATGAAGGAACGTGGAGAATTATGACAGACAGAGAGATTTTTAAAAACAATCTTAATGAACTGATGCGTACTACCAAAGTAAAGCAGATAGACATAGCAAAGTATGCGGAGGTTAGTTATCAGACAGTTTCATCCTGGGTAACAGGCCGGGGATATCCAAGGGCAGATGCGATGGAAAAGCTTTGCCGTTTCTTTGGTATCCGTCAATCTGCTCTGACAGAAGAACAGAATCCATCCGCAACGCAGGAAGATACACTTGTGATACTGTTCCGGTCACTGTCTGATGAGGGGAAATCCCGTTTGCTTGAACGTGCAGAAGAACTGAAGCAGCTTTATCCGAAGAGAGGAAGGCCTTATAATGGCTAAACTTAAAAAACAGGGGAATTATTTCCGTCCTTGGTACAAAGGGAAAAGATTTAACGGGAAAACGCCGGAAGAAGCAAAGGCCAAACGGGATGCTTACAAGTATGAATGCGAACATGGAATCGAAAAGCCGGAACCGATTACAGTAATTGATCTTGTCGAGAAATGGCTCCCTGTTGCGAAGGTTGGCATAGAAAAACGCACATACAATCAGTATGTTACGATCATGGAAAAGATGACGGATCTGATCGGAGAAAAGTATGTGTCTGCCGTTTCACCAGGAGACATTAAAAAAGTATGGGCAGAGTATAACGGCCTGTCGCAATCTTATATTGATAAGGCAAAGTTTCTGTACAAAAGCTTTTTTCAATACGCAATTGATAACAGATACTGTCTGACAAATCCAATGCTTGCGGATTCTGCAAAACCGCATAAAGGGACAAAAGGATCTCACAGATGTCTGACAAAAACAGAGATAGAACTGATCGAAACTGTTCCTCACAGGGTACAGGCAGCAGCCATGTTCATGACAAAAGCCGGACTCCGGAGGAGTGAAGTTCTCGCTTTGCGGAAGAAAGATATCCACGATGGTCGGATTTATGTGGAGAGATCAGTAAAATTTGTCAATAATAGGCCTGTAATCGGTCAGACGAAGAATGAGTCATCCGAACGTTCGATCCCGGTTTTTTCATCATTATCCAAGACTATAGACTTGGTTCAAGATTATGTGCTTCCGGACGAGCATGGATCCATCTGTTCCGAAACTGCTTTTGACCGGGCATGGGAATCGTATATGTCTGCCCTGTCATATCATCTGAATGGTGAACACAAACGATGGTATCACCTTACAAAGGAATGGAAGCAGGAACATCCGAAGGAATACACGCATTACCTGGAACTGAAACTGAAGGATAAAGCCAAAGCAGAGGAATACCGCCTGTCCGGATGGATAGATGTTTCATTCCGACCACACGATTGCAGACACACTTTTGTGACCGTCTGTCGAGATCGTGGTGTGGACATACACGTTTGCATGAACTGGTGTGGTCACTCATCAGAAAAAATGATTTTGGAAATTTATGATCACCCGTCAGAACAACGTGAAAAAAATGCACAATGCTTAATGGATGTTTAAAAAACCAACATCCATTTTTTTATTTCTCAATCTCTATTTTTATTTGTGGTTGTTTTTTGGCTGTTTTAGACAACCATTTTTGCTCTAAAACAACCTAAAACTGCACTAATTGCATTTTCCGAAAGCATAAAAAAATCCCCCAAACCCTTTGATTTCATTGGGTTTGAGGGAAGTGAGCCCGGCGGGATTCGAACCCACGACCTTTTGATTCGTAGTCATCCGGAAAAAACGCTGCGACCGTTGATTTTCCTTATTTGTGCGTGAGTACTACTATCAAAATGGTTGTTTTGTGGTTGTTTTAGTCCCCGTCCGGAGGTTGGATTACCTGCGATTTCTTGTACTGCTCATTAGAGATTTGAAGAATCGCACCCAGGAAAGCGTCTACCGCAGAGATCGTACCGACAATCTCAGCAGCATACGGGAATCCCCAAATTTTTGCCAGTGCAAAGTAAAGTGTACCGATAGCAGGAAGAACGATCAGAGCAATATACTTCAGAATATCATACACCGTATTAGACATATTTATCCCCCTTTCACGCCTTGTCGATCAGATAGTCATTCAGCGCATCATATGCCTTTTGCAGTTTATCAATCGAATTACCGTTAATCTCATGACTCATCATTGCCATGAGTGCTTTACATACAATCCGGTTACCGTCTTCCAGGGATTCGATACGTTTAGAATGATCTTTGATTGACGCATCGACATCCCTTTTCCATTCTGTTTCGCTCATCTTTGGTTTTCCCCATTCCTTAACAACTTTGACCACGTTCCCAAGCAGGACAACAAATCCCATTACTGCTATCGCAACAATCGCAAAATCCTTCAGCTGAACCATTGTAAGGTTTTCCACTGTCCTCACCCCCTAACCGACAGAAATATCAGAGTTAGGCCATTCCTCATGGAGCATATCTGCTTCTTCCTTTGTCAGATTATAGATTGTAATCGTATAATCTCCGACAACGGGAGGATCATCAAATGCGAGGAAAACCGTCATCATATATCCTGTGTACCACTTCCATTTAATCTTGCACCATTCTGTTCCACGTTCAAGCACATCCACTGTCTCGCCAATCGGAACTTTTTCGACCAGTGCAGATTTATTGTTTGGGGATCTCCGCATATTCACAGTGCTTCCTGTTGGGGCAGTAACAACAGCGGTTAAATGACCAGGTTCCGGCTGCGGTTCCGGTTCCGGGGATGGTGAAGGGTTACTGCTCACCTGTGGCAACCATCCGACATATGCCCACTTACCGACCTTGAAATCCTGTTTGGCAGTGGGCGTTGTCATGTGGGTAATAACCAGTGGCTCCGTACTGGTAACAGTTCCGATATGATAATAATCCGTCAGATCTCCGGAATCCTTATACTTGTCCGGCAGAGCATATCCACTGTCACCCGGTTGCCGTCCTTTTAAAACAACATCCCCTACTGTAAGTTCGGAAGCAGATGAGAATTTCCGGAGATTAAGGATCGTGTTCCGGGCAGCATAGTTCGTTCCGGAAAGGCCGGAAGCGTCTCCACCTGCTCTGCGAATGGCTCCCTTGCACATACCGATACAATCGCAGGAACCGTCAGAACCGTCATGCCCCAGTTGATATGTAGGCTGCTCAGTGTAGATCGACTCAACCCCCTCGATATACTTTGCTATGGAGATCATCGAACCACATCCTTTCTCTAATCCAATTCATTTATACTATACCATTTCTCTAATTAAAATAGCAAGAAAAAACAGACACTCTGATAAACAAAGTGTCTGCCATTGTGATTTACGCCTTATACATGGCCTGTTTCACCTTAATCTGTGTGGCGGTTCCGATATGTTTTTCATGCAGGTATTCGTACAGAACCATCATGTCTTTCGGAGGTTCACCGTGTTCTTTCCGGTATTCCTCAATCAGTTCTGTTACCTCTTCATGCAGTTTCTGCATATGACCGATCTCTTCCACACTCAGTTCATAAAACAGATCAGCGGTATCCGGCTCGTCCGGTTTCCATCGCATTGCCAGGTCGATGTAATCATTAGCGTCTTGCAGTTCATCCTCGATCTTTTCGCTCAAACACTTGATGATCTTCATGCGATCACCCCATTAAGCTGCCGTCTGAACCGGAGGGAAGACACCACCTGCGAATGTCCAGGAATTGGGGAACCGAAGCACATTGGAAGTAGCGTTCTGAAGCTGAAGCGCAGACACCTGTGCCTGGAGTGCTTCGATCTTGTTCTGCTGAATCAGATCCTTTACTCCCTGGATCTGTGCAGTGAAGTTGGCGTTTGTCGCAGCGTCACGCATCGCACCATTGTAATCACTCTGCATTACCTGTGTCTTCACATCGCAGCAGCAACTCTGCATCTGTCCGGCAAGGCTAGTCAGAGCATTCTCAACAGTGCCAAACTCACGAATCAGCGAAGCATTGCCGTCCTTGATGGCAGTAATGGCATTCGCAGCATTCGCAGTGGACGCAGCAAT
>Ga0310690_10009062_pt1 | contig 12528 bp, 7 predicted proteins | sample AusTroGonzalo_MG_2_FD_207661 | JGI IMG/M metagenome (GOLD analysis project Ga0310690, IMG submission 207661) | Bovine rumen microbial communities from tropical cattle in Woodstock, Queensland, Australia - Gonzalo_04 (v2) (version 2) | ecosystem: Host-associated > Mammals > Digestive system >...
ACGCCACCTACTCCGCGTGGATCTGCTTCAGCAACGCGCAGTACGTCTCGGCCTACACGTGGTCAACCGCGCACGACTACGGACCCGACACGAAATGGGAAGGCCGGACGGATGAAGGCTATCAGAACGACCTGGTTCCGCCCCAATACGACAAGTCGTACTGCCGTGATCCGAGCGCATGGACGCTCGAGGCTTCGACAGACGGAAGCAATTGGACGGTGATCGATTCGCAGAGCGGGTTCAAGGCTATCAACAGGCGGTACACGTACAATGCGACGAACTTCGCCTGCACGGGGTATGTGCTCGTGACGGGCGCGGTGCATGTGGTGAACGGGGCGACGCTGAACGTTGCGCAGCCCGTGACGCTGGCACCGACGTACTGGCAGAACGACGGGACCGTGAACCTGGCGGCGGGCTGCCGTTTCGCCGTTGACGAGACTGCCGCCGCCCGGTTCTACAACGTTCCAGACAATGTTGTCGTCAAGAAGTCGGGCGTGAACGCCGTGACAGTGCAGGGCGGGACGTTCTCCAACTCAGTTCATGTTTCCGGCGGCACGCTGACGCTTTCCGGCAATGACGGCATTTCGTCGAAGTACTGGCGCTGGCGCCTGAAGAAACTGAAGGGATGGTGGGAGGATGCGGTCAATGGCAGAAACCAGGCGTGGACGCCGAACTCGTTCCAGGCGCGCGGACTGGCGCTGTACGACAGGAACGGTGCGCGCGTGAATGCGGTCTCGAACGGCGCGACGGTCGTCTCTGCCACCGACAGCCGCTTCGGGAATCTCCTCAGAAACGACCAATACGCAGTTTTCATCGAGGTCGAGCATAAGGATTGGGAGGGTACCTCTCGAAATACGATCCCCGTGCCAGATCCCGAGAACGAGGAGACGTGGTCGGGCTTCGTGTTCAAGCTGTCTGATTCCGTGCCGTCAGTCTACTCCTACGCATTCGCCACCGGGGGCGACCATACGGACCGCGATGCTGTGTCGTGGGACTTCTCCGTGTCGGACGACGGTACGACGTGGACGGTGATCGAGGACCGCGCGGACGAGGTCGTAGGGATCGCGCGCGCATCATGGATTGCCTACAACGGCGGGTTCCGCTTCCCGTTCGCCTCCACATCGGATGTGTCTGCCTTTGCCGCCGGTACCGAGGTACAGGTTGACGGCGGGGCGACGCTGGCCTTCGCGGGCACTTCCACCGTAATTGACTCGCTGAAGGTGGATGTGGGCGCCGGGTGCGGGACCTTGACGCATTTCAATCCGGCGGCGAACGGCGAACTGCGGCTGGAGAACGTGCCGACGGGCGTGAAGCTCGACACGCTTTCCCTCCTGACGGTGGGCGTTGCCGTCAACGAAGCCAATCTTTCCAGCTGGAAGGTGCTGGTGGGCGAGGCTGCCACGCCTTACAAGCTTGCTCTCCACGACGGCAGGCTGGTCCTGCTGCCGGCCGGGATGATGATCATATTCCGCTAGAGGAGACAGATGAAAAGACTTCTTGCCGTCGCGTACGTCTCCGTTCTCGTGTCTGCGGCGGAGGCCGCACCTGCGGTTATCTGCGAGCCGACGCGGTTCGGGGCGTGCTTCTATCCCGAGGAGGCGCCTTCCGTCAAATACGTGCTGGCGCACAAGGATCGCGTGGTGACGAATCTGGTCTGCACGGTGACGGACTGGCTGGGGCGCGAGGTGTACCGCCGAGCCGTGCCCCCCGCTGGCATCACGGCTGGCACGGTGGCGTTCTCCGCCGCGGATCTTGGCGGCCGGTACGGTGTGTTCAAGGCGGCGTTCGAGGGGACGGGCACCAATGGGACGACAGCGTGCGAGACGTGGTTTCTGCGGCTGACGGGCGCGAATCCCAAGCCCTGCCGCTGGATCGGGACCGGGATGCACGGCCATTTCGGATGGCGGGCCGGCGACCTGCGGCCGCTCGACATCCTGTCCGCCGCCGGCATCGGCACCGTCCGAGGCGAGGTCGGCTGGCGGAACTGCGAGACGAAGAAGGGGCGGTATGTGGTGCCGCCGGCGTTCGAGAACTTTGTGGACGGCCTTGTGGCGCACGGAATCTCCCTCAACTTCCTGCTCTCGTACGACAATGCCGTGGCCTATCCCGAAGATCCGATCAATTCCGACGCCTTTGCGCGCTGGGCTGGCTGGATGGCAGGACACTTCAAGGGACGCGTCGACGTGTTCGAGATCTGGAACGAGCCGCAGAACTTCGCGTTCCGCAAATACATTCCGGCTCCGTCGCCCGACAAGGATCCGGGCCATGCGCCGTGGGTGGCGCGGTTCGTTTCGCACACGCGCAAGGCCGCCGCAGCCATCCGCGCGGCGCAGCCGGACGCCACTGTGGCCGTCACGGGCGAGGATCTTTGGGTGTTCCTGAAGTCGATGATCGAGCAGGGGATCGCGGGGCCGGACGATTGCATCGCGTTCCACCCGTACTGCCACCGCCAGCCACGCCCGGAACGCGAGTATTTCTTCAATGACGGCGGGAAGGCGCTGAAGGAGCTGGTGGCGAAGCACGGCGGGGCGAAGCGCTTCCGCATCACGGAGTGCGGGTGGACGACGACATCGCCCACCGGGAATGTGGAGTGCGCGTTCGTCGGCAACTATCCGCGCTCCACATATGTCTCGCAGGCGCAATACCTCGTGCGTGCCGTCGTGCTGGCGCGCCAGTACGGCGTGGAAAGCTTCATCCAGTACGACTTCAGGGACGACGGCGCCGACCGCCACTACACGGAGCACAATTTCGGGCTGGTCCACTGCAACCGCGACTATACGCCGAAGCCGGCCCTGGGCGCGATCGCGTTCCTGACGCGCCTGCTTGGCGATGCCGAGCCGTGCGGCGACCTTTCGGATGATCCGGCGCGTTACCACCTCTGCCGGTTCGCCCGCACGGACGGTCGCATGGTCGTTGTCGCCTGGTCTGTCGAGGGCGACATCGATGTGCCGCTGCCGAAGTCGCTGCCGGCCGTTCTGTCGGTGACGGACTTGCAGGGGAACGCCGTTGCGAAAGAAATCCCGGACCGATGCATCAGGCTTTCTGAGCTGCCGGTTTATCTGGAACGTGGACGCATCCGCGAATCGCGCAACTGCCACTAAAAGTGGAACAGAGGGGACAGGCCCCTTTCAAGGGCGCTTTGCGCCGATTTGTCCCCTAGGCAAGGCCTCCAAGTTTCAATCCATTGATGTGAAGTCCGCCACCCACGTGAAATCTTTTCCGTGCGACTTTTTTGTCCGCAGATAAGGGCATAACTGCTATAATATGAGCCATGGCAAAGTGTGTCTTGTTCGTGGACCAAGAAAAAGCGAAAGGCAACAAGCAGCAATGAATTTTTCACGAAGGGAATTCGTCGGCGGCGCGCTGGCGTTCGGTACGTTGGGAGGGTCGCAGCTTGCTGCGACTGCGGCGGGCGCAATAAATTGCGCCCCTCCCGTTGCGGACGCGCAGGAGCGCGTCCCTCCCGTTACAGGCGCGCGGGAGCGCGTCCCTCCCAAGTTGCGGTTTGGCGTGATGAGCGACGTGCACATCGGCGGGAAGCCGGACGCGGTGGCGACGCTCGAGAAGGCGCTGCGCTGGTTCGCGGCGGAGAACGTGGACGCGGTGCTGTGTCCGGGCGACATCGCGCACTCGGGCCTGATCGACGAGCTGGAGAAGTTCGCCGCCGCCTGGTACAGGGTGTTCCCCGACGGCAAGGCCGCGGACGGACACAAGGTGGAGCTGATGATCGCCACCGGCAACCACGACGTCGACGCGTGGGGCGGTCGCTGGAAAAACTTCTCCGAGGAGCAGCTGCGCGCGCACTGCTTCACCTACAAGGACAACCCGGAGAGGACGTGGCAGCGTCTTTTCGGCCAGAAGTGGGAGGTGATCTGGCGGCGCGAGGTGAAGGGCTACACCTTCATCGGCTCGCAGTGGTCCAGCCTCAATCCTCCCATCGAGGAGTACATGCGGAAGAACGCCGCGACGTTCGATCCCGCCAAGCCGTTCTTCTATTCCCAGCACGCGCATCCGAAGGGGACGTGCCACGGGGCCTACTCGATGGGCGACGACCACGGCGAGTCGGTGCGTGCGCTTTCGCCGTTCCCCAATGCCGTCGCGATCACCGGCCACTCACACTGCGCGATCTCGGACGAACGCACCGTGTGGCAGGGCGCGTTCACGTCCATCGGCGGCGGCTGCCTGCACGAGGGCGCGGGTGGATTCGACTATGACAACGTCACGGCCTTCTGGCATCCGAGCTCCCGCAAGAGGTTGATGGCGTCGCTGGCCGACCCGAAACCGTGGGGCGGCGACACGAAGGGCGGCGGATGCGAGCTGGTGGAGGTGTACGACGGACACCTCGTGGTCCATCGCCAGTCCGTCGTGTTCGGCTGCCCGATCGGTCCGGCGTTCGTCGTGCCGCTGCCGGCGCGGAAGGACGGTCCGCTCGACTTCGCGCGCCGCGCCGCGCATCGGGCGGCGCCGCAGTTCGCGGCCGACGCGGAGATCGCGGCGAAGTTCTGTCCAAACGGCCACGCGCTTGAGATTGCTGCGCGCAAGGGCGAACCGTGTATCTACGTGACGTTCCCGCGCGCGAAGACCGTGAATGGGAGCCGGGTGTTCGACTACACGGTGATGGCGGAGGGGGCGGATGCGCAGGAGCGCGTCCCTCCCATCACGCGCAAGCTTATTGCTGCGGGGTTCGCCTATCCTGAAGAGTACGCCGACATTCCAGGCGAGTGCCTTTTCTCGGCGAAGGAGCTTCCCGTCGGGAAGCCGATTCGCTTCACCGTCACGCCGCGCGACTGCTTCGGCCTAGCCGGGAAGCCGCTTGTGGCCGTACTGTCTTTGTCATAGACGAAAGGATTCGGAACATGAGAACATTGAATGGATTGTTGCTTGGAGCCGCGTTGACGTTTGCAGTGCCGGCGGAGGCATACTATCTGGGCGCGCCGGACGCGGAGCACGCGCACGCGACGCGTCGGCACGAGGGCATCCCCTCGATGGCGCGCGATCCCGCCACGGGACGCCTCTGGGCCTTGTGGTACGGAGGCATCACGCCGTGCGAGGACTCCAACAACTACCTCATGATCGCGACGAGCGACAACGACGGCGACACGTGGAAGGAAGTGCTCGTGTACGATCCCGACGGCAGCGGCCCCGTGCGCGCCTTCGACCCCGAGATGTGGGTTTCGCCCGACGGCAAGCTGCAGATCACCTGGACCGAGCGCACGGTGCCCGTGGCGGAGACGCCGACTAACGGGAAATGGAACTACGCCCGACTCTCCGGCGCCGACGACCCCGCCCTCGTGTCCAGCGACCGCCTGATGATGCTCACGCTCGACGCGTCGAAGGAGCCGACCGCGCCGTATTCCGCGCCGCGGCAGATCGGCACGGGCGTGATGATGTGCAAGCCCATCGTCGGCCCGAAGGGCGAGTGGATGTTCCCCGTCTCCATCTGGTGGGCGAAGGAGAGCGCCGGCCTGCTCGTCTCCGAGGACGGCGGCAAGACGTTCGCTCGGCGCGGCGGCGCGACCGTCGCGCCCGAGGAGGGACAGACCTTCGACGAGCACAGCATCGTGCTGATGAAGGACGGCTCGATCCACAGCTGGATACGCACGAACAAGGGCGCGAAGGAGTCGTTCTCGACTGACGGCGGCTACACCTGGTCGCCCGTCGTCGAGGGCACGTTCGCGAACACGCCCACGCGCCGCGTGGTGACGCGCCTCGCGAGCGGCAGCCTGCTGCTCATCAAGAACGGCGACAAGCCGGACGCCAACCAGGGACGGAAGAACCTGACGGCGTTCGTCTCGGACGACGAAGGCAAGACGTGGAAGGGCGGCTTGCTTCTTGATGCGCGCCCCAGCGCCACTTATCCCGATTTCGCGCTTGCGCAGGACGGCACGGTCTACGCCGTGTGGGACTACGACCGCTGCGGCGACCGCGAAATCCTCTTTGGCCGCTTCACCGAGGCGGACGTCCGAGCTGGCCGGCCAGTCTCGCCCCAGACGAAGATCGGTGTGACGGTGACCTCGCGGATCAAGCCGGCTGTCGGCGGGCGCGACTTCCCCGTAACGGCGCCGGCGGACGGCTCTGACGCGACGGCGCGCGTGCAGGCGGCGTTTGACGAATGCTTCAAGGCAGGCGGCGGCACGGTGACGCTGGCGCCTGGCACGTACAACGTCGGGGGACTGCGCCTCCGTAGCCGCACGACGCTCCACCTGAAGAGCGGGGCCGTGCTGAAGGGCGCGCGCGACTGCGAGCGCTACCGCATCCTATCGGGCGACAAGCTCGAGCCGGTGCGCGCGAAGGACCTGGAGTATCCGGGATTCACGAACCAGCAGGTGAAGAAAGACCCAGCGCTGCGCGGCAAGGTGAAGCTCTCCAGGATCTACGGCAGCCGGTGGAGCGACGCGATGATCCGCATTTACGATGCGGTCGACGTGGCGATCATCGGCGAGAAGGGGAGCGCAATCGACGGCTGCAACAGCTACGACGCGACGAACGAGGAGGGCTACCGCGGCGTGCACGGCATCTCGGTGCACTACGCCACGAACCTCGTGTTCCGCGGGCTCAACATCCGCCATACGGGCAACTGGTCGTTCTGCGCGTACGAGAACGCGAACATCGTCTTCGACGACCTCGACATCATCGCGGGGCACGACGGCCCGCACTTCTCGGTCTGCAACGACGTGGTCGTGAAGAACTGCCGCATCGCGACGGGCGACGACTGCATCGCGGGCTTCGACAACGAGCACGTGCGCGTGCGCAACTGCGACCTCAACACCGCGTGCAGCGCGTTCCGCTTCGGCGGGTACGACGTGCTGGTGGAGAACACGATTTGCCATGGCCCTGCGAAGTACCTCTTCCGCGGCTCGCTCACGAAGGAGGAGAAGGCGGCCGGCGCGATGGCTGGCGTGCATGAGCGGCGCAACATGCTCTCGCTCCTCACGTACTACGCCGACTTCTCCATCCAGGTGCGCCGCACGCCGGGGAACATCGTGTTCCGCAACGTGACGTGCCGCGACGTGGACCGTTTCCTCCACTACAACTATTCGGGGAACGAAACATGGCAGCGCGGCATGCCGCTCAAGAGCGTCATGTTCGAGAAGGTGAAGGCTACGGGCGTCAAGTTGCCGCTCTGCGCCTACGGCGACAAGGACCTGCCGTTCGACCTGTCTTTCAAGGACGTGTCCATCTCCTTCGCCGGCGAGCCGCCGGAGTTCATCCGCGGCGCGCATGTGGAGAAGATCAAGGCCGAGAACCTGAAGGTAGAGGGCGTGAAGGGGCCGTTCTTCCGCACATGGGGAGGCGAACCCAAGGTCGAAGCCAAGGGAACGAAGGGCATTACGCCGGCTGTGGTGCCCGCCACGGAGCCGTTTCGCGTGCGTCCGATCTGACGGGCTTGCGCACTGGGGGATTATCGGGTAAAATTACCGGAAACTTTTGAGGCATAGAGGACAATGAAGAACTATCGTTTTTGCTTGATGGGCGCCGCTTGCGCGGCATTGGTGGCAATGACTGCGGAAGCCAAGGTTCCGTGGGATCTATATCCACGTCCGCAGATGGTGCGCGCGAACTGGACTTGTCTGAACGGCGAGTGGGACTACGCGGTGACGGCGATCTCGAACACGTTCGTGCGGCCGACGTCGTGGCAGGGCAAGATCACCGTGCCGTTCGCCATCGAGTCCAAGCTCTCGGGCGTGGGTCGCGACCTGGCGCCCGACGAGTTCCTGTGGTACCGGCGCACTATCGACGTCTCGAAGAAGCCTGGCGTGCGCACGCTTCTACACTTCGACTCCGTCGACTTCCGTGCGCAGGCGTTCCTCGGGCACGATGAGCTCGACGTGCCGCACGAGTCCATGAACGTGCCGTGGGTCATCGACATCACCGACAAGGCGAAGGAAGGCGCGAACGAGCTGACGGTGCTCGTGTGGGATCCGACGGAGACCGGCGCGTTCGGCTCCACCGGCAAGCAGATTCTCGATCCGTCGTCGTGCTTCTACCACCGCTGCTCCGGAATACTCGGGAGCGTCTGGACCGAGGAGGTGCCGGAGGACTACGTGGTGTCGTACCGCGTGACGCCTGACATCCACGCAGGGACGGTGACGTTCAAGGTCGACGTGTCGCGTCCGGGTGCGGCGCTCGTGGAGATCGAGGTGCTGAAGGACGGACACGCGATAGATTCCGTGAAGGGGAAGGGACTGCCAGGCCGCGACATCGTAGTGAAGATGCCGGAGGGGTTCGCGTGCTGGAGCCCGGAGTCGCCGGCGCTGTACGGTTTCCGCATGCGCTACGGGACGGACGCCATCGAAGGGTACTTCGCGATGCGCTCGCTGGAAAAGCGGCGCGACGAGAATGGCGTCTGGCGCTTCTTCCTGAACGGGAAGCCATACTACGTGATGGGCACGCTCGACCAGGGCTGGTGGCCCGACGGGCTTCTCACGCCGCCGTCCGAGGCTGCGATGGAGTTCGACATTCGCACGCTCAAGGAGATGGGTTTCAACACGCTGCGCAAGCACATCAAGGTTGAGCCTCTGCGCTACTACTCGGTCTGCGACAAGCTGGGCTTGATCGTCCTGCAGGACATGCCGAGCGACGTGCCGCGCGACCGCCATGGCATGAAGGGCATCGGTGGCAGGGAGGACACCGTGCGCTACGGCTTCTACCGGCGCGACCTGAAGCGCGTGATCGACCATCTCTACAACGTGCCCGCCCTCGTGATGTGGATCCCCTACAACGAGGGGTGGGGACAGCCGCGCGCGCTGCTCACGCACATGACGCTCGACTGGGTGAAGGGCTACGATCCCTCGCGCCTCGTGAATGGCCCGTCCGGCTGGAACGACTCCGAGGGTGGCCAGGTGCTCGGCAATCCGCTCAACAACGACTGGCGCGGCAAGCGCACGCAGACAGCGCATCGTCCGGCAGGCGAGTGCGAGGCTGCGGACGTGGTGGACAGCCATCACTATCCCGACCCGATCCTGTTCGAGGCTAACGACCGCCGCATCTCGTTCGTCGGCGAATTCGGCGGAATCACGTACATCGTTCCCGGCAAGGAGTGGACGGGCGACACGAAGAAGCAGCACACCTACACGAAGGAGGACTCCGTGGCGGCCGCTGAGGCTCGCTATGGCAAGATGATGGACATGCTTGCCGACTTCGTCGGAAAGGGTCTGGGCGGCAGCATCTACACGCAGACGACCGATGTCGAACGCGAGATGAATGGACTGATCACCTACGACCGCACGACAGTGAAGTTCGACAAGGCACACATCCGCGCCTTCCACCAGAAGGTCTTTGACGCTTTCGAGAAGGCCGTGCGCAAGCCCTGATCAGGGCGTGTTGAGCTTGATGGACGAGATAGTGCCCTCAGGAATAGGCGGCAACGTGCCGCCTTCCTCGACTATCCGTGCATCGTTGAAGACGTCATCCCACGTCTGGTAGCGCTGGTCGCGTTCCTTGACCGCCATGCCGGCTATGAGGCGGACGAAGCCTTCCGAAAGCAGCGGGGCCATCGCTCTCGGGTCTGGGGCCTGCTGTTGCGGATCGACATGCGCACGAAGAATGTCGTCGTTTGACATGATCGGAAAGAGCATGCGGCCAGTCGTAAGGTGGTACAGTGTGGCGCCAAGGCTGTAGATGTCCGCCCGGCAGTCGAGTTCCACGTCGCCGTATATCTGCTCAGGGCTTATGTAGGCGGGCGTGCCGACGACTTCTTCCGCGATGGTAGCGTTCTTGAGGACGGCCGTCGACTGGCACAGGCCGAGGTCAAGGACCTTCACAGTGCCGTCGCTATCGACCATTATGTTGTCAGGCTTGATATCGCAATGGATGATGCCGAAATTGTCCCAGGCGTACTTCATGGCGTCGGCGACGGACTCGCAGATGATAATCGCATCTGCTTGCCGTAAGCGGTTCTTCCGCTTTAGAAGCGAGCCGAACGTGTAGCCGTCCACGTAGTCCATGATGAAGTAGTAGCGGCCGTCTGCGTAGTCGGCGCCATACCCCTGCACGATGCCCTGATGGTGCAGGTTGCTCATCATCTTGACCTCGACCATGAACTGCCGCAGGTCCTTGCCGGTGGCCGCGAAGCTCTTGTCCAGCACCTTGACGGCGACGAATCTCTCAAGATCCTTGTGCCAGGCGCGCCACACGACGGCCATGCCGCCGCGTCCGACGACGCGGTCGAAATGGAGGAAGGGGATGTTCGGCGGCACGTCGCGCGAGATCTTCTTCATCACGCGCGTCGGCTGGATGGGTGTCATGTCTTCGCTCATTTTCGTTCCTTTCTGGGGACGAATCCCTCGCCCGAGCATTTCTTGCAGATGGTACCGCCGCGTCCTTCGCACGCAGGACATTCCACCTTCCCTATCCCGCCGCATGTGCCGCAGGGGGAAACAATCTTCTTCACGTGGCGTGAAGTGCGGCCTGGCGTGCGTTCCTCAGTGAGTATCCAGCCGGGCTTCTTGCTTTTGTCGCTTTGGCACTTGCTGCACTGGATGTAGCCGGTCTTCTTGCACTTCTTGCAGGTGATGATGCCGGTGCCGAGGCAGTCTATGCACGGCGAGAGACTGGTCGTCTCCTCCGGCGGCGTGGCGCGAGTCCAGCGCTCGTGACGCCCGGTGCCGTTGCAGAGCGGGCACTTGTCGTGCTTCACGTCGAATCGGTGCATCTTGAACGGTTTGCCCGGTGTCACGCCGATCTCGCCGTCGAACTGCCCGAGGTTTGGCGGCGTGAGCGAGACGGACTTCTTGCCGTGGCAGGCCGGGCAAGGCTCGGAGCGCGCTTGCGGCAAGGCAAGGAGGGGATTGAAGATTGAAGATTGAAGATTGAAGATTGCAATAAGTATCAATCCAGTGGCGGGAAGATGTGTCTTCATGAGAGGTCTCCTTCCTTGGCGTATTCGTCTAGCTTGCGGTAGAGGGTGCGGCGCGAGATGCCGAGCACGCGCGCGGCCTTCGAGCGGTTGTTGCCGACGCTCTGGAGAGCGGCGAGTATCTTCGCCTTCTCCGTCTCGGCGAGCGTGCCTGTGGCGGCGATCGGGAGGGGAATGGCGGCGGGTGCGCGCATCTCGTCGGGGATGTCGTCTACGTCGAGCTGTCCGCCTGAGGATAGGACGACCATCTTCTCGATGGCGTTGCGCAGCTCGCGCACGTTGCCGGGCCAGGAGTAGGCTTCAAGCATTTTCATGGCGGCGGGCGTGATGCCGGTTACGGCGCCGCCGTTCGCGGCCGACAATTCCTTGATGAAGCGCGAGACGAGAAGCGGGATGTCCTCCACGCGGTCCTTGAGGGCCGGTAGATGGATGTCGATCACGTTCAGGCGGTAGAACAGGTCTTGGCGGAAACCGCCGGCGTCCACGAGCGCCTTCAGGTCGCGGTTCGTGGCGGCGATCACGCGGATGTCCACCTCCACCGGCTGCGACCCGCCAACGCGCGTGAAGCTGCGGTTCTCAAGCGCGCGCAGGAGCTTCACCTGCATGGCGAGCGGAAGCTCTCCTACCTCGTCGAGGAAGAGCGTGCCGTGGTTGGCGGACTCGAACGAGCCGATGTGCTGGGCAACGGCGCCGGAGAAGGATCCTTTCTCGTGGCCGAAGAGCTCGCTTTCGATGAGGTTCTCCGGAATCGCTCCGCAGTTCACGGCCACGAACGGGCCTTTCGCGCGAGGCGAGAGGTTGTGGATCGCGTGCGCGATGAGGTCCTTGCCTGTGCCGTTCGGGCCCTGCAGCAGCACCGTGGCGGACGACGGCGCCGCACGCCTCACCATCTTGAACACGCGCTCCATCGCGGCGGACGAGCCGACCATGTTGTCGAGGCCGTACTTCTCGTCGAGCTGGCTGCGGAGAGAGGCGACCTCGCTCTCGAGCGCGCCCGTCTTGAGCGCCTTGGCTACGCGCAGGTCGAGCTGGTCGAGGTCCACGGGCTTCATGATGAAGTCGTCCGCGCCGTCCTTCATGGCAGCGACGGCCTGGTCCACGGTGCCGAAGGCGGTCAAAAGGATGCAGGCGAGGTTCGGGCGCATCTTCTTCGCGGCCTTCAGGAGCTGGAGCCCGTCTGCACCTGGCATGCGCACGTCCGAGAGCATTAGGGCGATGGACGGATCGGCCTCAAGCGCCTTGATAGCAAGCTCTGCGTCGGCGGCGGTTGTGACATGGTAGTCGGCGCCAAGCGCGCGCGCCATCAGCTCGCGCGTGTCCTTCTCGTCGTCGACTATGAGTATGGATGGTTTCATGTGAGCCTCCTCACGCGCTTCTCGAGGCGCGGGATGCGGACGGTGAAGGTGGTGCCGGCGCCGGGCTTAGACTCGACGTCGATCTCGCCGCCGTGGGCGCGGACTATGCGGCGGCTCACCATGAGGCCGAGTCCCGTGCCTTCCGCCTTGGTGGTGTGGTATGGTTCGAAGATGCGCGATAGCGTCGCCGCGTCCATGCCGCTGCCGTTGTCGCGGAAGAAGACGCGCACGTCGCGGTCGTCCGCCGCCACTGCGATGTCGAGCGCGCCGCCGTCCTTCATCGCCTCCAGGGCGTTCTTGACGAGGTTGAAGAAC
>Ga0310690_10009063_pt1 | contig 12527 bp, 11 predicted proteins | sample AusTroGonzalo_MG_2_FD_207661 | JGI IMG/M metagenome (GOLD analysis project Ga0310690, IMG submission 207661) | Bovine rumen microbial communities from tropical cattle in Woodstock, Queensland, Australia - Gonzalo_04 (v2) (version 2) | ecosystem: Host-associated > Mammals > Digestive system >...
GCGATCCTGTTCCGGATTGTCTATGCGCTGGCCCTCAGGTTCAATATGCCGGCCTTCATGCTGAAGGCAGTGTCCTCGGTGATCGTGGTTCTGGCGATTTCCGGCCCGTACCTGCGCAGCCAGCTGCCGCTGATCCTGCGCCGGTGGAAGTATTCCCGGGAAGGGAGGGACGCCTGATGCTGGAGCTGAGGAACGTCTGCAAAACCTTCCACGCGGGAACGCCGGACGAGAAACGGGCGCTGATTGACGTGTCCCTGCAGGTTGCGGACGGGGACTTCATCAGTATTATCGGGGCGAACGGCGCCGGAAAATCGACGCTGTTCAACGCGATCTGCGGCAGCTTTTTTGTCGATTCCGGCAGCATCCTGCTGGACGGGAAAAACGTAACAATGACGCCGGAGCACCAGCGCGCCCGGGTGATCGGGCGGCTGTTCCAGGACCCGATGCGCGGCAGTGCCCCGGATATGAGCATTGAGGAAAACCTGGCGCTGGCGGCCGGCATCGGCGGCTGGCTGTCCCGGGTTTCCGCTTCGGACCGGAAAGCTTTCCGGGAACGGCTGAGCCTGCTCGGCATGGGGCTGGAGGACCGGATGCGCCAGCCCGTCGGCCTTCTGTCCGGCGGCCAGCGCCAGGCGCTGACGCTGCTGATGGCAACCTACCAGGTTCCGAAGATTCTCCTGCTGGACGAGCATACCGCCGCCCTGGACCCGGGTACCGCGGAAAAGGTGCTGGCCCTGACCCGGCAGATTGTCAGCGAGCACCGGATCACCTGCCTGATGATCACCCATAACATGCAATCCGCCCTTGACCTGGGCAACCGGACGCTGATGATGGACCAGGGGCAGATCATCTATGACGTGACCGGGGAGGAACGGGCCGGACTGACCATCGGGGACCTGACGGAGAAATTCCGCCAGCTGAGCGGCAAGACCCTGGACAACGACAGAATGCTCCTGAGAAAATGAAAACGGGAAAACAATCATAAAACAACGCGGAAGCGGGAAACTGTGATAAAATAACCCATCAGACCGGATGCACCCCGGCCGTATTGACGGAGTGGGGGAGCATGCGGTAAGATGGGTTTTACCATTTCAGACGGAGGTGTTTGCCTGTGCGGCACACAGTGTTTACAGGGGCCGGAACTGCCATCATCACCCCTTTTGACGCACGGGGGGAGATCGATTACGACGCCTACGGCCGGCTGATCGATTTTCAGCTGGCGGAGGGAATTGACGCGATTGTCGCCGCCGGGACCACCGGCGAGGGCAGTACGCTGACCGACGCCGAATATGAGCAGCTGATTGCTTTTTCCGTGAAGCGGATCAACGGAAAGGTGCCGTTGGTGGCCGGGTCCGGGTCCAACGATACCGCCCACGCGATTGAGCGGACGAAGACGGCCTGCGCCGCCGGGGCGGACGCCGTGCTGCTCGTGACCCCCTATTACAACAAAACGACCCAGCGGGGGCTGATCGCCAGCTTTTCCGCCATCGCGGACGCAAGCACGGTTCCCTGCATTCTGTACAACGTGCCGTCCCGCACCGGGCTGAACATGCTGCCGGAAACCCTGGCGGAGCTGGCGAAGCACGAGCGGATTGCGGCGGTCAAGGAAGCCTGCGGCAACCTGAGCCAGGTGGCGAAGGAACGCCTGCTCTGCGGGGAGAACCTGGACATCTATTCCGGCTGCGACGACCAGATCGTGCCGACCCTGAGCCTTGGCGGCAAGGGAATTATCTCCGTGGTGTCCAACATCCTGCCGGCCAGGACGGCTGAGATCTGCCGGCGATTCTTCCGGGGTGACGTTGCCGGCGCCGCTGCGCTGCAGCTGGACATGCTGGAGCTGATGAACCAGCTGATGATCGAAACCAACCCGATTCCCGTCAAAGCGGCCTGCGCCGCGCTGGGATACGGGGCGAACAAACTCCGCCTCCCGCTGGTGGAAATGGATGAGAAATACCGGCCGAAGCTGACAGAACTGATGCGGAAGGCCGGACTGGAGGCCAAAGCATGAGAATTCTGCTGTGCGGATATGACGGGCATATGGGACGGGAAGTCCGAACCTGCGCGGAGCGGGCGGCGGGCTGCGAGATCACGGCCGGCGTCGACCCGATGACGGCGGGCGCGGATCCCCTGTGCGTGAAAACCTTCGGGGAAGTGAAAGCGGAAGCGGATGTGGTCATCGACTTCAGCCATCACAGCATGACCGGCGCCCTGCTGGACTACGCGGAGGAAAAAGGGCTGCCTGTGGTGCTGGCGACCACCGGCCAGACGGAGGAGGAAAAGGAACGGATCCGCCGGGCGGCCGGGATTGTACCGGTGTTCCTGGCGGCCAACTACAGCCTGGGCATCGCCGTGCTGACGGACCTGGTCAAACGGGCCGCGGCGCTCTATCCCGACGGGGAGATTGAAATCGTGGAACAGCACCACGACCGGAAGCTGGACGCCCCGAGCGGCACCGCGCTGGCGCTGTTCGGCGCGGTGAAGGAGGTCCGGCCCGACGCTGAAGCGGTTACCGGCCGCTCCGGCCAGGGAAAGCGGCAGCCGCAGGATGTAGGCATCCACGCCATCCGGATGGGAAACATCGTCGGCGTGCACGAGGTGATGATCGGGACGCAGAACGAACGGATCACCCTGACGCACGAGGCATTCAGCCGGGGCGTTTTCGCTGAGGGCAGCCTGAAGGCTGCGGCTTTCCTGATCGGAAAGAAACCGGGCCTGTATGATATGAAGGATTTGCTGAAGGAAGGGGAATAACACCATGAAAATCGGCATTTACGGATACGGCAACCTGGGTCGGGGCGTGGAGCTGGGCATCCGCCAGAACCCGGACATGGAACTGTTCGGCGTGTTCACGCGCCGGAATCCCGAAACGGTCCACACCCTGACCGGCGCTAAGGTGTATGCGGCGGACCGGGCGGCAGACTATGCCGGGGAGATCGACGTGATGATTATCTGCGGCGGCAGCGCATCAGACCTGCCGGAGATGACGCCGATGCTGGCCAGGCACTTCAACGTGATCGATTCCTTCGATACCCATGCCCGGATTCCGGAGCATTTCGCCAATGTGGATGAAGCGGCCTTCCGTACCGGGCACACGGCGCTGATCAGCGCCGGATGGGATCCCGGCCTGTTCTCGCTGGCCCGGCTGTATATGAACGCTGTGCTGCCGGACGGGAAAGACTATACCTTCTGGGGCCGGGGCGTGAGCCAGGGCCACAGCGACGCAGTCCGCCGGATTCCCGGCGTGAAGGACGCCCGCCAGTATACCGTGCCGGTGCCGGAAGCACTGGCAAAGGTCCGGGCCGGGGAAAACCCCGAGCTGACCACCCGCCAGAAGCATACACGGGAGTGCTATGTCGTGGCGGAGGACGGCGCGGACAAGGCGCTCATTGAGAAGCAGATCAAGGAGATGCCGAACTATTTCGCCGACTACGACACCACCGTCACGTTCATCACGGAGGAAGAGATGAAGCGGGACCACCAGGGCCTGCCCCACGGCGGGCAGGTGATCCGCTGCGGCAATACCGGCGCGGATAACGGCCACCGCCATGTGATGGAGTTCTCCCTGAAGCTGGATTCCAACCCGGAATTCACCGCTTCCGTGCTGATCGCCTGCGCGAGGGCGGTGGGCAGGATGCACGGGCGCGGGATTTTCGGCTGCAAGACCCTGTTCGACCTGGCCCCGGCAGACCTGAGCCCCCTCAGCGGAGAGGAACTCCGGGCGCACCTGCTGTAAGAAACAAAAAAACCGGCTGCTCCCGCATCAGGGAACAGCCGGTTTTTTCATTGCCTTCAGAGAAGCTCAAAGGTTTTTGTCAGAATCAGATGGTCCGCAAAGCCGGTGGAAAGCGCAAAGGTTCCGGGCTCGGAAACGAACTCACAATCGAAATTCCAGAAGCGAAGCTGCGGCTCGGTGACCGTGAAGGTAACCCGGGCGGTTTCCCCGGGGGCGAGGAAGACTTTTTTGTAATCAATGAGCTGCTGCACCGGACGGACAACCGAGGCCTTCAGATCCCGCATATACAGCTGGACCGCTTCCTTGCCGGCGGCCTGGCCCCGGTTGGCGACGGTGACTGTCACCGTCAGGGAGCCGCCTTTTTCCAGCGTTTCCCGGTCCAGAGTAAGGGAACTATAGGCGAAGTCCGTGTAGCTCAGGCCGTAGCCGAAGGAATACAGCGGCAGGTTCGGCGTATCCAGATAGCAGCTGGAGAAGGGGAATGCCTGGCTGTCCGGGCCGGGCTTGGGCCGGCCGGTATTCATCCGGTTATAGGACATGGGGAGCTGGCCGACGCTCCGGGGCAGGCTGACGGACAGCTTTCCGCAGGGATTGGCTTCGCCGAACAGCAGCCGGGCAGCGGCATTGCCGGCTTCGGTGCCGGGATACCACATCTCCAGAATCGCGGGAGCGATCTTTTCCAGTTCCGTCAGCGCCAGGGGGCGGCCGTTGAACAGCACCACCACGGTATGGGGATTCGCTTCAATCACCCTGCGGGCGAGCTCCAGCTGCATGCCCGGAAGCGTGAGTTCCGCCCGGCTCCGGCCTTCTCCGCTGTCATCCTCTTTTTCGCCGAGGGCCAGGATGACGGCCTCCGCGGCCCGGGCGGCGGCAACGGCTTTCATGATGCCGCTTTCATCCGTATCGCCGATTGCTGCGCTGCAGCCGGTTTCAATCAGCAGCTCGGTATCCGGCGCCAGGGCGCGGATGCCTTCCGGCAGCGTTACGGCATCCTTCCACGCGCCGGGCCGGCTCCAGAAACCGACCAGGTGCTGCGTTTCGGCAAAGGGGCCGATCAGCGCCAGGCGGCGGGCTGTCCGCGGCAGGGGAAGAATCCCATCATTTTTCAGCAGGACCGCACTCTCCTCCGCGGCCCGGCGGGCGATTTCCCGATGGGCCGGGCACAGGTAAAGCGCCTTTTCCTTTTCTTCGTCCGCGCCCCGCAGGGGATTTTCAAAAAGCCCCAGCTCGTTTTTCAGGGACAGCACCCGGAAAACCGCCCGGTCCAGCGCCTCTTCGGAAACGGCGCCTTCCCGGACCAGGTCCGCCAGATGCAGGTAGTAGGCGTTCTTGACCATGTCGATGTCGCAGCCGGCTTCCATGGCCAGGCGGGCGGCATCCTTCAGGTCCTCCGCGACACCGTGGGTAACCAGCTCGCCGACGGCGTCATAGTCGCTGATGACCACGCCGCCGAAGCCCCATTCTTCCCGCAGCACCTTATTCATCAGCCATTTGTTGGCGACGGAGGGAACGCCGTTCAGGGAGTTGAAGGAGGGCATGACCAGGCGGGCGCCCGCATCCAGGCAGGCTTTATAGGCCGGGAGATAGGTTTCCCGCAGAATCCGCTCCGAGAGCTCCACCCCATTGTAATCCCGTCCGGCTTCCCCGGCGCCGTAGGCTGCGTAATGCTTGACACAGCAGGCAACGTTTTCCGGATTCCCGAGGTCCTCCCCCTGGGTGGCCCGGACGACGGCGGCGCCCATCCGGCTGTTGATCAGGGGCTCTTCGGAATTGGTTTCCATGATGCGCCCCCACCGCCCGTCCCGGGCTGTATCCACCATGGGGTTGAAGGTGACATGGACGCCGCAGGCGGCGGATTCCTTCCGGGCCATGTCCGCGCATTCCGCCATCAGGCTGTCGTCAAAGGAGCAGCCCATGGCCAGCGGAATCGGATACGTGGTCCGCAGGCCATGGATAACATCCAGCATCAGCAGCAGGGGAATTTTCTTCGGGTCCGCTGCCAGGTGCTTTTCCTGCAGGGCTTTTGCCTGGGAGGCGTCTTCAAAGGTCAGCACGCTGCCCATGACGCGGTTCAGGTCCTCCGCGGGCAGCATTTCCCCTTCCGGGCCGGTGATTTCCATCTGGTTTTTAATAAACTGGCCGGCGTTGCACTGGACCAGCTGGCCGACTTTTTCCTCCAGGGTCAGGCTTTCCAGCAAAGTTTGAAGGTGTTCTTTTGTCATGATCCGGGTTCCTTTCTGAAAAAGGTTGCTTGGTCGAGCTGTGGTTGCTGTTATCCTACCATAGGCCGGGCATTCTGGCAATCTCGGGAAACAGGAAAAACGTGCCCCTTTACACCGAAAGGATGCATTTTTCGTCAAAAAGGGAAATCATATGGTCGTGTGTCATCAGGTGCATCTTTTCAATCCTGGCTTGCGCCAGAAGCAGGCGATCATAGGGATCTTTATGTTCTTCTCCTTCGCCACCCCAACGGAGATTGTTCTCAGCCGCCAGGTGCCTGGACAGCAGAGGCAGTTCGATATAACCCGCTTCCATGCAGCAGTTGATGAAATCTTCTGTCGTGAATTCAAGATTGTTCTTTTTGCTTTTGCGCTTGTTGTTTATTTCGAGAGTGGAAACGGCACTGATGAAGATATTATTATCCGGATCCAGCAGCATTTCCCGGGCAGGCCCGGTCAGGCGCAGATCATCCGTGATTGCCCAGACAGCAATGTGGGTATCCAACAAAATATTCACAGAACACCCTCCGTCAGCATTGCAGCTGCTTCTTCATTATTTTCATCAAAATTTTCGGGAGCTGTGAACTTTCCTTTCGCGACCCCGATTCTTTTCGAAACCGAGGATTGATCAGCCAGTATGATTTTAACGACCGGTTTTCCGTTTCTGGCAACGGTGATGGACTTTTCTTTTCCGGACTCCAGAAGGCGAATCAGTTTGGAAAAACCGGTTTTCGCCTCGAGAATATTCACCTGCATAAAAAGGCCTCCTCTCTGACCATCAGACCAGGTTAGTCTTCTGACCAGATTATAAACCAGGCATGGAAATAAATCAAGCTGTTTCTCCGTGTTTCGAATCCCGGCAACGGAAAACCCTTACAGCGCAATACTTGCAGAGCCGTGAAACGTACGATTCGTGACAAAAAGAGCGCAGACTGCTCTTGTGCCGCTTCATTTCTTGCTGTACAAAATATAGTGAAAACAGGAAAAAAACACGGGAAAGCAAGGAAATACAAGGATTTGCGGCCTGACAAGAAATGAAAAGGCTTCGCAAACGTTTCCAAACCATGAACGCAATAATTGCAAAAAAACAGGACAATTTGTGAGGAAAATTTACCTTATGACACATTGCGGAAGTACGGACAAATGCGTCATAATTTACACAGCAAGCACGGAATGTGCACAAATTTAAAAGGGAGGAAACCAAAATGAAGAAAATCCTGGCTGTCCTGTTGGCGCTGGCGATGGTTCTGGCTCTCGTTCCTGCCGTGATGGCGGAAGGCGCTCCTGAACTCATCACCGTGACTGTTTTCAAGGGAGATCCCGGCGATCAGCCCACTGAAGACAACAAGATCTACAAGCTGATCGAGGAGAAACTCGGCATCAAGTTCGAGTTCGAATTCCTGGCCGGCAACCTGGATGAGACCCTGGGCATCAAGATGTCCGACCGTGACAACCTGCCGGACCTGTTCGACGGAAGCAACAGCGCTGAAATGCTGGAAGACGGCGGCGTCCTGATCGACCTGCTGCCCTACATCAGCGAAGAGAAGACCCCGAACCTCTACAAGCACATCTACACTGATGACCGCATCAAGCAGCTGCTGACCGAGGACGGGAAACTCTACATCATCCCGAATTACGGCATCAACTACAACCAGGAAATCAAGGACTACAACGGTCCCGCTTTCCACATCCAGAAGAAAGTCATCGCCTGGAACAACTACCAGGTTCCGAAGACCGTTGACGAGTACTTCGCCCTGATCGAAAAGTACATCGCTGAGAACCCCACCACCGAAGACGGCACTCCCTACACCGGATTTGCCATCCTGTGCGAAGGCTGGCGGCACTTCTGCCTGATCAACCCCGTGCAGCACCTGATCGGCCGTCCCAACGATGGTGAAGTTGTGGTTGACATCAACGATCCCGGCTACCACACCGAAACATTCATCGACAAGCCCTATGCGAAGCCCTACTACAAGAAGCTGAACGAGGCTTATAAGAAGGGCCTGATCAGCCGCGACACCTTCGCGATGAACTATGACCAGTACATCGCCGCCCTGTCCAACGGCACCGTGATCGGTATGTTCGACCAGGGCTGGGACTTCGGCGATGCCACCAACTCCCTGAACGCTGCGAAGAAGTATGAGAACACCTACCTGGCCCTGCCGCTGCTGTATGACGCGGACGACCTCGAAGGCATCGCGCTGCCCTCCGCTGACTGGAAGGTTGAAGAGCACTATGTGAACGGTTCCGTGATGAACAAGGACCGTGGCGCCGGCATCTCCATCAGCTGCAAGTATCCGGAACGGATGGTTGAACTGTATGAGACCCTGCTGTCCGACGAGTGGCAGAAGATCCTCCAGTGGGGCATCGAAGGCGAAGACTACTATGTCGAAAACGGCCGGATGCTCATGACCAAGGAACAGTATGAGAACCGCTCCAACTCCGACTGGCAGCGCGCCAACACCGCGAACGCCATCTGGACCTCTCTGCCCAAGAAGCAGGGCACCATGGATGACGGCAACGCCTGGTCTCCCGACCAGCAGCCCGAAATCAGGAACGAATTCCGCTCCGACTATGACAAGGACTTCCTGGCCAAGAGCGGCAAGACCGACTGGATCCAGTTCTTCGGACCGGTGACCCCCCTGGCCCCCTACGGCGAAGCCTGGGAAATCAACAAGGGACCGATCCAGGACGACGTGGACGCTTTCCTGCGCATCCAGGATGAACAGCTGCCCGGCATCATCATGGCGGCTGACGACGCTGAGTTCGACGCCAAGTGGGATGCTTTCGTTAAGGAAGTTGCTCCCTACGGCGAAATCTACGGCAAGTTCATGAACGAAGAAATCCTGAAGCTGGTTGCTCTGGTGGAAGGCAAATAATCGATCGTTTACCTCAAGGGGAGGGACTTGTCTCTCCCCTTGACTTTTTTGAGAGGAGACTTGAACCATGACCACAAAAGTGATCAATACGGGAGCAGTGGGGCTGAAGAAAAAGAAAGGCTTTTTCAGAACGCTCGGAAGTCAGTACCAACTGATGATCATGTCCGTTCCCATGCTGCTGTATGTGCTTCTGTTCAACTATGCGCCGATGTGGGGCTGGGTCATTGCATTCCAGGAGTACAAGCCGGAACTGGGACTGCTGAACAGCAAATGGGTCGGATGGGACAACTTCAAGTTCCTGTTCAGCAAGCAGGACTTCCTTCTGTCCATTCGGAACACCTTCGCGATGAGCCTGATCAACCTGGTTTTCGGCACAGTGGCGGCGATTCTGCTGGCCATTCTGCTGAACGAAGTCCGGAACAAGGCGTTCAAGCGGACGGTGCAGACCGTGACCTATCTGCCTCACTTCCTGTCCATGGTTATCGTTGTGGGCATGGCTCAGAACATTTTCGCCAGCAACGGCGCGGCCAACGACCTGCTGGTGGGACTCGGACTGGTGAAGGAACCGGTATTCTTCCTGGGCAAGGGCGAATACTTCTGGTGGCTGGTCGGGGCGATCAACGTCTGGAAGGAAGTCGGCTGGGGCACCATCATCTACATCGCGGCTATGACGTCCATTGACCCGAGCCTCTATGAGGCGGCGGCCATTGACGGCGCGGGCCGGTTCCAGCGGATCCTGCACGTGACGCTGCCGGGCATCAAGAGCACCTTTATGGTGCTGCTGATCATGAACATCGGCCACCTGATGGAAGCCGGCTTCGAGATCCAGTACCTGATGCGGAACGGCATGGTGCAGAAGTATTCCGACACGATCGATATCATGTCCCTGCTGTACAGCTTCGGCGCCCGTCCCCAGTACGGCCGCGGCGTGGCTGCCGGTATGTTCAAGAGCATCGTCGGTATCATCCTCCTCTTCGGCGCAAACAAGATCGCCAAGGTGATGGATGAAGAAACTTTGATTTAAGGGGAGGGATATCCTGTGACTGCAATAACAGTGAAGAAAAAAGGAAAGAGACGGGATGTCGTTTTCCCGATCGTCAATACGATCATCCTGATCCTGATTATGTTCACAACCCTGTACCCGGTTATCAACACCGTGGCTTATTCCCTCAATGAGGGGATGGACGCTCTGCGGGGCGGCATCGGCCTCTGGCCCCGGGTATTCAGCACCGAAGCCTACGAATCCCTGCTGAGGGACCCGGCCATTTACAAGGCATTCGGCATCTCCGTTTCCAAGGCTGTGCTGACCACGCTGCTGAACCTGTTCTTCACCAGCATGCTGGCGTATGCCCTGAGCCGGAAGGAATACGTGCTCCGCGGGTTCATCACGGTCGTGCTGGTGCTGACCATGTATATCAACGCCGGCCTGATTCCGAACTACCTGCTGGTGGGCAAGGTGCTGGGCCTCCGGAACAGCTACTGGGTCTATATTATCCCGACCATGTTCAGCTGCTTTAACATGATCGTGATCCGGACCTATATCGGCGGGCTGCCGGACGCGCTGGTGGAATCCGGCAAAATCGACGGCGCCGGCGACATTCGCTGCTTCTTCCAGATCATCCTGCCGCTGTGCCTGCCCGTGCTGGCAACGGTGGCCCTGTTCGTGGCGGTGGGTGCCTGGAACAGCTGGTTCGATACCTATCTGTACAACGGCAGCAAGAAGGACCTGTACAGCCTGCAGTACCTGCTGAAGATGAAGCTGGCGACCACCCAGAACCAGTCCAACGCGGCTGCAACCTCTGCGGACGCGCTGGCCCAGACTTCCAAAGTGGCGCCGGTGACGGTCCGGGCGGCCATCACCGTGGTTTCCGCTGTGCCGATCCTGGTGGTATATCCCTTCCTGCAGAAGTATTTCGTTACCGGCATGGCCCTGGGTTCCGTCAAGGGCTAAGTACTATCGTTCTTCCTGAATTCATTCTCTGAACCCTCCATCAGAAAGGAACACCATGACAGCGACAGTGAGAAAGGAAGCGCCTGCCCGGAAGAGCCGTTTTGACGACGGATTTCGCGTGCTTCAGGGGCGCCGGGAGTATGTGACCTATCTGGAAGATTCGTCTTTCCGGATGTGGTTTTCCGATATTCCCTGGCAGTATGACGCGCATGTCCATTCCGCCGTCGAGATTGTGCTGACGCTGGAGGGCAGTGTGGAATACCAGGTGGACGGCCAGAACTATACCGTGCAGAAGGGGGAAGTGCTGATTATTCCCCCGGACGCGTCCCATGCCCTGAGCATGGGGGAGGGAAGCAGCCGGTATCTCTATCTGTTTGAGCCGGACGCGATTATGGGCATGCGGGATATCCGGGGCATGCTGAACAGTTTTAACCGCACCTTCTACCTGCATGACGGGTCGGAGGCGCATACCCGGATCCGGGAAATGCTGCTGAAAGCCACGGAAGTGTACAAAAAGCGGGACCTGATGTGGAATACGGTATGCTACAGCTACGTCATGCGGATCTACGCGATTCTGGGCCAGCAGTATCTGACGGGCTCCATGTCCCGGCGGAACGTGTCCGCCCATAATGTGGATTCCGAAGTGATTGCGGCGTCCATGAACTATATCAACAGCCATTATCAGGAAAACCTGACGCTGGACATGGTTTCGGACTTCGCCGGGTTCAGCCGCTATTACTTCTCCCGTTCTTTCAAGAAGCAGACCGGGTATTCCTTCAAGGATTACCTGTGCCAGAAGCGGCTGCAGGTGGCGGTGGAGCTGCTGATCGGATCAGACTGCCCGATGAAGGATATCGCGGTCCAGAGCGGTTTCGGCAGCGTAGCCACCTTTAACCGGGTGTTCCGGGAGAACAAGGGATGCACACCCTCCCGTTACCGGGCGATTTACGGAACGTTCTGAAAAACATCATCTTCAAATTACAGGAAAGGCGGCCCGGCGGGCCGCCTTTTTCGCAGTATGCCGGGCGGGACACAATGGCTGCGGGGTTCTTTTGTTTTCCCCTTTGACACAAACCGCCGGGAACATTGAAAGAATGCGGGGTTTTTGCTATGATGGTGAAGATGAGCCGGACGAACCGCCCTGTGGTTTACCCATGCCGGCAGACGGCGGACCAGGCGCAGACGGTTTTATGACGATACATGAAAACAAACCGGAGGAACAGAATATGTATATTATGGATGACGGAATCCGACTGAACGCAAAGCTGGATATGCCGGAGAAGCACGGGGAAAAATGCCCGCTGGTGATTGTGATCCATGGATTCACAGGGCATATGGAGGAACGGCATATCACTGCCGTGGCAAAGACGCTCAACGAGATCGGGTATGCCACGCTGCGGGTGGATATGTACGGCCACGGGAACAGCGACGGGAAGTTTGAGAACCACACGCTGTTCAAGTGGCTGACGAACGCAATGACCGTGATTGACTATGCGCGGGGGCTTGACTTCGTGACGGATCTTTATTTGTGCGGCCATTCGCAGGGCGGGATGACAGTCATGCTGGCAGGCGCGATGAAGCATGACGCCATCCAGGGGATTATCCCGCTGTCGCCGGCATGGATGATTCCGGAAGGCGCCCGGAAGGGAACCCTGCTGGGACAGAAATTTGATCCGGACCATATTCCGGAAATGCTGCCGGCATGGGGAGACCGCGGCCTGAACGGAAATTATGTACGAGCTGCG
>Ga0310690_10009066_pt1 | contig 12521 bp, 12 predicted proteins | sample AusTroGonzalo_MG_2_FD_207661 | JGI IMG/M metagenome (GOLD analysis project Ga0310690, IMG submission 207661) | Bovine rumen microbial communities from tropical cattle in Woodstock, Queensland, Australia - Gonzalo_04 (v2) (version 2) | ecosystem: Host-associated > Mammals > Digestive system >...
TATGTGGTAAAGAAACTCCATGGAATCAAAAGGCTGGTAGATATGATGTACTCTGTGGTAATCCTAAGTGTAAAGAACACATGAGGGAAGAGTATAAGAAGAATATGCTTAGAGTCAGAGGAACTTATAATATTCTAAATGATCCTGAGCAGCAAACTAAGATGCTGGCTAACCGTAAAATTTCAGGCTCATATAAGTTCTCTGATGGTGGAGAGTTAACTTATACTGGAAGCTATGAGAAGAAGTGTCTGGAGTTTATGGATGTAGTTATGCAGATTCCATCTAAAGATATATTAAGCCCAGGACCAACTCTTGAATATGAATATAACGGTAAGAAGCATTTCTATATAACAGACTTCTATTATATTCCTTACAATCTTATCATTGAAGTCAAAGATGGTGGAGAGGATCCTAACACAAAAGATTCCACATCTATGAGAGCTTCAAGAGAGAAGACTATAGCCAAAGAGAAGATTATTACAGACCGAGGAGACTATAACTATATTAGATTGACTAATAATAATTTTAGTCAGCTTATAGAGATATTTATGGATATTAAGCTTAAACTCTTAGAGGGTGATACATCTAAGACTTATAAGATTAATGAATCAGCTATACTAGAATCTTCTGATAAAAGCTCTCTTGATGAATTTATCCACCAGAAAATTAAGTCTCCTGAAGATTTACTTAGATGGATGAAGAAAAATATTTCATATCATAATTTTACAAGACTTAAATCTCCTGACGAATTATACAATAGCAAAACAGGTTCTTGCCACGATCAATCTTTATTTGTTAAATATGTGCTTGGTAAGCTTCATATTAAAACAGGCACTCTATTTATAATTGAGTGTCCTGAAAAAGGTGGAGCTGGAGGTGAAACACATTCACTTACATACTTTGAGAAGAATAAAAAGCTTTATTGGTTTGAATCAGCATGGGGTGGTAATGAGGGTATACATGGACCTTATGATTCATTATCTGAACTTAAGCATGCTGTTGAAGATAAGTGGAATAAAAAAGCTGCATATCCTATACTATTTATGACAACTGTAAAGAATACTCAGGCTGGAATGACCTTAGGAGAATTTGTCAATGCATGCTGCTCTGATGAAGAGATAATAGGTGAATCAGCTATACTGGAAGTATTCAGCTATCCATGCGAGCTATCCTCTAAGGGTACTGGAGCTATACATCCAATGCTTAAGATATTTGTTGAGGCTATGAGAAAGAGATATAATACTAAGACTAAAAATATAGATATAATCTTTCTTAAGTCTTATCAGACTCTAGCTAATACAATTCATAAGTATGAAGATACATTCCAGTTTAAGAATGACTTTATGGTAAGAGTCAAAGATACAATCTATATAGTAGACCCAGTAATATTTACTAATAGAAATTCCAGCACTCGTTATTATACTGGAGATACTGAGACATATTATGCTGTGCTTAAATGGCAGTTATGTAATATACTTTTAACAGAGTATACCGATATATCTAATCTCAGAACTATTAATGCGATCTCTATGTATGAAGCTGGGATTAACAGTGATAATTATATACTTTCTTCAGCACAAGAAAAAGATCTTAATAAGATTAAGCGTATAGCTGATATTGATGGGTATAAATCATTACCAGCGATAGTCGCTAATAGAAAGTCTATTGTATAAATTAAATATACAGAGGGAGCAATCCCTCTGTATTTATTTTGCTATATAATTATATATTATCTATTTGTAAGGCAATCCATTCGGGGTTGTCAAATAATAATTATATGGAGGGTTTATAACCATGGAAAAGAAAATAGTTAAAAATTTGCCTATAATTTCTGCAATAGATGATGAGGTAAGCTTGACTGAAAAATTCAGGCATCATCTGTTCGCGGTACTTAAAACAAATGATTATACGGCGTTTTATATTCTTAGGGAGAGAGGATCTGAGAATCTTGATTCTACGGATTATTTTTCTATAACAATATCTGTTGAACGAGGCAGAATAGTTTCTGCTCTCAACAAAGAGTCGGCGAACACATTAAGGCATGTTATTGAAACTGAACTCAATAACATTGCTTGCAATAGGTCTGTATTCATTGATGAGAAAGAATCGCATCTAATCATTCACTGGCCTGATAATGATGAAGAAGACGGGGAGGACTAAACAATGGAAGAGTTAAATATAAGATTAGGAATGTCTATAACCGATTTCATTTTTGATAATGGAAGCATCGGCTATATAGTCATAACTTATATTTTTGATACTTATAGAGTTCTAATACCTAGAGACCAATCAATATTCAAATTTAAAAATGAGGATTTAGATATTGACACAAAAAACTTCTTTATTATAACCTTCGACGGCACAGGCAGTAGACTAACATCTATTGAGGAAGATGATTGCGATAGATCCATGCGCTTCTATGTAGAAGGTACGATAGAAGATATAAAAGCAAAACCCAAAAACTCTGATAGAAAATCTATATCAGTACACTGGCCTAAAGAACCTGAGACCAATGAAGAAAACAATACTGCTGTGGAGGAAGAGAAATGAAAGATATTCCAAAAATTACAATGAAAACCTCATTGGATGAATTTTTGAAAGAATTAAAAAACCACTGCTACATGAAAGAATCAAGAATGGAATGGACAATTATTTTTGTCTCATCTGACAAATATAACTTTGCACAGGCTATACCATATGCATTCAGAGAAGATGGAAGTTTTGAATCCATTACTCTTACACCATACTTATCATTTGAAAATTTGCTTGAAAATTTCCAAGATCTGATGAGTACAGACAATAAATTCAGATCTATATCTGTTCACTGGCCTGAAGAACCAGATCCAGATGCATATAATAATAAGGAAGATGAGGAAACTCAGCCTAGCGACTATCCACCAACGTACAATATGATGAGTTATACTGATTATGCATCTTTACAATGGCCATCAAATAAATCAAAGAAATCCAAGGAGGAATAATAACAATGGAAAAGAAAAAGAAAAACCTGAGAAGTAATATGCCTGCCATATATCTCACAGATGATGAGACATCGTTAATCGAAAAATTTAAGCATCATTTCTTTGCAACTATAAGGTCAGACGAATATACAAGTTTTTACATTCTCGGAGATAGACATTTAGTAGATACTGGCACAATCGATTATTTCGTTGTGACATTCAAACTTGAATCAGGTAGAATAGTTTCTGTTCTCAGCAATGAGACGGGGCTTACACTTAAGTATGTCATTGAATCTGGATTCGATAACATTGCATGCAACGCACCTTGCATAGAGGGTGGTATGCATATAAATCTCCATTGGCCAGAGTCTGATGAAGATGATCAGCCTGAACCTGACGACGAAGGCGTGGAACTTCATTATGTCCCTGGTTATGAGCACGATGTTGCTCCTATACCTGTTCTAAAACCTGTTTGGATGGGCCAAAACCTCGAACCACTCAAGCCTGTGGAGGATCATTAATTAAGCTTTCTACATTGCATATATTCTAAATCCTTTCTTGAATGGGCAGTCTAGCAATAGACTGTCCATCCCCTTCGGGGGTTTATTTTTTTATTAAAATATTATTCATATAACAAATGTATAATTGAATCTGATGGAGATACATACAGCTATGCTTAGTATATAAGCACATTCACATTTATAACAACGCCCGTGTATTCCCTATTCACAATCAGATTCAATGCGCCGCTGTGGTGGAATCGGCAGACACAAGGGACTTAAAATCCCTCGGTAGAAATATCGTACGAGTTCAAGTCTCGTCAGCGGCATTATTAGTATGAAATAGTGTAACCAGTTGGTTTTCAAAGTAGAGAAGCATTCGCATTCTCCTCTTTTGTTTCACAAACAATAGCCACAGTAGTTAAACGCTAAAGTAGTACTAATTAGGTTAGTAGTGATTAAAAGCTATCTACAAATTGCTAGAGATCTGCACACGGCAAGATGAGATATACGTATTGTGCAGAATACGTTCTTGCTTATATCTTAATCAGAATTGGAACTGATAAACGGCGCTCCTATAGGGCGGTGCTCCATAGATGCGGAAGCATAGCTAGTGGAGGTCGGAGGAGGACAGACAGTTTTGGTAACGCGAAGAGTAGATAAAAAATCAATGAGAGATACAGGATGTGAGTGAGCCGTAATGGTCGGCAAGAAGTCTCGCAGTCTCTACCTATGAGTTTTCTAGACGCTTGTAGACATTGATTCTAGTATATGAAACTATGCTAGCTAACCACCCCTTTCTCGGGGTAAAGAGTATTAGGATGCATACAGCAAAACAACATTCGATCATGTACAACTTCTTCTTGGCATCCTGTAATATATAATATTGGATACTAACAGCAACTCTAATACATAAAATAGCTTTTTCGTGTACAATTGTATCCTGTAGTGTATTATATATTGAAACCCTTTCTTTTGGTACATACAGCAATCGGCAAAACAAGAATAATATTATCTAGGTATCATGTTTAGGAGGGATTTTTATGAACTTAAGAGAAGCAATTAATGAAGAGACAAAATGGACTACAACTGATAATGGGGCAGATGCAATTAAGACAACGTTAAGTCGTTGTCTTGATCTTTTTGGTCTTGGAGGATCTATGAGATCCGCGTCTGCAGAAGTCCGTCAGGATCTTTTTATGAAAGCATATAATGAAGATCCCGAAACAGCAATGAAACTCTTATTCTATATCAGGGACATAAGAGGTGGATACGGTGAGAGATCAACGTTCACAGACATGCTTAAATGGCTAGCTGACAACCACCCAGAATCTGTAGAAAAGAATCTTTGGGGTATTTTGGAGTATGGTAGGGCTAAAGATTTATATTGCCTTATAGGGACCAAATGTGAGCAAGCTATGTGGTCTTTCATTAAAAATCAGTTTGAGACTGATGTAAAGAATATGAAGAGTGGTAAGAGTATATCACTCTTAGCTAAATGGTTAGCAACCCCAGATGCAAGTAGTAAGACTACTGCTGCTTTGGGTAAGAAGACTGCTAAAGCCATAGGCTATAACTATACAAATATGAAGAGCTATAAGGCTCTTCTTAGAAGACTTCGTAGATATCTTGATATTCCAGAGGCTAAGATGTGCTTAGGCCAATGGAATCAGATAGAATATTCCAAGATAGGCTCTCAGTGTCTTATCAAACATCGTAATGCTTTTAACAAGCATGATGAGGATAGATATAATGAGTTCTTAAATAAAGCTATCAATGGAGAACAGAAGATGAATACCAAGGCTATGGGGCCTTGTGATATAATGAGGGAAGTACAGAATAACTATACACCAGATCTGGATGTGATGTGGGCAAACTTAGAGGATTATTGTACTGATAATGCTCTTGTTATATGTGATACATCTGGCTCTATGTGTGGAAAGATAGGAAAATCTAAATTAGCTCCAATCCATGTAGCTGTAGCATTAACTATATACTTTGCCGAAAGAAATAAAGGTGAGCTTAAAGATTTATTTATTACTTTTAGTGATATCCCTATGATTGAGGAAGTACGCGGTAATAATCTACAGCAGAAATTCTATAGTGTTTTTAACTATGGAAACATTGGATTTAATACTAATCTGAATCTTGTATTTGAAAAGCTTCTTGACTTATGTATTAAGCATGAAGTTCCTTCGGAGGATCTGCCTAAGGCTATCTTAATCATTTCTGATATGCAAATAGATGGTTCTTGCTCTGGAATACATACTACTGGAAGTGCTAAGAGATTAACCTTCTATGATAAGATTAAATCTCAATACGAGGAGCATGGTTATACACTTCCTCATATAATCTTCTGGAATGTAAACTCTGTTAATCCTGTATTCCATGCATCTGGTGCAGCAGATGGTGTATCACTTGTTAGTGGATATTCTCCATCCATCTTTAAGGCAGTAATGGATAATATTGGTACTAACCCTTATGAACTTATGATGAAAGTTATATCTAGTGATAGATATTCAAATATAACGGCATAACTCTGTAAACAAGTTTATAAACCGATCTTTATCCCCCTAAAGGTCGGTTTAAAATATTTTATTTTGAAAGGAATGATCAAATCATGATCGGAACATGGAAAATCGATGTCACCGTTGGCGGTATGCCCGAAGCTGTAGCTACAGCATTTGCTAAGACTAATGCACAGCTGCTTGGAGCAGAGTATACTCCTATAGCTTATCTGGGCTCTCAGATAGTAAACGGCACCAATCACGCCGTTCTTGCTGAGCAGCTCGTAGTAACTGGCAAGGATACTAAGAATATCGTTCTTATGATCTTCAACCAGAAGCCTGAGCAGGTTGGTGACGCAACTCTCGTAAACATCGAGAGAGTACTTGAGTCTGGCGGTAAAGATGGTGGCATTGCTATCGACGTTGAGACAGAGATCCCCGAGGAAGCTATGAATACATTTAATACTGCATTCGAGAGCTTCTGTGGTTCTAAGGTAGAACCTTTCGCTCTGCTGGGTACACAGGTTACTACTGGTATTAACTACATCTTTGCTGCTGAAGTTACAAGCGTAACTGAAGTACCTGTAAAGAGTGTCGCTCTGGTAACAGTTAATGGTCTGACCAATTCAGTATCATTCGCTGATATCCTGACAAGCAAGCTGGATATCATGAATCTCGGCACTGCATTCACATGGCTGAGAAATCAGAATCCTAGCGTTGCAAAGCCTATTGATCAGTGGGCTTAATTCTTATTTAGCGTTCTAGACACCTCATTGTCATAAAGTAACTCATTTAAAGGACTGGCCCCGAGGGATTGCTCCCTCGGGGTTATCCTTTGGAAATGTATAATGAATTGAGAGTTTAAGAAGATTACTTAATTAAGCTTTAACTCCTAAGAGCTCACCGAGCTTCTTTATAAGATTATCTCCAGCTATACCATTCTGCTTATAGTTGAATTTCTTCAGAAGCTGATTGGTAGCCTTCTCTGTACCATCACCATAGTTATTATCATTAAGGAAGTTATTTGTTACATAACCCTTATTCTTAGCGAGGAACAGAAGCTGCTTATAAGCAAGAACCGCTGTGGTCTTGTCACCCTTCTTTAATCCAGTAGTGTCAAGTGTAGGCAGTTCTGTAGGAGTCTTCTTGAAACCATTCAGACCATTAGTAGTCATGATAACCTTATAGTCCTTAGTGGTTCTATTCATATCTACGTCACCAGATATACCATTTACTTTAGCAGTAAATGTATACTGATGTATTCCGTAAGGAATGCTAGGAGTCTTAGTGATATTAGCACACCATACGTCATATTTGGTTCTGAATGATGAAGACATCTTAGAAGTTAAGAAAGATTCATAAGAGTACAGAGCTACAAAGTAGCCTGCTTTCTCTAATACATCTATAAATGCCTTAGTTATTGCCTCTACAGTGCTGTTAGGCAGAGCAGCCTGACTTGCTTCCTCGATATCAAGAGCAACAGGCATCTCAAATGATTTACCCTTGATATTAGCAAGGAAGCCCTGAGCTTCTCTTGTTGCACCTGCCACTGTGGTGGCATACATATAGTGATAACAGCCGACTAAAAGACCAGCAGCCTTAGCGTTAGTATAGTTCTTCTCGAATGTAGAGTCCTTCTGGTTAGGATAAGATAATACATCACCGTAACCCTCACGGAGCATTACGAATGTATTACCAGCAGCCTTAACAGAAGACATATTTACATTACCATTCCATACGGATAAGTCAGGACCTGTGAAAGTTGTTGCCATAGTAGTTAACCTCCCATTTTCTTAATATGATCGGAGATAGCCTTGAGCTGATCCTTATTATTCTCAATAATCTTAGCTACCTCTTCCTGTGAAATACCATTTACCTTAGCGATCTGTTCCTTAGAAATACCATAGAAGTGGGCCTTAAGGATTTCTCTTACCTGTTCATTACTCATTTTTGATTTCCTCCTTTAAAGAAATATTATAGGATTAACAATTAAATATTAGTTAGATGGAACTAATATTTAAATAAATGTTTTAAAGTAAGAAAATGATTATATATTATAGTATTGTAAGTCAGTTGGAAATTGATTCTTGAAAATTACACAGGGAGAGCCTGAAACTATATCCATCTTTGACAAGACAGCAAAAACACAAGATGAAATTGAAAACTACTTACTAGATACAAACATCCTTCATCTTATTTGTTTTGTTTTTATAAACAGATAGTTGATACACACAGCTATCTGTTTATTTTTTTATTTCATTATTGGGGATTAGCCAAGCGGTAAGGCACAGGACTTTGACTCCTGCATCTCATCAGTTCGAATCTGATATCCCCAACCACCTATGACATAATTTTTCACCTTGCTTTTACCGAGTTATCCAAGATGGAGAAATCCATCTTGGATATCTTGGGTATTTTAATAGTATACTATATCTATAGAAGAATAAGTTTATTAGTACATTCTTCTATGATCCCCATGAAATAACAGAAAGGAGTTGATAAACTCATGGGAAAGTTCCTAAACCACTTAAACAAAAACAATATCGTTGAGATAGATGCTTTATCAGCATTACTCGGCGGCAAGGGAAAGAAATACATCATGAAGATGTATAGACTATCCCCCGAACAGGCAGACGAAATCATAATGGCAAAACAATCCATTACTGATTTAACAGCTGAGCTTAAAAACGGCACTAATGAGGTAGTAGTTCCAAAAAACTATCTCGAATCTTTACTTGTCAAGTTTTTCAAAATAGACCCCGAAAAAGAGGAAATCTATTTTGAGAAAAATGAAGATGGTATATTAAAAGTAAACCATCGTTTCATCCCCGGAAAGCGTATTAAGTTGGATCACGAGAAGCTTGTGAAAGAGCTTAAAGCAGACAAGACTAGTACCGATACAGAGATCGCCAAAAAATACGGTGTGACAAAATCGGCTATTTGGTCTATCCGTAAGCAGAATGGCATTCCTGCTAATCACCGAAAGCTCAACGATGATACTATCAAAAATATCATCGAGGATCTTAAAAATGGTATTCCCGTAACGGAGATAGTTAATAACTACTCCATATCGAGAACAACAGTCTATAACCTGCGGAAAAAGATGCAAGCAGACGCTGTCAAAACTCTTGAAGCAACCGTTAAAACAACTGTGAAGTCTAAGTCTATAGATAATACATCACCAGCAGTTGTTAAAAAGTCTGATCTAAAACCAGAGATCAAGGCTGAAACAAAACCCGAGCCTGAAATCAAACCCGAAACAAAACCAATACCAACAGTAGCTGTAGAACCTGTTAAAGAACCTGAGCCTGAATTTAAACCAGAAGACTTTAATAAGGTTAACTCAATACAGCCATTTGAGTGCGCTTTGACTGAGCGGCATGACATGCCTGTGAAGAATTCAATATTCGGTAAAAGCGTCTCACCAGAGCTAATGTTTGATTTTGCATTGCAAAAGGCCATAGCAAAGAAATACATCATAAAAAACTTGTCGTTTGACGAAGATGGTACCTGCAATTCAAAACTAATGCTGTACACATCTGGCTTACAGTGTATCTTATCATCCACCATTGCAGCATGCGCCGATATGAAGATTCCACTCTCAGTGATGCACTACAACTCAAAAACCAACAGCTATGAGGAGCAGGAAATCTTCAAAACGGATAAAAGCGAATTGCCTCAGTGTATTACCGATTTGTATCCTGAAGCTAGCATTAAAATATACAAGGGTAATACTTCTGTATTTAACAATCCTTATGTATATTTGATTGCTAATATAGTTTATAAGCAAATGACAACGCAGCTAGATACGGAAATCGACACAAGCAGCGTCTTTGTATTCGCTGATAAAAAGCTTGCGATTGATTTCTATAAACACAAAAAGGCTCAGTTTGACAATAATGTATTTTATAATTATGCCGGGATGCATAAACAGCATCTCATATTCGAAAGGCTAACTATAAAATCAGGCGTTGAAACTGAAGTCGTTGACAGCACAAATTACTAATCAAAAATTGGAAAGGAAAGATCTTTATGAAAAATACATTCTCATACACATTCAACAGCGGCTTAGACAACAGAACAGACTGTGATGTAGTTATTAACTCAATCAACAAACTGATCAAGTATGAAACAGCTGCCAGATCAGTGTCATACGCACAACTCAAAGCTCTGTTAAAGAACATTGACCACTCTGTAGTGGTAAATAATGCTTACCGTAGAAACAACAGCGGCTTAGACGACTTTGATCTGTACATTGATAACGCCACAACGATAAATATATATTGGGGTTTATCAATTTACGTATATGCATACAAGGATGGAGACAAATACAATAAGTCTGGTTTTTCCTTTGTAGTTGAAAAGTTCATCGATCCATCTAGCACTGACAAACTGCCCGACGTAACTGGATTAGAACCAGCTGAGGTTAGAACGGTTAAAGAGCCTGTAGTTAAAGAGGCTGAAGTGAAGAAGCCTGAACCCGAGATGCACACAGTAACTAAATTGTCAAAAATGCGTGACTACTTTATCATGAATGAAATATTCGCCGGTTGCTTTAACAAATTTATTGACGAATCAATTGGTTCTCTTACTGATAATTTAGAAGACGTAATTGGAGGTGTAAATTCATTCAACTCTAAATCACTCAGCGGCCTAACAAATGACGAGATAGAAGATTACGTCAAGCCATTTACAAATCTGATGACATTAATAAGAATTGATGAACCAGAAAGTACAGTTTTCATGATCAAGTCTGCATTCAATGCAATGCTGCTTGCGCACATGGACGCAAAGCTCAATGGATATGATGAGGATCTCCATATAGAATACAATGTAAATAGCAAATAGCCTTAAACGTATCATCCTCTTTTTCCTTTATTGGCGAGCAGACGGTAGCACGCCTGCTCAAACTTTAATAAGGGGATGATTTTAATTTGTATACGAAAGGAAAAATAAAAATGACATTGTATGAAGAAACCAAGATCAATTTCGACAAGCTCAAGAGGGAAGGTGGAATCAATGACAATCATTAAAAGAATAACACCAACCAAAGATTTCGATAATAAGATCATTAAGTTTGTCGATGATCTTAATTATATGATGCCTATGAATGCTGAAGAACTCGAATCCACAATCCAGCAATTCTGCAATGATACCGGTGTCAATATTATCTATAAGATAAATGTGGACGCGTATAGCGTTGCAGATATCGGCAGAGATAACAGCATACGCATCTCAAATACAAATGTAAGCTATGACTTCAAAGCACTCAGATACGATGAATATGACAGAAAATACAGATTTTATGCATCGGGATGCGACTTAGTATAAAACAAATGAGCAGACGGTAGCACGCCTGCTCAAACTTTAATAAGGGGATAATTTTAATTTGTATACGAAAGGAAAAATAAAAATGACAAAAGTTAAGCGCATTGTTTCGAGAGCCAATATTGATGAAAGACTTGATAATATAGTAAGGGATATAAACATGTCTATGCCCTTATCATCAGAAAAGTTTGACTACAAGTTGCAGATTGCTGCAGATATGTATGAATATGATTTTATATATCATGTGACTATATCTGAAGACGGCAATATAGCTTTCGATAATGACAGTTACATAAAAATTTTCACCAAAAATTTTGGTGTAAAATACGCTAAGTTCGACGTGAATAATAAAGATTACATATCTGGTATAACCAACTACTGAAAGGATAAATTAACGCCATATTTCTATTAATTCCTTTCCAATATAGGGCAGACAGGAAACTGTCTGTCCGCCCCCTTCGGGGGTTTATTTTTTTTGGCTAATTTCTCCATCTTGGACAATGAAATAAGATTTTCGTAAAGGAGTGAGCTATAAGCTTATGAAAGAAGAAAAGACACTTAGACAAGAAATCTTCGATAAAGTCATAAGTATATTTAATGATAATAATATAAAGTATACTATGGCTGAAGATGCTAAGAGGAAGTTCATAAATAATGAAGTAAATATTTATGGAGAAGCTCCTCTGATACTTTCTGTATATGATGCAGATAGTATGAGTAAGTTAACTTCTATGATTAATAAAATTATCGTTCATATGGGTGGTCATGCTAAGCATGATACTTATAATACACTCTATGTATATTTCGATGATTCATTATTAACCGAACCTGTTAAGGAATCTGCTGAAGATGATTTAAAGTTGCCCACGGCTGATAACACTGTTGTTAGTGTAGAAGATATACTTACATCCACTAGCAAGAAGAAGATATATCTTTCTTCAGATTGGCATTTCTTTAAGAATCATTATAAGCATGAAGCTAACTATGTGAATACACAGAAGATAGTTACATGGTGTAGACAGAATATCAAAGATGATGATGTCTTCATGTATTTAGGCGATATATCATTTAGATATGCTAATGAGCAGGATCAAAGAGAATCTGCTAGGATTCTTAGTACTATTCCGGGTATTAAGATTCTTATACTCGGAAATCATGATATGATGCTTGGGCAGGATTATTTTACCTCTTGTGGATTTGATTATGTATTTGAAAATCTCACTTGG
>Ga0310690_10009067_pt1 | contig 12521 bp, 13 predicted proteins | sample AusTroGonzalo_MG_2_FD_207661 | JGI IMG/M metagenome (GOLD analysis project Ga0310690, IMG submission 207661) | Bovine rumen microbial communities from tropical cattle in Woodstock, Queensland, Australia - Gonzalo_04 (v2) (version 2) | ecosystem: Host-associated > Mammals > Digestive system >...
TCAAATATGCTCAGATCAGCTTGAGCATATCCGCGCTGGTGATTATCCCGATTATCGATCCCTTCTTGGACACGAGTATCGCGTTGTAACTGTTCATCAATCCTGCGACCGTACCCACAGGGGTATTATCGGAAACCACCGGGAAGGACTCCCCCATGACCTCTGAGACGGTCTTGCTGTTGACCTTCTCAAGCGATTTCTCACGGCTTATGAGCTCGAATATACCCCTTTCTGATATGCTACCCACTGGGGTATCCTCCGAGAAAACTGGCAGTTGTGAGTATCCCTTCTGTCTCATGAATGCGGAGGCCTCCTGGATCGACGAGGTACTCTGAATGGACACCACCCCCTTGGAGCATACATCCGAGGCCGTCAGCCCTTTACCGATATCCTGCTGCATAGTATCCAGGGTCTCGAACAGTTTGACCACTGTCTCGTAACTCGCTGATATTTTGCCGCGTTCGATCTTGGCTATGGTGCCCTGGCTGATGCCGGACCTAGAAGCTAGCTCCATCTGGGTGACGTCCATGCCCACCCTGATCTTCCTGATATCCGTGGCCGGGGGGAACTTCATGCGCGACTAAGGTAATATTCCTATATGAATATTATTGTTAGTAAATTATATAAATAGGAAAATATTGCGATTTTCATGGCTAAAAAGTCCAAAAACATCTACGTAGAGGGTCTCAACGAGATCCCCGCACCCATGAAGAAAGTCGAGATCGTCGAGAGGAAAGGAATCGGACACCCCGATTCCGTCGCCGACGCGCTCGGAGAGGAAGTATCCAGGGCCCTGTGCAAGATGTACATCAAAGAGGTAGGACACGTCCTCCACCACAACACCGACGAGACTCAGCTGGCAGCGGGTTCCGCAGCACCCAAGTTCGGCGGCGGTCACATCATCGACCCCGTATACATGCTCCTTGTCGGACGTGCCACCACTTATGTCGACGACGGAAAGCTCGTAAAGGACCTGCCCTGTAAACCCACAGCCCTCGAGGCGGCTCGCAAATACCTGAAGAAGACATTCCCCAACCTCGACGTCGATTCCGAAGTGATCCTCGATGCGAAGATCGGAATGGGTTCCGACGACCTCACCGGGGTCTACAAGACATCCGGAGTCCTCGCCAACGACACTTCCTTCGGAGTCGGATACGCACCCTACTCCATCACCGACAAGCTCACCCTCGAGACCGAGAAGTACATAAACGGAGCCATGAAGAAGAAGCTGCCCGAGACCGGACAGGATGTCAAGGTCATGAGCTCCAGGATCGGCAAGAAGGTAACGATGACAGTCGCATGCGCGATGGTCGACAAGTACATCCCTGACGCGACCCACTACCAGTCTGCAATCGAGGAGATGTACGGACTCGTCACCGACAATGCACTGAAGATCATCGGCAACGAGGACGTCGATTTCAAGCTGGACATCAACACCGGTGACAACTACAAGAGGGGCGTCTACTACCTGACATGTACCGGACTCTCCCAGGAGATGGGAGACGACGGATCCGTCGGCAGGGGTAACAGGTGCAACGGTCTGATCACACCCTACAGGCCCATGTCCATGGAGGCCACCTCCGGAAAGAACCCCATCACCCACATCGGAAAGATCTACAACGTCATGTCCAAGCTCATCGCCGAGGATGTCGCGAAGAAGGTCACGAACGAGGCCGAGATCAGGGTCAGGATCCTCTCGCAGATCGGAAAGCCCGTATCCCAGCCCTTGAACTGCTCCGTGCAGATAGTCCTGCCCGACGCCGAGAAGAACCCCAAGTTCAGCACCTGGGCGAAGGAGGCCGATGCCATCGCCTACGATTGGCTCGACAACGTCGACAAGGTCTCCAACATGATCATCAACGGAAAGGTCAAAACCTTCTGATACCCAGGCAACTGTAACCATTTTTAAGGGGCCTACGGCCCCTTTTGAAAGTTTTTTTTATATATTGCCAAACCCATCCAACTAACGAGGTGGTTTAACTGAAGATTATCGATGCCCCACAATTCGGGCCCATGTTCAGATTCAACGACGCCAACGTCTACTGGACCATGTACCTGCTGTCCAACGGAAAGCGCATAGGCCGCAAGAGGCTGGCCGACGAGGTCGGGATAGGCGAAGGCAGCATGCGCAGGATCCTGGACACCCTGTCCGATTGGGACTACATATCGATCAAGCAGACCGGTATCATCATCACCAAGGCCGGCCAATCGTTCTTGGACCAGATACCTATCCAGCCTGTAGACATCTTCCTCGAGGGCTCCGTCATCGGATCAGAGCAGCAGGGGGTTATCGTCAAAGGCGTGGCCAGCAAGGTCAACAACGGTATGGAGCAGAGGGATGCGGGCATAAAGGTCGGAGCTGAAGGTTGCACCACCATCGTCTACAGGGACGGGAACCTCTGCATTCCTCCCGACTGGAACCTCGACGCCGAGAGACCCGAGGTTGCCAAGAAGATACGCGAAGAGTACGGCATGAAGCCAGACGACGCGTTGATCATCGGCGGCGGTAACACTAAGCAGACCGCCGTAGTGGCAGCTGTCTCCGCCGCCCTAGAACTGTTCTGATGCGGCACCTCTTCAGCTACTCGGTATACCAGGACCTCGGCGACCTGTCCTCAGACCTTCCAGCGTTGTTCCGCGAGGTCAGGTGTGACGGGTTGGAGGTCCTGACCTCGCATCAGCCCATTGACCCGGTGTTCAAACAGTACACCGTATCGGTTCATCTCCCCTATTCCACGGATTGGATCGCAGCTTGGGACGGCCATCCCTACGAGATGTCGGCCGACTTCGCCAAATACTACATGTACGGCCAGGACAGGGAGGGCGTCATCGAGACGGTCAGGAACATGATCGGCTACGCCGCCCCACTGAACCCCGCCCACGGCGTCATACACGCATGCAACGTCGAGATTCCAGACCTTTGCAGGCGCACATACCGCGGGGATTGCAGGGAGGTCCTTCTGAAGTTCTGCGAGATGATCAACTCCGCCGTCTCCGGATTCCAGAGCGGAGAGCCGCCGTTCAAACTGGTTTTCGAGAACCTGTGGTGGCCCGGACTGAGACTCAAGGACGATTCCGATTACAGGCTCTTGGAGAAGCACATCGAGTTCGAGAACTGGGGCATATGCCTCGATACGGGCCATTTGATGAACACCCTGCCCGTATACAGCCAACAGGAGGGCATAGACGCCCTGCTCAAGGTCTTCGACGGGTACAGCAGGGACCTCATCGATTCCATCAGTGCAATGCACTTCCATTACAGCGCATCCGGCAGATATAGGGAGACCTTCGAGGAGAAGCTATACGAGAGCGGCCCAGTCACCGAGTTCATACAGGGGGTCTACCACCACATCAACACGCTGGACCAGCACCTCCCGTTCTCCGATCCCCGCTGCAAGGAGATAGTCGATACCATAAGGCCCGATATCCTCATCCATGAGCTTCCTGGCCACGGACACGACCCCATGATAGACTTCAGGCAGCAGCGCCCTCTGCTGGACTGACATAACGCCCTGTCTTACCTTAGTAGGGCTTTTATATTACATGCCTATTCGAGAAATCAGAGGCATTACGAATGGCACGTTTCAAAGAGGCTGAGGCCAGGCTCCTTGACAAGACTGTATGCATGAACTGCTACGCCACCAACCCGGTTAAGGCGACAAAGTGCAGGAAGTGCGGATACAGCAACCTCAGGCCCAAAGCCAAAGAGAGCAGGAAGCAGTGATTACTGCTTCACATTGTTTTTTACGGCCATATGGCCGGATACCAATCCGTCAGCGTGAGCTATGGATGGACGGATCCGGTGTCAAGGCGTGAATGTCAAATACCTCGGAGCACGTACGCATGACGGGGTCGGAAGATGAAAGTCCTGGTAGTCGATGACAACATAGCGATCCAAGAGATCCTGAAGGATATTCTCATGGAGCAAGGGCACGTAGTGAGGTTGTCCGGTTCCATCAACGATGCCATCGACGAGATCCTCGAGTTCGAACCCAATGCGATCCTCCTGGACTCCGTCGTGAACGACGAGGACGGGATGAAGATACTCGCCCACGCCCACGAGAAGAACCGCGAACTGAGCCTTGACACGGTCCTGATCAAATCCGTCAACGAGGAGACGCCCCAGGACAGCACATTCATCAAAGCCGTGGTCAACAAGCCGTTCAAATCCACGGATATCGTCGCCGCCCTCAACATCCTTGTGTCCAAGAAAGAGGAGGAGAGGGTCGAGGCCGAGAAGTCGAAGAGAAACAGCGGAGGATTCCTCAACAAGCTGAAGAAGAACAAGAGGGAGCCCGTGCAGTCCGCTCCCGCACCGGTAGCCGAAGAAGCGATCGTCGCCGAATACCTCGCTGGCGAAGGCCCGATGTACGGCAGGTCCTATGTGTTCTTCGAGAGGGAACCGTCCCGCATAATGAAACTGGTCAACATCTTCAGTCCTAAGGACTACTCCATCCTCGTCATATCGTCGGAGAACGCCAAGGCGGTCACACAGACCTACGGCACCGACGAGATCGAGGTCGCAACCCTTTCTTCCGCCAGCAGGGGCAGGTTGATGGACATCAACGCCCTCGGAACCCTGACGGTTTTCATCAAGGAATACATCTCCAGTCATAACAAGCCCGTCGTGATCATCGAGAACTTCACGGACATCATAGACAGCAACGGCCTGAACGACAGCCTCATGTTCATACACCAATTGGTCAGGAGCGCTGGCAAGAAGGCCACGTTAGCGATATCCGTCGACCCCTCGATACTGACCGCGAAGGACCGCAGCATCCTGCTCGGGGACATGTCCGAGTACACCAACTGAGGAATCGAAATGCAGATCGAAAAGGTATGGGCAAGGGAAGTCCTGGATTCCAGAGGCAATCCCACCGTTGAAGCTGAACTGACCGTCGCAGGTCACAAGATAACCGCCATCGCACCCTCAGGTGCATCCACAGGATCGTGGGAGGCCCATGAGCTCCGCGACGGAGGGGACAGGTACGGCGGCAAGGGAGTACTGAAGGCCGTGGAGAACGTCCGCGGACCCATCGCGAAGAAGATCACTGGAATGGACCCCACCGATCAGGAAGGCATCGACAGGGCCATGATCGAGCTCGACGGAACGGAGAACAAGACCTCGCTCGGAGGCAACGCCACGGTAGCCGTCTCCTTGGCCGTCGCCAGGGCCGGTGCGATGTGCAACAACATCCCCGTCTACCAGCACATCGGTAAGGATCATGTCACGCTCCCCGTGCCCATGCTGAACATCATCAACGGAGGAAAGCACGCGGGAGGCAACCTGAAGATCCAGGAATGCATGATCATCCCCGCCGGTGCCAAATCCTTCTCGGACTGTCTGAGAATGTCCTCGGAGGTCTACATGCATCTCAAATCCATCCTGAAGAGCAAGTACGGGGTGGGCGCCATCAACATCGGTGACGAGGGAGGGTTCGCTCCCCCGCTCGATACCGTCGACGAGGCGCTGTCCACCATCGTCTCCGCCGTATCCGATGCAGGATATACACCCGGCAAGGATGTCTTCCTCGCCATCGACGCCGCCTCCTCGGAGTTCTACGAGAACGGCGTATACGAGGTGGACGGCATGAAGCTCTCGGCAGGCGAGCTCGCTGACCACTATGTGCAGCTGACCAAGGACCATCCGCTGATCAGCATCGAGGACCCGTTCTTCGAGGACGACTTCGAGACCACAGCGGAACTCACGAAGAAGGTCGGAAAGCACGTGCAGATCGTGGGTGACGACCTGTTCGTCACCAACTCCAAGCGTCTCTCGAAAGGGATCGCTGCAGGGGCCGCCAACGCGCTGCTCCTGAAGGTCAACCAGATCGGAACCGTCACGGAATCCGGAGAGGCGGCGCAGATGAGCTTCGACAACGGCTACAACGTAGTCGTCTCGCACAGGTCCGGAGAGTCCGAGGACACCACCATCGCAGACCTCTCGGTCGGATGGGGATCCGGAGAGATCAAGACCGGAGCGCCCGCAAGGGGAGAGAGGACGGCCAAGTACAACCGCCTGCTCAGGATCGAGGAGGAACTGGGCTCCAAGGCCAGGTTCCCCGGAATATCCAAGTTCCACCTCTGAGGATAGTATGGACAACGACAGGAACGTCCCCTTGCTGTGCGACTACTACGAGTACACGATGTCCAACGGGTACGTTGTGAACGGACTCCAGGACCGCGTTGTGTACTTCGACATATACTTCAGGAACGTCCCCGACAGAGGGGGCTTCTGCGTGTTCGCAGGCCTGGAGCAGCTGGTGGACTACATCCTGAACCTGCGCTTTACGGATTCGGATATAGAGTTCCTGCGTTCGAAGAAAACATTCTCCGAGGAGTTCCTGAACTATCTGAGGGACTTCCGGTTCACCGGGGATGTCTGGGCGATACCTGAGGGTACGCCCGTGTTCCCCGGGGAGCCCCTGGTCACCATAAGGGCACCCATAGCCCAGGCCCAGATACTTGAGACCTTCGCGCTCCTGACCCTCAACCATCAGACCCTCATCGCCACGAAGGCGAGCCGTATCGTCAGGGCTGCCAGGGGAAGGACGGTGCTGGAATTCGGCTCCAGGAGGGCCCAGGGAACCGATGCGGCCATATTGGGGGCCAGAGCCGCCTATATCGCGGGATGCGGTGGTACGGCGTGCACGGTCAGCGACAAATGGTACGGCGTACCCGCCAGCGGCACCATGGCCCATTCCTGGGTGATGATGTTCGATTCCGAATACGAGGCATTCGTCAAGTTCTGCGAACTCTATCCCGACAACGCCACGCTGCTCGTCGATACATACGATACCGTCAACAGCGGCATCCCCAACGCCATCAGGGCATTCAAGGCTACGGGTGCCACCAAATGCGCCATCCGCCTCGATTCCGGGGACTTCTCGTTCCTGACGAAGAAGGCCAGGACGATGCTCGATGAGGCGGGACTAACGGACTGCAAGATCATCGTATCCAACGCATTGGACGAGAACCTCATCAAGGACCTCCTCGACCAGGGCGCAATCATCGACGGTTTCGGTGTCGGGGACAACCTCATCACATCCCATAGCGACCCCGTATTGAATGGGGTGTACAAACTCGTAGCCTCCGAAGAGGATGGCGAGATCGTACCGAGGATCAAGATCTCGGAGAACGTGGAGAAGATCACCACGCCTCACTTCAAGAAGGTCTACAGGATCTATGACGGGCAGGGGATGGCTGTAGCCGACCTGATCTGTATCCACGACGAGACCATAGAACAATCCAAGCCTTTGGAGCTCTTCGATCCGGCGGCGACATGGAAGAGGAAGACAATGACCGACTATACGGCGAAGGAGCTCATGGTCAGGGTCATAGAGGGCGGGAAACTTGTTTACGAGCTTCCATCTCTCCCGGAGATCCGCGAGCACTGCGCTAGGGAACTTGACACCCTCTGGGAAGAGGTCAAGCGCTTCGCCAACCCTCACCACTACTATGTCGATCTCTCGCAGAGATTGTGGGATGTAAAGAATGACCTCATAAGCGGTTCGAAGCAGTGACGAATTCCGTGGCGAAACTACGATTTTCGAACTAACAATTGGTTTTTATATCAAAAAGTGTCGTTAAAACTGCTTACAAGTAGTATATAAACTTCACTATCCAAAAATGTACAAATTAAGGAAAAAAATTCTAACTAACTGCGTTAAGAAAACTTCGTAAAACTAAGGTTTATATCAGACATCGACAGTGAGTATATTGCGATTGCATCGGTCACTTATGACTGCAAAAATTCACCGATGCGAATTGCGAGTTGGGGGACCAAATAGATGGATGGAGATACGTGTAACGTTGCAAGTTACATTCCGCATGCACAGTCCAGAATAAGACTGGACAGATTCTCATCGAAGGATGAGATGTGCGTATACTGTGCATGCGGACGTATCGTTGCCCTCGATAGATCCGAGATGAGTCTGAAGATTTCACTAGGCAAGGATCTCGAATGCATGTCCTGCCGCAACCGGCGGATAGCACAGGAAATCGACTATCTTAACAACCTTTATGATGGTCGTATCGATGAGGAATCGATTCAATTCTAAGAAAGTTAGATTGTAACACTTTTTTCAAATTCGTGTTACTGTATAAAAGGGTTGAATCTGTCATATATATTGCATTCGCTAAGGTTAAAAAATCATTGGATAATGAATCCAACTAACCCGTATCCTTCACTCGGAAGCAGGCTTCTTCTTGGCAGGGGCCTTCGCAGTGCGTGCCGCCTTCTTCTTGGCCGGGCAATCGGGATTGATGCACTCCTCCAGATTACCTACCTTAATCATAGGGGCCTGACAGATTGCGCAGGGCCTCCCTGCGGGCGATATAGCACCTCTGGGCCTCAGAGGGTAGGTCTGTGTACAGTTAGGCCACGAAGAGCATCCCGCGAACCTCTTTCCGGCCTTGGAGAACATTATCCTGATGTGGCCGTTGTTGCAGGTGGGACAGAGACCGAGATCGTTCATGGCGATGTTGCTCGTACACTTGGGATCGATGCACTGCACGGCCGGAGGGTTGCCTCTCCTTATGATCCTGAGCTGCGGGAGACCGCACACGGGGCACGTGGTGTCCACCGTCTGTATGAGGGCACCTCTGGGGAGCGGATAGGCGCGCTTGCAGTCCGGGTATCCGTCGCATCCGATAAAGTTGCCGTTCTTGGACCTCTTGACCGACATGTTGTTGCCGCATGTCGGGCACACCCCTATGTGCTGCTGGGAGTGCAGAGCCTCCTTGATCTCCTTTCCGATGTCCTCGGATTCGTTGGATATCTTGACCGCCACGTCGTGGAGCATCTCCTGGGATTCCGTCACGACGGAATCCAGCGTCCTCTTCCCTTCGGAGATAGAGAGCATGTCGGATTCCAGCCTTGCTGTCATGTCAGGCTCCGTGATGCCTCCTCCGTGCTTCTCCAGCGACTTAGTGAGCGCTATACCGCTGGGCGTGGGAATCATGTAGTTGCCCTGAACGTAGTTCCTCGAGAACAGCTTGCCTATGATGTCATGCCTTGTACTCTTGGTCCCGAGCTGCAGCCTGTCCATCTCCTGGATGAGCGAACCCTGGTTGTACCTGTAGGGCGGCTTGGTCTCGGACTCCACGATGCTCATGGACCTTATGTCGACAGAATCCCCCTCCTTCAGGGTCGGGAGCTTGCTGTCGCTGGCCGGGAGGTACTTCTTGTAATATTTCTTCCAGCCGGCCTCTTTCAGTATGTATCCCGTCGATTCGAAGTTCTCGCCCTCGACCTCGATCACGCACTTGGTGACCTCCGCCTTGGCATTGGGGGCTACGGTGGCAAGGAACCTCCTCACGATGAGCTCGTAGAGCTTCCACTTGTCGCCCTTCATCTTGTCTGATGTGGCACCGGCGGTGGGATAGATAGGCGGATGGTCCGTCGTGGTCCTCTTTCCCTTCGATGGGTAGATCCTCTCCTGTGCGAGGATCTCCGCCGCTTCTGCCTTGAAATCGGAATCCTTCAACTTGTCGAGCACGGACCTCAGGTTGAGGCTCTTCGGATACTCAGTGTTCTCCGTACGCGGATACGAGATATATCCTCCCGTGTACAGGTCCTCGGCGAGCTTCATCGCCGTCGTCGGCGGGATGCCGATCTTGTTGGCCTCCACCTGCATCATCGTCGTATCGAACGGTGCGGGCCTGTACTCCTCCTTGGTCTCGGACTGATACTTGGAGACGGTACCCGTCTTGCTGTCCTTGACCTTGTCCAGGACCGCCTCGGCCTCCTCCTTCTTCCAGAACGGATTCTTCTCGTGGTCGCCCTTGAACGCGAGCATGCCGAACTTGCCGACCAGGTTCCAGTAGGGTACCGGGACGAAGTTCTCGATCTCCTCATGCCTGTCGACAAGGAGCTTCAGAGTAGGGCTCTGGACCCTGCCCACTGACATGAAGTTGTTTCCGACCTGTCCGGACGAGAGCGAAATGAGCCTTGTGAGCACAGCACCCCAGGACAGGTCGACGATCTGCCTGGCCTCCGCGGCATCCGCGAGCTTCTCGTCGGGGTCCGTCAGGTTGGCGAACGCAGCCTCCACCTCGCCTTTGGTCAGTGCGCTGAACTTCGCCCTCCTGACCTTGGACATATCGGCATCGATGGCCTTGACGGTCTCCATACCGATGAGCTCTCCCTCCCTGTCGTAGTCGGTAGCGATGATGATCTCGTCCGCGTTGGAAGCGAGATCCTTGATCGTGCTGAGGATGGATTTGACGCGTACCGTCTTCACCTGCGGAGCGAATACTAGGTCCGGAGGGTTGATGGCGCTCCAATCGTTGTACTCCTTGGGATAATCCAATTCGATGATGTGGCCCCTGAGGCTGACCACGTCGTAGTCGTCGCCTCCGGCCGTGAACGAAATCACCGTGGCTCCGCTCGTGCTCTTCGATGTGGATTTACCGTCGGAGAGTATCGTCGAGATCCTTCTTGCTGCATTTGCCTTCTCGGTGATTATCAGTTTCCTCATAGCCTATTAGAAACCGTCCAGATGGTATTTATTTGGTTGGGTCGATTGCTCGATTTCGCGACTACTCGCGTATTATTTATAATAAAAATAAAAAGGCCCGTCAAGATTGACGGACCGTTTAGGATCAGTGTCTGTGGCCGACGTGGTGCAGGTTCCCGGAAGAAGGTGCGACCATTGTGAGCCTTCCCCTGAGCACACCCTTGAGACTCGTTACCTCCGAAGCGAAATCCTTCAGGGTCTTCAGCCTCTCCTCGCAGATCAGTATCTCCATGCACTTGTCATCGTCCAGATGGATATGGACCGATGTCTTGACGAGGCCATGGTGCTGGTGCTGAAGGTCGGTCAGCCTGTCACCTACGGCCGAGGAGGTGTGATCGTAGACTATGACGATGGTTCCGACCATCCATTCGTCGTCGTTCTTCCATTCGTTCTCGGCGAGAGAATCGCGGACAAGGTCACGCAGCGCCTCCGATCTGCTGCTGTAGCCTTTCTTGGCTATGTCTTCGTCAAAAGCTTCGAGGAGGTTGGGTTCCAGAGAGACACCTATGCGTGTAACGCCTGTCATGCATACGGGATGCATATTCTACAATAAATAAGTGTTACCAAAATTAAAATTGCATTTAAACGAATGTAAAGGTTGAAGGCCTCGGCCGTTTATATACCGGCCGAAGCCTGGATATGGTTTCAGAACAGATCGTCGTTCTCCTTCTTGAGCCTCTCTTTCTCGGCCTTCGCAGCCGCATCGTTGGCTTCGATCTCCTGAATCTTGGCATCATGGGTCGCCTTTATGTCGTCCCTCTCCATCTTGGCGTTGGCCCTGAGCTCCTCCAGCTGAGCCTCCAGATCCTCTATGGCCTTCCTGGACTCGTTGATCTGGTCTACCAGTCCGTCGAAGCAATCCTTGTGCGACTCATCGCCATCGACCGTGAAACGATAGTACTCCTTTCCGATGGTCTCGTAACATTCCTTGACCTTATCCTTCTCGGCCTTGATCTGAGACTGGATCTGGCGTGCATCCTTGCTCTCGTTGTACTTGTTCGACGTCGTCTTGGCCGTAGCCTTGGCTTTTGTGATGGTCTTGTCCAAGAATCCCATGTAATCACCGACACGACATCTGGTTTCCGATATTTAGTGTTATAAAGGAAAACCGAACGATTAAGGCCGTTTAAAGGGTCGGTTCAGAGCATCCTTTTTAACGATGGTTCCCGATGCGTATCTCATGTCAGTCGAATCTGAGAATCTCGAAAACGCCCTGGTCTCAGCAGTCAAGAGCCAGGTCCAGGGAGAAGATGTAGCGGTCGCGTTCTCCGGAGGGCTCGATTCCGGTCTAGTTGCCGCCATCGCCAAGGAACATGCGAGGTCCGTCACGCTGTACACATCCGGTAAGGACAACTCATACGATGTCGTGATGGCCCAGGAGATGTCCGAGAGGTTGGGGCTCCCGTGGTTGCACATACCCCTTAACGAGGACAACATCGAGGCGAGACTCAGAGAGATGATCTCGATAACCGGTACCTCCAGTCCCCTCACGCTATCCTTCGAGCTCCCTCTGTTCTTCGTATGCAGGACCGTCCATGAGAAGTACGTCCTGAGCGGACAGGGATCCGACGAGCTGTTCGCAGGATACTCCAAGTATGTAGGTCTACCGGTGGACGAACTGGAGAGGATGAGGAAGGCCGATATGGGAAAGCTCATCTCATCGACCATCCCCCACGAGACCAAGGTCGCGGACCACTTCGGTAGGAAGGTCCTCTACCCTTACATGGACCCCCTGGTGACCATGCAGGTGAACGCCATGGACCTCAGGGAACTGATCCCTGCCGACACCGACCACAGGAAGATGCTGCTCAGACAGGTGGCCACCAACCTGGGATACCCGTTCATCGCCGAGAAGAAGAAGAAAGCGGCGCAGTACGGATCCGGAACCATGGATCTGGTCCGCAAGGTCGCATCCGACAAGGGACTGACCTACGCCGAACTGGTGGACCAGATTTACAAAGAGATCTTCGAGTGAGCGATGTACTCCATGTACATCCGGGC
>Ga0310690_10009068_pt1 | contig 12521 bp, 4 predicted proteins | sample AusTroGonzalo_MG_2_FD_207661 | JGI IMG/M metagenome (GOLD analysis project Ga0310690, IMG submission 207661) | Bovine rumen microbial communities from tropical cattle in Woodstock, Queensland, Australia - Gonzalo_04 (v2) (version 2) | ecosystem: Host-associated > Mammals > Digestive system >...
CGTGTACGGTGGTAATGAGGCGCTGCCGAGGAAACGACCGATAGAAGCACTGCCATGAGTATTAGGATCAACTTCATTTCAGCACCTCCATACGGCATGCGGCCTGACAGTCATGGACGGCCTGTCTCAGCAGAGCTTCCAGTTCTTTCGGCAGTTGTTTACTGGCCTTATTGATGTCGTAAACACTCCATGCTGTACCGCCTGCTGCCAGGGCAACGCCGATGATATCCCCGAATGGGAGCGGGCCATCAGCGGCGGCTAGGGTTGTCCCACTTCCAGCGGAGACCGCAAGTCTCCCGACGACGCTTCCGAGGATCGTGTAGAGCGAACCGATCGTTTTCCGCAGGAACAAAGCTTCGAGGGAAAGACTGCCAATCGCGTATGCTTTGGTCAAGGCGTAGTCAGCGTTGACGTCCCGCATCATCTTCAGGAAACCATCGGAATCGAAGTCGCACCCATAGACCCGTGCTCCTACACGACAGGGGCCTATAATCGGGTCTTCCAGGAACGATTTCAGAAAATGCCGGGCTTTGTGCGAGCCGGACATCTTGTCCTGCGCCATGTACCAGCTCAGCTTCCACAGATTTTTGCTTTTTGTCATCTTCTTCACCACAGCGTGAATGTTCCCGTTGGCCTCATCGAAATGCGGCTTGGCCTTGGCGTCCAGCACTTCGATGCTCACCGTCTTCTTGGGGGCGGGAGGTGTTGGACGATGCTTGGTCTTGCAGTAGCCGATGATGCCCAGAACGAGGGCGGCGGTCAGCCCGGCAAAGACAAGTGCTCTGCCGAGCCATTTTTTGTGTTGTTTTTTCATTTGTTTTTCCTCCATGAGGTTGGTTTGAGGTTATAGACAGGACTTTCCTGCCCATCGTATTATCACCTCAAAAATGGGAAAATTAAGCTCAAAACGAGGCTGTTTTAACTAAAAAACCGCTTCTGTCTGCCAGTGTTGAAAAACAGGGGAATATAACAAACAGCGGTTCACTAATAGTTATACCAACCTTTTCAGCCAGAAAAACAAAGAATTTCTTCGATTCAGGGCTTGATTTTTCCGCGACATGGGGATAAATTGTCCTAAAGTTATGTTCGCGCGTGTCAAATGCCGCGCTTTTTAGCTCATTTTTGTTCTGTTTGAGTCAAACATCATCGTGTGTCTTTCTATGCTCTGGTCCGTTCGTCCCGACAGTCTTCCCTTTCATCAAGCCGTAACACAGTTCATCCGGCGGGAATTCTGCATACCTGGCATCAACTGTTCATCAGCCACCCTGTTCCTCAATCCTGCCTCAGGCAGTCTCTTCGTGTTCGTAAGACGGTCATACCATTCCTTACACGGTTTTAAATTCAAAATGAAATAACATACCCAGAAAGAGCAACCACAAAATGTCTGAATACATCATTTCCAGCGGTATTACCAGTACTGGTGTTATTGTTCAGAAAAATGATACCATGACAATCCTCCCGGGCGGTACAGCAAACAGCACGATGGTGGTCCATAAAACGGGGAGCATGTTCGTCTCCAGCGGCGGAACGGCGAACAGCACGACGGTCTACAATAGCGGAGGACTTTTCGTTGACGGCGGCGTGGTAAACTATACCAGGGTCAGCAGTTCTGGAGGCATTTCCATCAGCGGCGGACGGGCAGACTTCACCATGATCATGAGTGGAAGTATGTCGCTCTTCAGCGGCGGAACGGCGAACAACACGAAGATCAGTCCTCGTGGAACCATGTTTATTTCCGACGGTGGCATGGCCGACTGCACTACGGTCGACTCTATCGGCAGCATGGTCGTCCTCAGCGGCGGAACGGCAAACAGTGTCATAGTCCTTTCCGGTGGGAAACTAATCGCTTCCAGCGGCGGAAAACTGGCTGGACGGCTTTTTACCCTGGGAAGTGTTTCTGCCGAAGATGGAGCGATTATGGACTTTGATCTGACACAAACACTGCCTGGGACAGGCGCAAGAGTCAACAATCTTTCCGTTTTTTCCGGTTCCCTGCAGTATTGCATAACCGTAAAAGCAAGTCAGGAGCCGGGCATATACACGCTGGCCGAAGGCGATGCGGATTTCAATCAGACGATCACTGTGGTCAATAGCGATGGCGCTGAGCTCGGAACGCTCACCGTAGGAACAATAACGTCCATCTCCGGTGTGGATTATGCTCTTTCCCTTTCGGAGGATGTGCTTTTCCTGAGAATTGGCGAGACGATAACGCCGTTACCCTGTACATCCGTTGGATTGATTTTGAGCGGGAAATCGGAAACCATTCATTCTGGAGAGGAATACCGTGACACGATTGTCACATCCGGCGGCCATCTTACGGTCGTCGAGGGGGGGATAGCTAACAGCACGACTGTCCTTGCCGGAAACGTATCTGTGTCTTCTTCTGGTGTGGTGAACGATACAACGGTTATTGCAAAGGGAATCTTGACCGTTTCCTCCGGTGGCCTAGCCAGCAGTACGACTGTCGACTTCGGCGGCCGTATGCAGATTGAAAAAAATGGCGTCGCAAACGACACGACCATCAACTCCCACGGCAACATGTCTGTTTGGAACAGCGCGGTTGTGAATAACACGACCATCAACTCCGGCGGCAGCTTGCGGCTTGAAAGAGAATGTATCGCAAACGATACAACCATCAACATCGGCGGCAGTCTTACATTTGATGTGAAAACAAAGCTCAACAGAACAATCATCAACAGTGGTGTTTCGTTCTCTCTGCGCCGCAATTATTCGATGAGCGATACAATCGTCAATCCAGGCGGCAATCTGTTAATTGAATCCGGGAGAAGCACGGCAGTGAATGTCATCGAAAATGGCGGGAGTGTGTCAGACTCCGGTGCATTTAATGTCGTGTACACGCCGAATGTGTTCAGCGGAACGGTGCTGGGGGCGCGTGAATTCGCAACGGTCCATTCCGGAACAACCGCGATCGATACCATAATCAACTCATTGGGATGCATGGAGATCTTTTCCGGCGGAGCCGCAAGCAACACTATGATCAATTCCGGCGGCAGACTTGTCATTTCCAGCGGAGGTACGGCCGCGAACATAATCTGGACCCCGTTCTCAGGAGCATCGATTGAAATCTTCGAAAACGCCTGTCTGACATTTGCCCAGTCCGGGGTGTATTACGGAATGGGCAACACGCTGACGTCCAGGGGGATGACGACGGCGGACATATCGGTGAACGCCGGGATGTCTCTGTATGTCTTTTCCAATGGCAAGGCGGACAATATCGTCGTGGATGGGGGAGCGGCTAATGTGTACGGCGGTACGGCTGACGGCGTCACATTAACCAACGGCGGACGCATGAATGTCACCTTCGGCGGAGCCGTGATCGCCCCTGTTGTCCAGTCCGGCGGCGTCCTTTTTGTCTCCAGTGGAGGTACAGCATCCGATATTGTCTGGACGCCATGCGTCGGTTCGGTTTCGATCGCCGATGGAGCAGAAGTTTCTTATGCCAGTCAGTATTCCGGAATATACTATGGCGAAAATGATGATCTTTTATCTCATTATTCTCAGGACTGGAATGGTCATCTATTTTCAGGAAGCCTCCTGTATGTCATGTCCGGTGGCTTAGGCCATAACATTTTTGTCACGGAAAGCGGCAGAATCATTGTTTCTTCCGGCGGAGCGGTGTTTAACACATCCCTTACAAACCGTGGTGTTCTGAACGTTTACAAGGAAGGATACGCAGGCAGTACTTTCGTTTATGGAGGCAGCATGTATGTTTACAGCGGCGCCTATGTGGAGAAAACCACCATGAGCGGCAGCGGCCTGATGTTTGTTTCCAATGGCGCCAATGTAAACAGTACGATCCTCACTGAATATGGTAAGATGTATGTTTACAGCGGTGCAACAGTGAACGATACGGTTATCAGATATACAAGGGATTATAATTCAGGAGGAATGTTTGTTTACAGCGGTGCAACTGTGAACAATACCATCATTAATGGAAGCGGTGCGATGCATGTTTACGGCGGCGCCAGCGTGAACAATACCATTATCAGTGGAAACTCTGTGAATCTCAACATTTACAGCGGCGCCAACGTGAACAATACCGTCATATCCAGAAGCGGGAGAATGACTCTTGGAGACGGAGCCTCCGCGAACCTCACTTCGATCACCTCTCTCGGAAGCATGACCGTCAACGCCAACGGCGTGGCGAACAACACGATGATCGGTTACGATGGCAGGATGGTTATAGACAGCGGCGGTACGGCGAGCAATACAAATGTCAGTTCCAAGGGCAATTTAACCATTTTCAGCGGCGGCACAGGAGACGGCATTACCATCAATTCCGGTGGCAATATGACCGTAGCCTCCGGCGGCACAGGAGACGGCATTACCATCAATTCCGGCGGCAATATGACCGTAGCCTCCGGCGGCACGGCAAGAAACATTGTGGCATCCGAGGATGCCAATCTGTTCCTCACTGTGGCTGCCAGGACCTATGTCCAGGGGACCTCCGGCGGCAGCGCGTTTGAAATGAAGGACGCATTCTTCTCCGGCTATGGTGTTCGTAACGGTACTCTCACCGTAGCTTCCGGCGGTACGGCAGACAGCATTAGCGTAGCTTCCGGCGGGAGCATGACCGTAGCTTCCGGCGGTACGGCGGACAGCATTAGCGTAGCTTCCGGCGGGAGCATGACCGTAGTCTCCGGCGGTACAGCAGGAAACATCGCGGCATCCGAGGCCGCCCGGCTGTTCATCACGGTAGCTTCCGACACATACATTCAGGGGACCTCCGGCGGCCGTGCGTTTGAGATGAGAGACGCGTTTATCTCCGGCTATCAAATCATCAACTGCGATCTCATCGTTTCCTCCGACGGTTCCGCGTCAGATTGTCTTATCGGCTCTGACGGATTCATGACCGTAGTCTCCGGCGGCATGGCAGGGGGCATCTCTGTCAATGAGGGCGGAAACATGTCCGTCAACAGCGGCGGAGCCGCGGTCAACTGTCTTGTTTGTGATAGAGGCGATTTCGCTGTTGTCGGCGGCGGCACAGCGGATAACATCACAGTCCGTTCCGGCGGGAGCATGACCATTGTTTCCGGCGGCACGGCAGGAAATATCGAGGCGGTCGATGGAGCCGTTCTGTTCCTCACTGTAGCTTCCGATACCTACATTCAGGGAATCTCCGGCGGGAGTTCCTTTGAAATGAAAGACGCGTTTCTCTCGGGGTACAGCGTTCATTACGGCACTCTTTCCATTGCCTCCGGGGGATCGGCAACCCAAACCACCGTGAATGTCGGTGGCAGTCTGGTTGTTTTCAACGGCGGTATCGCCACTGGCATCCTGGAAAATGGAGGATATGTCCTTTGCGACGATGGTGCTGAAGTTTCGTTTGCTCCGAATACATTCAGCGGAGCGGTCCTTTCCAGCGCATCTGCAACGGTTCACTCCGGCACAACCGCAAACAGCGCTTCCGTCGCCTCGGACGCTCTGCTGCTCATTTTCAGCGGCGGCACGGCAAACAACACGCTCGTTCACAGCAGTGGCTGTCTCCAACTCTCCAGCGGCGGCGTCGCGGACGACACCACAGTCGGTTCCGGCGGCAACATGTCGATCTTTCTGGGGGGGAGCGCGGGCAACACAACGGTCAGCAATGGCGGCCGTCTTTTCATTCTGAGCGAAGGATCCGCGAAGGAAATACGGGAAAATGGCGGATATGTGGAGTTTGCCAACGCTGCAGATGTCTTCTTTGTCTCCCATACGTTCAGCGGGCTTGATCTGTCCGGCGATGTTACGGTCCATTCCGGTACGACCGCCATCGGCAACAAGATCAGCCGCGGCACCATGTATGTCTTTGATGGCGGCAAGGAGAGCAAAACCGCTGTCGACGTTGACGGCAATCTGTATATTTACGGTGGTGAAGCATCTGACGCTACGGTCAATGCAGGGGGAGAAATGTCCGTCTTTTGGGGTGCATCGGCCACCAATGTCATTGAAAACGGCGGATATGTATATGTTGACGATGGCGCTTCCGTGGTGTTTGCATCGAATACATTCAGCGGTTTGAGTCTGGCCGGGGCTTCCGCCACGGTTCACTCCGGTACGACCGCGGTCGACGCAACGGTCAACTTCGGCGGCGAGTTCTATGTTTGCGACGGCGGATTGGCCGACGACGTCACCATTAAGACCGGCGGAAGTTTGACTGTTTTCAGCGGGGGAACTGCCGCAGACGTTCTCTGGACGCCCTGTGACGGAGAGATTCGAATCGAATCGGGAGCCTCCGTTTCCTTTGCCGGCGAGTATTCCGGCGTTTATTACGGTTCGGACGCCAGACTTCTTTCACATTCTCCGGTCATGGAATCAAAAACGCTGCTCAAAGCATCCATGTATGTCATGTCCGGCGGCACGGCAAACAGCACCTCGGTTCATTCCGGCGGAAGTCTGACTGTTTCCAGCGGAGGATCGGTAAACAACACCGAAGTCTACAGACGTAACGGCATGTCCGTTGTTGGCGGCATGGCGATGAACACCTTTGTTGAAGAAGGCGGGGTTCAGATATCCTCGGACGGCATCGCCATGGGGATTCTGGTCTCACTTTTAGGTCGTATAGACGTCTGTTCCGGCGGGCTGGCATACAATGCCGTTCTTTCCATGGGCAGCATGTTTATCTCCGATGGCGGCATTGCAATCAGCGCCGTTGTCAATTCCTGTGGCAGCATGTATGTTTCCAGCGGGGGAACGGCTATCGGCAATACGATCAGCTCCGGCGGATCGTTCGTTGTTTCTGCCGATGGATACGCGGCAGGCGCTGTCGTCAATCAGGGTGGACATTTCATTGTTCGTCAGGACGGAGTCGCGACCTATAATGTCGTTTCGGAAGGCGGTGAAATAACCAATGAAGGCAGAGTTGAAAGCGCGACGGTCCTTTCCAATGGCATACTTTTCATAGACGGCGGCGCCGTGGACACGGTTGAAGTCTGGCATGGGGGATCGATGGTCGTCTCCGACGGCAGAATGGAAAGAACGACCATAAGTTCCGGTGGCAGTCTTCTTGTTTCCGGCAGAGCCTCCGTCGCCGGACAGATTTCGCTTGAAAGCGGGGCGTTGGTTTCGGCAAGTGAGGATACGGTTCTGAATTTTGATCTGACCAGGATAGCCCCCGGCATTGATGCGGCAATCAGCGATATGTCCGTCATTCAGGGCGCCCCTGTTTATACCGTTACGGTCGATACTGCTGCTCAGGCAAATGGCATCTATCTGCTCGCTTGTGGCGTTTCTGAGTTCAACCAGGTCATTTCCGTGGTGAATACGGAGGAAACGATTCTCGGCGTTTTGTCTGTCGGAAAGACCGTTGATATCGGCGGCACGGCTTATACCCTCGGTTTTTCGGACAGAATGTTGTCTTTGAAGGTTGATTCGAATCCCCTTCCATCCGTGTTTACATCCAATGGATTGCTTGTGAGCGGGACGCGGGCGGTCAATGCCGACGAGGTCTTCTATGACACGGAAGTGTTTTCCGGCGGATTCTTCTATGTGTCCGACGGTGGTGTCGCAAGTCGCACGTCCGTTGATGAGCAGGGGTATCTTCGTATTCTTTCCGGCGGTATCGCGAACGATGTTTCCGTAAACTCCGGCGGATACATGTTTGTGTATAGCGGCGGTGCCGGCTCGAATGCGGTCGTCAGTCCCAACGGCAGTCTTTTTGTTTCCAGTACAGGTGCGGCAAGCGGCATTCTGGTCAGTTCCGGTGGATTCATGCGGGTGCTCTCCGGCGGCACAGCTACTGATATAACAGCATCTTACGGTGCATGTCTGGAATTTGTGGTGAATTCGGATACCCATGTTTCCGGGTCATACAACGGTTCCGCGTTCGAGATCAAAAACGGCGTTGTTTCAGATCTTGAGATTATTTCAGGTGTTCTTTATGTCAAGGATTGGGCGAAAGCAGACAATATCAGGCTGTCGGAAGGCGGCTATCTGAATGTCTTTCAGCACAGCGTTGCAAAAGATATTGTCCTGGATTCCGGATGCAGTATGCTCGTGTCCTATGATGCGACAGCAGAGAACGTCACGGTCAATGCCGGGGCTCATTTGTCTGTAGAGTTCTACGCATCGGCGACCATTGCCTTCAATCCCTGGCAAGGCGAGATAGTTCCTTTAAGAGGTTATAAAACTTCCATAACATATCTTCCGCGCGATGCAAGCATCTATCTCGGGAATCACAGTACCGGACTGAAAGAAAAGACCAATGCTTTGAATTCCGTCTGTCTGGAATCCGGGAACAGTGCGATCGTCTATTCCAGCGGGATGATTGATCAAGCCACTGTTGATCGCGGCGGATATCTCGTTGTCTCCAGTGGCGGCAAAGTCGGCCGGATTATTGAAAACGGAGGATATGTTGATGTGTCCGAATGTGAAAACGCTGTCTTTGCCGAAAACACCATCAATGATTTGCTTCTTTCCAGTGCCTCTGCCACCGTTCATTCCGGGACTACTGCAAATAATGCCTCCGTCGATCTTGGCGGGACCCTTCACGTCTTCTCCGGGGGGATGCTGACGGGACGGATGCGGCTTGCAACCGGAGCGGTTGTTTCCGTCTGCGAGGGTGCGGTCCTGAATTTCGATTTGACTCGGACGGAGGCGGATGAAATGGAACTCGTGAACGATCTTTCGATCATTCAGGGGACGCCTCTATACACGCTCACGGTGGACGACAACCTGAAAACGGGTGACTACCGTTATATTCTGGCAGACGGAGCATCGGGATTCGATCATGCCATCACGGTGATAAATACAACCGGAGAATCCCTGGGCTCGATTGCCGTGGATGAAACGATTCGTCTCGACGACAAATCCTATTCACTGAACCTGACGGCGTCTGCCCTGATTCTTTCCGTGACCGTAATGGACGTGACGCCGCCGATGGTTTCCGATATCCAGGCCAGCACAGTCGCCCCGACCACTGAGGATGTGGTCCTGACCGCCAGTTTTATGGATGACGTGGAGGTCGCTTCCCGCCTGTACAAAGTCGGGGAAAGCGGCGAGTGGACGGCATACGTGGATAGTGTCACCGTTTCTGAAAATGCCACTGTCTTCTTCAAGGCGGTTGACACCGCCGGCAATGAATCCGAAATCGTTTCTTATGAAGTAAAGAATATCTGCAAGACTCCGCCGGCGCCCCCGAAGGTTTCCGCCGATATTACGACGCCGACGAATCAGCCCGTCTCCGTTACGGCAGTGTTTGATGAAGCGGCCGTGGCCGGGCTGTTCTCGCTTGATGGTCGGAATTGGAATCCCTATACCGGACCGGTCATGCTTTCCGAGAACGGCACGATCAGTTTCTGTTGCGAAGACCTTGCAGGAAACAGGTCGGATATCACATGCTTCGAGATCGACAACATTGACACAGTGAATCCGGCCGCGCCCTCTGGACTTCAAGCCGTGGTCTCCGGGCAGATGGTCGCGCTGGTCTGGAATGCGAGCTCGGACGAAGGCTCGGGCATCAGGGAGTATGTGGTGACGTGTTCGCATGACGGGGAGATTTTCACGGTCAGGACGAGCGGAACAAACTATCTGCTGAACAAGGCTGCTTCCGGCGAGTGGAGCTGGAGTGTGCAGGCGATCGACTTTGCCGGCAATGAATCACAGGCAACTGCCGGACATGCGTTTGCCGTATCCAGCTCCAAGCCGTACATCGTGGAGTACAGCCCGGACAACTTCGAGCATGTCATCCGGTTTACTGTCGCCTCGCCCGCGCTCGACTCTTTCCGTATGCCGACTGGAACCTACCAGTTGCGGGTCAAATCCGAGGGCAGCGATGAATGGATGACGGGCGATTCCATCGTGGCAGAAGAGCTTGACAAGACGCCGCAACTCATCAAGTCCGATGCAGATGGAAACGCGGACGTGTTCTTTGCCAATGCGGTTGGTACATGGGAAAGCGGGTATGCGGCACAGCACGCCGGTTCCACCGATGACACTTGGGGCGGGACCGGGGAGTTCGCCAGACTCTTCGGCAAGAACAAGCTCACGGATATCATCGAAGGCTCGACCGATGCAAATATTCTTCTGATGACCGACGATTCAAATGGCGACGCTCTGTTCGTGGACGATATCTTCTCCGCTTCGCCGGATGAACTTGGCCTGAGTCAGTCCCGCATTGCCCAGATTAATGAAATCCGGGCTGGTACAGGAAACGACATCGTGGATATGACGAGCGACAAATTCGAGTACACTGGCGATGGTCTGACCATTCGCGGCGGTGATGGCAACGACACCATCTGGGCGAACAAGGGCGACAACTTCCTATTCGGCGATGCCGGAAACGACCGGATCGTCGGTGCGTCCGGCAACGACGTGATCGCGGGCGGCATAGGCAATGACCGCATGCACGGCGGCGGAGGAAACGACGTGTTCACCTTCTGCGACAACTGGGGTGTGGACAACGTGGAACAGCTCGCTACTGGTTTGGTGACGCTCTGGTTTGCTGAAGGCAGTAAGGACAACTGGGACGAAGCAACGATGACCTACACGGACGGAGAAAACAGCGTCAAGGTGAAGGGAGTCTCTGCCGACCGGGTCTCGCTCAAGTTCGGTGACGATGGCTCCGCTCAATTTGCCGCACTGACCTCTGTAGGCGCGTTCTTCGACGCCACTACGGAATGCATCTTCGAGGAATCCGGCAAAGGCATCCTTGCCTGCCTGTAAAAAAACAGATGTTAAACGCCAGCTCCTCTCTGAAGTTGGCGTTTTTTTTACTGATGATCGTGTTATGCCGCAGGCGATTTTGACATATGCATCGACTGGTCTCTTCCAAGGTCTGTTACGGGCATATTTGCTCCGGCTGAATAATCAGCTTATCTTAAGCAAGATATAAGAATGGGTTGAAAATGTATCGATCAAGTTTTATCAAAAATGTCATTTTCGGTGTTATCGTATCAATCCTGCTTCTTGTGCTGGGAATCCAAGCATGGACTATCCGCAGCCAAGGCTACGAAATAATATCTCTTCGTAACGACAATATTGCTAATCGTTCCGATTTGGATGCCTTGCGACTAAAGATAATTGGCATGACAAGCGATGAAAAGGTTGACGTAGTTCCTGATGAAGAATCTAATGAAGTTCCCGAGCAAAAGATTGGACCGGAACTGGCTCGGTATGAGAAGAGAATACAGGGAGACCATGAACTTTTCGGTGATCTTATTATGGACGGCTATCTTTCTGACGATCCCTATTATCGTCGAAAACATGACAGTCATGTCCGGTGGATTGAAGGATACTATGAGTTTGAAACACCTTTTAGCCTTCATACCGACTATTATCAATTGGAAAAGGAATCAATCATATATGCGGATGAAATGATTACCAGTTACAAATTTGAAGATGCTTATTATAAAGGCGGTGCCCACGATACCAAGAAGATTTATGTAGGAACTATTAACCATAATCCCTATTGGAAAAAATCCCGTAGACTTACGCTTTCAGACATTGTTTCAAAAGACCAGATTCCGAAAATGACAGAATTATTGATCGAATCTTTCAAGAAAGAACTTGACAAAAAGGGATGGAAATATAAGATCCTGGAAGACGGTTCATTGGATACTGGTCATGATCTTCCAAAGCCAACGGAAAATTTTTATTATGCCGCTGATGGCCTTCATTTTGTTTATAACGAGTATGAGATTCACTGTTATGCCGCAGGCGATTTTGACATATGCATCGACTGGCCTCTTCCTGAATCAGTTACATGGCGGTATAAGTTTTTCGACGGAACTGACGATATACCGGCAGTATTCGATGATTGATTTTTTCAGAAAAGACAGCCGTCAGCACATTTAATGTGCTGGTTAAAAGAAAAAATTGGGGCACTACCCCGTAATCGTTGCAGTGTGCATTCCGCTGGACATCCGGACAAGAGGTGTCACTACACCTATAGATAACCTGGATTCATTTCACTCGTTTCGGATTATCTAAGTATTGTCGTTATTAGTATTTTTATTTTCCTTTACACGTGTACGCGCATGAAGGAAACCAAAGTCTAATTAAGGGTGAATCATATCTGGGTTTTCTATAGAGTAGTTAGTGCTGATGTCCTCTTGTCCACAACCGGAAAAATCGCTATTAAAACTGAGGTTGATCCTACAGAGGCGATGTCGAACTTTGTACTTGCTATCCTTGCTACTATCAAGCATCTTTTCTGTCCTGATAAATATTATACTTTTAGTATAATATTTAACAAGGAATTACATGTTTTTTCGGCATTTATAATCTGCCGGAATGGTATCAGAGCACGTAAAGAACAGCTTCTTTTACCGGATGAACAGGATCCCACTTTGGTGTGAAGTCCGTAACCAGCTACGAGGTCTCTTCATCTACTACCTCCCTCAGCTACCGTCTAGTCCTTGCGCGGTTCCTAGTCTAAAAAGTCGTAAGATTCCCAATTTTTGGCTTGATTTTCTCTCTGTATGTAGTATATTGGAGAGAATATCATCTGCCAATCGACTATAACAGGACTAACCCGGATATGGGACAAGAGGACACCCACAGCCCGCAGATCGGGGCGAATG
>Ga0310690_10009071_pt1 | contig 12520 bp, 13 predicted proteins | sample AusTroGonzalo_MG_2_FD_207661 | JGI IMG/M metagenome (GOLD analysis project Ga0310690, IMG submission 207661) | Bovine rumen microbial communities from tropical cattle in Woodstock, Queensland, Australia - Gonzalo_04 (v2) (version 2) | ecosystem: Host-associated > Mammals > Digestive system >...
CCCTCTTCGACCCCGAAAAAAGTCTAGTTTCTAGGCGAAAAAACAGCCATTTCGTTACACCGACAAAACGTTTTATTGGTATCTGAGCGCGTTTCGTGAGCAGATTACTCAATAAAACGTTTTGTCTTTTCGATAATTTCAGCATGGGAGTGGCTCTGGTGAGCAGATACACAATTGTCGATCCTCCTCAAATAAAAAATCAATCGACATCTTCATGGGTTGTGCATCAAGCGGTTCGATTCCGCACGCTCCCAATTTAGGAGGAGCAGCATATGGCAGATACTAAGATCACCGATGACACGACAATAAGCACGACAGAGCTCGCGCGAGTGCTGGGTCTCAGTGTTCGACGCATCCAGCAAATGGCTCAGGATGGCACGGTACCGCCTGCGACGAAGGGCCGGTTCCGGCTGAACGATTCAGTGCAGCGGTATATCACCTTCATCACCGGGAATCAACTTTCAGAGGACGAGCAGAAAAGCGAGAAAGCGCGACGAATGGCGGAGGTGCAGATCAAGGCCGCCAAGGCGACAGTGGCGAAGTTGGAAGCCAGCGAGCTACAGGGCAAGATGCACCGGTCTGAGGATGTGCAGGCCATCACCGAGGACATGGCGAACATGCTGCGGAACCTTCTGCTTTCTCTGCCTGGCAGACTGGCCGTAGACGTAAGCAACGCCAGGAGCGCAGCCGAAGCCTCTGTCATCATCAAAGAGGCTGTCCATGAAGTGATGCGCGAAATGAGCAAATACCAGTATGACCCGGCGAAATATGAAGAGCGTGTCCGCGAAAGACTGAACTGGAATGTGGCTGAAAGCGTGAGCGACGATGACTGAAGCCGAGAGACGTGAAGCAATCGCGGCAGAAGCAAGGCGCTCTATGGAGTCTCTGAATATCATCGTTTCCAAAGCTCTGCGTGCATTGAAGCCACCGGACGATCTGACCGTTACTGAATGGGCTGATAAGTACAGGCGGCTTTCTCCGGAAGCCTCAGCCGAACCGGGTCCATGGCGAACATCACGCACACCGTATCTGAAAGAGATCATGGACGCCTTTTCAGATCCGAATGTGCGGCATATTGTTTTCGTCTCAGCATCTCAGATCGGAAAATCGGAGATGGAGAACAATATCATCGGGTACATCATCGACCAGGATCCCGGCAGCATCCTGTTCATCCATCCGACGAACACCGATGCCATGGAGTATTCCAAACTGAGAATCGCTCCGATGGTACGCGACACGCCGGCGCTCACACGGCGAATCGCAACGCCAAAGAGCAGGGATAGCGGAAACACGATCATGCAGAAAACCTATCCCGGTGGAATCCTGACTTTGACGGGAGCCACAGAAGCGCATAACCTGGCATCGAAGCCTATACGCTATGTTCTCGGAGACGAGCGCGACAGGTGGACGACGAACGCCGGCAATGAAGGTGACCCGTGGGAACTGGCAATGGCCCGGCAAATCACCTTCTACAATGCAAAGGCCGTCGAGGTCTCGACGCCCACCATCAAAGGCGCGAGCGCCATCGAGGCAGCTTTTTATACCGGAACGCAGGAGCGCTGGTGTGTTCAATGCCCCGCCTGCGGAGAGTTCCATAACATCACCTTCTCCGATATGCGATATGAGCACGACACAACCGTTCGAGGCACAAAGAAGACGTTTCACGTCAAAGACGTCTATTATGTCTGTCCGGAATGCGGCGCGGTCGCATACGAGCAGGAGATGAAGCGCCAGCCTGCCAAGTGGATTGCCGAGGCTCCGGAAGCATATCAGAACGGCGTCCGTTCTTTCTGGCTGAATACGTTTGTCTCGCCATGGCTGAGCTGGGAGAAGATCATCCTCAAATACCTCGAAGCCCGAGGGGATATCCGCAAGATGCAGGTCGTCTATAACACCCTGTTCGGGGAATTGTGGGAGGATCGCGGCGGACTTGAGGACGAGGATACCTACATGGGGCGGCGTGAGACTTACGACGCCGAACTTCCTGACGGCGTGCTGGTGCTGACCTGCGGCGTCGATACTCAGGATGACCGATTGGAGTATGAGGTTGTCGGATATGGGCTACACAATGAGACCTGGGGCATACGCCGCGGGCAGATCATGGGACGCCCTGACAATCCCGAAACATGGGAAACGCTCGACGATATAGTTGACCACGTATACCGCTTCAGCTCTGGCAAAGGCCTGCGGGTGAGCCTGACCCTCGTTGACGAGGGCGGTCACTTTACCCAGGACGTGCGTCTGCAATGCATGCAGCGCATCGGGAAAAAGGTATTCGCCTGCAAGGGCTTCTTCGGAGATCGGCCATACACCCAGCCGCCGAAGCAAATGAAAATCGTAGTCAATGGAAAGTACATCGGAATGTGCTGGCAATACCAGATCGGCGTCGATGCCGGCAAGCAGAACATCATGGACAATATGAGGGTTCAAACGCCCGGTTCGAGATACTGCCATTTCCCGCTCAATGACGATCGCGGATATGGCTACAGTTTTTTCGTCGGCCTGCTCTCCGAGCATCTGGTGTACAAAGAGAAAAACCGCCATCCGTGGCAATGGGAGAAAATCCCGGGCCATGAGCGCAATGAGCCTCTTGACTGTCGGAATTACGCTAATGCGGCATTTAAGATTCTCTCTCCGGATATGGACGCGATTTTCAGGCGGCTTAATGGGAAAACCGAGGCTGGGAATGGAGAGGCCAGAAAGGCCGTTGCAACGCCGCAGAAGAAGCCCCAGCGCCGCAACCTGATAGACAAGTATTACGATGAATGGTAGGTGAGAGCATGGACAGAGAGAGGATCCGGAAGCGGTTGACGTATTGGGAAAATCAATACGACAAATTGACCAGCGCATACGCCGCTCTCGTGGATGGCGGCGTGAAGTCCTATACCATCGACGATAGAACCTTGACGCGGTTCGATATTTCCTCTCTGAAACGCGCCATCGAGGAAGCTGAGGATAAAATCTCCGAGTATGAAGCGCTTCTCGATGGCATGGCTCCCCGTCGCGCCTTCGGCGTTTTGCCGCGCGACTGGTAATCCTGGATAATTGCCCACACGGGCATTATCAGCGCAGTGGTGTGGAGTTTCGCTCTCCTTTCATCGACACCACTGCGTTTTTTATTTTTTGAGATTGGAGGTGACAAAAATGGATTATGAGAAGCGTCCGCAGGCCAGCGGCTACAGCGAAGCAGGCGCCAGTAAAGTGAGACGCGCTCTGAAAGGGTTCAGCGCATCGTCATCTTCTCCGAACGAGGACATCAACTGGAACAACTTTACGATGCGGCAGCGGGCCAGGATGCTGTATATGTCGTCCCCTGTTGCGACGAGCGCGATCAAGACCAATCGCACAAAGGTAGTCGGCACGGGCCTGACGCTGAAATCCAGCATTGAGCATAAAGCCCTGGGCATGACGCCCGAGGCGGCGAAGGAATGGCAGCAGAACACAGAGCGCGAGTTCGCGCTGTGGGCCGGGAAACGGGAGAACTGCGATGCCATCGGCATGAACGACTTCGCCGGGCTGCAGCAGCTGGCCGTCACCTCGTGGCTTATGAACGGCGATGTGTTCGCCCTGTTCCAGTGGTACAAGGAAACGCCCATCAATCCATATCAGCTGCGCATCCACCTGATCGAGGCAGACAGGGTCAGCACACCGCGCATGACGGGTGTTATCCCGTTGTACGGATTGACCGATGGACAGAACGAAAAGACCGGATGCAAGATTTACGATGGCGTGGAAGTCGATAAGAACGGTATGGTCATCGCCTATCATATCTGCGATTCCTATCCGAACCAGAGGATAAGGGATAAGGTGGATTGGAAGCGCGTTGCCGCCTATGGCAAGCGCACGGGGCTGCCGATGATCCTGCACATCATGGACTCTGAGCGCTGTGACCAATACCGCGGCGTGACCTACCTCGCGCCGGTCATCGAAAGTCTGCTGAACATCAGCCGCTACACCCAGTCCGAGATCATGGCGGCGCTGGTCCAGAGCTTCTTTACAGCGTGGATAAAGACGAAAACCAACACGGCGGATATCCCGATCAACGAGGTCGGCTACGGCGACGAAACAGAGGAACGTCCGGATAGCGATAACTCCCACCTTGAAAATGAGTATGAGATGGGCCCTGGCACAGTCCTTCACCTGAAGGAAGATGAGGAAGTGGTATTCGGAAACCCGAACATTCCCACGCAGGGCTTTGACGTTTTCTTCAAGGTGATATGCCGTGAGATCGGCGCGGCGCTGGAAATTCCGTATGACACGCTGCTGAAGGAATTCAACGCCAGCTACAGCGCCAGTCGTGCCGCCCTCATGGAAGCATATGAGGCGTTCAAGATGCGGCGGCAGATGCTCGTCAGCATGTTTTGCCAGCCTGTCTATGAACGGTGGCTCTGTGAAGCCGTTGCAATCGGACGCATCAAAGCGCCCGGTTTTTTCAGTGACCCGCGCATCCGTGCGGCCTGGTGCAAGGCCCGGTGGATCGGCCCTGTACAGGGACAGCTTGACCCGACGAAGGAAGTCAAGGCTGATATTCTCGCCGTCGCGCATGGGTACAAGACGCACGAGCAGGTCACCAGAGAATATGGCGGCGGCGACTGGAACGAGAACATCGAACAGTTGAAAAACGAGAACGCTGCGAAGCGAGCAGCTGGCGCTCTCGATGCTGACGCTGAACGATTCACTCAGGAACCGGATGACCCGGAGAAAGGAGATGGCGACGATGCCCAACAAACCTGATATTCTGACGCGCCCGTGCTACACATTGGCCGTCAATGGAAAACATGCCGACCTGACCATGTACGGCCAGATCGTAGAAACGTGGCCGGTTGACTGGTGGACCGGCGAGAAGATCGATGGACAGTTTGTCGTCTTGAAGGATTTTCTCGCTGATCTCGATTCCATCAAAGGCTGTGACACGCTGACCATTCACATGAACAGCGTAGGCGGCGACGGCTACTCCGCAATCGCCATTCATAACCTGCTGCGCTCTCTGCCTGCCGAAAAGACCGGCATCGTGGAGGGCGTTGCCATGTCTGGCGGCTCGCTGATCCTTTGCGCATGTGAACATACCCAGGCTTTTGCCAATTCGCTGATTCTCTGGCATCACGCATGGGGCTTTGTTTTCGGCAGTTATAACGCGCCTGAGCTGCATAAAGTCGCCGATGGGCTGAACGCCATGGACAAAGCCCAGGCTGAAATCTATATGCGGAAAACCGGCAAGACGCTGGAAGAAGTCATGGAGATCATGGACAACGAAAAGCATCTGACCGGCAGAGAAGCGCATGAGATGGGTCTGATCGACGAGCTGGTGGACGAGACGCAGGAAGAAGACCTGGGTATCGCCGTCAGCGCGGACAGGCAGACGCTTTTCGTCAAGGGCCGCGGCATGAGAATTGCTGCGATGGGTTCCTTGCCGGAGAGTATCAAAACGGTCGAAGCCGCACCGGGGAGCGGTTTTGATAATAAAACGCCTGAGGCTTCAGGCAACGAAGGAGGTAGTAACCCTATGACCCTGGAGGAATTCCGAAAGGAACATCCCGAAGCGGCTGCGGCCTTGCTTGCCGAGGCACAGGCAGACGCAACCAGCGCTGCGGTTCAGAATGAACGCCAGCGCATTGCCGATATTGACGCCATCTCCCACATTTTCAGTGATGATGTCGTCATGGCAGCGAAGTACGGCGAGCATCCCTGCACCGCGCAGGAAATGGCTTACCGCGCCGCTGTTGAATCTGCAAAGCAGGGAAAGCAGTTTATGTCTGATGTCCGGAAGGATTACAAGGACAGCCACGCCGATGAGGTGGGCGCTGTTCCTACGTCCGAGGATGACGACAAGCCCATGACCAATGCCGACAAGCAGGCCGCTGGCGAAGCCATGGCCAAGAAGCTGATCGGCAAGAAGGAGGAATAACACAATGGCTACCCGTGATCTGCACGAGAAGATCGGCTCTGTGGAGTTTGAAAAGCTCTTTGCCGGTCTTGAGCCCAAAGCCCTGACCCACGCCGCCGTAGTGCGGAAGCTCGGCACTGCCGGCACGCTGAAGCGCGGTACTCTGCTGGCGAAGTCTTCGGGCTCTGCCGGCGACGGCAAGCTGGTGATTTTTGGCACCAGCGCCGCATCCAACGAGACCCTGACCGCCGACTGCATCCTGTGCGATGACATTGATGTCGGCACCACCTACGATGAAAACGTCCTGGTCTACATCGCGGGCAACTTCAACGAAGCCGCCCTGATCATGGCCACCGGCGCTACTCTGGCTGAGGCGGACCGGGACGCTCTGCGTCAGCGCGGCATCATCCTCGGCACCGTCCAGGAACCCTAAAGGAGGGATGAAACGATGTCTCTGCTTGTCAATATTCTTGACACCTACTACATGGCAGGCCTGTGGAAGGGCCTGTCTCCCGTCAACACCTTCTTCCGTGACCGCTACTTCCCGACCGAGGCTGGCGACATCTTCAAATCCGACAAGGTGCTGTGCGAATACCAGGACGGCGATCATGGCATGGCTCCCTTCATGGTTGAACGTGCCGAGCCCATCCCTGTGGCGCGTCAGGGCTACGAAATCCACGATTATGCGCCGGTCTGCCTGAAGCAGTCCCGGAACCTGACTGTGGATGATCTGAAGAAGCGCGGCTTCGGCGAAGCGATCCTGTCCAACAGCACCGAAGAAGAGCGCGCCGCCAAGCTGGTGGCCGATGACCTGGCTCTGCTGGAACGTCGGTTCACCCGCGCGGAAGAGCTGCTGTGCGCGAATACCATGATCAACAATGGCTTCTCCGTCAACGAGATGCTGGACGCCAATACGGTAGGCAACGTGGCGACTGTCCAGTATTATGATTCGAACCAGGGCAACGACGGTGTCTACACCATCAACAGTGGCGACAGGTGGGCGACCAACACGGCGTGGAGCGTGATTGTCGGTCATGTTCGCGCCATGTGCCGTGAGCTTTCCCGCCGTGGCCTTCCCGCGCAGGATCTGGTTGTCGGCCAGGCCGTGGCGGATATTCTGCTGGCGAACGCTGATTTCCAGAAGCTGGTGAACAGGGACAGCGGTATCATCATCGCTTCGCCCATCGTGCAGGAACTGACCAAGTACGACGGCGTTTCCCTGCTCGGCATCGTCAACTTCGGCGGCTACCGGCTGAATGTCATCACTGTGGACGAGCAGTACAAGAGCAGCGGCAGCTACGTCAACTACTTCCCGGCAAAGAGCGTCATGGTCACGGCTCCTGCCTGCGGCCATCTGATGTACGCTCACATCGTCCACATGGACGATAACGGCGAGGTCGAGACCATTGCCGGCAAGCGCGTTCCTGACCTGTACGTGAATCGCCGTCAGAAGATCCGCGAGCTGATCCTGGAGTCCCGCCCGCTGGCTGCTCCGAAGAACTACAGCCCGTGGATTTACGCTGCCAACGCTGTGTCCTGATCGACAGGCAGAAAGGAGAGCATACCATGGTCAAGATCAAGATCATCAACGGCATCTACGGCCATCGTCCCGAAGGACAGATGATGGTCGTTCCGACCACCTCGCAGGACCCGCCCATCGGTGTGGATGAGGAGGAGGCTGAACGCCTGGTTGCTGAGGGAATCGCCCGGTATGTGGATGAATCTCTCAATCATCACGAGCATTCGCACGAGGAGGCTGTTGCAACGCCCGCTGATGCGTCTGAATCAGGCGAGGCTATCGACAACATGGGCGAGGATGAAGGCGGCGAGAACGCCAATTCCGACGCCGATGATGTTACCGGCCATCTGGACGCCGAAAGCCTGAAGGAATGGACTTATGATGACCTGAAAAAGCTGGCGGCTGACATGGGCATCAACACTGGTAAAATCCGGAAGAAGGAAGCCCTGATCGAGGCCATCTGCGAGGTCGAAGTCTCTGCGCCGGCTGACGCCATCGCGCCCGGTGTTGAGGACGTGATCGAATGAGCTTCAAGGAAATGGTTGCCGAAGACAACCATAAAGTATTCCTGAATGATTCGGAATTCGCGGACGAGCGCACCATCGTTTATGATGGGGTGACATACAGGAATGTGAAATGCGTCGTTACGCAGCTGAAGGAGCAGGACAGAACCACCACGATGCGCGACCATGCGCAAGGGCTGTACCGAGTGTCGGCGGTACTGCATTGCGCATTGAGTGATCTGGATAACATCGTTCCTGAGAAGGGCGGGAAGATCAGCATCAGCGAAGTGGAGAGCTCTTTCCTGCATCCGTTCTACGTGTCGCAATCCGGCTGTGAGATGGGCATGATCCGTTTGGAGTTGGAGGCGATCGACGAATGAGTACAACCACCTCCAAGATCAACGGCATCGGCTCGATCAATGTATATATTGACGGCGATAACAGCCTTGACCGCGCGAACAGATTGCTTGCCGGCATCAGCAACGGCGGCGGTGCAATCAAAGCAGTATATGCAGCTCTGACCAGAGCGGGCGCAACCGCAAAAACGCAGGCCGGACAACTCGCCGCTCAGAAATACACGATTAAGAAGGGCTCTTTCATGAACAGGACAAAGATCAAGACTACTGTTCATGGGGATCGCGGCGGGGCAACGTATATGCGCATTCTCTATTCCGGCCGTGTGATACCACTCCTGGAGTTTGATACGAAGTATGCCAACGGCGGATTGGTCTCTACCCAGGTAATGCGCGACGGCGTGCGCGAGACCTTGCAGCATGCTTTCGCCGCGCCGGTGTATGGTCAGACGGCAGTCTTCGAGCATGTCAACCAGACGCGCGGCCCATTGCAGCAAAAGTTCGGCCCTTCGACGGCGCACATGCTCCAGAACGAGAGTGTCGTCGCTCAGATGGATAAAACCGTTCAGGAAGCCTTCGACAAGCGCATCGATCATGAGATTTCCAGAATTCTCAATGGTTGGGGAGGTAGAGCATGACCAAGGTAGAATTGCTCGACGCACTGACTGAATGGACAAGGGATGTCATCAAAGACCTTCTCCTTCCGGTTCGGGTTCAGAAGGAAGGTGAATCACCGTCCGAGAGGCCAGCCGAGGTATACAGGCAACGCCTGCCCGACAGCAAGCAGCCAGCCAAGAAAGCGCCATACATCATCCATTCAACTGTCAACGGCACGCATAGGCAGAGACGGGGCGAGGAAGTGACCAGCACGGTCACGGTTCGCTCCGTTTTTTGCGTGTATTGCGAAGATGAGCAGGAAGGCAGCCTCATGCTCCTCAACCTCATGGAACGTATCCGCATTGCGTTGTTGAAAGACCCGATCATAAGAAACCAGTTTCTTTGTGTTCTGACAGAAGAGGATGACGGAGGCATTGAGGACCTTGTATATCCAGATGACACAGCACCTTACTACATGGGCGAGATGCTGACTGTATGGGATATGCCAAAAGTAAAGAGGGAGGTACCACAAGTATGGTAAAGAAGCAGCCTTGCGGCTTCTGTGTCTATCTGGGCCCCAGCATTCGCGGCGTCGTGCAGAATGGCACGATCTACGAAGGCAGCCTGGAAACAGTGAAAAACAAGCTGGCGGAGGCGATCGAGAGATACCCCCGCATCGCTTCGTTGATCTCTACCGGCGATGAGCTCGCGGAAAACCGCGTGCGCATCAAGAACAAAGGCAACTACCTGTATGAGGAAAACCGCAGGTTTATTGCCGAGCTTCAGAAAGACTAACTATTAAATGTCAAGAGGGAAAGAAGAGAAAATGAGGAATTTTCTATTGAAACGCCGCCGCCCTTGACAAACAGCATTCAAATGCTGAGGCAGAGGCAGCGAGGGCGACGGAGGGAATAGCAAAGCAGACGGAGGCCGCCTCGCCAGGACAGGATAGCATTTGAATGCTTCGGTTTGTCAAGGGTACGCTTCGCCGGCTCAGTGCGTATCGAAATGCTCAGGCTCCGAAGAGAATAGCTGGGCTACGATGCTGGGACATATGGTTCGCCGGAACGTTGCAAGGCAAAAATCAGGCGAACGAGTTTCTTGGCAGCATGAGAGATAGCGACGTTGTAGTGTTTGCCCTCAGAGCGCTTTTTAGCGAGGTAATCAGCAAAGGAATTATCCCAATGGCAAACGTACCTTGTGGCATTGAAGAGAGCGTAACGAAGGTAACGAGAACCCCTCTTTTCCATGTGAGCATAAGCGTTGTCCAACTTGCCTGACTGATATGTAGATGGAGATAGCCCTGCATAAGCCAACAGCTTGTCTGGAGAAGAAAATCGGGAGAAGTCGCCAATCTCAGCGAGGATCATGGCACCCATGCGATAGCTGATACCTGGGATGGAGAGGATGGGAGAAGCGATTTCATCCATCATCTGTTTGAGGGCAGCCTCAATGTCATCGATCTCAGTATCCAGTTCGCGGATCAGACGAATGGTGTGCTGGAGTTCAAGAGACTTGGCGGGCATAACAGAGCCAATAGATCGCTGGGCAGCATTCCGAAACTCAGCAGCTTTGGAGCGATCATAATGACCTTTGGAAGCGGTTGAGAGAAGGTTGGTCAGATGTGTGAGATGGCAGGAGGCGACCTGCTTCGCACCGGGCAGTTCTGCCAACAGGGAGTAAACGGAGACCATGTGCAGAGTTGGGACAAGTGTTTCCAACTCTGGGAAGAGGATATTGACCAGACGGGAAACAGACTGTTTCAGCTTGGCACGTTCCCGAACCTTGTCAAATCTGTATCTGGATAGTGACTTTAGTTCCTCATTGTGGTATGATATAGCCGTGTAGGACTTAAGGACTACACCGGACATCATCATAGCTGCAATGGTACGCGCATCGACACGGTCTGTTTTGGTCCGGCGAAGACTGGTAGATTTACGGAACAGATTAGTGTGGAGCGGGTTAATGACGTAGGTTGGCAGGCCTTTGTCAAGGAGAAATCCGAGGATGTTGTAGCTGTAATGACCGGTTGCCTCGAGTCCTACTTTTACTTTGCTCAAATCAGGTGCTACGGATTTGATTCTTTGGAAAAGTAGCTTGAAGCCATCCAGGTTGTTCTGGACAGTGAACACATCCGCCAGGACTTCTCCCTCTGAGGAAACAATGGTGCAGTCATGCTTATCCTTGGAAACATCAATGCCGACGTAGATCATGGGTAAAACCTCCTGCGTATTATTGATGCTGCTGGGGACCACAGTACCGCTTGCCCTTGTAACCTCGTTCTACATCAACCGTCTGCCCGGTATCTAACTGATTAACAAACCGACAAGGGGCTGTGGTTGGAGCCTTTCTGAAACCGTCTCGCGGTAGGAGAATCAAACCAATCCACAGCATCCCCAACAGTGTAGCACAAGCTCTTGGAGAGGAGCTTATAAACTACTACTCTATAATACGAGGAGTATAAACTATGCCGACTGTGAACCATAGCGTAACCGTAAACGAGCAGTCTACGAGCGTCAGCACTCCGGTCGTAGCGGAATCTGGTATTCCGTTTGTGGTTGGCATCGCGCCCGTACACACCGCCGATCATCCTGCCACTCCGAACGTCCCGGTGATCTGCACCAACTGGGACGAATGCCTGGACAAGCTGGGCTACAGCGCGGATTGGGAGACCTTCTCGCTGTGCGAGGTCATGTACAGCCAGTTCGTGCTTTACGGCATGCAGCCCGTGATCTTCCTGAATCTGCTCGACCCGTCCACCATGAACGAGAGCAAGACGGCCAGCTTCACCGTGCTCAGCCATAAGGCGAATGTGGGCCCGAAGGCGATCCTCGACAACGATCTGACCGTGAAGAACAACTCGACCACGCTGACCAAGGGCACTGACTACAATGCCTATTACACCGATGGTGAGCTGATCGTCGAGCTGCTGTCCACCGGCACCGCCTACAGCGCTTCCGCGCTGAACATCACCTACAACGCCGTCGTCATCTCCAGCATCGACAACAACGCCGTCGCCTCCGCCATGGAGAAGATCGAGCTGTGCATGTCCATGTTCGGCCTGACGCCCGACCTGATCGCCGCGCCTGGCTTTTCCAGCAACGCGACCGTGGCGGCTGTCATGGCGACCAAGGCCAGGAGCATTTCCGGCCTGTTCCGTGCGAAGGCCGTCGTTGACGTGCCCTCTGACAGTACCAATGGCGCCATCACCTATGACGCCGTCCTGGCCAAGAAGAACGCGCTGGCGCTCACCGATGAGAACCAGATCGTGTGCTGGCCCATGGCCGCGCTCGACGAAAAGATGTTCCACATGTCCACCATGGCTCTGGGCGCCATCGCCACGACCGACAAGGAGTACGATGCGCCGTATGCGTCTCCGTCCAACCACAACATCAAGATCGACCGGCTCTGCACGGCGGGCGGCGCTACCATCCTTCTGAGCCTGCAGCAGGCCAACTACCTGAACCAGCAGGGCGTCGTGACCGGCCTGAACTTCATGTCCAGCTACAAGCTGTGGGGCAACTACACCGGCTGCTATCCCCAGAACACCGACGTGAAGGACTACTTCATCCCGGTATCCCGCATGTTCGACTGGGTGGCGAATTCCATCATCCGCACCTTCTGGTCTCAGCTGGATAAGCCCATGACCCGCCGCTTCATCGAC
>Ga0310690_10009072_pt1 | contig 12517 bp, 13 predicted proteins | sample AusTroGonzalo_MG_2_FD_207661 | JGI IMG/M metagenome (GOLD analysis project Ga0310690, IMG submission 207661) | Bovine rumen microbial communities from tropical cattle in Woodstock, Queensland, Australia - Gonzalo_04 (v2) (version 2) | ecosystem: Host-associated > Mammals > Digestive system >...
CACGATGGAAGAGGCTGACGCTATCGGTAAGAAACTCATGCAAGTGGTCTACGACATGCAATAAAACAAGAAGTGCTTCCAAATTCGGAAGCACTTTTCTTTTTCTCTTTATTTACTGGTTTCTAATGAACTGCGCTTGTCACGCCGATAGGAACGGTAGTCGTCAAGAGGTATCTCTATGTCTGGCTCTACCAGTTCACCCTCGTGTGGCAGGAGGAACTTCATGTATTTGATGTTCAATCCTCGGTCTATCCACATCTGTTCATAGTAGGTTTGGATAGAGGCGGCTTCAGCATACTCTGGGTTCTCTGAACACTCAGAATATAAATCCGTTGTTCGCAGCAATACAGGCAGATGGTTTTTCTCTACCATATAGGTGGTATAGGTAAACAGGAAATTGGAATCTGTCTTTAGATGAATGATGCCACCATCAATGAGGAAGTGGCGATAGCGGTTCATAAAATAGGTACTGGTCAGTCGCTTGCGAGGGTTCTTCATCTGTGGATCACTGAACGTCAACCATATTTCCTTTACTTCGTTAGGGGCAAAGAAACGGTCAATGATCTCGATATTCGTTCTAAGGAACGCCACATTCTTAATACCTTCCTTGATAGCCTGCGTAGCACCAGTCCACATCCTGGCCCCCTTGATGTCCACTCCGATGAAGTTCATGTCAGGATAACGTTTGGCAAGTCCTACCGTATATTCGCCTTTCCCACAACCCAATTCCAACACGATAGGGTTGTCGTTATGAAAGTACTGCTCATGCCAGTGTCCCTGCATCTCGAAAGGAACATTCTCGATGACGGAAAATGGATACTGAAATACGTTCTCGTAGGTATCCATATCAGCGAATTTCGCCAGTTTACCTTTTCCCATATATTGATTTGTTTTGTGCAAAAGTACAAAAAAGTACGGATAATTTTGGGTGAACAGATAAAAAAGTTTAATTTTGCAGCAAATACCAACTTAAAATATTAGTAAACAATGGAAAATTACAAAGAACTCCCTCAGTTGGGAATGGGTGAAGCCATTAAATTGGCATCAAGTCGTTTGACGGATTTCAATGGACGCAGTCGTCGTTCGGAATTCTGGTGGTGGATGTTGATCGTATTGCTTACCAACTTCATTCTGTCGTGGTTTATCACCAATATGTTAGTGTCAGCCATCGTCAGCATCGTGGTGATGTTCTTGGGATTGGCAGTTACTGCTCGTCGTTTGCAGGATGTCGGAAAGAGTGCTACTTGGGTTTATGCCAGTTATGGATTGGGTATCATTTACCAGATACTCCTGGCAACATCTGATGTGATGGCGAAATATATTGAGGTTGCTCAGAGTGGGAATGTTGATAAACTCATGTCGTTTGCAGAAGCGAATGCCAGTTCCTTCCTTCTGATTGGATTGGTGTCACTGTTGTGGTTTATTTCCTGTCTGGTGGTGTTTATCTTTACGTTGATGGATGGTAAACCGGAACCCAACAAATACGGTCCTTCCCCGAAATACGTAGAAGCATAAAAAAAGAGGTTCATTCGAACCTCTTTTTATTTTGTATTATTAGGATTACTCAATGACTACGGTTGTCCAACCGTGCTTGTCCTCAATCTCACCATACTGGATGCCACGCAGGGTGTCGAAGAGTTTCTTAGAGATAGGACCTGGCTGGTCACCAAATGAATAACGCTTGCCCGTGTCGAGGTCATCGATATAGGAGATAGGACTGATGACAGCGGCTGTTCCGCAAGCACCAGCCTCTTCAAAAGTCTCAAGTTCCTCTTCGGGGATAGGCCGACGCTCTACCTTCAATCCGAGGTCTTCTGCAACCTGCATCAACGACTTATTGGTGATAGAGGGTAGGATAGAGGTTGACTTCGGAGTAACGTAGGTGTTGTTCTTGATACCGAAGAAGTTGGCAGCACCGCACTCGTCCATGTATTTCTTCTCTTTCGCATCGAGATAGAACTCACAAGCGTAGCCCTTCTCGTGAGCGAGGTTGTTGGCGAAGAGGGAAGCAGCATAGTTTCCACCTACCTTATATTTACCTGTTCCGAGAGGAGCAGAACGGTCATAGTCGCGAACAATGACGTATGGGTTCGTAGAGAAACCACCCTTGAAGTATGGACCTACAGGTGTCACGAAGATGAGGAAGCAGTATTCCTTGGCAGGATGAACACCTACCTGTGCACTGGTTCCAATCAGCAACGGACGAATATAGAGGGTGGCACCACTCTCATAGGTCGGAATCCATTCTTGATTCAGACGAACTACCTTCTTCACCATCTCGGTAAACAGTTCGGTTGATACTTCGGGCATCATGATACCGCGACAGGTGCTCTGCAGACGAGCAGCATTCTCGTCGACACGGAAGATACGCACCTTTCCGTCGGGACAACGATAAGCCTTCAGCCCTTCGAAAGCCTCTTGACCGTAGTGCAGACACGTAGCAGCCATGTGCAGGTTTAAATACTCATCAGAGCAAACTTCTATTTCGCCCCATTTGCCGTCGCGATAATAACAACGTACATTGTAGTCGGTCTTCATATAACCGAACGACAGACTACCCCAGTCTAAATCTTTCATATCGTAATAATTTTAATGTCTTAAATTATAAATTGGTGCAAAAGTACACAATTTATATTTAATCTGCAAACGAAATGGGTTTTATTTGTCTTCGTCGAGTATCTTTTTGATGTCCTCGTCGGTTTTTGTCAGTTTATCCTTGCATTGTTTAATGAGTTCTTTTGCTTTTTTTAGTTGTGTAGTCAACTCATCAATGCCATACTCGTTGTTTTCCATCTTCTGCACAATCTCGTCCAGTTGACGGAGGGCTTCCTCATACTTTATTGCTTCCATATTACTTCAATTTTTCAATTCTTCAACTCTTCAATTCTTCAACTCTTCAACTCTCGAAAGGATGCTTCCTTTTTCTACTCTTGTCTCTATCTCGTCGCCTTCCTTCAACTGCTTTGGGTCGCGGAGGACTTTGCCATGATATAATGTGATGCTATAGCCTCGTTTGAGTAACAGAGTCGGGTCAAACGACAGTACTTTCTGTTCTGCGAGTTCCAGATGGTGATGTTCGTGTGTTAGACACTGATTGATGGCATGAAGAAGACGCTCATAACGCTGTTCCAGTTGATGTTCCATCGTTGTCTTTACCATCGAAAACAAGAATGCGATACGCTGTTGGAAGTCGTTGACGTGTTGGAGCGTATCAGCAAGATGACTGATCAGCAGGGCAGCCGCTGCCGTCGGTGTCTTCACTCTTGTATTCGATACCATGTCCAGTACACACTCATCGCGGTCATGTCCGATACCTGTAATGATGGGCAAAGGGAAGTTGGCTACATTCTCTGCCAATGCCAATGTATCGAAACCGCTCATATCACTGGTCGAACCGCCCCCTCGAATAATCACCACCACATCAAAGTCATTGGCTTGTCCGTTGATGTGATTGAGGGCAGCAATGATACTCTGCTCGACTTGTTCGCCTTGCATGATGGCAGGGAACAGGGTAGGATAGAACACCAGTCCGTAGTCGTTTTCCATCAGTTGTTGACAGAAGTCCCCATAGCCTGCTGCTGTCTCTGCGGAGATAACGGCAATACGCTGGGCAAAGCGTGGAATGGTAAGTTCACGTTGTAAGTCGAACACACCCTCTTCTTTCAGTTTCTGGATAATCTGTTGTCGGCGTTGCGCCATGTCACCTAATGTGAACGTCGGGTCGATATCCGTCACAATCCATGAGAATCCGAATGCTTCGTGGAATTGCGGATAAACTTTTAGTAATACTTTCATGCCTGCCCGTAGCGGTTGTCCTGTAGTACGCTCGAAATAGGGCTGTACTATTGCCCAGGTCTGTTTCCAGCATTTTGCAGAGGCACGTGCAATGGGTGTATTTGATGTCTCGTCCTTTTCCACCAGTTCCATATAGCAGTGTCCTCTGTTTTCCCTACATTCCGACAATTCCGCTTCTACCCAATATTCATCGGGTAGTTCCATCTCTATCGCCTCGCGTACGAGGGCATTCAGCAGTTGCAGTGTATATCTCTCTTCACTCATTGTTGGCACAAAGTTACGAATAAGTGGGCGAAAAGCCAAATTTTGTTTGGTTTTCTTTTCGCTTACTCGAAAATAATCACTATCTTTGCAAAATATTATGAAATAATATTGCATGGATAATAAGCAAGCGACACTTGAGTTAGGTACAAAGCCAGTGGGAAGACTATTGACGCAATATGCTCTTCCCGCTATTGTGGCTATGACCGCCTCAAGTCTATATAATATTATTGACCGCGCCTTTATCGGACAGATAGTGGGTCCGGAGGCGATAGCCGGTCTTGGCATTACGTTCCCCTTTATGAACCTCAGTGCTGCTTTTGGTGCAGCCGTGGGTGTGGGAGCCTCTACGTGTATCAGCGTCAAGTTAGGGCAGCGTGACTATAAGAGGGCGCAGTATCTGTTGGGAAACACGGTGACACTCAATCTCATCATCGGTTTCCTCTTCATGGTCGTATGCCTCATCTTCCTTGATCCCATTCTGCGTTTCTTCGGTGCATCGGATGTTACACTGCCATACGCCCGTGAGTTCATGATTGTGATCCTGTTGGGTAATATGGTGACTCACATGTATTTCGGAATGAATGCCGTATTGAGGGCAGCAGGCAAACCCCGTCATGCGATGTATGCCACACTTTTTACTGTGGGCATGAACATCCTTTTAATCATTGCTTTCGTATGGTGGTTCCGTTGGGGCATCCGAGGAGCCGCCCTTGCTACGATTACTTCGCAGACAATGGCAATGTGCTGGCAGTTGTGGATACTCTCTGACAAGAAAGAACTGTTGCACCTGAAACGGGGCATCTATAAACTAAGAGCCAATCTGGTACGTAATATCATCTCAATAGGTATCTCGCCTTTCTTGATGAATGTCACTTCCTGTATCATCGTTATCTTTATGAACAACCAGTTTGTACGCTATGGCGGAGATATGGCAGTAGGTGCCTATTCCATAGCCAACTCGGTGGTGATGATGTTCTTTATGTTCGTCATGGGTATGATACAGGGTATGCAACCTATCGTGGGTTATAACTTCGGTGCAGAGCGTTACGATCGTATGTTCCGTTGTTTGTGGTTGACCATTGCTGCTGCGACTTCTATCCTGTTGGTAGGTTGGGGATTGTCGATGCTCTTCCCGAGTCAGATAGCCCGTATCTTCACTACCGACCAGACGCTGATTCGTCTGGCAGCACGTGGTATCCAAATCGATATGATGGTATTCTTTGTGGTAGGTTCTCAGGCGGTCATTACCAACTTCTTCCAGTGTATTGGCAAGGTAAAGATATCTATCTTCCTGAGTCTGTCGCGCCAGTTGTTCCTGTTGCTGCCGATGGCATACGTATTCCCCTTGCTTTGGGATTTGGATGGTGTGTGGTATGCGATGCCTGCCAGTGACTTCGGCTCGTTTGCCATGACGATACCTCTATTAATATGGTATATCAGAAAACTGAAAAATAAAAACATCGAAAGTTAATCAATAGAAGCAATGGAGAAAAAGCATATTATCATCAATGTCGGAAGACAGTTAGGCAGTGGCGGACATGATATCGCCCGTATGCTTGCCATGGACTTCAACGCGAAGTATTATGACCGTGAATTACTCAACCTTGCAGCAAAAGAAAGTGGTTTTAGCGAGAAGGTCTTTGAACAGAACGACGAACAGCGTGGATTCATGAAGTCGTTGCGCCAGTTTATTCCGTTTGTTAGTGACAGTAGTATGTATGCCAACAATATCTCTCAGGAGAACCTGTTTAAGTTTCAGAGTGATGCAATCCGTAAGGCGGCGCAAGAAGGTAGTTGCGTGTTTGTAGGTCGTTGTGCCGACTATGTGTTGCGTGACTTCGACAATGTTGTGAACGTATTCATCTCTGCTTCGAAACGTTTCCGTATCGATCAAATCATGGCAAAGCAGAAAATCGACAAGAATGCCGCCTTGAAGTTTATACAGCAAAGAGAGTCCACACGTGCCGCCTACTATAATTACTATACAGGCAAGAAGTGGGGAAGTTCGGAGTCTTATGATCTCTGTATCGATGCCAGTGTCCTTGGACTGCAAGCCACTGAGAAGTTTATTGCTGACTTTGTTAGAAAGAAATTCGGATTATGAAGAAGATAGGTATCATCAGTGACACCCATAGTTTTTGGGACGATAAATACTTGCACTATTTCGAGCCTTGCGACGAGATATGGCATGCTGGTGATATCGGCTCAACGGAGGTAGCAGACCGTCTGGCGGAGTTCCGTCCGTTACGTGCTGTCTGTGGCAACTGCGACGGAGGTGATTTGCGACTGATGTATCCCGAGGTGTTGCGATGGAAATGTGAGGATATGGAAGTGTTGATGAAACATATCGGAGGCTATCCAGGCAATTACGACTACAGCATTCGCGGACAGATCTATGCCTCACCGCCACAACTCTTTATTGCAGGACATTCACATATCCTGAAAGTGAAGTTTGATAAGACACTGAACCTGCTGCATATCAACCCAGGGGCTGCGGGTATGCAGGGATGGCATAAGGAGCGGACACTCGTTCGTCTCACCATCGATGGCAAGGAGTTTAAGGACTGTGAGGTCATTACATTAGGAAAACATTAAAAAGAAATAAAAGATATGAAACGTACAATTGTTATTACCGGTGGCGCAGGCTTTATAGGAAGTCATGTGGTACGCCTGTTTGTGAACAAGTATCCTGACTATCACATCATCAACCTCGACAAGTTGACGTATGCGGGCAACCTCGCCAATCTCAAGGACATCGAGGACAAGCCCAACTATGAGTTTGTGAAGATGGATATCTGTGATTTCGATGCTTTCTACAAGTTGATGCAAGACAAGAAGGTGGACGGTATCATCCATCTCGCTGCCGAGAGTCATGTAGACCGTTCTATCAAGGATCCCTTCACCTTTGCCAAGACGAACGTGATGGGAACATTGTCTTTGCTTCAGGCTGCCAAACTTTATTGGGAGTCATTGCCTGAGCAATATGAGGGTAAGCGCTTCTATCATATCTCTACCGATGAGGTGTATGGTGCACTCGAACTGACACACCCTGAGGGTATTGAACCGCCTTTCACCACAACGGCTTCTTCCTCAGAACATCACTTGGCATACGGTGATAAGTTCTTCTTGGAAACCACGAAGTACAATCCGCATTCACCCTATAGTGCTGCCAAGGCATCGTCAGACCATTTCGTACGCGCCTACCACGACACTTACGGTATGCCTGTCATCGTGACGAACTGCTCGAACAACTACGGACCCTATCAGTTCCCTGAGAAACTGATTCCGTTGTTCATTAATAATATCCGCCATCGCAAACCATTGCCCGTCTATGGTAAGGGTGAGAATGTGCGTGACTGGCTGTTTGTCGAGGATCATGCCCGTGCTATCGACCTGATTTTCCATCAGGGTATGATTGCCGAGACGTATAATATCGGTGGCTTCAACGAATGGAAGAACATCGATATTATCAAGGTGGTGATTAATACTGTTGATAGACTGTTAGGACGTCCTGAAGGTGCAGATATGGATTTGATTACCTTCGTCACCGACCGTGCAGGACATGATCTGCGTTATGCTATCGACTCTACGAAATTGCAGAAGGAACTCGGTTGGGAGCCTTCGCTACAGTTCGAGGAGGGTATAGAGAAGACCGTCCGTTGGTATCTCGACAATCAGGAGTGGCTGGACAATGTGACGTCTGGCGACTATCAGAAATATTATGATAATATGTATGCTAACCGATAAACAAAAACTATATTGATTATGAAGAAGATTCTATTACTGGGAAGTGGTGAGTTAGGTAAGGAGTTTGTGATTGCTGCCAAGCGTGCTGGTGCTTATGTAGTGGCTTGCGATCGCTATAACGATGCCCCTGCCATGCAGGTGGCTGACGAGCGTGAGGTATTCTCAATGCTCGATGGTGATGCCTTGACGGCTGCCGTTAAGAAACATCAGCCTGATATCATCGTTCCTGAGATTGAGGCTATCCGTACAGAGCGTCTGTTTGATTTTGAGAAAGAGGGTATCCAGGTGGTTCCTTCGGCTCGTGCCGTCAATTTCACCATGAACCGTCGTGCCATCCGCGACCTTGCTAGTCGTGACTTAGGTTTGCGTACAGCGAAGTATTTCTATGCCAAGACCTTCGATGAGTTCAAGAAGGCTGCCGATGAGATTGGCTTCCCTTGTGTAGTGAAGCCTCTGATGTCGTCTTCTGGTCATGGTCAGAGTTATGTACATAATGATGACGAGTTGGAGCAGGCTTTCCGTGAGGCAATGGAAGGCAGTCGTGGCGACGTGAAGGAAGTGATTATCGAGGAGTTTATTGACTTCGAGTCAGAGTTCACGCTGTTGACGGTAACGCAGAAGAATGCACCAACCATCTTCTGTCCGCCTATCGGACACGTGCAGAAGGGTGGTGACTATCGTGAGTCATGGCAACCTTATCAGATTTCCGATGAGGCGCTCAAGCAGGCTCAGAACATGGCAGATCAAGTGACAAAGGCGCTCACGGGCTATGGTATCTGGGGCGTAGAGTTCTTCCTGACCCGTCAGGGAGAGGTAATCTTCTCTGAGTTGTCACCTCGTCCACACGATACAGGTATGGTAACACTGGGACATACCACCAACCTTTCAGAATTTGAGTTACATTTCCGTGCCGTGATGGGCTTGCCGATTGCAGGTATTCATCTGGAGCATGCAGGTGCCTCTGCTGTTATCCTCTCGCCTGAGGAGAAAGTAGGACCATTGGATTATAACTTCGTTGATGCATTGAAGGAAGACCGTACCCGTATCCGTATCTTTGGAAAGCCCGAGGCACATAAGGGTCGCCGCATGGGTGTTGTCCTCTGCTACGGTGAGTTGGGCGACGATGTCAATGCCCTGCGTGATAAGGCTAAGCGTCTTGCCGCAACCGTATTAGGTACTGATCCTTATATGAAGAAATGATAGGACGAATCTTAGACCTACCGAAGATTATTGACCCGCGTGGCAACTTGACAGTGGCAGAGGGTTTGGAGATGGTACCGTTTGATATCAAGCGCGCCTACTGGGTATATGATGTACCTGGTGGTGAGAGTCGGGGTGGTCATGCCCATAAGCGTCTCAAGCAGTTTGTTGTGGCACTGAGTGGTTCTTTTCATGTAACGCTCGACAACGGCAAGGAACGTGAGACGATATTGCTGAATCATCCCTATCAGGGCTTGTTGATTGATGTCAACACTTGGCGTACGTTAGATGATTTCTCAAGTGGTGCCGTCTGTCTTGTACTCGCTTCAGAGCATTTCGATGAGGATGATTATATTTACGATTACGATGAGTTCCTGAAATACGTACAATGTTCGAAGTAAGACGATACAGCACTGCTATGGCAGACGATTGGAACGCGTTCGTGGCAACATCGAAGAACGGCACGTTCCTTCTCGATCGTCGTTTTATGGACTATCATGCCGACCGCTTTGAGGACTTCTCCTTGATGGTTTACAGGGATGACGGGCTGTATGCTCTGTTGCCTGCCAGCATCAAGGGTGAAGTTCTGACGTGTCATGGCGGTCTGACCTATGGACCTTTGGTGATGAGCAGGAAGTGCTCTGCTAAAGGTATTCTGGATAGTTTCTTTGCCATTAATGCGTATCTTCGTGTTTCGTCTGTCCGTAGGGTTGTCTACAAAGCCATCCCTTGGATATATCACCAACTGCCTGCTGAGGAGGATTTGTATGCACTGACGAGTGTATGCCATGCTCAGTTGACCATCAGGGATATCTCTTCGACGATTGTGTGTGACCGTAGGATGCGCTTCTCAGAGGCGCGTAGGTCCGGCATCAGAAAAGCTCTTCGGAAGGGTTTGATGGTGAAGGAGAGCACCGACTTTGCTGCCTTTTGGAACATCTTGAACGACAATCTGACGTCGAAATATGGTGTGCGTCCCGTTCATACCGTTGCGGAGTTGGAACTCCTTCATTCGCGTTTTCCTCAGGAGATACGTCTTTATATGGTCTATGAGAGTGATGAGGCGGTAGGTGGTACAGTCCTTTTCCTCACACCTCAGGTTATCCACACCCAGTATATCTCGGCAACGGCATCTGGCAAGGCAAATGGCGCCATCGACTTGTTGTTTGACGAACTCATCAATACGATGTATACCGACTATCAGTATATCGATTTCGGCAAGTCGACAGTCAGCGACAGCGCTAATCTCAACGAACAATTGATTTTCCAGAAGGAGGGCTTTGGCGCTCGTGCTGTTTGTTATGACACTTATGAATGGACGTTATGAAGTATCTGGATTTGAAAGCCATCAACGCACCGTATGAGCATGCTGCCGATGAGGTGCTGCAGAGCGGTTGGTATCTCAAAGGCGAGGCTACGCGTCGCTTTGAGGAACATTATGCAGCGTATATCGGAACAAAGTATTGCGTGGGTTGCGGCAATGGGCTCGATGCCCTGACGCTTATCTTCCGTGCCTATAAGGAGATGGGTGTGATGCAAGAAGGCGATGAGGTCATTGTCCCTGCCAATACGTATATTGCCTCTATACTTGCAATTACGGAGAACAATCTCAAACCAGTACTCGTAGAGCCTGATATCAATACGCTCCAAATAGACGACAACCTTATAGAGCAAGCCATTACCCCTCGCACCCGTGCCATCATGATTGTTCATCTTTATGGTCGTTGTGCCTATACGGAAAGGATAGGGGATATCTGTCGCCGTCATGGTTTGAAACTTATTGAAGATAATGCGCAAGCGCACGGTTGTACATATTTCATTCCACATTCCACACTCCACACTCCTCATTCCAAGCGCACTGGTGCGCTTGGCTCTGCCGCAGGTCATAGTTTCTATCCCACAAAGAATCTTGGTGCTTTTGGTGATGCAGGAGCCGTGACGACTGATGATGCCGAACTGGCAGAGATGGTGCGCAGTCTGGGTAATTATGGTAGCGAAAAGAAATACGTCTTCAATCATCTTGGTCGTAACTCCCGCATGGACGAGATACAGGCAGCCATATTGGATGCGAAACTGAAAGATCTCGATACTGCCAACCAGCGACGTAAGGAGATAGCCGCTATCTATATAGATAAAGTGAAGCATCCCGATATCTTGATACCTCAGTGCGATCGCGACTGTGTATGGCATATCTTCCCTATATTGTCACCCCGTCGCGATGCATTGCGCCAGTATTTAGAGGAGCATGGCGTAGGAACAGAGATTCATTACCCGATACCGCCCCATCAGCAGAAATGTTTCACCAATTCCACTCACCACTCACCTCTCACCACATTCCCGCTGACGCGCCTACCCGTAGCCTTTCACCACTCACCCCTTAAGATTACTGAGCGCATCCATCAGCAGGAACTCTCGTTGCCCTGCCATCCTGCTATGACCAACGAGGATGTTGCTACCGTTGTCAATCTTCTGTTATCGTTTTAAGTTATCAGAGAAAGGTGCCGCCTATCGGGTAGATAGGTACGAGCAAACGGGTCGATAGGTACGGGCTATCCATGCGATAGGTGCCGCCTATCTCATAGAAAAGTGGTGGTTTTCTCAATAAAGCCTCTTTTCGACATGAATGAAGCCTTCAAACGGGGCGAATGTAAGCTACTTTCGGTGTGAATTCAATATACTTTTTACTCTAATGCCTTCTTTCACTTAAAGAAATGCCTGTTTAGGGGGTATTCCAAGCCCTGGAACAACTTGTACCAAGCCTTGGAACAAACTGTTCAAGGCATTCGGACAAGTGATAGAAGGCATTCCTTTGTTTGCGTCGTCAAAAATTACAGTATTACAGTTTCAGTTATTCTAATCGTTACTTGTAACGCTTTCTTACACCTAAAAGGTATAAGCGTGCTAAAGATACGATTAGTACCTTTAGGTCAAAGAATTCTTTAATTCTTTTGACGAAAACTCCTCACATCTTAACCCAACACCCTTCAAACCCCGATAAATAAAGGGCGCAAGCCAGGTTACCTGTTGGCTGAACAGGTAACTCCTACTTGTATTGATCAATTTTGAGATGATTTTTCAACACAAAATGACTTCATTTTTTGCAAATACGTGAGAAGTGGGTTAAGTGTTCGAGCAACAGGTAACCCGCTCACTTCCCTTTGTACATCGGTATTTGAGCCCCATTGGGTTAATATGTTAGGAGTTTTGTCGAAACACTCTTTTTCGTAAATTCCTATTGTAATCCTTGCGACTTTCAGAAATGTTTTTCCAAAATGGAATTTCAAGTTAGGGTAGTACTCGTAAATTTCCCTATGCTTTTACAAAACAAGGATGGGCAATATTATCTGGCATTCTTCCTTTTTTTAATGTGATAAAATGGGAGAAATTTTTCCCTTTGCATGCTTTGCTAATTCTGCAGGAAGAGAAGGAAAGAATGTGAAACCTGTTATGCGTTCTATCTCATGAATGGTATTCACATAATTACTTCTTTTATTGTCTTCCTTCTGATTCT
>Ga0310690_10009073_pt1 | contig 12516 bp, 8 predicted proteins | sample AusTroGonzalo_MG_2_FD_207661 | JGI IMG/M metagenome (GOLD analysis project Ga0310690, IMG submission 207661) | Bovine rumen microbial communities from tropical cattle in Woodstock, Queensland, Australia - Gonzalo_04 (v2) (version 2) | ecosystem: Host-associated > Mammals > Digestive system >...
AGGTTACGTTGGTCAGGAACTCGCCGTCCGCTTTGTCGGTGAGGATGTAATGAAACACGGGGCTCCCTTTTTGGGCGGACTGTGCCACATCGAAGATGCCGAGTTTCACCACGTGAGAGGTGCGGCCTGCCATCGGGTATTTGATGTTCTCGACCGTTGCGATGGGCGTACCGGTGTTCACGAGCGGATAGTCCTCCACCATGCTCTCGTCCATGCGGTAGAAAGCGACGAAATTGCCGTTCGGGGAGATGTACTGTCCCTCGTTGATGCCCCACTCGCTGCGGTGCACCGATTCGCCAAAGACGATATGCTCACCCGTGTCGGGACAGAGCAGCACCGGTTTGTAACCGTTCAGCGCACTCTCCACAAACACGCCTTTGTCGTTTTTGATGACGAACACGCCATGCTTAATATCCTGATCGATAACATCATCCCAGTCGACTTTGTCAAATTCTGTTGTGGTGATTTTGCCTTTCACCACGTTGACAGTCTTGTGGGCAGCAGGAAAGTAAAGCGTGTTGGCATCCAGCCATTCGTAACCGTAAGGACTGGAGATTTCGTGCGCCTTTTGGGAAGCAGCGGCGAGAAATGTGGTCTCCTTGCCGCTTTTGGCATTCACCAGTATGATGTTCCGGTCATCGTCGATGTAGGAATACTGGTCTGCGCCAGGTTGCCACGCGATGCCACGGATGTTGTCGATGACATAGCGTTTGGTGAAATCAATGGTCTGGCCGAAGACAGGAACCAACACCATGAAGCTGAAAAAGCTTAGTAAAAATGTTAATTTCTTCATATTCAATGTTTTATTTATTTTCGAATCAGATGGCAAATGTACTATTTTTTCGGGAATAAGGAAACCTGAAACTCCTTTATGCGAATACGGAAAAAGTGTATTTTTGCCCTTTGAAAATTTAGATTCATGAAGTATACTACTATTCACCTTACGGGCATGAAGTTTTACGCTTTTCATGGCTGTTTTGAGGAAGAACAACAGATAGGCACGCATTTCACGGTGGATGTTAGCCTTACGTACGATGCGGAAGCGGCCATTCAAGACGATGATGTGGAAAAATCCATTAATTATCAGTTGGTTTATAAGACCATCCAGCAAGTGATGAACAAGCCGCAGCATCTGATAGAAACAGTGGCGGATCATATTATTCGAGATATAAAGCAGGACTTTCCAGCGGTGAAAACCGTACGAGCGAAAGTTTGTAAGATGAACCCGCCTTTGGATGGAAAAACAGAATATGTGGCCGTAGAAATGGAAGAATAATGGGCAAAACTGAGATTATAAAGCTGCTGACGGAGCATTTTCTGCGGAAGAAGGTCACGGATGTGGTGATTCTGACGGATGAAAATGTGGAGAAGTATTATGCGTCTTACTTTTCGGAGTTGTCTCAGCATTTCTCAGTGGACAAAATAGTTATGCCAGCCGGCGAGTCGATGAAATCCATCGAAAATGTAATCTTTGTCTGGAACTATTTCATTGAAAAACAGTATGATAGAAATGTTTTTCTGTTGAATTTCGGTGGCGGCACAGTTTGTGATCTTGGCGGTTTCATCGCTTCCACCTATAAGCGCGGTATTCGCTATGCCAATATTCCTACGACATTGCTCGCCATGATTGATGCCGGAGTGGGAGGTAAAACGGGCATCAATCTATCTCATCTGAAAAATGGGATAGGAACATTTTATTTTCCTGATATTCAAATCCCTGCAGATATCAGTTTGTTAGGCACTCTTCCTGAAGAGGAGTTTCGAAGTGGTTTTGGCGAGTTGGTTAAGTATGCACTAATCGGTTCGCCAGATTTGTTCCACAAATTGTCCCTATTGACCTCTATAAAGGATATAAAGTCTGAATTTTTGGATTTTTGTGTGGATTTCAAGCAGAAAATCGTAGAAAAAGATCCTAAAGACAATGATTTGCGCCATATTTTGAATTATGGGCACACAATCGGTCATGCTATCGAGAGTTTTTGTGCTGAACAGGGTTCCCCGATGGCACATGGCATTGCCGTGGCGCAGGGTCTTTACTATGAAAGTCTTCTTTCCACCCAGTTTTGTCATCTTCCGCAAAATGAATGGCAGCAAATCGCCGCTTTTTTGCAAAAGCACTTCCAAATTATGCCGATAACTGAAGAAATCTTGTCAAAACTCATTGTTTATATGCAGAACGACAAGAAAAATCACGATGGAAATATCAATTTCACCCTCCTTGACCACATTGGCCACGCTATCCCCGACTTCCATGTTCCCATATCTGAGATTTACTTTGATTGTTGATTTTAATTGTGATCTGCTAACTACTAACTCATTCCCCCTCCCTTAAACCCTAAACCTTAAACCTTAAACCTTAAACCCTTGATTATCATGCTTAAAACAAAAGACGATATCGTAAAAAACTGGCTTCCTCGCTACACGGGAATGCCGATTGAGGAATTTGGCCAATATATTTTGTTGACCAATTTTCAAGATTATGTGTATAAATTCGCCCAGATCATGGGTGTAGAAGTTCGAGGCGCCGAGAAATTCATGCAATCTGCCTCCAGCGGGAATATCACCATCATTAACTTTACGATGGGCAGTCCGAATGCGGCCACAATCATGGATTTGCTGACCGCAGTGAAGCCCAAAGCCGTCCTGTTTCTTGGTAAATGCGGCAGTTTGAAATCCTATATCGGACTTGGAGCCATGCTGTTGCCTATCGCAGGAATACGTGGAGAAGGTACCTCACGCGACTATTTTCCGGAGGAGGTGCCAGCGTTGCCCGCTTTTAATCTTGAAAAAGCTATCTCCGCCACTATAAGTAGTTATGGTTTAGAATATTGGACGGGCACCGTCTATACCACAAACCGTCGTGTTTGGGAGCATGATGAAAAATTCAAAGATTATCTGCGCAGCATCCGTGCCACGGCTGTGGACATGGAGACGGCCACGCTTTTCTCCGTGGGCTTCTATAATCGCATCCCGACGGGCGCTCTCCTGATGGTTTCCGATCAGCCGATGCTACCCGATGGGGTCAAGACTGCGGCATCCGACAAAAAAGTAACGGAAAATTACGCTCTGTTACACCTTAAAATCGGCATTCAGTCGTTGCAAGAATTGCAGAACAAGGGCATTTCGGTAAAACATCTGCGTTTCGACTACTACGATGGACAATAGTTTTAACAATAATAATCGATATTTATCAAAAATCATATCAATGAAAAAGCTAACAATCAGTATTTTAGCATTAAGCACCATCATTATGCTTGCAGCTTGTCATAAGAAAAACAATATTCCCAAAGTGGAATATCCCGAAACTAAGAAATGCGACACCGTTGATCATTATTTCGGTGTGGCTGTTCCTGACCCCTACCGCTGGCTCGAGGACGACTATTCTGAGGAGACCGCCAACTGGGTGAAAGCGCAAAATGAAGTAACCAACAAGTTCTTGTCGCAGATTCCTTATCGCGAGAAGATGAAACAGCATCTGAAGGATATCCTGAATTATCCGAAAGAGGGTACACCGTGGAAGAAGGGCGACCGCTACTTTTTCTACCGTAACGACGGTTTGCAGAACCAAAGTGTACTTTACTACAAGAACTCCCTTGACGGTAAGGCGGTTGAGCTGCTCGATCCTAACAAACTCTCCGATGACGGCACTGTGGCGCTCTCCACACTCGGCATCTCCGATGATGGTAATTATCTCGGTTACGCCATTTCGCGCAACGGCAGCGACTGGCAGGAGATTTACGTCAAGAACATCGAAACGGGCGAGACCCTCGAGGATCATCTCGTGTGGGTGAAGTTTTCCGGCATTGCATGGAAGGATGACGGCTTTTTCTACAGCCGCTTCCCGGAGCCCAAGAACGAGCTCTCTGGCGTGAACGAGAACGGCAAACTCTATTACCACAAAGTCGGCACCGACCAAAAGGCCGACCAACTGGCCTACGAAGACCGTACCAATCCGAATTTGAGCTTCACTGCTGAGGTTGTTAATAAACGCTACTTGGTGATTTACGGTAGCGAATCCACATCTGGCAATTGTCTGTATTACAAAGATTTGGAAAATCCTAAGGCACAGTTTATCAAGGCTGTGACCGACTTCAAGGACGACTACAGCGTGATTGACGAGATTGACGGCCATTTCCTCGTGATGACCAACCACAACGCGCCGGAGTACCAAGTCATCAGCATCCCGATCGGAAGCCTCACAACGATGGGGTGGACCGATGTCATTCCTGCCACCAAAGGCGAGGTGCTTACGGGCGTGAGTCATGTCGGCCACCGATTGATTGCCAACTACACTAAAGATGCCCGCTCGCTCGTGAAGATTTTCGACGAGAGCGGCAAGTTCCTTGGCAATCTCGACAACGACATGATTGGCACTATCGGCGGTTTCAGTGGCGAGGCCGATGACACGGAAACGTTCTACACGGTGACCTCCTACATCACCCCTGCGACGATTTATCGCTATGATGTAACCAACAACAAATCAACGCTTTATAAAAAGTCTGAAATTAAGTTCAACTCCGACGAATACGAGACGGTGCAGAAGTTCTTTACCTCGAAGGACGGCACTAAAGTCCCGATGTTCATCACCTACAAGAAGGGCATCAAGATGGACGGCAACAACCCGACGCTGCTCTACGGTTACGGCGGTTTTAACATCTCCCTCACTCCGAGTTTCAGCGCAACGCGTGTCGCTTGGTTGGAACAAGGCGGTGTGTTGGCCATCGTAAACTTGCGTGGTGGCGGCGAGTACGGCAAGGAGTGGCATGAGGCTGGCACGAAGATGAAGAAGCAGAACGTGTTCGATGACTGCATTGCAGCGGCGGAGTTCCTTATCAGTCAGGGTTATACTTGCAAGGAGAAGTTGGCATTGCAGGGCGGTTCCAACGGCGGTCTGCTGGTCGGCGCGGTCGTGAACCAGCGTCCCGACCTCTTCGCAGTGGCTATCCCGCAAGTGGGTGTCATGGACATGCTGCGCTACCACAAATTCACCATAGGTCGTTACTGGGCAGTGGATTACGGTACCAGCGAGGACAGCAAGGAGATGTTCGAGTATCTCTACAAGTACTCCCCGCTGCACTCCATCCAGAACGGCAAGGAGTATCCGGCTATCTTAGTGACGACTGCTGACCACGACGACCGTGTGGTGCCGGCGCATTCGTTCAAGTATGCGGCGGCGTTGCAGAACAGCGACATCGGCGACAAGCCGCACCTCATCCGCATCGAGAGCAATGCGGGTCACGGTGGCGGCAAACCCCTCGACAAGACCATCGATGAAGTGACTGACATCTTCTCGTTCATATTTTTCAATATGGGAGTGGAACCGAAGTATTAATTCATAATTCATTATTGTTATGAAGAGTATTTTGACGAAATTGTTTGCGGCGGTGCTTGTCGCGGCGATGTTTCTCGGTTGCGCGACAGTGAAAGACCAAACGGAAGAAGAAAGAACCATTTCCACTATCCAAGATAATGGTAATAAGTACTGCGTTTTTGACCAAAAGGGCAAGAAAGTGACCTGTAAGAACAGGAATATCGGTAAATTGGAAGGCTTTGGCAGCAATTGGTTCGTGGTGACCTGTAAGGGTAGAATTCACCTTTACGATATTGAGGGGCATAAGTACAAATCGTTGTCGGTTTCTTCCGTGGGCGAAGTGGTGAGTGTGGGGAGTGAAAGTTTTGTGACCCGTAAGGATGGCAGACTTATTACGCACGACAAAATCGGGAAGAAAAGGAGCAGTCGGAGAGCCCGGTAGTAGGCATTATTTCCACAAATTTCGACAATGAATATCCAGTTTCAGAAAGGTTTTCTGTTGTTCGATGACATGTCGCAATGCACTGATGCTGAGGTAGAAAGACTGCTTCCGCTGGTGAGTGCGCAGCGTCGAGAGGTGGCGTTGCGTTACAAGTTCACCTTTGGGAGGTTCACTTGTTTGAAGTCTTATGTGATGCTGCAACAGCTTGTGCAAGAGATGCTTACTGAAACTGACGAGCGTTGGTTGCCGTTGCAGCAGCGATTAAAAGAGTGGAACGGCAACTTTGTCTATAACGAACACGATAAACCGTTCATGCAGAATGCGTTAGGAGAACGCATCAAAGGGGTCGATTTCAACATCAGTCATTGCAAGAACGCCATCGCAGTGGTACTGAGCAATCGTCCGGTGGGCGTTGACGTGGAGAGTTTCCGTCACGCGGAGGATGCTTTGCTCCGGCGCACCATGAATCCTGAAGAGCAGGAAGAAGTTCGCGCCGCCGCCGATCCCACCGAGGCCTTCACCCGTTTGTGGACCCGCAAGGAGGCCGTTTTGAAACTCCGCGGCACCGGCTTGGTGGATAACCTTCACGATGTACTCCTCCCGAACCCTGAACTTCCTATTACATTGGAAACCACGGTGAACCGGGAGAAGCAGTATGTTTGGACGTTGGCATTTTAGCTATTAGCTGTTAGCTGTTGGCTCTGAAATACAATAACAATTTGTTTTTTATTCTACATCGCAAAAGAAAGGGCGCAACCCCACGGTCGCGCCCTAATTATGAATTGTGAATTGTGAATTAATAATCGCGGAGACAGCGGACAGAATAGCCTATACTTTTATCGCTGGTATATCGGAGCACGTGGGCATAACTGTAAACCAAGCCGCAGTACCAAGCAGATCCGTTGGAGAGCTCTGTAGAACTCCAGAAGTAGGCATTGTCGCCGAAACTTATGGAGCTGTCAAAGTAGTAATTTCCTGACGGCAATGCGCCGAAACCTGTGGCGTTGTTGGCGCTTTGATTGTTGCCCACACAACACAAACATGACATCCCTTCAGGTGAATTCCATCCCGTTGCGGAAGCAAGTGCTTTTGCGATATAAGAAGAATCATTGTTGCAGAAATATTGACTCTGGCTACCTAAATAATTCTCTAATTCTTCCCATTCCGCATTACTCGGCACATGCCAACCTAAGGGACAAATGCCCTGAACTCCACTTGGGTTAGCAGAGCTGGGTGACGCACCGTTCATCACAGCATACCAATGGTATAAGTAGCCATAAACTGCCACATTGTTAATATCGTTGTTCGGGTAGTAACGTCCACTAATGACGGTGCCATCTGGTTCCCTGGTTGTGCGAAGATTCTCCTTCATCCAACACTGCTGCCCAATTTGCACGGTGTTGTAAACGTTACCGTCATAGTCGATGACGGTGGGAGTCCCAGGGCAGGGCTGCACGTGAACAGGGGTGCTTGGATGACAAATCTCGTTGTCTAAAACTTGTACAGAACACGTTTCAGAATAGGCAATACAACCGTATCTATCTGTCACTTTCATTTGAAAGTGATAAGTGGTATCCGAATGGTTGGGAGTAACAACAGTCTCAACTGAATTGGCATTGGAGAAAACCACATCATTTTCGAGACAGATCCATTCAAATGATAGAGGATGGGCAACCTCAAAATCATTGCTGGATGCAACTTTGGAGGAGTCGAATGTCAGGACAACTGTTTCATTTTCGCAAATGGCAGTGTCGGATCTAGTGACAGACGGAGTGATGATGCTTGTCATATCATCAGGACGATCAATATAGAAAACAACGTGATTCAACTCGTTTCCGCACTGGTCTTCAACAACCACTACAATGGTTAGATGATTCTGCGTATTGAATATGTCACTCTGGCCTGGAGCACTGATGTTCGTGTTTTCCCAATAGAATTCAGCATGACCCATTAAATAGTCGAAAGACATATCCGTATAATCGTCATGAATCAGAGGCAGCAGTGCATTCACCATCACTTCTTTACTTGGAGCGTTATAGGTGCAGTTGTTGTCGCGAATAGGAAGCAAACGCGTATATGGGGTTTGGTCGGGTGAAGAATGTTGAATGTAAGGAGCAAGAGTGTCCTTTTGCACATATAAACTCATAATGACATCACTGTAAGCTATCCCAATGCTGTTAGTGGCGTATGAACGGAAGTAATAAAGGGCTCCGCATGGTTCCCAATCTGAAGTGTTGATGACACTAGTGAAATCCCCATCATTATTCATGCTGTCAACGGTGTGATTGTCTTCAATCGTCGGGATTTCATTTGTGCTCCAGCACACGCCGCAGGAAATGATAGGAGAGCCTCCGTTATTCGTTACCTTACTGCTACATACGATGGAATCTGTCTCGTTTGTAGAGGTGTGTATAGAGACCGTTGGCAATGAGGTTTGGGTGGTGGTGTCAGAGCCACCTCCACCAGGGTTGCGAAGACAGCGGACGGAATAGCCGAGGTGTTTGCCGTAGTCGTTGCGGTACACGTAAGCGTAATCTTTGTTGAGACTGCGGTACCATGCACTTCCATCGGAGGCCTCTGTAGAACTCCAGAAGTAAGCGTATTTGCCGGAATTGGTGAACCCAATGTTATAGCGATAACCTGCAGGAAATGCACAGAAACCAGTGGAATTGTTGAGATTCTGAAGGTTTCCCACTGCACATGTGTAGGTACTTGAGGTCCATTCAGTGGTAGATGCCAAAACCTTGGCAATATATTCTGGATTGTTCGAGCAAAGGTATTCGCTTTGGCCACTCACATAGTCGGTCAACTGCGTCCATTCCGCATCACTCGGCACATGCCAGCCGGTCGGACAGATGCCCTGCACTCCGCTCGGGTTGGCATTGCTGGATGATGCACCGCGCATCACCGCAGTCCAGTTGTAGAGGTAGCCTCGCTGCGCCAAAGGGATGGCTGAACTGCTGTAATCGTAGTAGAATGGTTCCTCGCTGCTTAAGGAGGAACCGCCAGCAGGAATCACCGTACCGTCTGCGTAGTGCGTGGTGCGCATGTTCTCTTTCAACCAGCATTGGTTGCCGATATGCACTGTGTTATAAGTGTTGCCGTCATAGTCGGTGACCGTTGGAGTTCCCAGGCAGGGCTGACCGTCACTTTCTACGACCTCGAATACGACATATATAACCGTGTCCGTTGCACATCCGGTCGTTAAAAATGTCTTTGTGAGCGTATAAGTTCCCTCTGGAAGATTGTTGTCAGACACGATTTGTTGCTGTGAGTTCATCAACGTATAGGAAAAACCAGCAATGGTGTCGATAATAATCTGTCCAAAAGAAGTACTGCTGGTCGGTTGAGTGACCGAAATCTCATTAGCACCATACACAGGATAATTTAAGGACTCCCTAATTACCACACTGTATTCAACAATGTTACCGTGTAAATCCGTTATCTGTAGCGGCCAAATGCCGATTTGACAAGAATCGAAAACGATAGTATTCTCTGTGACAAGATTGCCTTCAGTAACATTTGAGGGTCTAGTGGAGTTTTGAAAAGTGCAACTGAAACCAACAGGAACATGATTAATTGCTAATGTAGCATTTGAATACCCATTGCATAAGGTACTTGGGAAACAAATGGTGTCTAAGATCCAAGGCTCCACCTGTACGAAATACTGATTCTCATCCCCACATGGCCCAGACAACGTAATAGTCACTGTAGTTGTTTCGAAAAACTCTGTTCCTGCGGCAGGACTTTGGTTGATCGTGAGCGTTGAAAATGGATAGCAGTTGTCCGAAACGGTTGCGGTTGTCAACAACGATGTAAAATCAGGGATATAATACTTACCTTCTGATGTTGGCAACACTTTTCGATCCTCCAAAACACCATCCTGTACGACTGGCGGTAGTGTGTCACGCACATCTAACGTGTATGTTGCGGTGGCGGTGCAACCTGTGAGGGTATCTATGACTGTGACGGAAGCTTCATATTGGTGATTGTACCAATCAGGCATAATATAAATTAAAGAAGTGTCATTGGTGGATGAGTTGTTCACGCTTTCTCCTGACCAAGTATAGCTCAAATTCGGAATTTGGTCTCCTGTCAAAGAATCCACGGCTACAATTGTCAGAAAACCGTAATTCGGACACAACGGTTCCTGTTGTTCGCCTAACATTACATGCTGGATTTTAACGGTATGACAGGCAGTAGAAGGCACATTAGGGTGGAACGTGTCGATAACATCTTTCAGACTGTCAATCTGATGCTGCATATTCTCCTGTTGTTGTTGCAACATTTGTTGGAACTCCGCCCTCATTGAATCCATCATCAGAATGAGAGTGTGTAAGTTCACCGCATCGAAAGATTCGGTCGGATCTGACACATCCTTCAGCTGCCGGCTACCTGCAGAGTTGCCTATGGCGGTCACATCGGCCAACGCCTGGTTCTCTATGTAGTTGTTGATATATCCCGCGTCGTTGTTAAAATAGGATATATCTGTGGGAATCTGTGGAATTTGAGGGGTGTTTGTCAAGTCATTATAGTTACCACTAAACAATTCTGGCTTGTTAGTCAATGCATTATAATCGCCATCGAATCCTTCAGGCAACTTCACAAAACTTCCACCCGTTAGGAATATCGTATCATTGCTAATGCTCAAAACCTGCTGTTCCGTGAAAGATGTAAGGTATGGTACATCATTCTCAAATGCACTCACGTTTGTGGGCACGATTGGAATTGTTGGCGTATTGGCGATTTCAGAGTAGTCGTAGTTTGGTTTCGTGGACTCCTTTGCCCAAGCGGGAACGTTTGGGTCGGTTTCGGTGTAGGAGGTGATATAACCAGCATCGTTGGTAAATGCACTCACATTTGTGGGAATCGTCGGGATCGTCGGTTTGTTGGTTAAGTCGTTGTAGTTCTTGTCCCAAGCGTTGAATACAGGGTCGTTTTCGGTGTAATTGGTAAGATATCCTGCATCATTGTCAAAAGCACTTACATTTGTTGGTATTGTCGGAATATTTCCCGCATCCTTCGCATACAGCGCATACGGCACACTCAACATTTGTTGCGTGCTAGTGATGCTGTAATTACTCTCGCCATTCGGATCGGTTTCAGTTTTCAGGAAGTACGGACCATTCGCCCAATCAATGTCGGCAAAAGTGCCTTGCTGAGCATTGCCGCCTCCAATTTCCAAGGTCAGCAAGCCATTGGCATTCGTGGTGACCGTCTGTGTCTCCACATAAACGGCGTTGCCCGCGGCACTTCCTTGCAGGATGCTTACGCGAATGCCCACTGGTGCGTTAGCCACCAGCGCGTCGCTTGCGTTGCGCACCACCGCCTGATAAGTGAATTTCTCCGGAGACTGTGCCAGCAAACTGCAAACGGCCAGCATCATGATTGCTAAAAGGGTTGTAATTCTTTTCATATTCCTATTTGTTTAATTGTCAATATTTTTATGAACCACACAAAAAGAAAATTCCGATATCCGTGCAATCATAAGTAAATGGTTCGGATTCACTTCGACGGATAAGCGAAAACTCGCTTTCTTTTCAATAAAAAACCGTTGCCTAAATTTTGGATAGACAACGGTGCAAATATACAAAAATATTTCCGAACCTAAAAAAAATAGAGACGTTTCAGGAAACGTCTCTACAATGGGAAAATAATTGTCAAACAATATTTTACAGCCCAAGAATCATCTTGGCGAGGTCTCCTGAAAGCTCTCTTACGACTTTGGCGGCTAACTTCTCATAGTCCTTGATGTCCAGCGGGGCGATGCGGCGGTGACTGAAGGTAATCACGGCATTGTCACCATCGTAAAACACACCATCCGTGCCGAAGCCGGCATTACCTGCACCGAATCCGACCCATGCGCGTAACGCGCGACTGCCGAGGTCGAACTCCGTCCAGTTGAGCTGCAACACGATGGCATCGGGATCGCGCACATTGGCGTTCTCAGCCACAACGACTTTGTAGCCCTGCTTCTGCAGGTTCTTCTGCAATTCAGTGGCCACGGTTTGCGTGAGGTTTTCTAACGACTTGACCACCAACTTGTAGTTGTCGTTGTCTTTGTCCGGCAACTTCACAGCTGAAGTTTCCACAGGCAACAAAATTATCGTCTTGCGACCTGTAAAATCATACGAGGCTTTCACCTCCAAAAGGTCAATGGTCTTTTTCCAATCTTTGTACTTTCCGACCTTGACTTGAGCCATCATTCCCATACAGGAGAATAACAGGATGGCCAGGATAATTGTTGTTTTTTTCATTGTATTAAAGTTTAGGGTTTAAGGTTTAGGGTTTAAGGTTTAGGGTTTAGGGTCGATCTGTAGGGCTGCCGCAATGCGACAGCCTTACAACCGGAACATTCTACGATTCTTCCGAGAAATTGTCTATTTCCTCTCGCAAATTCTCCATAATGAAATTCTGGCGTTGCGGGGTGTTCTTGCCCATGTAGTATTCAATCACTGCGTCAATGTTGCTCTTCGCGTCCAAAACCACCGGCTCCAAGCGGATGTTCTTGCCGATGAAGCCTTTGAACTCCTTCGGTGAAATTTCACCCAAACCTTTGAATCGCGTGATCTCGGGCTTCTTTCCTAACGATTTGATAGCCTGTAACTTCTCTTCCTCGGAGTAGCAATAGACCGTCTTTTGTTTGTTGCGCACGCGGAAGAGCGGGGTCTGCAAGACATATACGTGTCCCGTGCGGACCACGTCGGGGAAGTATTTCAGGAAGAAGGCCATCAGCAGCAGCCGGATATGCATGCCATCGACA
>Ga0310690_10009076_pt1 | contig 12514 bp, 11 predicted proteins | sample AusTroGonzalo_MG_2_FD_207661 | JGI IMG/M metagenome (GOLD analysis project Ga0310690, IMG submission 207661) | Bovine rumen microbial communities from tropical cattle in Woodstock, Queensland, Australia - Gonzalo_04 (v2) (version 2) | ecosystem: Host-associated > Mammals > Digestive system >...
AAGAATGTTATATAGTTTAAAATATGGAAGGAAGATATGAAAAAAAATAAAAAGGTTTATATTGTATTATTAATTGCATTAATTTTCTTTTCTATTAGCTTAGTAAATAAAACAATTCAAAATGATACCTTCTTCTATATTCCGATAGGAGAATATATTGCTGAAACGCATACCATAGATGGAATAGACCATTGGTCTTTCCATAGCAATTTGAGATTTACATATCCACGGTTGGATTTGCAATTTATGTATGTATGTGCTGTATCATGCTTTTGGTTTTGCAGGAATATATACTTTTGTATTAGTAATGACTGCAGGGATTGCTATTCTTCTTTTTCATAATTTATTACAAGAAAAAAATCATTTGTTCTTAGCATTTGGAGTTTCTATGCTAGCTATCTTTTATGCACGAGATGTTTTTGTGGCGAGAAATCAACTTTTCTCTTTCTTCATTTTTGAAGGAGAAATATTTAGCTTAATTGGTTTATTAGAACGAGGAAAGAAAAGATATTTTTGGGTATTAATAGCGTTAGCATTTTTATTAGTTCTTGTTCATGATACATTATATATTTTATTTTTGGTAATGCTATTGCCATATTTAGTAGATATACTATTTCATAAATTATTTAACATGGAAAAGTCGCATAAATTCAAAACTTCACAATGGAAAAATGCGAAATATTTGATGGTATTAGTTTTATTAGCGATTCCAATTGGCTTTTGTACTCCTGTGTTTGCAACTACTTATACCAATTTGATTCATTGTATGGATGGTATCAGTACTAAATTTATTAGTGAATTACAACCCATTCATCCATTAGAAAATGTATCATTACTAACGATTACTTTTTTAGCAATAGGACTGTTTGGTTTTACAAAAACAAAGTTTTATTTAAAAGATATTTTGTTTGTGTTTGGCCTTATTCTTTTTGCAATGATGGCAGGTAGAAATATATTTTTCTTATATTTAATTGGCAGTATCTATTTGACCAATATGTTAGCAGAATGTATGCATACTTATATGGGAGAAGAAACCGTAAAGCATTGTTTTGAAAGTATGGAAAAATCTTTATTAGTAGTTGTGGTTGTTTTTTATTTTACTTCTATCATTGCGATTAAGAACTTCTCTTATCAATTAGTCAAAAGCTATGTTAATCCACTTTATTATCCTGAAGGAGCAACGGAATGGATTTTAGAAAACATGGATGTGAAAAGCATGAGAATATGGAATCATTTTAATTGGGGAAGTTATTTAGAGTTTAAAGGTATCAAAGTATTTGTAGATAGTAGATCTGGAATGTATACAGAACAAGAAAACAAAGGTTGTACTGTTTTAAATGATTGGTATTTGATTGATACAGATCAAGTGGGTTATGAAGAAATTTTTGAAAAATACCAAATAACGCACATATTAGTGCGAAAAAGTGAAAGATTAAATCATCATCTAATAGAAGATGAGCATTATCATGCTATTTATGAAGATGATACATTTATTCTATATGAGAAAAGGGTATAAGAGATAGTTCAGAAAAAATATCTTAGAAAGAAGGTTTTTATGGAATTAGAGGAAATCAATAGTTTAGAAGGATATCAAAGAATTCATTTGATTGGAATTGGTGGAGTTAGTATGTCTGCGATAGCAGAAACATTAAAATATTGGGGCTATATTGTAACTGGTTCGGATTTACATGAATCAGAACTAACAGAAAAATTAATTCAAGATGGTATCGAAGTAACCATTGGACATGATGAAGAAAATGCTAAAAAAGCAGATTTGATTATTTATAATGCTGCGATTCCAGAAAACGATCCGGAAATGATTATTGCTAAAACAAATCAAATTCCGTTCGTGGGAAGAGGAAAGTTTGTTGGATTTCTAACAAGAACATATCAAGAAGCAATTTGTATTAGCGGAACACATGGGAAAAGTACAACGACTTCTATGATTGCTTGTGCTTTTATAGAAGCAGGTTTAGATCCTTCTGTAGAAGTGGGAGCTGTTTTGAAAGAATTAAATGGAAATTATCGTATAGGAAAATCAGAATATTTTATCCTAGAATCTTGTGAATATAAAGGAAACTTTTTAAATTTTAATCCGAATGCTGCAGTGATTCTAAATATAGACAATGACCATTTAGATTATTATAAAACATTTGAAAATGTTGTCAAAGCATTTACCAATTTTTCAGAACTTGTCGATAGCAAAGGCGTATTGGTCACGAATGCGGATGATGCGAATTGTTTAAAATTAAAAGAGCATGCAAAAGGCCAATTTGTTACTTATGGCATTCAAAATCAAACAGCAGATTTTGTAGCGAAAAATATTCAATTTGATGATAATGGTTTTGCTACATTTGATTGTTACAAGCAAGGAGAACACTATTTACAAGTAAAACTTTCAGTAGCTGGTTATCATAATGTGTTAAATAGTTTGGCTTGTATAGGAATTTGCGATTATTATCAAATCGATAAAAATGTTGTACAAAATGCATTGCAAAAATTCACAGGAGCTTCTAGACGATTAGAATATAAAGGAAGTTTTAATGAAGTTAGTATTTTTGATGATTATGCACATCATCCAACAGAGATTTTAGCGACAGCAGAAGCAGTTAAAAATAAAAAATATCATGAATCATGGGTCATTTTTCAACCCCATACATTTAGTAGAACCAAAGAACACTTACAAGATTTCGCAAAAGCCTTAAGCCATTTTGATCATATTGTTTTGACAGATATTTATGCAGCACGTGAAATCGATACAGGTGAGATTTCTTCTAAAGATATTGTAAGAGAAATACAAAATTTAGGAAAAGAAGCCATTTGTATAGGGGATTTTGAGAAAATTGTTTCTTATATTAAAGAAAAAGTCAATCCAAAAGATATTGTTATTACACTAGGTGCAGGAAATGTGACAGCAATTGGCCCGATGTTTTTAAAATAAAATGACATTTTTTTACAAAAAATAAAAAAATATAAAAAATAAGAGGGGAAAAAATGTTTTTTTGAAGAATATTATAATTGTACATATAAAAAACTTTATTGGATTAAAGTGGGTATGTATAAACAAGAAGAAAGAGGTGCTAAATTACAATGGAAATCACAGATGTACGTTTAAAAAAAGTAAATTCAGAGAAAAAAATGAAAGCTATTGCTTCTGTAACTTTTGATAATGAATTTGTTGTTCATGATATTAAAGTTATCGAAAGCCAAAATGGATTATTCATGGCAATGCCAAGTAAAAAGAATCCAAATGGAGTTTTTAAAGATATCGCTCATCCAATTAATCAAGAGACGAGAGCTAAGATCGAAAAAGCTATTTTAGAAGCATATAATGCTCCAGATGCTGAAGAAGTATCAGAAGCAGATGCTGAATAATTTTATATTTGAAATTTAGACGGAATTGCTTTTATAGCAATTCCGTTTTTGTGTGCAAAAAATATAGACAAAAAATGGAAATTATGATAAGATAACCATGTAAAAAAATATATAATGGAGGATGAACTAATGGAAATAGTGGATATTCTTAAATATGAAGGAGATGACAAGACTTTAGTTTGGAAAAGTGATAAAGAAGACTTTAACACTGGAACCCAATTAATTGTTCATGAGTCACAAGAAGCTGTATTTTTTAGAGATGGACAAGCATTAGATTTATTTGGTGCTGGTAGATATACTCTAGAAACAGCTAATATTCCTTTATTGAAAAAATTGATTAACCTTCCTACAGATGGAAAAACAAGATTTCATGCAGAGGTATACTTTATTAATAAAGCAGTCGCTCTTGATGTGAAATGGGGAACAACTAGTAAATTTGATGTATTGGACCCACAATTCTTTGTTCAATTAAGTGTTGGCGCAAGTGGATCTATGGAAGTCAGAATTAAAGATTCTAGAAAATTCTTAGTAAAAGTAGTAGGAACACAAAAAACAGTCGATACTGCTAAATTATCTGATTATTTTAGAGAGAAAGTTATTGTAAAAGTAAAAGATAATCTTTCAACATTAATGGGTCAAGTAAGTTATGTAGTCATCAATCAACATTTGGAAGAAGTTTCTGAAGCTGTTAAAGAGAAACTAAATGAAGAAATGGATGAGTATGGAATTGAAATACCAAACTTCTATCTATCAACGATACATATTCCAGATGATGAAAAAGCTAGAATTAAAGAAGCGCTTAATAAAAGAATGGAACAAGGTATTCTTGGTTACAACTGGATGGACGAGCAATTGGCAGATATTGCTAAAAAATATGTTTCTAATGAAGGAAATGGTGCAGGTACTGCTACTGGTATGATGGCTCAAATGCCAATGGCATTTGCTTTTGGACAAATGCTTTCTAATACAGCTAGACCAATCATGCAACAAGGTATGCAACAAGGGTTAGGAAGTGGAATGGCTAATCAAGGAAATCTTGGTGGAATTAATCTTCAAAATCCTACAGAACCAGGAGCAAATACAGGGTTCTTAGGTGTTGGAGTGGCAACAAATGCGCAACCTACAGCTAAGAAATATTGCCCAGAATGTGGAAAAGAAGTGCAAGAAGATACCAAATTCTGCTCAAATTGTGGACACAAAATAGAAGCAGAACAAGAAGGATATAAATGTCCAAAATGTGGAAGAATTCTAAAAGAAGATGAAAAATTCTGTCCAGATTGCGGTACAAAGAAAGGAGAAAAATAAGATGGATAAGAAAAAAATACTAAACAATAAAACATTAGTTGCATTTATACCAGTTATTATCTTTGTCGTTTATACAGTACTTACCTTTGTTATCTGGGGAGATAATAAAGAAACTGGATTTTGGATTGGATGGGTATTCTCATTAATTGCAACAGCGATTACAACAGCATTACCATATTTGATGGTAAAAAGTGGAAAAGAAGTAAAATCTATTTTAGATGGATTTTCAGTTTATTTTGTGACAATATGTTATTTTGGAGCACAATTAGTACTTGGCTTTTTGTGTATGATCTTAAATGATAACTTAGTTGTTTTACAACTTATCTTAGAGTTAATCTTACATGCTGCTTATGCTTTCTTTATCATTGCTTCATTCTTAGGAAAAAATATTATTTCAGGATTAGAGCAAGAGCAAAAAGAAAAAGTATATTTTGTGAAATCAATTGCTTCTGATTTAGGTTTAGTGGCTGGAAAAATTACAGATCCAGAATTAAAGAAAAAAGCTGAAAAAGTTGCTGAAATTGCAAAATACAGTGATCCAATGAGTAATCAAACATTAGCTGGATTAGAAGCAACGATTTCTACGAAAGTAGAAGAACTAAAAGATGCTGTAGCTGATGGAAAAACAGCAGAAGAGATTGGAGCTATTATCGATAGAATAGAAGAAAAATTCTTGGAAAGAAATGAGAAGTGTAAACTTTTAAAATAGGAGTTTATAATGGAAGATTTAGAAGAATCAAAGCAAATAAAAATAGTGCCAACACTATTAGACGAGGTTTCAAAGAATGCAGCTTGGTGTGCCACTTTCCAATTAGTATGGAATGATATGCAAAATGAGCTTGTGAAACAAGATGTGGTTTTTTCTCCTCAATTGAAAGTAGTAGAAAATTTAAATCGACAAACATTTCAAGAAAATAACATAGAAGATAATTATTATTATAAAATTTATGGATTCGTATCTTTGGCATTGAAAGAAAAGATTGAAAGAGGAATTTTTGAAAAATTTCATCAAACAAGTGATATTTTAGATTTAATTAATTGGAATTCGAAGCAAGACATATTATTTTATACGATGCTTTATAGAAAATTCACATTTTATACCGTATTTTCTGTATTACCAAATGGTAATTTTAATGGCTTTCAAGAAAGTTATACGGATGTGAAGTATTTTGGCGTGGATGGTACAACCGATAAATCAGTATATGAACAAATAAGTGTATTATATTATAATTCAGAAAGAGATTTTGCGGTATTACTAGATACGCAAGAAGGCGATCAAGTACTTTTAGCAAAAGGCGAAAATGGGAAAACATTTGGCGATATTTATGGTAATGTGTTAAAAAAACAGAAAGAATATAGAGGAAATAGATGTTTTACAAAACATGATACTTTAAAAGTGCCTAAAATGGAATTTAATGAATTAAAGGAATATACAGAATTAGAAAATAGAACATTTATGGCCGCAGATGATAAGGAGTATTTTATTAGTAAAGCTTTGCAAACAATAAAGTTTTCTATAGATGAGAATGGTGGAGAAATTAAAAGCGAAGCTGCTATTGTAGTATCAAGAGGAATTTCAGTGGAACCTAAAGAGGTGGAACATCGATATTTTGAATTTGATAGTGCCTTTACGATGTTTTTAATAGATGAAAAACATCAAGAATTACCATATTTTGCGGCGAATATTGATGATATTATCTTATACCAATAAGTTTTTAATAAAAAATCCGAAAAGTGTTGACTTTTCGGATTTTTTTTTGTATAATCTTATTGTTGTTGCAAAATTTGAAAGTAGCAACAATATTTTATTACGCATGTATATCTAGCTTGAGATTGATGCTAAATAATTTAGTAGTCTTAAGTGTTTGACGATATACAGAGGTAAAAACAAAACAAGGAGGAATAAAAAAATGGCAGTAGTTGCAATGAAACAATTACTAGAAGCTGGTGTTCATTTCGGACATCAAACTAGAAGATGGGATCCAAAAATGGCGGAATATATTTTCCAAGCTAGAAATGGTATCCATATCATCGATTTACAAAAAACATCTAAAAAATTAGACGAGGCATATAGCTTCGTAAGAGAGCAAGCAGAGGAAGGAAAAACAATTCTTTTTGTAGGAACAAAAAAACAAGCACAAGAATGTGTCAAAGAAGCAGCCCTAAAGTGCAATATGTATTATATTGACCAAAGATGGCTAGGTGGAATGCTTACAAATTTTAATACGATTCAAGGAAGAATTAAAAGATTAGAAAACTTAGAAAGAATGCAAGAAGATGGAACTTTTGATGTATTGCCTAAGAAAGAAGTTATTCTTTTAAGAAAAGAAATGGATAAATTACAAAAAAACCTTGGCGGAATCAAAGAAATGAAAGAAATACCAGGTGTTATGTTTGTAGTAGACCCTAAGAAAGAACATATTGCAATTTTGGAAGCACATAAATTAGGAATTCCAGTCGTTGGTTTAGTAGATACTAACTGTAATCCAGAAGAAGTAGATTATGCTATCCCTGGAAACGATGATGCGATTCGTGCGGTTAAATTAATTGCAGATTGTATTGCGAATGCAGTTATTGAAGGTAAACAAGGTGTAGATGGTGAACTTCCAGTAGCAGAAGAGGAAATGGTTTCAGAAGAGACAGAACCAACAACAATGGAAGAAGTAGTTGCAGAGCAAGAAGAAATCGTTGAAGAAGAAACGGTTGCTCCAGAAGAAACAGAACCTGTAGAAGAAAAAGAAGAAATTATCGAAGAAGCAGAAATGCTTGTAGAAGAAGCAGAGAAAAAAGAAGAAAAGAAAGAAAAAGCTACTAAAAAAGGAAGACCAAGCAAGAAAGATAAAGAAGAATCAAAAACAGAAGAGGAAGAAGAATAAATATTAGGAGGGATAAAAAAATGATTACTGCTAGTATGGTAAAAGAATTAAGAGACAAAACTGGTGCAGGAATGATGGACTGCAAGAAAGTTTTAACAGAAGCTGATGGAGATATGGAAAAGGCTGAAGAGCTTTTAAGAGAAAAAGGAATTGCCAAAGCTGGAAAAAAAGCAGGAAGAATTGCAGCAGAAGGTTTAGTAGCTACTTACTTATCTGCTGATAAGAAAATAGGTTCTATTATTGAAGTTAATAGCGAAACAGACTTTGTTGCTAAAAATGAAGAATTTAAAACATTCGTAAACGACGTAGCTAAAATTGTTGCAGAAAAGAATCCTGCAGATGTAGCTGCTTTACTTGCTACAAAGTATTTAGATACGAATAAAACAGTAGACGATGTATTAAAAGATAAAATCTTCACAATTGGTGAAAACATGTCAATTAGAAGATTTGAAAGATATGAAACAAATGGATTATTAGAAAGTTATATTCATGGAGAAGGAAAGATAGCAGTTTTAGTAGATATGGCCAAAGGAGAATCTGTTGTTGCGAAAGATGTATGTATGCAAATCGCAGCTGCTAGACCTGAATATGTATATGATAAAGAAGTACCACAAGAAAAAGTTGCAAAGGAAATGGAAATCTTAAAAGCACAAGCTATGAATGAAGGAAAACCTGCTGAAATAGCTGAGAAAATGGTACAAGGAAGAATTGGAAAATTCTATGCAGAGGTTTGTTTAGTGGATCAACCATTTGTAAAAGATCAAAACCAAAAAGTTTCTGATATGTTGAAAGCAAATAACGCTGAAGTAACTAGATTTGTAAGATTTGAAAAAGGTGAAGGCTTAGAGAAGAGAGAAGATAATTTTGCTGAAGAAGTTATGAAGCAATTGCACTAGAAACTAGAGACTAGAAACTAGAGATTAGAAATTAGAAAAGATGAATCCGCATTGTTAGACGAGATTGTCTAATAATGCGGGTTTATTTTTTTTGCAGATATTATGTTGAAATAGAGAATTGAATGTGATAAAATCATATCAAAATTGTGATAAAACTAAGGAGAAAATAGTGAAAAAAATCATTTTTTATGGAAAAGAATTTTTTTCTGTAAAAGAAAAGGATAAACTGAATTACTTAGAAAAATTATTCGTGATGATATTTTTCATCATGGCGCTATTTTGGGCAGTAAATATAGATATGAAACATTGCCCAGATGAAGAGATGAGGTATTTATTGCCACAATATCTTTATCATCATGGAAAGTTACCGCTTCCTAATCATCCAGAAGTGATACACCCAACGTTAAAATTAACATATGCTTATTATCCGTTTTGGTTAGGGGCAATCCTTAGTAGTATATGGATGAGAGTCATAGCTATTTTTAGTACCAGTCGGAAACGTGTTATTGACTGCTGCTAGGTTAACGAGTGTCTTATCAGGAACTATGTTTGCTTACATACTCATCAAAATAGAAAAAAGATTATTTCAAGGGATTACAAAATATTTTTCTATTTGCTTAGGTATATTTCTTCCACAATTAATCTTTTTATCCTCTTATGTCAATAATGATGTGATTGCTTTACTAGGAACAGCAGTAATAACACTTTCCTGGATCAGATGGTTAGAAGAAGGTGCTAGTTTTAAAAATGCACTGTTGATGGTAATAGGAATTATCATTTGTAGTTTGTCTTATTATTTTTCGTATGGCTATATTTTAATGAGTATGGTATTTATTCTATTATATTTTAGAAAGAAAAAACCAGAAGGAAAATATGATGTCAAGAAAATGTTGAAATATGCTAGTTTTATTGCCATTACGGTACTTATTTTTATTAGTTTCTTTTTTATTAGAAATTTAGTATTAACGGGAAGCTTATGGGGATATCATAGTTTTGTTAATCAAAGTGATGGACCAAAATATACGGTGGCATCAGTACATATACCGTTATGGTATATGGTATTCCAAACGAGATGGTTAAAATATACAGCAGCTAGCTTCATTTGTGTATTAAGCTATATGACGCTCTTTACAAAAATCTGGATTTACCAATTTTATTATATTCTTCTAATATTAGGCTGTATTGGTGTTGGAATCAAAACGATTCTCCAAAGAGAAATCATGAAAAAATATGAATTGTTGTATATATGTTTTCCATTTTGCTTAGTGATTCCCGTTATTTTAACACTTGCTTTTAGTTATTATGTGTCTTACCAGCCGCAAGGCAGATATTTGTATGGTATGTTTATTCCTTTGAATATTATCATTACTTTTGGTATAGATGCTATGATAGAATATAGTTTTGTATTATGGAAAAAGATACAAAAAAATGTTAATTTAGAGAAGATACAGATGATAATAAAAAAGATAGTTTTGTTGGGAATGATAGCAACTATTTTTTATATTACTTTTATAGTAGCCAATCAGTTATTAATAGAAAACATGATGAAATGATGATGGAGTTTGAAACATGAGTAAAAAAACTTTAAAAATAATCACATATCTATATTTAATGATTCCAATTGCTATTTTTATAGTAGGTTGGGTAAAAATACAATTTGCGCTTTTTCCAATGGTTTTCTTAGTGGTATTATTGCTTAAAAAAGTGTTGGAAAAAGAAGAAAAAGAAAGAATGATAGATAAAAAGGCTTGTATGATAATTTTTGTAATTATCATGGGAATATGTTTTTTAGGTGGCATTGGAGGAATGTTCTATCAATCCAGTGATTGGCATTACAGAAATGCTATATTTCGTGATTTAGTGAATAAGGATTGGCCAGTTTTCTATGAAAATGCTGATGCTGCTCTATCGTATTATATTGGTATTTGGATGGTACCTGCTATGATGGGAAAAGCCATTCTATCGCTAGCAGGAGCGGATTTGGCTTGGAGAGTAGCCAATGTAGCTTTATGGTTTTGGTGCGCCACAGGAATTACTTTAACGATATTATGGTTAGTCAAAGATTTCCAACCGAAAAACTTACGTAAAATCTTTTTAATCATGTTTTTGTTTTTGGGATTTAGTGGTTTAGATTTTATAGGAGTATTTTTACAAGGAAGCATAGAATCCATTAATGAAATGCATTTGGAATGGTGGGCAAGTTATTTTCAATATAGTTCAATGATGACACAAATTTTTTGGGTATTTAATCAAAGCATTGTAGCTTGGCTTATTACGGTGATGTTTATCCAAGAAAAAAATGTAAAACAATATTTATTTTTAATTTTGCTATGTTTTACCTATAGCCCACTTCCATTTTTAGGATTAATTCCTCTTATGGGAGTTAGAGGGATTAAGTATTTGATACAAGCAATTCAAGAAAAAAAGATTTCCCAATTTGTAAAAGAAGTATTTTCTATAGAGAATGTTTTAGCATTACTTGCTATTTTTCCAATTTATAGTTTATATTATGGAAATAATTCTGCTATTCAAACAGGCAGTGGACTACATATTATTGAAGAAGCATTAAACAAGAATGGTATAAAAGTTTGGTTAGAGTTTTATTTGTTAGAAGTAGGTATTTATGGAATTCTACTATGGAAATCTTATAAGAAAAATGAGATTTATTTAGCAGCATTAATTGCTTTGATGATTGTTCCATTTATAGGAATAGGGTTGGAATATGATTTTTCCATGAGAGTTTCTATTCCAGCGCTAATTGTTATAAATTATTACTTTATTCAATGGATGATAGAGATTTTAAAAGAAGAAAAAATAAGTTCATTTAAAGAATTGTGGAATCGAGATACCATACAATTAAAATTAGTAATTGCATGTTGTGTATTTGTGCTAGGGTTTATTACGCCGTTTGTAGAAGTCAATAGAGGGATATGGATGGTAAAGAAGGAAAAAAGAATGCAATTAGTAGCAGATGATGTTGTGACATTGGAAGGAAAAGAAACAGACGAGTCTTTGAACTTTGTGTGTGTACATCCTAGAGAAAATTCAAAGTTCTTTCAATATCTTGCGAAATAAGGGAAAGGAAGAGAAATATGGGCTCAATAAAACTAATAGGAATTATAGCTGGTATTGTTATGTTACTGATGTTATGGATTACAAACGAGAAAATGAGAGATAGAATAACGAGTATTTTAAATAAAAAATGGTGCAAAAAGAAAATCATGATTAAGAATTTAGTGGTAATAGCAATATGGATAGGATGTATCGTATACTCTATTTCACTATTAAAAAGCACAAAGAAGAATCTGGATTTTGCTACGACGGATATGAGTAAGCAAACAGAAGCGTTAGATAAAACTCTTGCCATTGCCGAAGAACAGGCAGATTTGTATCGTACATTAATGAAAAGAAAAGTAGATAACAATCATTGTAAAAATCCTTATATACCAGATGGGTTTCAATATATAGAAGGAGAATGGAATACAGGTTTTGTCATCGAAGACGAGAACCATAATCAATTTGTATGGGTACCTTGTACGAATATAGATAATGAAGATAAAATTCCTATTTTAAAAAAAGATGTGTTTGATGAAAATAGTGTGAATTATTTTTCGTGTTATGAGCAAGAAGATTTTAAAGAATTTCTAATGAGTTGCTTGGAAAATGGTGGTTTTTACATTTCTAGATTTGAGATTGGAAAAGAAAACAACATTCCGGTTAGTAAAGCGAATGTTGAAGCCTGGACAGAAATAGATTGGAATGAGGCTAAAAGTATTTCGGAGAAGATGTATACTAACATTCATTCTAAATTAATCAATGGTTATGCTATGGATACAGCTATCCGCTTTATTCTAGATAAAGTAGATAGAGATAATATTGAGAAAACAACAGGTATAACTGGAAATCAATCTTATCATAATATTTATGATTTAGTAGACGATATGATGGAATGGACAAGTGAAATGAAACATGGCTTAAATATAATGCGAGGAACTGTTTTTGGAGAAGAGGGAGATAATGAGTTTTTAACCTATAGCTATTTTGTAGAAAGATTCGCAATGG
>Ga0310690_10009078_pt1 | contig 12513 bp, 13 predicted proteins | sample AusTroGonzalo_MG_2_FD_207661 | JGI IMG/M metagenome (GOLD analysis project Ga0310690, IMG submission 207661) | Bovine rumen microbial communities from tropical cattle in Woodstock, Queensland, Australia - Gonzalo_04 (v2) (version 2) | ecosystem: Host-associated > Mammals > Digestive system >...
ATGCCGCGTGCAGCTCAACGTGGGTGTGGGCAGCACCTACTTCATGGAGATTGCCAAGATACGCGCCGCCCGCCTGCTGTGGAGCAAGATAGTGGAGCAGTACAAGCCCGAGTGCGACTGCGCCTACAAGCTCTTCATCAACGCCACCACCAGCGCCTGGAACCAGTCGGTCTATGACCCCTACGTCAACATGCTGCGCTCCACCACGGAGGCCATGTCTAGTGCTGTGGCCGGTGCCGACTCAATCAGCGTGCTGCCTTTCGACAACGCCTACAAGGAGGCCGACGACTTCGGCTACCGCATAGCCCGCAACCAGCAGCTGCTGCTCAAGGAAGAGAGCTATCTGGACAAGATAGTGGACCCCGCGGCAGGCAGCTACTACATAGAGAACCTCACCGACGAGATCGCCAAGGGTGCCTGGGAGCACTTCCTGAAGGTGGAAGCCGCCGGCGGCATGTGCAAAGCCCTGCGCGCCGGTCTGGTGCAGGACGAGGTGGAGGCCACCGCACACCAGCGTGACCTTGACATAGCCACCCGCAAGACTACCATACTCGGTACCAACCAGTACCCCAACCTGCTTGAGAAGATGGGCGAGAAGATAGAGAAAGACGGCAAGCACTGTTGCTGCTGCTGCGAGAAGGGCGACGAGGTGCGTGTGCTGAAGCCCTACCGTGGCGCCGAAGCCTTCGAGGAACTGCGCATGCAGACCGAGCGTGCGGTCCGCCGTCCCAAGGTCTTCCTGCTCACCTACGGCAACCTCACCATGCGCAAGGCGCGTGCCGGTTTTGCCACCAACTTCTTCGGTGTGGCAGGCTACGAGATTATCGACAACCCCGGCTTCGCCACTGCCGACGAGGGCGCCAAAGCTGCTCTGGAGAGCGGTGCCGACGTCGTGGTGCTCTGCTCGAGCGACGACGAATACGCCGAGCTCACCGAGCCCGTCTGCAAAGCCCTCAAGGGCAAGGTGAAGAGCCTTGTGCTCGCAGGCTTCCCCAAAGAGATGGTGGAGACCTACAAAGGCTACGGCATAGACGAGTTCATACATGTGAAGACCAACGTGCTTGAAAGCCTCACCAGCTTCCAGAAGCTGCTGTTGTAATACTTGCCTTGCAGAAGTTAGACAAATATATCTTAGCCAAGTACATCAAGACCTTCTTGCTGGCCTTGGCTTTGATTATTGTTATCATCATCACTTTCGACGTCAGCGAGAAGCTGGACGACCTCATCAGCCACCACGCCACCTTCTGGCAGGTGGTCTTCAACTACTACGGCAACTTCATACCGGGCTTTGTGAACCTCTACAGCCCGTTGTTTATCTTCATCTCGGTGCTCTTCTTCACGTCGAAGATGGCGGGTAACACCGAGGTGATAGCCATCCTGGGGTCGGGCATAAGCTATCGCCGCATGCTGAGGCCCTATCTCTACGGCTCGACGATAGTGGCATTGGTGGTGCTGATACTCGGCAACTTCGTGCTACCCATCTCCAACCGCAACCTCATGGAGTTCGAGGACCACTATATCAAGTCGCGCACCACCAGCTACTACAACAACATACACTTCCAGTCGGAGCAGGGTGTGCAGGTGTATGCAGGCACCTATGACGCCATAAAGTGCGACGTGCTGCTCTTCCAACGCGACATGTTCGACGACGACGGGCGCCTGACGCGACGCGAGACGGCGAACTTCATCAGCTATGACACCGTCGCGCACGACTGGGTATGCAACGACTACGTGGTGCGCAATATTGAACCGGGCGGCAACGAGTACTTCACTTACGAGACCGCTGTGCACAAAGACCTTGGACTGGAGCCCGTGGACTTCGACTTGCTGTCGAAGGACATCACCACCATGAACACACCGGCGCTGATAAAGCACATCAAGAGAGAGAAGTTCCGCGGCACTGGTATAGTGAAGGAGGCGCAGATAGAGCTATGGCAGAGAATACTGAACCCCATAGCCATCATCGTGATGACTTTCATAGGCGTGGCCATAGCGGCGCGCAAGAGTCGAGGCGGCATAGGACTGCATCTGGCCATTGGCATCACCATAGCCTTCGCCTTCATAGTGTTCATGAAGATAACCACGGTGTTCGCCACCAACGGCGACCTGTCGCCCTTCATGGCTGTGCTGCTGCCGCAGCTGATATTCGGCATAGCCGCCGGAATACTTATATACAAAGCACCGAAATAATGACTATACAAGAGACAGAACAGCAGATTATCGACGAGTTCGCCAACTTCGACGAGTGGCTCGACAAGTACGCCTACCTGATAGAGCTCGGCAAGGAATGTCCCGCCATCGAGGAGAAGGACAAGACGGAGCAGAACCTCATCAAAGGCTGCCAGAGCCGCGTGTGGCTCAGCTGCGAGTTCGTGGACGGCGTGCTGCGCTTTCGCGCCGACAGCGACGCCGTCATCACGCGCGGCATCATCACACTCCTTATCCGTGCCCTCGACGGCCACACGCCGCAGGAGATACTGGGTGCCGACCTGGCGTTCATCGACGCCATAGGCCTCAAGGAGCACCTGTCGCCCACGCGCTCCAACGGCCTCACCAGCATGGTGAAGCAGATGAAGATGTACGCACTGGCATTCTCTATGAAGAAGTAATATGGAACCCAATCAAGAGACAATCAAGAGCGCAGTCGTCAACTGCCTGAAGAATATCTACGACCCGGAGATACCTGTGAATATCTACGATCTGGGGCTGATATACAAGGTGGATGTCGACGAAGAGCTGAACGTGAAGATACTAATGACCATGACGGCTCCCGACTGCCCGGAAGCGGAGTACATGTATCAGGAGGTGAAGCAGATGGTGGGCTACATAAGCGGCATTAAAAGTGTCGATGTGGAGTTGACCTTCGATCCGCCATGGACGATGGATATGATACCGGACGACATAAAGGTCGAGCTGGGCTTTATGTAGTATGACGCTGTTGTCGCTCATAGGCAAGAAGAAGGACGTGAAGTCGGGGTCGCTTGACCGGATGGTGTGGCGGCGTCTGTGCCACAACCCGCTGTCGGTGGCGAGCATGGTGGTGATAGGCTTCTTTGCCGTGGTGGCTATCCTGGGCTACCTCATCACGCCCGACCCGACGCCGTTCAGCAACCAGCAGTACTTGGAGCTGGCGACGCTGAAGCCCGGAAGCAAGGCCACTTTCCTCTGCGTGGGTGACACGGTGCCGCTGAGGCGCAACATGATCAAGGGTACGGCGCTGCCGTATACCGCCATACCGATAGCCTCTTACAGTCAGAAGGGTGACAGCATCTACGCCCAGCCTGTGGCGGGAGCACCATTGGTGGTCGCCGCCGAGGGCACCACTGTGAGGGAGCGCACCTTTGTGCTGGGCACCGATCCTTACGGACGCGACGTGCTGAGCATGATAATGATAGGCTCACGGGTAAGTCTGTCGGTGGGCTTCATAGCTATACTTATAGCGTTACTGGTGGGTATCACCCTCGGTGCGTTGGCGGCTTACCACGGCGGATGGGTGGACAACCTGATAATGTGGGTCATCAACGTAGTGTGGTCTATACCCACGGTGCTGCTGGTGATAGCCATCACCTTTGCCCTCGGCAAGGGCTTTTGGCAGATATTCGTGGCTGTGGGCCTGACGATGTGGGTCGACATAGCGCGTGTGGTGCGCGGCGAGGTGCTGAGCATCAAGGAGAAAGAATATGTAGAGGCTACGCGAGCGCTGGGCTATAGCACCTTCCGTACCATCTTCAGGCATATACTGCCCAATATTGTGGGTGCCGTGGTGGTGGTAGCGGCGAGCAACTTTGCCAGTGCCATTCTGTTGGAGGCGGGCTTGAGCTTCCTCGGCATCGGCGTGCAGCCTCCCATGCCGTCGTGGGGCATGATGGTGAAAGACTACTATGGCTACCTGCTGCTCGACAGTGCCTATCTGCCGCTGCTCCCCGGCGCTGCCATAATGATTATCGTGCTTGCCTTTATGCTGCTGGCCAATGGGCTGCGTGACGCACTTGACGTGAAGCATTGATGGCGAGGTGCGAAAGTATAAAAATTATTAAAAAATGATGTTTTCCTCTCTATTTCAGGAAAAAGGTGTACTTTTGCAAAATAATAGAAAATAATTATTAACCCATAAAACATTAAAAAACAATGAAAAACATGTTCAAAATGATGGGCGTCGCCCTGCTCGCCGGTGCTATGCTGTTCACCGCTTGCAAAAAAGACAAAGAGGACACCAACACCAACAGTGGTACCACTACTACCTACAGTGTTACTGTCAGCATGGCTGGTCAAACCTGGCAGACCAATGATGAGCTGCTCTACATGGTTGATGGCAATCTCCTGACTATCCAGGGTGAGCAGGATACTAACGGCTTCCAGATTATCTGCGGCAAGAATGCTCAGAATTACAGCTTTGGCGTCGAAGACTACGCCGTTTCTCTCTGGAGCGGTAATACAGCGGTTCCTGGTACCACCAATGGTTATATCAATATCACTGCTATTGACCTGAACAGCAACAACATCATCAAGACCATTAGCGCCAAACTGAAATGCGAGATGGTTCAGATCGAGTCCGATATGTGGCTTGAGATTACCCTTGACAATGCCAAGATGGTTGAAGGTGAGAAATAAAAATGTTAAACATTTAAAACAACAAATAAACAATGAAGATTAAAGTTTTTGCTCTTGCCGTTGCCGCTATGGCTCTGACCGTTGCTTGCAACAACAAGCCCGCCGAGGTGGAAGACACCCTGGTTGAGGACACCATGGTCATCGAAGAGATGGTTGACGAAGAAGTTGCTGACAGCAACACCGTCGCCGTTGTCGAAGAGGCAACTCCCGCCGCTAAGCCCGTCGTGAAGAAGGAAGAGAAGAAAGAGACCACTCAGGTTAAGACCAACGAGGATGGTAGCAAGACCGTCACCGTGAAGAAACTTGAGAAGAAGGAGAATGCCGAGCCCGCCAAAACCGAGGTTGCGACCAACGATGATGGCAGCAAGACCGTCAAGGTGAAAAAACTCAGCAAGAAAAACTAATTGATTGCTGACAAGAACGGAAAGAGACTGCTCCAATGAGCGGTCTCTTTTCTATATTAGCAAGAGAAATATGAGAAAATATTTTTGTCTTGGGTTGTTGTTGGTGTTATGCTGCTCCTGCAACAATGATAAAGAACAGATACAGCAGGCGGCATACGGCTATAGCATTGCTATGGCCAACTATGATATTGATGGGGCGGAACCTTTCTGCACAGAGGAGACGTCTACAACCTTGCTGAGTACTGCGCGATACTTGTTACAGTTTGTAGACAGTAACTATATCGCATCTGATACACCGGCAACGATAGAGATTGTGTCGGTGAGACAGTCGTCTGATACGACAGCTTGTGCCGTGTTTCACAAGACCTCACCGATAAAGGATTTTGTAGACACGCTGGAGCTGCGCAAGCGCGACGGCAAGTGGCTGGCTCATGCGCCAATAATAAAAAATGATGTTGATGCACAATAAATATGACTAAGCGTCGTTAAGAGTTTAAAGATATTGTGCATTATGAAGAAATTCGCCAAGATATTCGGGCTGTTGTTCATCATGGTCTGCATCGCCAGCATGGTGTTCTCGGCATGTCGCAAGGAGATGCCGCCGGCGCCGGAACTGCCGCCACCACCACCGGATACCACATATGATGAGTACAACGATGACTCGACGGGTATAGAGATTGTCGACAGCATACTTGTGAAGTTCGGCGACGAACAGTGGTCAACACTGTCGTACACCACACATGTGGAGACGGATTCGCTGGGCACTCATCTTGACTGGATTTTTATCGATGCTTATTACCCCGAAAAGGCTTACCCCATGTTCAGACTGAAGATACTGAAGGAAGAGGGTAACCATACGGGACGTATGAACCCGACGAGGGTCACTACTGTACCAACGCCCACTACGACACCCACGCAGTACACGATGCCGGTGCCTTCGCTTGCCGGTGACGTGAAGTGCGGCAGCTTGTATTACTTCTCGAGCGACAGCGCAGCACGTGCGCTGCAGATGACAGATGGTTTGCAGCTTGGCGACTGGTGGCCGTGGGAATTGACGACGTCGGTGCTGAAGATAGACTATGTTAATGGCCAAATGCTGCTCACGGGGCGTTGTACGGCCACTATGTTTGACTATTTGACCTGGCTCACCCAACAGCGGGCGGGCACACCAATCAATGTGGAAGACGTCGATGTGAAGGATATTGCAATTTCCTTCGGAGCCCTGAAAATCGACAGGTAATAATTATTCTTGTGTCTCGAGTTCTGCCGCCACGGCCTCGTGGATGGCTTTGTACTCATTGGGATGTTTTGCATAGTAGGCGAAGCTCGCCTCGACTTGTTCGCGTGTAATGCCTTGTTTCGCGAGGATGTCGTCGTAGGCATATATCATCTCCGGCTTTAGTGAGTCAAAGTTATAGCGGGTCTCTATGGCGCAGTAGCCCTCGAGAAGGTATGCTTCGCGCAGGAAGGATGTCATCTGCTGCTGGTCGAGAATGCCATCGGGGAGCTTGTCGCTGTGACATGCCGCCAGCAGGACGGCTGCGAAACAAATGGATAATAAGGTCTTTTTCATATATGGCTATAAAAAAAGGCAGGTCCTAAACGGAGCCTGCCTTTTGTTGTAGTAGTTTACTTACTTCTTGAGCTGGTTGGCGATGGCTTTTGCACCTTCCTTGACGGCTTTGTCACCGGCCTCTTTGGCGGCGGCGGTAGCCTTCTCCTTGATGCAGTTGTTGTACTCCTCTTCCATAGCGGCCTGGAACTCCTCGTTGCCTTCGTAGGCAGCGTAGGTCTCGCTCAGGATGCTCTTGATGCAGCTCTCGACGCTGGCGGCATCGGTCTTGTAGCAGTTGCATTTGGCACGGCCGGCCTCAGCGGCGGCGTCCAGCATGGCCTGGTGGTCAGCCTCGCTCATCTGATCAGCGGTGGCGACTTCCTCAACGGCGTTCATGACGGTGGTGTCCTCAACGAGGGTGTCAGTAGCGGCTTCCTGGTTGTTCTTGCAGGAGATGGCCATGGCGGCGACGAAGAGAGCGCAGCCAACAAAAGATAAAACTTTCTTCATTTTACTGTTTTTTAATGTTATACGTTATTTTCTTTGTTATTTATCAAATGCAAAAGTACAACATTTCCAACATATAGCAATGAATTATATTCTTAAATAATGCAAAAAAGCCCTCTTGGTGAGGGCTTTGCGGTGGGAGTAACAGGGTTCGAACCAGTGACCTCCTGCTTGTAAGGCAGGCGCTCTGAACCAGCTGAGCTATACTCCCAAAGCGGGTGCAAAAGTACATATAATATTTGATATGGCAAAATAAATTATGCAAAGGATTGCATGTCAACCAGTTTTTTGTAGAGGCCGTTGTTGGCCAGCAGCTGGTCGTGTGTGCCGCGTTCCACGATATGGCCTTTCTCAAGCACGACGATGAGGTCGGCGTGGCGTATGGTGGAGAGCCTGTGGGCGATGACGATACAGGTGCGGCCGTGCATGAGGGCATCAAGGCCGCGCTGCACTGCCTGTTCGCTCTCGGAATCAAGGGCGGAAGTGGCCTCATCGAGGATGAGGATGGGGGCGTCACGCAGCACGGCGCGGGCTATGGAGAGACGTTGGCGCTGCCCACCGGAGAGGGTGATACCGCGGTCACCTATGGGTGTGTCGTAACCTTGCGGCAGAGCTTCGATGAACTCGGCGGCATTGGCTACGCTGGCAGCGGCTTTGATGGTTTCTATATCATATTTTGTAGAGCCGAAGGCTATGTTGTTGGCCACGGTGTCGTTGAAAAGGATGCAGTTCTGGCTCACTATGGCGAACTGGCGGCGCAGGCTGTCGATATTGAGGTCTTGTATGCTATGTCCGTCGACGATGATGTCACCTGATGTGATGTCTTGGAAGCGCGGCAGCAGGTCTACCATCGTGCTCTTACCGGCTCCTGACGGCCCGACGATTGCGACGGTCTGGCCCTTCTCTATGCGGAGGTTTATTTCTTGCAGTATGGGGATGCCGTCGGCGAAGTGGAAGCCGGTATTGCGCAACTCGATGGCGTTGCTGAAAGGCGGCAACACCAGTGCGTTGGACTTCTCGACAATCATCTCGTCGGCGTCAAGTACTTCGAGGAAACGTACCGCCGATGCGGAGCCTTTCTGCAGACTGTTGTAGGCCTTCACGACCGACTGTATGGGTGGTATTAGGCGGGCGAAGATGATGACGAAGAAGATGAAGACAGATGGGACGATATGGCCGCCAATGACCCACGAGCCGCCGACGATAAGGATGATTACCAACGCCAGTGTTCCGAGAATCTCAGACAGAGGCGACGATATCTCGCGGCGGCGAGCCACCTTCACCATGGTGCGTGCATATTCTTCGTTGGTCGCCTTGAAACGCTTCGTCATACCCTCCTCATGCCCGAAAGCCTTGATGGCGCGAAGGCCAGCCAACGACTCCTCGAGTATTGCGAATACCTGCCCAAGTCGCGTCTGCCCTATCTGCGAGTTACGCTTCAGGCTTTTGCCAATCTTGGAGATGAGCCAGACACCTCCAGGCAGCACTATCAGGAACAGCACGAAGAGTCGCCAGGATATAAAGATTAGTGTGGCGCTGAACACTATGACGTTGATTGGGCTGATGACCAGCATCTGCAATGTGCTCACGATGCTCCACTCGATGTCAGCCAGGTCGTTGGACATGCGGCTGATGAGGTCGCCGCGCCGTTTGCGGTTGAAATATCCCACGGGCAGGATGGTGATATGGTGGTATAGGTCGTTGCGCAGGTGTTCGATAAGGCCGTTGCGCACAGCGTCGAGGAAGAACAGTGCCAGATAGCGGAAGAGGTTGCTCAGGAATGAGAAGGCCAGATAGCCTCCGGCTATAACGGTCAGGCATTTCCAGAGGCCCCACGCGTCACGGTACTGGTGCAGATGCCAGAATGCCCATCCTGTCAGTTCCTCTTGCCCGAAGCCGAAAGCAGGCTCTTCTGCCGGTACATCACCCAGGCCGAAAAGCAGCTCCACGAACGGCACAATCATCACGTAGGAACCAAGGTTGAACACTATGTGCAACAGGTTGAAGAATACGTTTAACCCTATATGCCAGGGGAAATGCTTCAGATAGCTTAGTATACGTATGATTGGCTTCATTGCAGTGCTATTTGTGGTTTATCATAGGCTGTGCCGCTCTCCATCGTCACACGTCCGGCGCGCAGCCCTTTGCCATTCAGGCGTTCGTACACGGCTTTCGCATCGGTGTATTTTGGGCATCTCACGGCTATATTCACTCTTGGATGCTCCACGAGCCATTTTGCCAGCGCGTCAGTCACCATCTCGCCCTCGGTGGTCAGTCGGCTTCCCGTGAGGAATGTGACGGCGAGCGGCGCCACGCTGTCGCAAAGCGTTACGCTGGTCGGCAATTGCCGCGATTTGCCGCAGACGATGCAGGGCAGTGTGCCGTTGTCACTAAAGGTAATAACATTGGTGTATTGCTCCGAGAGCATCATCATGGTATCGCGCCTCTGCTCTCCGTGCTTCACGCTGATGCGGTGCAGCCGCATAGCATCGGGTCGCGCAGCAGGGTAGAGGTCGAAGATCAGTATGTCGGTACTCCGTGAGCCCTCGATGCGCCCGGCGAAGTATGCCCGCTTCCCGTCGGGTGTAATGCCGAAGCTCACCTCGTCCTCTTCGGTGTTGATGGGGAGCCCCAGGTTGGTGGGACGGTTGCCGTATGTGTCATTGAGGTTGCAGAAGAATATGTCGTATCCGCCAAAGCTCTGCCATCCGTCGCTGAGGAAGTAGAGTGTGTGGCCGTCGGCAGCGAGGAACGGCATCTTGTCGTTGCCCGTGGTGTTGATATTGTCGCCCAGATTCTCGGCGCGGCTCCAGTCGCCGTTCGGCAGCCGGTGGCAGCGCCAGATGTCTATCCCCCCGTGTCCCCCTTTGCGGTTAGAGGCGAACAGCAGCGTGCGTCCGTCGGGACTAACGGAAGGCTGCGACTCCCACGAGCGGTCGCCGTTCACCTGCGGTCCTAGCGGCTCGGGCTGTTGCCAGCGTCCGTCCACTCGTCGCACGCAGTATATGTCGCTGTTGGCGTAGCCGTGCTCCTTGCGTATTATGGAGTAGTAAAGTTCATTGCCGTCGGCGGTGATGCTGACACTTCCCTCTGGGTCTCCGCTGTTGAATGGTGGCGGCATCTCCACACCGCGGCTGAAGGTGCTGTCCTGCAACACACTGTAGCACAGTCGCCATTGCTTGTGCTCCAGTTCGCGGTGGTAGAAGGTATGTCCCTCGTCCACGGGCAACTCCCGCAGGTAGTAGAATGTTTTGCCGTCGGGACTGAGGTAGGGGAGAGCCTCGTTGTTCTTTGAGCTCACTCCGGTCACCCGCTGTGGGTCGAAGGGTGCCATATTGAGCATCGCTTCGGCCAGAAACTGTGACCAGTAGAGGTAGTTCGAGGCTTCTTCATACACGGCACTCACCGCCTTGTCGTTGTTGCCGTTGGCAATCGCGAAATATTCGTTGAGCTCGGCTACAGCCTCGTCGTAGCGTTTGTCGGTGTAGTATATCATGCCCATGTAGAAGTGGGCGAGGGCGTTGGGATAGTTGGGACAGAGCTCGATGCACTTGGTGAAGTACTTCCGTATGCCTGTCGCGTTGAATCCGTCGTACACCGCCGTCATACCCAGCCAGAACTGCGGGTCTGCGGCCTTGGGGTTACGCGATGCCACTTTGCGCAGCTCCGCCGCTGCCGTCTTGAAGTTGCGGCTGTTGAAATGCGCCAGCGCCTCCTCGTACCGGCTACGGTCGCCACTCTTCACCTTCACGCCGCACTGGGCCATTAGCGGTAGAGCCGTTTCATGAAACGGCTGTACAAGGTTAAAGGCGAAAAGGAGCGCGACAGCAACGACGCGCCATCCATCTTTCACCATTAACCTGTAACCTTTAACCATTAACCTGTAACCTTTATTACAGTTTGCTCGCGTCTATCTTGAAGTTGGCCACCTCTCCGTTGCACGGTGTCGTGCAGCGTATGGCGCATTCGTCGCACGAGGGGCTGAGCTCGCCGTGCAGGCGCTTCTTCACCATGTCGCCCACAGCGTCGCGCAGCGCTGGAATGGCGATGCCGCGTATCACCTCGTCGCAGAAAGCATAGCTGAGCATGGTCACCGCCGTGCGTTCGCTGATGCCGCGTGTCTGCAGGTAGAACTTCGCCTGCTCGTCGAGTTGGCCTATCGTCGAGCCGTGTGAGCATTTGACGTCGTCGTTGTATATCTCCAGGAATGGCCGCGTGTCCACGTGAGCCTTGTCTGTGAGCAGTATGTTGCGGTTGGTCATGTAGGCTTCCGTCTTCACGGCGCCGTCCTGCACCAGCACGTGGCCGTTGAAGCGTGCACGTGCTGCGTCGTCCATGATGCCTTTGTACAGCTCGCTGCTCTGGCAGTGCGGCTTCGCGTGCTCCACGAAGATGTAGTTGTCGCACTCCTGTTCGCAGTCTATCAGGTAGAGGCCGTCGGCCTTGCAGCCGCAGCCCTCGCCCTGCATGCGCACCACCGCGTTGTTCCTCACGTGGCCGCCGCCGAGGGTCACCGTGCACATCTCCAGCTGTGCGTCACGCTGCATCGTGATGTCGAGCTGCGTCAGCTGGCGTGCGGGAGTGTTCATGCCCTGCAGGCGGTAGAGCCTCAGGTGGGCACCTTCGTCCATCGCTATTGCCAGGTGCTCTACGTCGTCCATGATGCGGTAGCCCTCGCCGTCGCGCAGCATGAACATCGGCGCATCCTGCTGGTGGCACAGCACCAACTGCACCTCCTCGCCGCGTCCCACTTCGAGCCGCTGCTGCGGTGCCTCACAGCACCAGCCGTCGGTCCAAATATTCGGTAACTGATCCTTCCTAATCATTCTTCATTCTTCATTTTTCATTCTTCACTCACCAAGCTCCTTTTTGATCCAGTCGTAGCCTTTCTCCTCCAGTTCCAATGCCAGCTCTTTGGGACCGGTCTTCACTATGCGGCCCTCGTAGAGCACATGCACAAAGTCGGGCACTATGAAGTCCAGCAGGCGCTGGTAGTGCGTGATCACTATGGTGGCGTTGTCCTTGGAACGCAGCTGGTTGACACCACCGGCCACGATGCGCAGCGCGTCGATGTCCAGTCCGCTGTCCGTCTCGTCCAGTATGCTCAGCGTCGGGTTCAGCATCGCCATCTGGAAAATCTCGTTCTTCTTCTTCTCGCCGCCGCTGAAGCCCTCGTTCACCGACCGGTTGGCCAGGTTCGTCGTCATCTCCACCACCTTCTTCTTCTCCTCCATGAGCTTCAGAAACTCGCTGCCACTCAGCGGGTCCAATCCGTGGTACTTGCGCTGCTCGTTGACGGCCGTGCGCATGAAGTTGGTGATGCTCACGCCAGGAATCTCCACCGGGTACTGGAAGCCCAGGAAGAGTCCTTCGGCGGCGCGCACGTCGACAGGCATCTCCAGGATATTCTTTCCCTTGAAGACCACCTCGCCGGCG
>Ga0310690_10009080_pt1 | contig 12512 bp, 24 predicted proteins | sample AusTroGonzalo_MG_2_FD_207661 | JGI IMG/M metagenome (GOLD analysis project Ga0310690, IMG submission 207661) | Bovine rumen microbial communities from tropical cattle in Woodstock, Queensland, Australia - Gonzalo_04 (v2) (version 2) | ecosystem: Host-associated > Mammals > Digestive system >...
CCCAGACTGTGAAGGTGTTAGCTTTGATGTTTCTGGCATTGAACAAGACAAGATTGACCTGATAAGCGACATTGTTACTGGTATTGATTTTTCATACCATAAGGGCGGTAGAAACGGATATTCCGGCGGTTCGTGTTTTCTAACATCTGGGACTGAATACCATGAGAGCGAAGAAGGTGAAATACTGACGTTTACCTTAATCCAAGATCATGCGCGGGCAATCTACGAATACGCCAAAGGCAAAAGCGAAATCAACTATTTTGAAGCCATTATTGCCGTGCATAATGCTACATTTCAAGATATATTGGAGGTAATAACATGAAACACTGGGACAGCATCGAGCAGCACTGCATCTTCGACCACGGCTGGCAGATCGACAAAGACGAAATGCTGGTGCTGACGAGGCAGCAATTCAACGCCTATCAGTATTCCGGGCATAGTTTCCGAGACCCTACTGTTCGCACCCTGATGATTCCATCGGTACACGGCTGCTGCCTGATATTCGAGGGCAAGCATTTCAGAATCGAGGGATAGCCAATGAGCAAGAAACTGTCACATGAACAGGAAATTGAGAGCGCAAAGGCCAATCTGAAGCGCGACATTGACCGTTGGAACGAGATCAACCAGAACGGGTGTAATGACCCGTTCTGGCCTGACGGTACGAACATGAACCTTGTGCGCAACCATATCATTTTTGACCTTCGGAGGCTGGCAGAATTGGAGCAGAATCCCGTACAGCTATCGGTATTTATGTTCACCGATCCAGCGCATAACTCCATCGACGATGTGATGGGTGACAAGCGCATCCCGCCGTTGGTAGCAAATGATTATATGGTGAAGGACAGATTCGAGAACCATAGGAGAATAAGAGATTGACGTATAGCACCATTTTATAGTATAATCGGCAGGAAGGAGGTATACACCTATGGCAAGGAATACATCAGATGCGCAAATGAGGGCAGTTGCGAAGTACGACGCAGCGAACACGACGCAAATTCATTTGAAGCTCAATCTGACCAGTGATGCCGATATTCTGGCCCGCCTTGATGAAGTGTCTAAGATCGACGCGAAGAAGGGCAAGCAAGGGTACATCAAAGACCTGATACGCCAAGATATACTTGAACATCCAATCCCGCGATAAAGCGGGATATTTTAATACTTTCTTAATAAGTATATACTTATATTTTTAACATTCTAAGTGTATACTTATAGACAGTTAAGGAAGCCCACTACAAACAAGGAGGTCACCACAATGAAGGTTATGAGCATGAAGGAAGCCTGGAGAAAGGCAAACGAAATCTTCCCCACCGATTACGAACAGGACGCCAAGTGCAGCGAGCGCGCTGGCTACCCGGTCTACCGCAGCACCGCCGAAGGTCACTACTACGATTACATCTGCGATCTGGGCGACAGGCTGGAGATCAACCTGAGCAACGGCGACACCTTGAACATCTGGGTCGAGGCCGATACCGATGAGCCGACCGAAGAAGAAGTCAAGCAGATGGTCGCCGATACCAAGGCCGCTGAAGAAGCCGGTAAGCGTGGATTCAGCCACCTCGACCCGAAGCCCGCAACGATCTACAGCTTCTGCGTAATGCACACCGACTACGGCACCGATAAAGCCATGCACGACTTCGCTGAGGCGCTGAACCGCTCCGATGATTCTATGAAGGTCAGGCTCGCGAGCGACTACATTTCCGCATGGTGCGACGCCAGCGGCATTCCGTGGGGCAGCATCGAAATCTTTCACAAGCCCTATAAGTACGAGCATCACAACAAGGGCAACTACCACTTCGTGTTCGATGCCGTGGTAACGATACGGGTCTAACAAGAACAACATAGCGCCGGGGCGCAAGCCCCGGCAGCCCGACAGATTGAAAGGAGAGAGAACGATGGAAAACAACATCTGGCGTACAGTCATTAAGGAAACCGATAAAGCATATCTGGTGCAAGTGAGTGTATACAACAGGCGCGACGGTTCAAGTCTCAAGCAACGATGGGTTTCCAAAAGCGTCTGCGGCGACGTAAAAGAGATACCGGGATTTGAGAAATTTGTGCAGGTACCTGAATGGGCATTGCCGAGCGGACAGTGGTAAAGCCGAAACGCCCTCCGGGGCGTCCGCCGGGGATAGCCTCCCGGCGCTGACGATGGCAGGCTGAAAGGAGAGGTCACAATGTACATGAGCTATTGCAGATTCGAGGGCACCCGTGCAGAGCTGAACACCTGTTTGAACGTCGTGGAGGAGCACGTCAACGGTGAAGCCGAATACCCGGTGAGTGAGAACGAGGTCAACAACTTCCAGCAGATGGTTTTGGATTTCGTGGGCTGGCTGCACGACATGGCGCTGTTGGACGATGAGGGCTATCTGGACGAGGACGCGCTGAACGAGGTTTGCGACGACATGATGAAGGCAAGGGAGGATGAGGAAGAATGAGGTCAATATGTGAAGGATGCAAACACGACGATAAAATATATGGCTGTGAATACCAGTGTGTTGGAGTAACCAAATATAGCAAGAAATATGAGGTTGCAACTGCCTGTGAGGATTATGAAAAAAAGGAGGCGTAACACATGACCATGAAAGACAAGCTGGCCCTGATGAAGGAGATCACCCGCAGGAACGACGAGGCAATCAAGGCATGGAAGGACAGGGCGGCGTAATGCCGCCCGGAAGGGAGGACAACATGAACGTTCGTGAATTGCTTTCAGACCCCGCCTACGGTGTACGGCCATACCCGCCATACAATGAGGCTCATGTCGAAATCAGGGAGAGAATAGTCAAAAAAGGTGAGCGGGTGGGTTTCATCCTGACCGAAGCAGAAGCCGTCAAGCAGTTCGGCGACCGCCACGTTTGGCTGGCGTTCCACGATGAAGGAACATTCAATGACCCGATTTACGGCGAACACGTTTACGCCATCTGCATTGACTGAAAGGAGTGAAAACAATGTTCTACGTTTACTGCCGCCACATTGCATCCGGGCGCGAGGATTTCAGCGGGATGTACGAAACCGCGAAGGAAGCCATTGAGCATATCACCGGCCTGTACAACATGGACAGGAACTTGAAGCAGCTCGGTGATACTACTACTTCATGAAGCAGCACTAAGGAGGGAACAACAATGAAGGTCTACCGCTACTACTGCCAGTTCCGGCCCCCGATGCCGGGAGCCATCCCCCGCGAAGGGCTGGTGAACATCGGCGACTATGACTATCCGCAATCGTTCAACGGTATCAGCGCGTGGGGCTTCGCTGAGTACAGCCGGGAACTGACGGAGAAGGAAGTCCACGACTACGAGCTGGCGGCTTCGCCGAATAACCCGCTTGAATACCCGTAGGACGCCCAGAAACGGCCCTCTAAGCTGTTTTCACGCGCAGGGCATAGAAGTTATAAGACAAGCGTAGACGCGCTTAGAAGCACCGTAGAAGCACCGTAGAAGCACTTGACACGTATGGTATAATGAGCATAAGGAGGCATAACAATGAAGAAGTGGATTATAGTTGATGACTGCACCAGCAGCAAGTCACAGCAGTTTGAGGAGATCATCGAAGCGAGCGACATCAACGAGGCGGAGCAGATCGCACGGCGGGAGTGGGACAGGCTGACCGCGCACGACCAGAACAAGCGGGATGCCTACTATGTAGGCTATGCGGAGATCGACGATGACGGATGCGTGGACTTCAACAGCATGACGGATATCGTCGAGATCAAGTGAGACGCTTAGAAACGCCATAGAAACGCTTGACACGCATGGTATTATAGGTATAAGAAGGTAATTGAAATGCTGTATTACATCATTACCGAGCTGGAGCGTCAGAATCGCTCCTATGAGTCCATGGAAGATGCCATTGAAGCTGCCGAGAGAACTCTTCCCAGCACCATGAACTGGGAAATCCGCGAAGAAGATGGAGTTGGCTCTGAGGAAGTCGTTTACACCCACTACATTGACTGATCATGGCGCTAAAACAAGAAAACACCCGCCAAGGCCGAAGCCCTGGCGGGTTTGTCATAAGTATCGGAACAATCGTTCCTGTAGCTTGTACACGATGCGCTTGATTTGACGGTCACTCATGCCAAATTCTTCGGCCAGCGGTTCGAAGCAGCAGCCGTCAATCAGGCGGCGCTTCAAAATCGCCCGGTCGCGTTCGGAATGTATGTGTTCGTCAATCAGCGCGGCGATTTGGGAGTTGGTGTAATCCTTCACATTGCCGCTACCTCCTGCGCCTGCGCCGGGTTCCGCTACTTCCCGTCCGGCGCGTCCGGGCGCGTGTGCGCGTTGTCTTTCTCACCGTAACCTTCGCCAATGTTCACACCTCCATTATTGCCGGTGTAATTCGCTATGCCGTCGCCCTCGCTGTCAACGGTGGTAACGATTTCGGTATCTTCTCCCACATAGTCATATTGACACCACGCATATAGCCAAACGGCATTGCTGGCAAATATCAGCACGATGGCAATCACAAGCGCGATCACCAGCCGCCGGATATGCCGCTCTGACCGCGCCTGCGCGGATTCATAGACAATGTACGGCACATGATTCTCCATGCATTTCTCCTTTGTATCGGGCGAAATTATTCCGTGACAGGTTCAGGTTCAGGAGGTTTTACTTCCTCCGGCAGCTCAACCACGGTATTGATGGTGGGATAATTGATGTATTCCGCAACCGCCGCCTCAATCTCGGTGATATTCACGTCAAACCCGTGCTGATACAGAAATTCTTTGACGTATTCCATTTTCTTGCGGCCCATGCCGTCGGTCTGGTAAATCTGCTCGGCGGCATACACGCCCGCCTTGACCAGGGCGCGGATATACGCCTGCTGCTCGTTGGTGGTCTTGGCCTTAATCCACGGGATGACACGATAGGTCACCAGAGCGGCCAGCAGGGCAATGACGCAGTTGATAATGGCAGTCAGATCAATATTCATGCTTGTATTCCTCCATCCTCGTCTTTGCTCAGAACAATCGGCAACGCACGGACGCGCTCCATCAGGCCGCCCACGTAGGCGTTGCCGTTAAACACCGTCCGGTATTCATCGTAGATTTCTTCAAGCGATGCAAGCTGTTCGTTCTGGATATTGCCCGCGATAATCGCAGTACAGCATCCATCCACAAGCACATGCCGGGTGTATTTCAGGTTGATGGTTTTCTGTTCGTCGAGCGACTTGCTGATCTTCGCAAGTGAATCCTTGATTTCCGCAAAGTTCTTTTCATGTTCGTCGAGCGTTTTCGACTGCTTTTCGTTCATTTCCTTCATCTCCTTATATTTGGAAATGAAGGCATAAACATTCTTGATACCTCGCGTGACCGTGGTAAAAATGGCAATAATGACTATCGTCCACGCAATCAGCGTACCAATTTTGATGTCTGACAGCATTTGCCAGATGGATGTAACTTCCAAGGGTATCACCTCGCTCCTTCATCGTCGTACCAGATCACCCAGCAGACGGCCATAAACAGGGCCAGCATACCGATCATGATTTCACACCAAGCACAACACAGACGGCCAGCAGAGCCGCGATACCCAGCGCCACGGGAGCGCCCCATGCACACAGCCACAGGTCGGCCAGCGCCACGGCGGTCAGGATGTCCATGTCACACCTCCCGCTCCGGGTAGAAACACCAGAAGTCCTTGCGCTCGTCCACGAAGGCGCTCTGTTTCTGCTTCTTGCGGGTTTTGCTGGCCGGGTCGTTGCAGTAGATATAATCCTTGTCGTACTTCCAGGCGCATATGTAATGCCCACCCCGCGTCCAGTAGCCTTTTCCCATTCGGCACACCACATAGCCGCCCGCGTCCAAGCAGGCTTTCAGCGTGGCGAGGCTCTTGGTGCCAACCATCTTTTTGAAGCGGTAATACTTCTGGACGTGCGGGAAGAAACTCGTCGCCGTTCCGCTGGAGGCCGTGCGGTCGCCCCATTTCAGGGCCAGCTCGCCCATGGTCACGGGCATCACGGCGGGGTCAACCAGCGTGGCGATCACGTCCGCCATGGCCGTGGGGCCGCAGGCGGAGTTGGCGTAGGTCTGGTTATGGTTGCCGTGGCTGCTGTACATCTTCTTGCCCCAGCGCGGGTCGCCCTGCTTGTAGTCCACTGGCTGCCTGAACTCGCCGGGATGAGGATTGCCCGGCGTGTCTGCGCCGATGACCAGCGCCTCCCACGTATTGCGCCCGCATATGCCGTCAGCATCCAGCCCGCAGGACGCCTGGAAGGCCGCTACAGCCGCTTTCGTGCGGCTGCCGAATATTCCGTCGGGGGTCAGGTCGGCGCCGTCCAGGAGTATCTGTAGGGCCTGTGTGGCGGCGCTCTTGTGATGCTTCGCGGTGGAGCAGGTGGGCGCGGCCTTCGCCATCGCCCGCCATGTGTCCGCGCCGATCACGCCGTCCGGGGTCAGCCCGTGGTTTTTCTGCCAGGTAATGACGTGCGCCGTAAATTCGGCGTCAAATTGCCCGGAGGCTTCGCCGATGTCGGCATACCCGGTCAGCAGCTGGGCGACGCGCACGAGGTTGCCGTCATCGCCGTGTCTTATGGTCTCAAGCATCGGCTTCATCTCCTTCCACATCCAGATCGTCGGGCACGCAGGCGATGGTCACGCCGTTGCCGTCCAGCACAAACACAGATTCGCCGACATCCCGACCAGCGTTTTCAACTTCCAGATCATCCTCGTTCGGGTCAACGTAAAAGCGTTTCATACTATTTCCTCCTCATGATTTTTATGATAATTGCAGCTTCGATTGCGGCCACGGCGGGCAGTATCCAGATCAGGTGTGCGGGGTTCACGATGATTCACCTTCATTCGAGTTGACGGGCGGGTTGACCAGTATGGCGAACTCATCCTCATAGGTATCCATCTTGCCGTATGGACATAGCCACTGCACGGGCACCTTCTGAATGGTCTTGTCGCCTTCTCCTGTAATTTGGAAACCAAGGATTTGCAAATAACGGTTAAACTGCTCCGTGGTGTACCCTTGGTTTACTGATTGCAACTGTTCCGAAATAACGGGCAACCCATGAGGGTTACTTGTGATTTGTGTCCCACCACCAAACGCATGATTAGTGCCGGTAGTAAGATAATATACATTCTGCCCATCGATGGTAAACATACCCCGTAACGATGGTACATTGTCACCGGTCACTGTCACGTCTCCATAATTCAAGCCGATAAGCGTAATAGAAATCCATGGGGACGTGTCTATTTCAGCATCTGTGTTCAGGATGCAGGCACACCACCCATCATTGGCCTTGTAGACCGGGCTTCTGTTACCGTTGTTGGTATACAGCAGTCCCGCTTCGTATACCAGCGAATCCGAACGGGCAATGAAGCCGTGGGGGCCTGCCTGATCGTAATGCGTCACCTTGACCGGGGTAATCCACTCTGACTGCGGGATAATGCCGTCCGGATAGGTTTCATCGGTGAACACCGCGCCTGTTTTCGTTTTGGCCTTCACCACCATGCCGGAGAAGTCGATCAGGTCGCCGTCGTTGTATTCCTCCCTCGTCGGGTCAGTGGTGATGTCGATGGATGTGGGGATGACCTTTTCGACGATAGTCGGCTCCCCGGTTTCCGGGTCGGGCTGGGTGCCGACTTCCTTCTCCTCGCCGGTGACGGGATCCACACCCACCACCTTGCCGATGCCGCTGACGGTGACCTCGGAATAACCGTAGATCCCCTCAGACGCCGCCGTGTAAGTGCCGTCCTTGGTGATGTGCTTCGTGCCAAGGCTCGTTTCGTCCTCCGGCACCCAAAGGCAGCTTCCCCCGCCCACGGTGGCGGTTTTCAGCTTCGCGGCGGTGAACTGTTTGCCCGTGCCGCCCTCCTGAATCACGATATTCTTGCTCATGCGTTCCACCTGCCTAAATCATCAAACATATTCATTAAGATACCCATGTTTGATATCACAGTCGCATCACTCTCGCAACCATCAGATACGCCGACATAGGCAACGTCAGCATTCGATTGCCTGCCGGAATTGTTGCTTCCTTCACCGGTCACATAGACGTTGCCTATATTATTATACGACCACTCTTTCTGGAATACGCCATCCAGAAACATGCGTACTTTTTTTGTGCTTGTATCGACACTGATGGCATATACATGCCATAACATTGAATCTATGTTTGTGCTGTAGTTGCCGCCAAAATTCGATGCGTTAATTTTGCCGCCAGTGCTGGTAAAACCGACGCCGTTCCCGTTGGACATGGAATACGGGATTCCAAAAATGTAATTATTGCCGCCGTTTGTATAGTTTTTCATCACCGCATACGTTGTGAAATCGCCTGTCGGCATTGTAAACTCTGCTTTTGCAGTCAGCGGAAGGTTTACAACGGATACCCCATAGCTTTGATTTTTGCGTGCATCAGCAGGCGTACCCGTAACGTCAAAATCATCCCATGTGGATGCGCCCGATACATAGTTATCACCAATGGCTTCTCCAAGAACCGTAGTGGAATACGGCAAATGGTCAATCACATAAAGCGGCTTGCGCTCACCGTATACGGCAAACGTATATGATATGGATATGCCTGCTATAGCATCGACAAATGTCCACGTCCCTGCATCTGTAATCGCAAACACATATGCCCCGGATGTGTCCGATGTCAGCGTTGTCGTACCATCGGTGGCTGTGACGGTATTCCCTTGCTTATAGACAACATACGCAAAAGCATATACGGCATTGCCTGACACATCCACCACCACCGAATTATTCAGCGTGGTGTCAATGGTGCCGTTCTCCGTGACTGTGGCGTGGGCGGTCTGGCTGACCAGCGCGCCGTTTGACACGACTTTCCCCTCATCCCCCGCCGCGTAGCTGTTGGGCACGCTGACGGATGCCGAAGCGTAGTCCTTCACATTCGCCGTGCCGTTCTGCGTGATAGCAACGGTGCCCGTGGGCTCCGGGTAGCCGCTATCAATGCTCTCAATCGCCGCCGCCATTTCACTGGGCTTGTAGGTGTCTGCGCTGTCCAGTTTGTCCCGTATTGCGTTCGCAATGGCAGTCAGTGCGCTTTCTGTAATTAGTGCTTTGCTCATTTGATATTCACCACCCCGTCGTCTATGGTTGCCTCGTCAACGCTGATAATTTCCAGCAATCTCTGATACAAGTCCAGCGCAGGCGTTTCCTGCTCGGTTTTTGTTTCATCATCCGCGCCCATCGTGCCCGTGCAAGCCGCGTTGATAGGTCTGAATATGTACCTGTGCCCGTTCATCGTCATGTCTATGTACGGGTTTGATATAGAGTAAACGAATCCCTCCGGGAAGCTGTATGTCGCCTTGCCTATCTGGATAGTGTCCCACACATACAGTATTGTCAGCATGCTGCTTTCGACGCCCACCGTGGCAATCAGGTGAAGCTTTGCTTTTGCCTGTTTTCCGAAGCTGAAAGAGGCGTTGTCTACGAACCCAGTCACTATCGTCTTCGGGTCGGTGAATACGCTCAGCTTTTGTCCAGGCATGTACTCCGCGTTGTCTATCACGTCCGCGTCCACGGCTTGGCGGTTGAAGTGCCATCTGGCGAGGAAGTTCAGCACCGCGTTGGCATTGTTTTGGTTGATGAGGTAGACCCCTTCAACGGTCAGCTCATTCTTTGGCAACCCGGACGGCGCATTGGTATTGGTCAGGGACATCTCGCTCTCCGTTATGATGTAGTGCGTTTCCCCGACCGTCACATACTTGTCCGTGGTCGCTGGCGTTCCTGCCGCGAAGGAGTAGTATTTGACCTTGATGCTCGTCACATAGTCCCTGTAGGTCAGCGACGGTCGCCAGTAGGTCTTTTCCAGAGGAACCGACGTTTCCGCGATTGGAATAGGCAGTATCTCTATCTGCCCGTTGAAGTAGGTCTTGACGTATGCTCCGATGACGAAGCATATCCACAACAGTCTCTCCCTCGGCGTCTGCTCCGGGCAGTAGCCCGTGATGGTATGACCGCTGAACGAGCTGTCCAAGGTGTAGTCCAGCGTGACCGTGGTTCCCTGTGCTTCCGTGGGGATAATCAGCACGAAATCGAGTACGCTGGACAGGCTTGTGTTGTTGTACATCACCGCGTCCAGCTTGTAGCGCTCACAGAGATACAGGGTAGACTTGCATTCGACCCGCACCGTCTCCGGGTCTATCTTCTCCGCGCTGGTTACGATGTACTTAGCCCAGAGGTTATCGAGGTCGTCCTTCAAAAGAGCATACTCCCCGACCGAAATGCTCTGGTCTGTCACCACGTCCACGGTGAATGTGTTGATGGGGATGCTGCTGCCCGTCAAGTCCGTCTGCGGGGAGAAGGACAGGTTTTTGAGGGAGGTAAACTCCACATCGTCAACGACAAGATACATGGGGCTGCCTCCCGTCAATAATAAACATCATCCGCGTTGATATACACGGTTTTCACCCAGCCAGACGCGCCGTAGGTATACACGTCGCCCCTCTGGACCTCTGCCTGTTCGGGAAGCGGTGAGTGCCCTCGCGCTATCACGCCGGACAACCCCATTTCCTTGGTCGGATGGTTGGCAATGACTGTAAAGGTCGTGCCCTTCCAGTATTTGCCGCCGTTGGGGAGGCGCACAAATGAATCCGTCACGCTCTCCACCCGTCCCGTGATGGTCAGTTGCCCTTGGTCATATGGCAGGATGAATGAGTGTCCGTCCACGGGGTCTGTCAGGGCTTCGTAGATGTCCGAGTAGGCTTCCCGGTCATTGAGCGGTATTGCTATGCTCACGGTATAGGACATATATGTCCCTATCACGTCGTTGAAGTATGAAGCATCCAAAAGCATCCCGCTTATCTCGCTGGGCTTGACCTCCGCTGTGCGCTCAATCTGACAGGGGTAGTTCCATGTCAGTCCGTCTATGGAGAACATCAAACTACCCCCTTTACGACCTTTGCGCCGATGCGCTGGTATTCAGCGTCGATGTAAGGAACTGTCGCTCTGGCAAACTCCGTACCGCCTATCTCCAATACAACAGTTATGTTATTCTGGCTTCCAGCAGGATGCTTTGTCTCCGTGTACTCCGTGCCGTTCATCACGCTGGGCACAAGGCGCGTCCCGAAGTCAAAGGCATTGCCGATGGCTCCCGTCACCAGTCCGGCGTTGTCCTGTATGCCCTTGGCAAACAATGCCATCATGTCGGGCGCGTAGGTGTGGAAATTGGACAGCGGGCCTTCCTCCGGTTCAGAGAAGCCGAGAAACGCCTTTATCCTGCCAGCAATGCCAGATACCACATTCATCAAACCGCCCTTGGCGTTTTCGATGCCTGTTTTGAAGTTTGTGATCAGGTCGCTGCCCCATGTCTGGGCACTGTTCGGGAGGGCGACGATATTGGCTTTCAAGTCAGACAGGAGCTGGCCCATGCCTGTGCCCTCCGAGCCGAAGTAATAGTTCCAGTCGCCGCCGATGGCGTCAAAGGCTTCCTTCGGGGTCTTGCCGACATCCTTGACAATCTCGGCCTCGTTGTCGGCTACGCCCTTCCTGACCTTCTCGACGGCTTCGTCGATGGTGTTAGAGGACGTGTCGATTCCCAGCGCGAAGCTCGCCCAGTCATCGGCTGCATCCTTGCCGGCATTCTGCAAGAGGCTCGTGTACTGACTGACGCGGTATTCCGCTTCATCGGCAGCCACACCCGCAGAGTTTGCCTTTTCCTCGACCTGTTGCAATCCGATTGCCACGCCGGGAAGCAACGCCACGGCTTTTGCGGCAACGGACACAATGGTTCCGAGGATTCCTCCACTCGCGGCAGCGGCTCCACTCGCGGCAGCGGCTTCTGCGCTTGCGGCGGCGGCGGGTGTGAAGATGCCCACCAGCGTTTGCAGCCCTGTAATGAAGCTCGTAACGCTGCCGACAATGCCCGCGACGAACGTCGTTATGACACCGAAGAACGCGGCGAGCCTGTTTGCTGCCCACAAGCGGATGAGCCATTTGAAAATCTCCCCGAACACGCCCAGCGCATCGACGATCTTCAAGATTTCATCCACAAAGTCATTGATGGCCTTTTGCGTTGCTTCATCCTTCAGCCAATCGGCGAATTCAGTCAGCAACGGTTTGATGTAGTCGTTCCACACATCCCTAATGCCCTGTGCGACCTCTGTCGTGAGCTTGCCCATGACGGGGTTCACAACGTTCTCCCAAAAGCTTTGAAGCGCAGGGGTCAGATCGTTGATGATGAATAAGACTATATCCTTGAGCGTGGATCCCAGACCGCCGTTCCAGGCATTTACCACCCAGCTTACGATGTTTTCGATAATGCCCTTGAAGCCCGTGGTGAACCCGCTTATCTTGTGATAAATATCGTTCGCCATGTCATAGCCGCCGCCCATCGCGTCAGCTATCGCCCATGCGACATCAGGGCCAAGGTCGTATAGGATGTATTTGTAGAGCCGAGCCATCAGGTTAGGGAGCGCCTGAATGACCCTGTTGACCGTCTCCGTAATGCCCTGGAGAATCATGGGCAGTCCATTGGAAATCAGACCGGGCGTGACCTCATACACGCCCTGCGCAATGGCTTCCACCGCATCCAGCACTTTGGGCAGGACTTTCTTT
>Ga0310690_10009081_pt1 | contig 12512 bp, 7 predicted proteins | sample AusTroGonzalo_MG_2_FD_207661 | JGI IMG/M metagenome (GOLD analysis project Ga0310690, IMG submission 207661) | Bovine rumen microbial communities from tropical cattle in Woodstock, Queensland, Australia - Gonzalo_04 (v2) (version 2) | ecosystem: Host-associated > Mammals > Digestive system >...
TCTGGTGCGACTAGTTCTGTAAATCCTGCCAAGATTAACAGCGGTGCTTCTGTCACTGATGGCTTGGCTCCCGTTGATACGGCGGCTAATGGCAATTTGACTTATCATGCCATTCAGTTCAGAGTCATTGCTTGGTATGATGGTGAATATTTGAATCGTAGCACTGTTGGTGCTGCTGACTATCAATTCAAATTGACTTTCACTAAGTCCTAAGATAAGAATTGAAGTTCACTATTCACAATTAATATGTTCCCCAAGCCCGCATAATGCGGGCTTGGGAGACAATTTTATAAAAACGCGACGCGTATAGGCGCGCCTATACGCATGACAAGAGGTACATACAATAATGAGTTCCGAAAAAGAACGCAAGAAACTACTCACGGACAAGCAGCAGGCCATTGTCGACATCGTGGTGACTACCATCGAGGCGTTGGTCGTGGTGGTTTGCATCGTGGTGTCCGTGCTGGTATGGGTGGGCGCCAGCGACCCCATGGACCGTAGCCTCAACTGGTTCGCTATCCAGACCGACTCTATGATGGGCGCCAATGCCGATAGCCTTAACCCGGGCGATTTGATGTTCGCCAAGAAGGTCAAGTCAATCGCAGACCTCAAGGTAGGCGAAGTGATTGCATTCAAGGGCACCGTCATCGACTCGACCGGCCAAGCTATCGAGGACCAAATTATCACCCACAGGATAGTCTCCATCGAGGGCAACCGAATCATGACTAAGGGCGACAATGCGGCAAGCGCCGATATGTATCCCAAAGGCTTCGAGGACGTCATCGGTGTCTACACGGGTAAATGGAAAGGCGTAGGCAAAATGACCCTGTGGTTGGGCGGCTTTAAGAAGGTCGTCACCAATCAAGCGAAGTACGAGGACCCCAACCAGCTCGGTGGCTATGGCTACGAGCGTAGTGGCAATACCGCTACCTTCCTGGTGATTATCATCCCCTTGGCGCTCCTCTTCATCTACAATGGCTACGTAGTGGTCAAGTGGACCATGGATGAGCGCGCCAAGAAGATACGCGCCGCCGCCTTGGCCGAGGCCCAAGAGAGCAAGGAGAGCCAGGAGGACGTCAAGCGCGCCGCACTCACCGAGTATATGCGGGCCAACGGTATGACCGATGAGCAGATCGCCGCCTACTTCGCCGAGCAAGACGCCAAGAAGTCCGAAGCCCCCGCCGAGGTTTCCCCTGTTGCCGAAGAGTCCCCTGCCGACCCCGTCGACCCCGACGCCGAGTAATTAATATTTTACTAAGAAAATGAGCATTTTCGACTTATTCAATCCCACCTCGGGGCTGAGTAAGTCTTAGTGTATATAAATAAAAGTTACAATAGTAACAAATACGCATTGCGTGCCTCGCACGCACCATACGAGCGCAAGCGGTTTTACACCCTTTGCAAAAGGGGGGCTTGCCGCAGGCAATTCGACCAGTAGGTCGTCATCATGTCGCCACTCGTGGCGATACATAATTCTAGCCAACGGCGCTTAATAACCAATCGAAGCCACGCGGCTTGCCGCGTTTACACCCTTTGCAAAAGGGGGGCTTGCCGCAGGCAATTCGACCGCAGGGAGTTATAATGTCGCCACTTGTGGCGATACATAATTCGAGCCTATGCTCGTCAACAGGCATCAAGCGTGCCTCCACGTTCCCTATGAGCGCAAGCGAGGTTACACCCTTTCCGCGAAATCGCCTGCGATTTCACGGGAAGAAAGGGGGCTGGATTGCCGACAAAGCAGACAACGTTGTCTGCGACTCGGGAATGGGGGTTTTGCCCCTCAACGCCAACCCGAGCAAGACACCTATGTCTCTCGAAGATGTCCGTCTTTGCTGGCCAAACCCCCCATTCCGCACACCGCTTACGCTAACGTGCGGACTCAATTCCCCCTTTGAACAAGGGGTGCAAAGCGTGAAAGCACGCGAATTGAATTGAATAACCACAATGGCTATGCCAATTCATGGAGCGGAGCGAGAATTCATGCCGTTAGGCAATTCATGATTGCATGGCAATCAATTCATCACCGGTGCGGCAATGCCGCACCCACAAGGAGCCACCAATGTCCAAGAAAGACGTCAACCAAAATGCCGAGCAATCCGCCGCCAAAGCGGTGGACGCTAGCAAATATCGGTATATATACGCACGCAAGTCCGTTGAGCGCCGAGTGCATCGCCGCAAGTTGGCGACCGTCTTCTTGGTGTTCGTGTTGGTGGCTATGTTGCTGACTGGTACGGTCTACGCCGTGTTGGCCTTCGTGGACAATAACGACTTCCGCATCACTGTTGACCGTGGTCGCGGCGTATTGGCCTTGAGTAGCGATTCGTCATTTGCAAAACCGACCACGCAGTTGACGACGCGCGGTCCATCGCAGATGTTAGATACCACCTATTCGCTTTTGCCTTTTTTACAGTTCCGTACGCAAGATGGCAGTTATGCAGAGAACACAGAGTACTATGCGAGCAGTTTTTATCTGACTAACTTGGGCGACGAGACGTGTGAGTACCGAGAGATTATTACTATTATGGACACTTTTAACAAGTTGGAGGAATGTGTCCGTGTTTTGGTAGTACGAGAGGTGCTCGAACAAGATGAAGAGGGTAATTTTCATCAAGCCAGCCTTGATGAGGATTTTAGCAAGATGGAATGGACTTGCTACGCCAAGGCCAAAGAGGACGGCTCAGCCGAGCAGGTGGCCTATGACGTTGCGCGTGACGGCGGCATATTGCGTACAGTTACCGACCCCAATTTTAATGCCGTGGATAAAACTTCCCCTTGGATGTGCACTAACTTTGTTCAGTCTGAATCTGGCGTTGTTACCGACCCCACCTGCTATACGATTGCACCTAAATCACGCATTCGCTACACGTTGGCGATTTGGATTGAGGGTACCGACCCCGATACGGTGGACGCGCGCATTGGCGGTCAGCTTACCATGCGCTTCGGCTTCAGCACGACGAGCACAGAGGAGCAGACCATCAGCTAACCTTTTCGATATAAATAACGCGCACTATGCGCGTTATTATATACGCGTGCGCATACGTGTACGCGAAAAATAATTAAAAACCCTATTGAAATTGTGCCGAAACTTTGGTACAATAGAATGTAGGTGATACCAATCACTCGCGGCCTCGTGCCGCATAGCAAATATCTTATGCGGCCTCGTGCCGTAAGGAGTTAACAATGGGCGCATTACTCAAATCGTTATTAGAACAGTTCTTCTCCAATGGCTTGTTGCAGATATTCATCGGCATCTTCGGTGGTATCGCGGGTATGTTCAATATCCCCGAGTATCTCAAGATTATCAAGAATGCCGCGGGAGAAGAGGGCAATACGGGCATGTGGGTTGTCGGCATACTGGTCATCGTGCTGGTGTTGGCCGTGCTCATCGCCATCGTATTCCTGATTGCTTGGGGCATCGCACGTCTCGTCAAGCGCTTGCGTGCCAAGGGCGGCGTCATCGACCAGGACTTGGTGGATGAGGTGGCCGAGCTCAAGCGCCAGTTGGTCAAGGCCAACATGGAGAAGGACCGCATCTTGGGCATCAAGATAGGCAAGCAGGGCTACGACATCAGCGAAGGCTACGACGGAGAGGAGACCTCGGATGACGAGCACAAAGAGGCCGAGAGCCGTTTCTTCAAGCTCACCGAGGTAGACAAGAAGTGGGCCAACTGGAAGCCCGAGCGTCACTATGAGGACGACATCACGTTGGAGGAGATTTGCGAGCGTTTCCGCTGCTACGCCGCCAACAATGCCGAGCGTCCTTGGCGTAAGTTGTATTACGAAATCAAGATTATCCGCCTATTCATCGCCTCTATGGCGACCACCCGTTTGATGATTCTGCAGGGTATATCCGGTACCGGTAAAACTTCGTTGCCCGAGTGTATGGGCCACTTCTTCGACAACCCCACCACCATCGCCTCCGTCCAGCCTTCTTGGCGTGACCGTACCGAAATCTTCGGATACTTCAACGAGTTCACTAAGCGTTTCAACGAGACCGAGGTGCTGCGTGCCATGTACGACGCCCGCTATAGCGACGACGTCTACCTAACCGTGTTGGACGAGATGAACATCGCCCGTGTCGAGTATTACTTCGCCGAGCTTTTGTCCATTCTCGAGATGCCTTCGCGCGAGCAGTGGATTGTCGACTTGGTCCCCTCCGGTTGGCCCTCCGACCCCAAGTTGCTCGAGAAAGGCCGCTTCCGTCTGCCCGAGAATATGTGGTACGTCGGTACCGCCAACAACGACGACTCTACCTTTGCCATCTCCGATAAGGTGTACGACCGTGGTATGCCTATCAACATCAATAGTAAGGCTAAGCCCTTCGACTGCGAGGTCACGCCTCTTCTGCACCTCAACTACCATCACTTGGAGGATTTGTATGCCAAGGCGATGGTCGCCAACAAGGTGAGCCAAGAGAACGTGCAGAAGTTCGCCGACATGGACGACTACGTCATCGAGCACTTCCGTTTGGCGTTTGGTAACCGTATCGTCAAGCAGATGAACGAGTTCGTCCCCGTGTACGTCGGTTGCGGCGGCTCCGAAATCGACGGCTTGGACTACGTCTTGTGCAACAAGATTTTGCGTAAGTTCGAGAGCTTGAACTTGGCCTACATCCGTGACGAAATCGACGCCTACATCGACTATCTCAGCGTCAACTTCGGCGAAGAGAACATGATGGAGTGCAAAGAGTATTTGCAACGACTCAAGAAGTTGTTCTAATCCTATAGCGCTTAGTGAGGGTTCACCATGGCTATTGATAAAAAGCGTCTGGACGATTATATATACTATATCAACTCGTTGCTCAAGCAAGAGGACTTTTACGATACCTATATGGAGGGTATCAACAAAGGTAACAACAAGTATACCATCGACCAGCGTTTCCAAAAAAAGAAATTCGACCTTGACTGGGTCGAGGCTATCGAAGACTGCGTGGTCAGCCTCGATACCATCGTGCGTAACCCCCGTAAGTTCATCGTGGTTGAGGAGGACATCGTGGACGTGTCCTTGGCGCGTTCTATTACCACCGAGTCCGTCAAGCACCTCGCCACCCACACCAACTACATCGCCGCCGTCAAAGAGGACGGCTCGGTTATTCCCAGCAAAATCCTCAATACCAGCAAAGAGGAATCTTTCGAGGTGTACGAGAACCGTTTCATCTACACCTTGCTTTTGAAGTTGTCTCAATTCATCAACACCCGTTTCGAGGCTGTGCGTCGTTCGGCCGCTACGTCTGATATGTTCACCGTCAATATCGAGTCCGACTACGCGGTGGGCAAGGAGAAGGTCAAGTATAGCATGAAGACCATTCTCGAGATGCCCCTTGACGAGGTGCTCAAGGCCGACCCCACACAATTGACGGACGTCGAGCGTATCGCCAGGTTGCAGAACGTCGTCTCGGGCTTTATGGGCAGTCCCTTCGCCAAGACGATGGTCAGCTGCGCACTGGTACGTCCCCCCATTATTCGTACCAACGTCATTCTCAAGAACCCCGACTTCAAGAAAGCCTTGGTATTGTGGCAGTTCATCGATAGTTATCAGCAGACAGGTTACGAAATCAAGTCTATCAACGAGACGGCCGATTTGCCTGCCGGCAATCAGCAGAAGTTCGCCAACCTCATCTACCTCAACAACCTCCTTACCGAGAGTATCGTGCGTACGCGTACGTCCGACGAGGATATTCACGGCGAAGAGGAAGAGAAAAAGCAGGAGAAGTTGCAGGCCAACGAGTACGTCACCAAAAATATCGACGACTTCGTGCCCGACGACTTCCCCGAGCTCAAACTCTCCATGTTTGAGACCAAGCGTTTGTTTACCCACTTGCCCGAGATAGGCGAGATTAGCAAAGCAGACGAGCGCAAGATTAACTCCGCCATTCAGCGCTGCTTGTTGCAGTACAAGATTAACAAGGCCAAGGCCGACTCGGACGAGCAGGCAAGGCTCATGCGCAAGCTGATGGAGGAGGAGACCAAGGCCAAATTGGCCGCCCTCAAGGCAGCCAAAGAGGCCGAGAAGAAGGCCGCCAAGGAGAAAGCCGATGCCGAAAAGCGCGCCGCCAGAGAGCAACGCGAGGCCGCCAAGTTGGCCAAGGAACGCGCCGCCAGAGAAGCCGCCGAATTGGCCCAACGCATCAAAGAAGAAGAAGAGGCCGCTATGCGCGCGCGTATCAAATACGAGCAAGAAGAGGCCGAGCGCCGCATCATCGAGGAGAACCGTCGCTTGACGGCCATCTACGAGGCGGTCAAAGCGCGCACCGAGGAGGAGAAACGCAACCTTAAGGAGCAATTGGAGCGCGAGAAACGCTTGCAGTTCCTAGAGCCCATCGAGGCGGACGCCATGCTCAAGTTGCGCAAGAAAGAGCAACAGCGCATCCGTCAAATGCGCGCTACGCAAGAGATCGCTTTGCGCGAGTTGATTACCGCTCACTATCAGGACATGGAGCGGCAACAACAGCAGGCCATCTTGGATATGGAGCAAATCGCCGATATGTGCGATTTCGATATCTTTGACGACGCACCGGGCGTTGATTTTGTCGCGCCTGTCACGCCGTCCCCCACCGCTTCTCCCTCCAAGGAGCAATCCGATGAGGAAAAGAACGTCATCTTGAGCGAAGCGCAAGCGAGTCGCCCTGTCGCCCGGAGCGAAAGCGATGGAGCAGAAGGTCCCCTCGATGGTGGCGCCGATACCGCACGTCATGCTGGCGAAAGCGATACCGAACTCGAATTATCCCCCAATCAAGAGGCCGCCGAACCTGCCAAACCTCGCCTTAGCACCGAGATTGAGTTCAACGACGAGGATATCCCCGAGATGGATACCTCTCTGACTACCCGCAATGCCGAGGGACAGAACGAGTATATTCGTCGGTTGCAGGAGGAAGAGAACCGCGCCGAGGAGGAGGCGGACCCCACCGCCGAGCGCAGCGAGTTGTCTTCGTTCAAGCCGCAGAGCTTCGCGCCCAAGGATGTCGCGGAGGAAGAGGACGACGATGTCGATATCGCGTTCTCCGGCTTTGACGCACCCATCGACGCTACGGCCAAATATGCCGTCAACTACGGCGGCGCGGCGCAGTCGGCAGGGCAGGGCCACTTGGTCCGTCCCAGTGCCATGATGGGCGTCAAACCGCAGGTCTCCCAACTCGACGACGATTGGGACTTCGACGGCATGGAGGAGTTGGAGAAGAAAGAGGCCGCGCGCGAGGCCGCACCGCTTGACATCAAGGGCAAGACCATAGACCCCAATGCGGGCAAGGGTAAGAAAGCCGCCCCCACCGCTCCCGCGGGATTTGCCGTCTACAAGCCGCGCAACACCGTCTCCGCTACCGAGTCCACCATAGACGACATCCTCAACAACACCAATTTGGTGGGGCACGTCGAAGAGGGCAACGGCAAGAAGAAAAAGAAAGACAAAAAACGCAGATAATCATTGATTTGGGCACTATGTGCCCTTTTTACTGTGAAACATACACCGAGCGACAATTCCAATCAGCCCAATAAATTCAAGCGCGTGATGAAAAGAATATCTACGATATTCTTTATCCTTTTGTTTACGGGCATCGTGGCTTGCATCGCCTCGGTCATCACCACCAAATACATCTACCATCAGCCCGCCGCCCTGTTCGGCTACCGCATCGTCAAGATTCTGACCGACTCCATGTCGCCCGACATCCCCGAGAATAGTTACATCTTGGTCAAGAATATCCAAGGTGCGGACGTCAAAGAAGGGGACGTCGTGGTGCATATTCCCGCCTACGGCGATTATGCGGGCCTTCCCATGACCCACAAATGCATCCGCGGTCCCGAGTTAGAGACCGAGGGCGTCGCCGCGGGGCAGACCTGCATTTTGACCCAAGGCACCAAGGCGGGCGCACCTGTCGACCCGCCCGTTCCCATCGCCAACGTGCAGTCCGTCTATATCAAGTCCATCGCCAAAGCGGGCGGATTCTTCGATTTCCTCACCAGTATTTGGGGCATTGTCGTATTGATTGCCGTCCCCAGTTTGATTGTCATCGTGATGCAGGTCATTCGCATGGTCCGCGCCGTCTTCGCCAAGCCCGATGAGGAGGCCGTCAAGGCCGAGGCCGAGCGCATAGAGAGGGAGCGCCAAGGCGAGGCGTTGGCCGAGATGATGCGCGAGTCCGGAGAGGGTGCCACTGCCGCCAAGGGTACCTCCAACGTGGGCGAATTGGGCGACGTGATGGCCTTCATCGCGCGTGAAAAGGCCAAGTCTGCCTCCTCCGACAACCCCTCAACTCCCGCCGCACCCACCGATGAGATGAGCAGTGTGATGGCCTTCATCGCCCGCGAAAAGGCCAAGCTAAACAAGGACGACTGACGTATGTTTCGTCCACGATAAGGCATGGTTAAGGAAGGACGACTTGGTATATTTCGTCCTTTTTTGTTGCTGTTTTCCCTCGTTGTATTTCATTTTTTATTCATATAATATTACAATAGTCATCGCCGCTCCGTCACTTGTTCCGACCGTTTTTTTCTTGTCTCGTTTGCGCCCCGCTTTCTCTCGATGCGCCCTAAATCCTTCGGCGCTTTGCTTGCGGGGATATTTGCGCTTATTTTTGTTGCCATTTGCTTTTCTCCGTGCTATAATATACCCATCATTTATTTTGTGCTCTATACCCATATAGGGTATAAAAGGAGTGTTATGGAAGACTACAATGCGCAACAAATAGAGCAAAAATGGCAGCGGATTTGGCAAGAAAAGGGCGTCTTTAAGGCGGTCGATTTTTCTCCCAAGCCCAAGTATTATTCGCTTATCGAGTTCCCCTATCCCTCGGGCGCCGGCTTGCACGTCGGCCACGTACGCGCCTATACCTCCCTCGAGGTCGTGTCGCGTATGCGCCGTATGCAGGGTTACAACGTGCTGTTCCCCATCGGTTGGGACGCTTTCGGCTTGCCCACCGAGAACTACGCCATTCAGACGGGTCATCACCCCCGCGTTGTCACCGACAAGAATATCAAGACCTTCCTCTCGCAGCTCGCCAAGATTGGCTACAGCTTCGATTTGGACCGTCTCATTGACACCACCGACCCCGACTACTACAAGTGGACGCAATGGATTTTCCTCCAACTCTACAAGCACGGCTTGGCTTATCGTAGCCACACCTACGTCAATTTCTGCCCCAAGTGCAACGTGGTTTTGTCCAATGAGGAGAGCCAAGGGGGCGTTTGCGACCGCTGCAATTCGCAGGTCGAGCAACGCGTCAAGGACGTGTGGTTCTTGAAGATTCGCGCCTATGCCGACAAGTTGTTGGACGGGCTCGACGACCTCGACTTCCTGCCTCGCATCAAGTTGGAGCAGCAGAATTGGATTGGTCGTTCCTACGGCGCCGAGATAGACTTCGGCCTCAACGTTGACGACAAGCTCAAGGTCTTCACCACTCGATGCGATACCCTCTTCGGCGTCACCTTTATGGTCATCGCGCCCGAGCATCCCATCGTGGACAAATACGCCGACCGTATCACCAATTTGGACGAGGTGTTGGCCTACAGAGAGGCCGCCAAACTCAAAAACGAGTTCACCCGCGTGCAGCTCGCCAAGGACAAGACGGGCGTCAAGTTGGAGGGCGTTTGGGCCGTCCATCCCGTCACCGGCAAGCAAATCCCCATCTTCGTGGCCGACTACGTGATGATGGGCTACGGCACGGGCGCCATCATGGCCGTGCCCGCGCACGACACCCGCGACTGGGATTTCGCCAAGAAGTTCGGTTTGGACATCATCGAGGTCATCGCGGGCGGCAACGTCCAAGAGGAGGCTTATACCGACATCCAAAACGGCGTGTTGGTCAACAGTGACTTCCTCAACGGCCTATCGGTATCCGCCGCCAAGGCCAAAATGCTCGAATATCTCGCCGACAAGGGTATCGGCAACAAAAAAACCAACTACAATATGAAGGACTGGGCCTTCAACCGCCAGCGCTACTGGGGCGAGCCCATTCCCATCGTCTACTGCGACAAATGCGGCATGGTCCCCGTGCCCGAGGCGGAATTGCCCCTCAAGTTGCCCGAGCTCAAGGAGTACAAGTACGGCAAGGGCGGCGAGTCTCCCCTGACCGAGGTCCCCGAGTGGGTCAACTGCAAGTGTCCCGCCTGCGGCGGCCCCGCCAAGCGCGAGACGGACACCATGCCCCAATGGGCGGGTAGCAGTTGGTACTTCCTGCGCTACATCGACCCCCACAACGACAAGGCCTTGGCCGACCCCGAGAAGCTCAAATATTGGGGCCAAGTGGACTGGTACAACGGCGGCATGGAGCACGTCACCCGCCACTTGATTTACAGCCGGTTCTGGAACTTGTTCCTGCACGATATCGGCGTGGTGCCCAATGCCGAGCCCTACGCCAAGCGCACTGCCCAAGGCCTACTCCTCGGCGAGGACCACGAGAAGATGAGCAAGTCCCGCGGCAACGTCATCAATCCCTTGGATTGCGTGGACCGCTACGGCGCGGACGTATTGCGCACCTTCATCCTGTTCATCGGCGACTACGAGCGCCCCGCTCCTTGGAGCGAGACGGGCATCGCGGGTTGTAGGCGCTTCGTCGAGCGCGTGTGGCGTCTCCAATCCATCGTCACGGACGAGGAGGGTTTGAGCGCCAAGCACGAGTCCTCGGTACACAAGATGATTAAGAAGGTCACCGACGACTTCGATTCGGCGGGATTCAACACCGCCATCGCCGCCATGATGGGCTTCGTCAACGAGGTCTATCAGGACAAATACATCACCAAGGGCGAGTTCATCACCCTTCTCAAACTCTACAACCCCGTCGCGCCCCACCTTTGCGAGGAGTTGTATCGGCTCTTGGGCGGGGAGGGCCTCTTGGCCGAGGCGGCTTGGCCCACCTACGACGCCGACAAGTTGATTGACCAAACTATCACCTTGCCCGTGCAGATTTGCGGCAAGATGCGCGGCACCGTGGAGGTTAAGCGCGACGCCACCTTGGACGAGGTCCGTGAGAAAGTGATGGCCTCTTCCATCGCCCCCTACCTCGAGGGCAAGACGGTCGTCAAGGAGATTTACGTCCCCAACCGCATCTGCAACTTCATCGTCAAGTGATGGAAGATTTCGAGTCGTTCGTCGAGAAGAATTTTGTCGCCATTGGGGTGGACAACGGCGTGATCAAGCGCATACGTGGGGTGGCAAACAACACCAAGCCCAACCCCGAGCGCCTTTTTGTCGCCGAGGGCATTTGGATGAACACCCACATCATCGCCGAGCACACCGAGGTGGTTTATTTGGTGGTGTGTCCCCAATACGTCTACACGCCCGAGGCGCGCGAGGCCGTGCGCACTTTGGCCGAGCGCACCCCCAACCGTTTCGTGGTCAGCGCCAAGACGTTTGACAAAATCGCCGAGAAGGACAAGCCCGACGGAGTCCTGACCTTGGCCAAGTTGCCCTCCTATGACATCGCCGACTTCAAGGTGGACAACAGAGGCATCGTGTTGGTCATCGACGGGGTAGAAATCCCGGGCAACATCGGCACCATGCTACGTGTCGCCGACGGCGCAGGCGTGGACGCCGTGTTTCTCTGCAACCGCAAGGCGCGCCTCACGCACCCCAAGCTCATTCACAGCAGTATGCTCGCGGTGCTCACCGTCCCCGTGTTCGAGTTCGATTCGGTGGACGCTTGCGCCGACTGGCTCCACGACAAGGGCTTCACCGTCTACTTGGCCGACAGCCGTGCCGAGAAAATGTACTACGAGTTGCCTTACGGCACCCGTACGGCCTTCGTGTTGGGTAGCGAGCGCTACGGCATCGCCCGCGAGTGGTATACCAAGACCCCCTCGTTGGTGGCCATTCCCATGCTCGGCAAGTGCGACAGCCTCAACGTAGGCGTCGCCGCCACCGTGCTTTTGTACGAGGCGAGCATCAAGAACAAAATAGGTTTCAAGCGCTGAGGCGCTACGGGTTACGACCGCGAGCCTACGACAGAATGAAAGATTTTCGTCGGATGGTAATGCGCATTGCGCAAAGGACATAACAATATGCAAGATAACGAGTCTTTGGCTACTACGGATTCCGCCCAAACCCCCGAGACGGTCGCCGCTCCCGAGGTGGAATCCGCCACCCCTCCCGCCGAGGCGCCCCAATCCCCCGCGGGCGACAAAAAAACGCCCAAACAGGTTGTCAAATACCTGTTCAACCGTTGGTTTATCGACGCCTTCACTGGTATGGCGCAGGGTTTGTTCGTCACCCTTATAGCGGGCACCATCATCTGCCAAATCGGCGATTGGTGCGGCGCAGGGCAAAATAGTTTCGGCGACTTCCTCAAGACCTTGGGCAATTTGGCCAAGATGTTGATGGGCGCGGGCATCGGCGTGGGCATGGCGCACAAGTTGGGCTGTAAGCCCTTGCTGATTTTCGCCTCCGCCGTCTCCGGTCTCATCGGCGCTTGGAGTATGCAGTTGGTCAACCTTTGGACCACGGGCGCGACCTTCACCATCGCCATGGGCGCTTGCGGCAACCCCATCGGGGCCTACATCGTGGCCCTTGTGGGCATCGAGGTGGTT
>Ga0310690_10009082_pt1 | contig 12511 bp, 6 predicted proteins | sample AusTroGonzalo_MG_2_FD_207661 | JGI IMG/M metagenome (GOLD analysis project Ga0310690, IMG submission 207661) | Bovine rumen microbial communities from tropical cattle in Woodstock, Queensland, Australia - Gonzalo_04 (v2) (version 2) | ecosystem: Host-associated > Mammals > Digestive system >...
TAAGCGAACCCGCTGTCCACGAGTCATACCCCACAGGGTTGGAGAGGCTCTTTACCTTCATCCACTTGGGGCATGTCCAAGGGGCTGCCATAATCTTCAGGTCGGGATTGATGGCAAGTATCTCTTTAAGGATAGGGATGACATACTTCGTCTCGTCCGTATGCAGGCGGAAATGTTCGAGCCCTTTGGTGTCGCAAAGCGAGTACTCAGTACTGGAGAAGTCCGAGCAACCAATGCTAATACGTGCATAGCTGACACCATAACCGTCCTTGCGGGAGTAGGTACGCGTCAAGAAGGCACGACGGTCGGCTGGAGCCATCTTCAGGAGGTTGTAGCAGGCACTATAGGTAATGGCATAGCCGAAGCCATCCATTTCCTGATAGACGGTAGCAGGCATAAGCGTGATATGGCGGGAGAGTTTCGTGCGGCTGCTTTGGGCTGTCGTGTACTCCAACTGCTTCTTGCCATCGGCAGTAGTGGTGTAGATACGGACTTGCTCGGCGGTTAAAGGAATAGAGATGAGGGAATAGAGAATTGAGAACAGGATGAAACGTAACATAGTTATTCTGGTTTCTTCGGGCTTGCGCCTGATAAGCCATCGATTTTCTTTGATGCGGCTGTTGTGCCGTCGAGCTGTATGATAGCCGTGGGGTTAGCTTTATAGATTGCACTATCGCCTTCTGTCTCGTAAATGCAATGATGAAGGTCTTGCATAGAGATGCTGACGGCATCGCGACTCAACTCGGGCACATTATAGCTCTTCAGGAGCAGGATGTTCCATTCGGGGTCTTCCTGCGGCAGGACGAATGCCTTGTGGGCGCGGCCCTGACGGTCGAAATAGGCGATGAAGGGACGCGTGTAGTTGCCGTCCATCCTGCGGCTGCTGAAGACAAACCAGCGGCCATTGCTGCTCCATGAGTGGAAACTATCGACATCGGGCGAATTGGCTTCGTTCAAGGCATAGCAACTATCTGTCTGGAGGTCCTTTACCCACAGGTCGCTGCTCTTATGCCAGATGTGGAACTGGCCGTAGTCGCCCTTCGTATAGAGGATGTAACGACCGTCAGGCGAGACGCGGGGGACGGAGATGCTCTTGTTCTCGCTGGCAGCATTGACCACTACCTGCGGCCTTCCGAAGCTGTGCGTTTTGGGGTCGAAGGAAATGGACATCAGATTGTAACGGATGCTGTCGAACTTCAGAAGGAGTTGCTGAGTGACAAGGCTGTCAGGCAGAGACGGGTTAAGAAGATAATTGCGCTTAGCAGAGCAATAATACAACGTACGCCCATCGGATGCCCAGCAGGGGAAGGTCTCCATGTCGTCTGTTGTGCGGATGATGTGACTCACTTCATTATTCGTGACATCATAGAGAAGCAGGTCGCTCTTCTCGTCCATGACCTCGAGCTTCTCGGAATGGTAAAGGTGGAAAGCCTGGCCGGTCTTGTTGGTCGAGAAGGCCACGAGGTTCTCGGTCGGATGCCAGGAGGGATAGACACCACTGGTGATGATGGTGCTGTCCTTGAGTTGTATCTTGTGCACCTTTCCGTCCTGCACGATGATGGTGCCGCCATGATTGGAACGGACATGGAACAACATGCTCTCTGTGCTGCCCATGCGATAGTTGTGGCAGTTGATGCAATGGTTCTCCCCATCGTTGTACTGGCGGTTGTTCTCATAGACTGGCACTTCCTCAAAAGTAGTGATATTACGCTGGTAGATGCCGAGCTGACGATAAAGCTCGTAGCCAGGTTCGATGAGACGGTAAGTGAGGAAAGCATCTATTGGCTCCTCGGCCACACTAATCTTATAGGGCTTGAAGCGCACCCAGCCGTCGGGATGCTTAGCATAGACATTGACGGAGATGTCGCTGCCTTTGCATGCTATAAGGAGCGACCGCCATTGGGCAGAATCCATCTGCACAGTGCCATTCTCTGCGGCAGCGGCGAGGACTTCCTGTCCACCACCCTGCAACTGCGCCACGAATGCTGTGGCAACAGAGTCGCTCACAATGAAGTTAAGCGGTGCTATGTTCGGGGGCACCACGACATCTTTGTAGTCGGGATAGATGCGAGCCTCCGCATCAACCTCCACGAACTGATTCGGCACCTCAGCCTTCGGCTTGCAGCCCACAATAACAAATAATGTAAGATATAAAATATATAATATGTGTCGTCTCATAAACTATGAACTATGAATTGTGAACTCAATTGACGCCAGAGTTGCTCGATGAAAGGCTGGTGTAACCCTTCTTTGTCGCCTTGAGATTCCCGAAGAAATAGTAGTATGGATAGTACCCCTTATAACGCGGGAACAGCTCATAAGCGAAACCTGGGCGGTCCTTCATGTAGGGTTGCGTGTTCTGGAGGAAGTTCTGCAGCTGGGGCTGGCGGAAGTTGAGTCCGGTGAAATGCTGCGAGATGCCAGGATTCTTGTTCTCTGCCAGCATGATGCCATCCATGATGATGCTGGGAGGCGTGGTGCCGACGAGGGGCTCCAGTCGCTCAACGAACTGCGGCATCAGCTTCGTGTAGAGGCAGACGCAAAGGCTATTGATGAGTGCCTGCTGGCTACGTCCCTCGACAAGCATGAGGTTGTAGCCCATGAAGAGCGGCTGCTGATACTGGTTCTCGAAACTGTCGTGGATAGGTTCCGTCAAGCGTATCAACGCCATCTCGGAATCCGTGTTGACCAAGTCGCTGCGACGCACCATCTTTCCGTACTTTTCGCAGAACGCACCCTCGAAGGGGACACGCCGCAAGACAGTCAGGTACTTCTCTGCCAAATCCCATTCCTCTCGCATCAAGGCACACTTGGTGGAGAGTTTCAAAAGACGAATAGTCGGTCCCGTCATCACCATCTGCTCCATGCAAGCATGTTGCGATGACTCGATGAAGCCACCATAATAGTTACCCTCTGGCACATAGAGACAGCTGGCATTGTTGTGATTCCAATCCATGCCGTGGATATGAAGTGAATCATAATCCAGGCGGATGTCGTACATGCGCTCGGCTATCTGCCCTGTCTGCACCAATGAGATGGCGTATGAGCAAGCCATCGGACGGTTGCTCATCTTGGCATTCTTTCGTGCCAGCTTCTGTATGCCTGCCCAATCCTGACGGTACTCCATGTCAAGGAGCTTGCAAATGACACGGACATAGGGGCGCTGCCACTGGTCGAAGCCGATGATGGCTGCCAGGAAGAGAACTACGGCTGCCAGGCGGATTACATTCTGACAGGGCGTTTCGCAGCCGGTGGCTGCAAATGCCCGTTTGCGTCTGAAACTGCTGATGATGATTGCCCATATGGAGAGCACCACCAGCAGGACAAGGGGGATGCCGAAGATGAAGCCCGTGCGTGCCTCGAAGAAGACATCGAGACCGTGATAGGTGACGACAGCCATATAGATTAATGCTGGCAAGTACTGAAGAGAGCCCATCAAACCTCCCCCTAAGGAGGAGTTAGAGAGGGTCTTGAGCCTCATGCAATACCCTGTGAGCCATGTTATTGCCGTGAGCATCAATGCCAAGAGCAATCCTCCAAGCCAAGGATACTTATAGAATTGAAGCATCGCTCGCCCAATGTAACGGAGGATGCCGTAAGGCTGGCACAGGATAAACTCCATGATGCGCGTGTCTGCCACCCAGAAGCTATACTCGCGACTGATGTAGAAGACACTACCATAGTACCAAGCTGCCCAAATCCAAGTCAGGACAAAGAAGATGGGCAGGACAGGCAACAGCCGCCACCTGCGCTTGGCAGGGGCGACCGTCGTCTTTTTCTGAGCCGCCTTTCGCGGCTGTTGGGATGATTTCTTTTGCATTTACTTAACTAACACTTTCTTGCCGCCAACAATGTAGAGGCCCTTTGTGGGTTTGTCTACGCGCTGGCCTGCAAGGTTATAGATGGCAGATTCACAATTTTCAAGTTTCAACTTTGAAGTTTCAACTTCATTGATGCCGTCGATGTTGTCCCAAACATAGGTGAAGGGAGAGATGTTCTCGGCATAGATGAACGACCGGCCGTCGGGAGCCAGGATGTAGCCATGCTCGGTCTCTGCGTAGGTGCCGGCATATATAGTGTCATCATAAGCGGGGAAATTGTAGTTAAGTTGTTTCTCACTAAAGAGGAACACAACAGGCAAACCAGCATCTATTGCAGACTTAGATTCTATGTTGTCTATCATTGTACCATCTTCTGTAATGTAACCTAAGGGATACGAGTTGAAGGGCAGGCGGAGTGCCTGATAGCCTTCGCCGCTCTTGGTAAAGGAGAGAACCTCTGCCGTGAAGTCAGTTGGGATATAGAATTGCTTGTCGCCATCGATAACGAGAGATTGAGCAATACTGTCCGGACCTACCACATTGACATTTTCCAAGAGTTCTTCTGTCGGTTGCTTCTTATCTGTCTGCCCAGGCTTGACGTATGCGATGGAGTTGGCTGGCAGCGGATTCATCTCGCTCTTGCCTGCTGTTCCTGTTCCATAATAATACAGGGTATGTGGCGTTGGGTCGCCTTCGTAGTAGGCAGTCATCTCGCCGCGATACAGGGATGGGCCATAGGGAACGAGTACCTCATAGCCATTGGCTTCGCAAGCCACAAGCGTGAAGCCCTCCTGCTTCATCTTATCGGCAACTGCGGACGACACGTCGGCGGGAGCAAACTTCTTCTTATTGGACAGGAATATGAGGTTGCCGTCCTTATCATAGACCTTGAAACCGATAGCGCCTGAACCATAAACCGTATAAGTGACTTTGCCGCTGCTGGTGGCTGTTGTGTAGTAGTAGCCGTTGGTCTGGTACTCATCTACATAGTCGCTCCACTGACCCACATCAGCATAGCCGATGGACACCTCGCTATCGTAGTTGACGCGAGTCGAACCCTTTGGCTTACCTTCGAAGGGACCGTCGGCAGAGGAAGGCGATGTCTTGATGCGGTCGTCGATGAAGCAGATGCTGGGTGCCTTGGGATATTTGTGCATGTATGCCTTCGCCGCATCGATGTCGGCTTGGGTTGTTGTTACCCAGTAGTTGCTGTAGTCGCCAATGAACTGCTTGTCGTAGGGCTTGAACATTCCGTTCACTTCGAAGAACTCGCTGAGGTCGAGCTGGGCGGCATCGCACATCTTCTTGGCCATGTGCAGGTAGTCGGCCTTGCCGTATGTGATATTGCTTGTTACGGTGTTGCCGTCGCCATCAACAACTGATGCGGATGGACCTGTGCGTTTCTGCATGGGGTCTTGGCGTAGCATCTTGAAGAGCGTGGGATAGAAGTCGGGCTTATGTCCTTGGGCGTGGAAGTAGAGATAGAGCTGGTAGTACATGCGTGTCTGTTCCCAGATGCCCATGCCGAACCATCCCGTTCCCTTTGCAAAATGTTCAAGCGTCTTGGTGACAGTTGAACCTCGGGTTGTTGAGATGCCGTGCAGGAAGACATTGACGTTGGAGAAGAGGTTGTTGCTCACCTCGGTTGCTCCCACGACATTGATAGAGGCCTGATGGTTGTGACCAATCTCGTGCGAAGGCCCCCAGATGTTGCCGCCGCTTGTTGTGAGGGCGTTGTAGTTCATCACGGTGCCGACAGTGCTGTTCTCGTAATAGGTGCCGTATGTCGAGGCATACATATAGCCGTGGGTAACGGAGAAGGCATTCCAGACGTTACGGAAACGTCCCTGGAGTTCCTCCTTGAAGCCCATAAGGTCTTCCTCGCACTCGATGAAGTTGTTCCAGATGCGCATAAGTCCTTCTGCCTCGCCAGTCCTGCCGATTGCATTTTTCACCAGATTGCCTACCATAGCGAAGACAACGCGGTCGCACTTGAGGTTGACGATGTTGCTCTTGTTGAGCATCTTTTCGTAGAGAAGCGTCCAATCCTGATTGGTCATACCTCGTGTATAATCGAAGTAACCCTGAACTTCGCCGCCCTCGATATGTATCTTGACAGCGGGATAGTTGGCAAGGAACTTCTCGGGATTATTAAGCTGATAGAAGATATAGACGGTGCTGGCCGTGCTCAACAGGATGGTATTGAGACCTGCACGGAGGGTGGTAGTTGTGCCTGTCTGGTGGTCGCCAGGGCTATCGCTGTCTATCACGACTTCTGCCTGCAACGTACAGTCGGTGCTGGGAGCTTCGTCAAGATAGATATAGATGATGTCGCCAGCCTTACCCACAATGCCTGTAGGCCCTGAGAGCTTGCCAAAGGAATTGCTCATGCCGGTGTAATTGTTCCCTGTCATAGTCTGATAGTGGCTATAGACGTTGAAGTCGTCGCGAACGCGGAAGAACTTCTCGAAGCCTTCGCGGGTATAGCCTGTGGAAGAGGTGTAGCTTTCCCAAGTGTTGTTCTTCACCTTAAACACCATAGCCTTCATGTTGGCAAGAGCAGCCTTGTATGTATTGATGTTCTTCAATAGGTCATTGTAAGCAGTCAATTGTGCCCGTCCTGCCTCAATGAAGGCATCGTCCAACTGGACTTCCTCGAAGCCCCAGACGCTATTGGTGGCGTTGTAGCTCCAGCCGACCACCACATTGCTGCCGTCGCAATGGAGGCCGACGGTATTGCTGTCGAGGATGTAATAGGTCATGGACGTGGCATCGTCTGAACGCTGAATGCCGAAGCTGTTCGTCTTGGAAAAATTCGTGGTGTATTGTGCGCTGAGCGTGCCGTTCTTCTGAACGATGTAACGCTGGGTACAGAGGTTCTGTATGTTCCAGCGCCCATTGGATGCGGGAACGAGTGTCCAGTACTGGGAGAGCTTTTCTGCATCCTTGTCTTCGCAGGTGAGGACATTGGCTCCGATGTTCTCGTTGATGTAGTTCGACTTGCCCACATTCTTGATGCGATAGTACTTGCCTTCTACGGGTTCCGAGAAGCCACCCAGAGCGAGCAGATTGTCCTCCACTTCCTTCATGGTGTAGTTCTCCACGAGGGCGATGCTCCAGTCGCTACCCTTGTCGCCCTGGCAGGCCCACTTGTAGAGTGTGGCAGCGTCGTTGCCAAGGTTCAGACAGACGTTGCCGGAGAAGTCTTCCTTCTCCGAGAGGTTGATGAAGGCCTCGTCCGTGTCGTTGTTGGGGCTGAGCTGGATGTAAATGGTAGTTGCAGCTGTGGAGGGTGTGCGGAAGTTGTCGTCGTCGTTCAGGAAACGGCCTGTGTTGGCATTACGGAGCGTATAGCCGTTGCCCGACTTGGAGAGGAGCCACACCTGAGCCAGCGTGTTGTCGTTCTTGGCTGCACCGACGGTATTAGTGCCGTTGTCGGTGAGGCGGACGCTGGTGTTTCGGCGACTCGTAAAGCGAACGATATTGGTGCCGGACAGGACATAATTGACGTAGGCTTTGCCCGTCAGCTCGCTAAGTTCGGTGAATGTCACCTTGCGGAACACCCAGTCGCGGTCGGTGCCTGCACCTCCGACGGCCTGTGCACCGATGAGCTTGCCGCCGTTGTTCTGCAGGTAGTAAAGATTGTTGCTGCGAAGCGACCAGTGACCTGCGGTAGAGCCAAGCTGCTTGATGGTGTAGGCATACTTGGCAGCGACAGTGGCATCCGTGCCGTTGTTCTTGGTCGTGGACACATTTGCATAGTAGTTGCCCAGGCCGGAGCGCAAATAATATTGGTCTGCCGTGCCGGTCTCTTCGAGCTGGACGAGATAGCCGACATTGGCCTTGGCATCTGTGTTGTTGGGAGATGCCGTGGAGACGCCGAGGGTGTTTCCCGCGCCTTCACAGACGAAAGATGAGGTTGAACCGTTGTAAAGGACATACCATTGTCCTGTCTCAAGGGTGGTTGCATTGCTGCCGAGTTTGATAATCTTCCCTGCAAACTCCTCCCCTTGTGCCCACACGCAGATGCTGCCGAGCAGAGAGAAAAACGTTGCGAGAAACAGTTTAGTTGATGTTTTCATATTTGTTTTAGTTTTTGTGTGAATGTGTTTTGGCTACAAAGATAATAAAAAAAAGTACATGCGCGCGAAAAAGCTTCCTTTTTTTCGCGCTCACTTTCAAAAATGGCTCACAAAGAAGGTGTTTCCTACCCTACAAGGAGCGAAATAAGATAGGTAAGATAGCAGAGGACAAGCAGAATGCCCTCCCAGCGACAAAGCTCGCGACGCGTGAATGCCACCAACCATACGAGGATGCAGCTGCCCACGAGCATGAACCAATCCAATTGTGTGATCTCCGTAACAGACATCGGGACAAGACTGCCACAGATGCCAATGACAAAAGCAATGTTGAAGATATTGCTGCCGATGGCATTGCCGAAAGCCAGTCCCAGACTGCCTTTGCGGGCTGCCATAAGGCTTGTGGCAAATTCGGGCAAACTGGTGCCGGCAGCCAGGATGGTCATGCCTATGACACTCTCGCTCACGCCCCATTCGCGGGCCACGGCGGCAGCATTATCCACCAGAACACGTCCGCCTGTCACCAAGGCTGCCATGCCGACAAGGAGAAGGAGAACAGCCCCCCATGCTCCTCCTTTGAGAAGGAGATTTTTCCCGGCTTTTGCCTCTTGGCCCTCTTCCCCTCCAGAAGGGGATTGGGGGGCCTTCCTGTCCTTCATTGCAATCCTGTATGCCATAAAAAGGTAGGTACAGAAGAAAACGACCAGCACGAGGCCTTCCCATCGCTCAATCGTGCCTTCCGTCACGGCAAAGGCAAACAGAAGAGACGAGGCAGCAAGGCAGATGGGAATATCCCGCTGAAGCAGCGACCGCTCCACCTTCATCGTCCGCATGATGGCGGAAGCACCGATGATGACCAGGATGTTGAAGATATTGCTACCCAAGATGTTACCCACGCTCATATTGCTACTTCCCCGCAGCACGCTGAGGAAGCTGACCATAAACTCCGGCAGGCTCGTTCCAAGCGCCACGACTGTCAGCCCGATTACCAATTCACTAATCTTCAGACGGCGAGCCAATTCACAAGCCCCATCCGTAAAGCGGTCGGCACCCCATAGCACAACGGCAATGCCGACAACAATAAGCAGAATTTCGAGTATCATATCCTTATCGGACTGCAAAGGTACGAAGAAGCAAGGACATAACAAAATATATTCACCTGTTTTTGTCGTTGAACGTGAAAGAAGTCCGGCTCTTGTCTCTGGCACACCTATATATTATATATACATTAACAACGTCAACGACAAATCAAAGATAAGTTAAAAAAAGGCAGAATAACACAAATAAAGTTTCATTTCGCCTAATTTCGCTTGCATTTTGCCATTTTCTTCGTAACTTTGCACTGCGAAACATAAATAAAAAGTTAAACTGTATTTCAAATAAGAAAATGAAGAAAATCACTCTCTCTATCCTGTTTGCAATGGCAGTGACAGGAGCAACCGCACAGAATTTCGAAGGCAGCACGCTGGAGGACCGCATCGCACATACGACCGGCAATAGCGAGGACACAATCAAGACTGCCAAGGGATACATCACCATGTTCCAGCAAACTGGCACCAACAAGGACTTCCAGGATATGTACACCAACTTCAAGTGGCTTAGGGATTATGCGCCATTTGCCGTCAACGGCATATACACGCAGGGGCCGTTCATGTTCTACAACCTCATCAACGCAGAGCAGGACCCCGCCAAGAAGCGCCAGTACTTCGACGAAATGATGGAGCTCTTCGCCCTTCGCCAGAAGAATCTGGATGCCCTCAACTCATTTGCCAAGACAAAGAGCACGCTGGGCGACGTCCTCAGCGTTAAGGCCGAGTACTACAACTGGACTGCCCCCTCCGTGCTGGGCAAGGACTTCGACCTCCGGGAATCATACAAGAACTTCTCCGAAGCCATCAAGATGGTGAACGAACAGGGCGGACGCGAAATCACAGGCTCCTTCCTCCAGACCTTCTTCCTTGTCAGCGACGCCATATACAAAGCCATGCCCAACACTACACGCGAACAGTACCTGCAAGACTACCTGGACAGCAAGGATGCCTGCGAGAAGATGCTCCAGCTGGCCAAAGAGGCACAGGCCAGCGGTGACACAGAAAGGGCACAGCAGCTCGTAGCTACCTACGACGCTCCCCTCGCTGCCATCGAACAGACGTTCTCTGCTAGCGGAGCCGCTGACAGTACACAGATTATCGCCATCTACACAAAGAAGTTCGATGCCTACAAGGAGGACATCAACAAGCTGAACAGCGCCATCAACCTAATGGCTGTCAACGACTGCGACGGCACAGACATCTACTATCAATATGCCGAGGCTGCATACGCCATCGAGCCTACCTACACCAGTGCCATCGGCTTGGCACAAAAGGCACAGAAAGACGGCGAGATGGAGAAGATGCTCGACTACTACAACAAGGCACTGGAACTGGCCTCAAGCGATGCTAGCCGTGGCACTATCTGTCTGAAGATCAGCTTCGCCCTTATCAAGAGCAAGCAATACACAGGTGCGCTGACCTATGCCGAAAGAGCCATCGGCTACAATGCAGACCTCACGGGAAAAGCCTACCTCAACATGGCAATTATTTATGCCATGCTCGGCCAATATCCCAAGGCTATCGAATACTGCGACAAGGCACCTGAGGCCGACATTGCCCTCAGCGGTGAAGCAGACCGCAGGAAGGCCAACATCCAGAAGGCTCAGGCCAGCCAGGCTGCCAACGACAAGGCTCGCAGAGACTACGAGGAATTCATTGCTCGCCAGAAGGCCGAAGAAGCATTCTGGAGCGCTGGCACAAAGAAATAAGGAAACTGTTCTTGCCCCCAAATCGTGGCGACAGAAAGGCCCGTTATGCGACTCGCATAGCGGGCTTTTGTGTATGAAAGAACCTATTCGTGCAAAAAAAGGTTAAAAAACCGACTCAAGCTTTGCCAACACAAACAAATTTGCTAACTTTACATGCTGAAAGCACAAAAAACGTAAAGTTTGCCCCTACTTTTAAACTTTTAAACCCTTAAACATTTAAACTTTCAAACCCTAATATGACACACCAACTCCTGTTCCTCGGCAGTTTGGGCGGCCAGGAAATCATCATCATCGCCCTCGTCATCCTACTCCTCTTCGGAGGCAAGAAAATTCCCGAACTCATGCGCGGCCTCGGCAAAGGCGTGTCGCAGTTCAAGAAGGGCATGAAGGACATTGAAGACGAAATCAATGCCGAACCTGCCGAGAAGAAAGAAGAAATACAAAACAAATAATAACCAAAAGTTTAACTTCAAAACAAAACATCTCTTATGAAAGACATGTCAAGAAGGTCGTTCCTCAAGGCAGGAACCGCAGCAACTGCAGCCCTTGCAATGGCTCCCACTGACGTACTCGGCAAAGCCAAGGCTACAAAGAAAAACGTACCAACAGGCAAAATCAAGCTCCTCGGCGTAGGTGTCGGTGGCCGCGGTCATGCTGACATCAACGGTGTCACCTACAAAGGCAAGGGCGAGGTTTACGATGACATCGAGTTCATCGGCATGTGTGACGTTGACTTCAAATATGCAAAGGGCGTGCTGGACGAGTACCAGAAGCTCTTCCCCAACATGAAGGTCTATAACGACTACAAGGTGATGTATGCCGAACTGCTGGATCAGGCCGATGCCGTTATCTGCGGTACTGCCGACCACACTCACGCCATCATCTGCGCAGAGGCTCTCGCTGCCGGCAAGCACGTTTATTGCGAGAAGCCCCTCACACGTACCGTTTATGAATCCCGCCTGCTCACCAAGCTGGCTGCAAAGGCTGGTGTTGCTACTCAGATGGGTAACCAGGGCTCCAGCGGCGAAGGCGTGAACCTGACATGCGAATGGATTTGGAATGGCGAAATCGGCGAAGTAACCCGCGTGGATGCATTCACCGACCGTCCCATCTGGCCTCAGGGCCTGGAACGTCCCGAGGAAGTACACGAGATTCCCAGCACACTGAACTGGGACGCCTTCATCGGCCCGGCTCCCAAGCGCCCCTACAACTCCATCTATCACCCCTGGAACTTCCGCGGATGGTGGGACTTCGGCACAGGCGCACTCGGCGACATGGCCTGCCACATCCTGCATCCCGTCTTCAAGGCGCTCGACCTGGGCTATCCCATCAAGGCTGAAGGCAGCTCCACTCCCCTCATGTCCGACTGCTGCCCCAGCGCACAGGTTGTCAAGCTGACTTATCCCGCACGTCCCAACCGTCCGAAGGTTGCAATGCCTGAGGTAGTGGTGACATGGAGCGACGGTGGCATCATACCCTTCCGTCCCGAAGGCCTAGCCGTCGGCAAGAACCTCAACGTCAGCGGTGGCGGTGCCATCTTCTACGGCACGAAGGACATCCTCGTAGTCGGTTGCTATGGCGAGAAGCCCTATCTGGTTAGCGGCCGCGTGCCCAATGCTCCGAAGGTTTGCCGTCGCGTCACCGAGAGCCACCAGCGCGACTGGATTCGTGCCATCAAGGAAATCCGCGCAGGCAAGGCCGACTGGACACGCACAGCATCCGACTTCAGCGAGGCAGGTCCCTTCAACGAAATGGTTGCCATGGGCGTTGTCGCCACACGTCTGCAGGGCCTAAACCAGACGCTGGAATGG
>Ga0310690_10009083_pt1 | contig 12509 bp, 17 predicted proteins | sample AusTroGonzalo_MG_2_FD_207661 | JGI IMG/M metagenome (GOLD analysis project Ga0310690, IMG submission 207661) | Bovine rumen microbial communities from tropical cattle in Woodstock, Queensland, Australia - Gonzalo_04 (v2) (version 2) | ecosystem: Host-associated > Mammals > Digestive system >...
GTTGTGAAAGCCGCCGTTGGTTGGGTATCAACTGGATTATGCACACAGGTCTTCCGGCCAATACGACAAACGGTACGCATACCTGCTTTATTTACCACAAAAATGCGGTGGGACATGCGGTCGGATTCGATATTAAGACAGACATTACATGGCATGGCGATTATGCGGCCCACTTTGTGAACAGCATGATGAGCCAAGGTGCGTGTTTGATTGACGCCAAAGGCGCCGTCAAGATTGTTTGTTTGGACGAAGCACCGGTAGAAACGGTGGTAACAGTCAGCTAACTGTCCTTTGAATAAACCTTAAAAAAAGGGGGACTTCGTTCCCCCTTTTTCCTTTTGAAAGACAACAGGAAATTTAAAAACAACAGGAGATAAAAATGTCGTTATCTGCAATTTCTTTATGCTCGAAAGCCCTTATTAAGGTGGGGGCCAACGGGATGACTTCTTTTGATGAAAACACAGCCGAAGCGCGGGTGGCGTCGCAACTTTACGGTATGATACGGGACGGGCTTTTGTCTTCTTATCCATGGCGGTTTGCCACGGCGCAGAAAGAGTTAAATCGTCTGGTGGATGCACCGACAGCCGATTATGAATATGCTTTTGCGTTGCCGTTGGACCTTTTGCGGATTCTTTGTGCCGGAGAAGGGCGTCGCGGAAACGGATTGATATACCGCGTTTGTGAAAATGTCCTTCAAACGAACAGCAATCGCGTGACTTTGACATATATTTTCCGTCCGCAGGAAGAATCTTTTCCGCCTTTCTTTGATGAATTGTTGGTGTCAAAGTTGGCCGCCGAATTTTGCTTGCCGCTGACCGAAAGCACCGCCCGAAGTGAATTTTTAAATAAACAGACGGAAAGCCTTTTGTCACGGGCGAAATTGATTGACGCGCAACAGGCCACGACCATCGGTCTTGACCACTTTTCATTGATAGGAGTCAGAGGATGAGCCAGCTGATAAACCATAAAACAAACTTTACGGCCGGCGAAGTGTCGCAAGACCTTTTGGGTCGTTCGGATTTGTCCGCGTATGAAAACGGCGCAATGAAGTTAAACAACGTTTTCATCGATGCTTTGGGTGGGGCCAAGCGACGTTCCGGATTGCGCTATGTGGACCAAATTGACGACGGCAAACGGCTGATTTCATTTTCTTTTAATACAGAGCAAACGTATTTGTTTGTCCTGTGTTCCGGAAAGATAAAAATTTACAAAAACGAAGCGCTTTTTCAACAATTGACCACACCCTGGACAGGGGATGACGTTTATCAGGTTTCATGGGTGCAAAGTGCTGATACACTGCTTTTGACGCATCCGGACTATGCCCCCAAAAAAATCGTGCGGCAGGCGGATGAAACTTTTGCCCTGACGGATTGGGTTTTTTCAAGCAGCGATAATCAGGTGTGGCAACCGTATGAAAAGTTCACAGACGTGACTTTGTCGGCGTCGGGGACCAGCGGAAACATTACGTTGACCGCGTCGGGAAATCTTTTCCAAAGCGGACACGTCGGCACGCGTTTTCGACTGAACGGCGGGGAAGTATCCGTCACGGCGGTCACGTCGGCGACATCGGCTACGGCATCCGTGCAAAAAAGTTTAAGTTCGGGCGCCGCTACATCGGATTGGTCGGAACAGGCTTTTTCCGCCGTGCGCGGTTACCCCACAACAGTGGGATTTTACCAAGGGCGACTTGTCATTGGCGGTTCGCGTGACCTGCCGAACAAACTTTGGTTTTCCAAAAGCTTTGAAATTATGAATTTTGATACGGGGACCGGCTTGGACGATGAAGCCATCGGTTTTGTGTTGATGTCCGATCAAGTCAATGCCATTCGCGGTTTGATGTCCGGTCGACACTTGCAGGTCTTTACGACCGGCTCGGAATGGATGGTTTCCGGCGATCCTTTGACCCCGCAGAGCATTCAATTAAAGCGGCAAACGAAGATTGGTTCTCCGTTGTATCGGATTGTCCGTCCGATTGACGTTTCGGGGGCGACTTTGTTTGTTTCCGGCAACGGTCGCGAGATTCGCGAATTTTTGTTCGAAGATTTGGAGCAAGCTTATCAAGCCAAAAATGTTTCGTTGCTTTCGTCGCATTTAATTCATCAGCCGCTGGATATGGACTACGATTCAAAACGACGGTTGGTGTACGTTGTGATGGCGGACGGGAAAATGGCGACTTTGACGAACTATCGTTCCGAAGAAGTCTTAGCGTGGAGTGAACAACAAACCGCCGGTTCGTTTAAAAGCGTTTGCGTCTTGGAAGAAAATGTTTATTTCCTTGTGCAACGTGATTCGGCCGTGTATTTGGAATCTTTCGATGATAATCTTTTTATGGATTGCACGTTAATGGGGTCGGACGAATCGGAAGTTCATACAACATGGACAGGATTAAACGTGTTAAACGGAAAGACCGTCCAAATCAAAGCCGATGGGGTTTTAGAGCCCAACCAAACGGTGGAAAATAATGCCATTGTGCTTTCGGTGCCGGCGCATTCGGTCGAAGTGGGTTTGCCCTACACGCACGAAATTGTACCTTTGCCGCCGATTGCATCCGGTGGGGGCGGTATTGTTCCGGTCCAATCCGTTCGCTTGGTCGAAGCGCGTTTCCGCGTCGTCGGTACAAAGTCTTTGCAAGTCGATGTCGGCAACGGATATACACCATTATTGGTTCGGCATTTCAATGAAGAACTTTTGATGGATGAAGACGATATCGGTTCTAAAACACAGGATGTTTATGTAAAAGCCTTGGGATGGGTGCGGGACGGTGTAACACCGCTTTGGAAAATTAAAAGCGATGTGCCCGAACCTTGTCAGGTGGTGTGTGTAACAACAACAATGAAAGTGAGTGGATAAAATGGGAAAAATGATGAATGATACGTGGCGGGATTTGTTGGTATCTTCCCTGACAGGAGAGGACAAATCGGATTTGGCGTACGAACGGCAACAGGCACTCCTTGAACAAAAAAACAATCGTGATCAGTTGCGCAAAAATTTAAGCAGCTACCGAGCCAAAGTCAGCGCGCAGGGCATCAGCCCTTTGTCCGGTTCGGCTTTGTCGGTTCAAAAAGGAATGATTGAAAAAACACAGGATGACAACCAAAAAATCGCCCAGACTTTTAATCAAAAAATAAAGAAAAATCAAACGGATAAAAAGAAAAAGACATTATTGGCTTTGGCGAAAAGTTTGGGTGTGTCCGCCTGAACAGAGGGGTGAAAATGGCAAAATCGACGGAAGATTTTCAAAAAAAATTGGAAGTTTTATTGCCTGCCAAATTGTCCGAAGTGCTTCGCCTGTACGACGATTTTTCGGGACGGGAAACCCCGACGGATGTGAAAGCTTTTATTGCACATCAGCAAGCCTGTCGGGGCGTCCTGTCGCATATTTTTCTGCTTTTGAAAATGGTGGATTCGATTAAAAAAACGTCGCCGGAAGATTCGGCGGCCGACTTTTGGATAAAACAGGCGCAAATGAAAGATTTTGGAAACGATGAACCAGACAGTCAATTTGAACCAATTTATTTGGATTTGGAATGAATGCCAAGGGCAAACCACGCCCCGTCATCATCATCGGATCTGTCATTTTTTGGCGGATAATTGGCAAAACGGAGAGCACGCGCTTTTGTTGATGGCGTTTCGAAATTCGGGCAAATCGACGTTGGTGGGACTTTTTTGCGCGTGGGCGCTTTACTGCCAGCCGTCGCTGCGCATTTTGGTGTTGGCGGCGGATTACGAGCTGGCCAAAAAGATGGTGCGAAATGTCAAGCGGATTATCGAAAAACATCCGTTAACCCAATCGTTGCGGCCGGCGCAAAAGGACCAGTGGGCGTCCGACCGCTTTACCGTCCGACGGCACAAAGAATGGCGCGACCCGTCTGTTTTGGGGCGAGGATTGGCCGCGAACATCACCGGCTGTCGGGCGGACATTATTGTTTGTGATGATGTCGAGGTGCCAAAGACCTGCGATACGGCGCACAAGCGAAAAGATCTGCGGCAAAAGCTGTCCGAATTGGAGTTCGTCTTGGCGCCATCCGGATTGCAAGTTTATATCGGGACGCCGCATACGGCCGAAACGATTTATAATAACAGAGACGGCTTTTTAAAGGGCTTTAAATCCTTTGTTTTGCCTTTGTTGGACGAACAGGGGAGGTCCGCGTGGCCAGAGAGATTTTCTTTATCCAAAATCGAACAGATTCGCGTGCGTTCGGGGCCGGCCAAATTCAAAAGCCAGATGATGCTTATCCCGACAGCGTTTGAAGGAGGGCGCTTGGATACGCGCCACCTGTCTTTTTATGACGAAGAACTTTCTTATCATCAAAGCAATTTAGCGGCGGTTTTGAAAATCGGTGAAGAAAAAATGGTGTCGGTCAGTTGCTGGTGGGACCCGTCTTTCGGCAAAAAAGAAAAGGGCGATGCCAGCGTGGTGGCCTGTGTTTTTACGGATGCAAAGGGGATGTACTACCTGCACGACATCGAATACATCACGGCGGATGATTTTGAAAATTCGGCACAAATTCAATGCGGGCGCGTGGTCGATTTTATTGAAAGAAATTATTTGCCGTCTGTGTGTGTGGAAACCAACGGCATCGGAAAATTTTTACCGGCGCTTTTGCGGGCTGAGATTCAAAAGCGGCGGGTGCGTTGCGCTGTGTTGGAAAAAATATCCCGCACGCCAAAGGAAAAACGCATTGTGGAAGCTTTCGACGCTATCTTGGCCAACGGTTCGTTAAAGGTGCACACGTCCGTGCGGCAAACGCCCTTTATGGATGAATTGATCGAATGGAGTCCGACCGCCTTTGTCCATGATGACGGACTGGACGCGGTGGCGGGATGCCTGCTTTCGGAAACGATTCGTTTGCCCAAAGGACAGACGCCGCCCCGAAAAATGCCGGATTGGCGATATTAAAAGGAGGAAATATGGAAAACTTTGAAAACCGTTTTGATGAAACGGATATCTTGGCGCGCACGCTTTACGGGGAAGCCCGCGGAGAAGGCCTAATCGGGTTAGAGGCGGTGGCTTGTGTCGTCTTGAACCGTGTCAAATTATCAAAGGAAAGGGGCGTTTCATGGTGGGGACGTAACGTGTCCGAGGTGTGCTTAAAACCTTTCCAGTTTTCGTGTTGGAACGCGGACTGCCCGCAGCGGGAAAAATTGTTGTCTTTGACTGAGGATGATGCCGAATTTCGCCTGTGTCGCCGAATTGCCAAGAAAGCTTTGTCGGGCTTTTTGACGGATATTACGCACGGTGCAACGCACTATCATGCCAAAAGCGTATCGCCGGCGTGGGCGCGAAAATGGGCGCCGGTGTTTGAATATCGGCATCACCTTTTTTATCGCGAGGTGATTTGAAATGACACGCTTTGATTTGGAAGTCGGAAAATTGATGGCGCAATTCGAAAGCCTTCAACAACAAATAGAAGTTTTAAACAAAGGCATGGAAAACACCAATCAACAGCTGGCAAAGCTGGCCGCAGACTTCGGGCGGTTTTCCGGACAGATTTTCGAACAGATGGACACGCGTTTTGTCCGCCGTTCGGATTTGGCCCCGATAAAGGCTTTTTTATCGGTGGCGTGGGTATCGACATTCAGCGCGCTTTGTTTGACGTTGAGTGAGATTTTTTTGAAACGTTTATTTTAACAAAAGGGGATAAAAATGGATTTTGTAATCAATCGTTTTGATGATATTTTGGTGACCATTTCGGCGGTTGTGGCGGCAGCCAGCGCCATTTGCGCCTTGACGCCCAACACAAAGGATGATGCTTTCTTTTCCAAAATTCGGCGCTTTTTGAATGTGTTGGCTTTGAATGTCGGAAAGGCCGCTTCATAATGAATGCGGGGATATTTGTCGGCGGTGTCGGCCTTTTGTTGGCCAGCGTGTGTTTGTACAAAATGGGAAAATATCGGGCGGAAAATGACAAGACTAAAGAAAAAATCAAACGTCAAAAACAAAGGTTGGCCGTGGCGGCTTTGCCGGCTGCTTCTTGGGATGATTTGGTTGAATGGATGCGAAACGGCGGAAAGCCTTTGCCCGCCGTTCCCTAAACCGCACCCCGAAACGGCGACGGAAGTCTTGGAAAAATGCGACATCGCACAGATGCCGCATTTCAAAGACTGGTTGGACCGACTCTATAAATTGGAAAGACAATTATAAAATTATTTCTTTTTGCCTTTTTTCTCGGATGAAATATCGGCCAAATCGGACAGAGAGTTAATCAATTCCACGATTTTGTGCGCCACTTTACGATTGGGCACGCGGTAAAAAGCCCGCACCAACTCTAACGTTTCCCGTTTTGTCAACGGATTTTGGCCCAGATGAGCAAACTCCTCGTTTAAATCGTTGACAGGCAAGCTGTTTTCGTCCTTTTTGGGGTCGGGTTTGGGTGCGTTTTCGTCCACGTCTTCATAGAATTTTTGAATGGGCGTGTCCAAAATGCGACTCAGCTCCCAAAGGCGACTGGCGCTGATTCGATTCAATCCGCGTTCATATTTTTGAACCTGTTGGAAAGTTAGTCCCAATCGTCTGGCTAATTTTTCCTGGCTTAAACCGCGCAAAGTCCGATACATGCGGACGCGCAAACCGACATGAACATCAACGGGATCGGGGTGGGAAAAAAATTCTTCTTGTTCTATATTTTTAATCATAGTGTTTCTCCTTTTGCTTTTATTCAAACATAATTCATTGTTCAAGTCAACATAAAAAAAGATGGATAGGCGCAAAAGAAAACAAAGCTGTTCGAAAATCGTCTGTCCTCTCCGTCGAAAGGAGAAAGATACAGGACAAAAAACCGCCCTTTGCGGAAAGGACGGTCTTTTTAAATGGTGATCTCGGCGTGATTCGAACACGCGGCCCACAGCTTAGAAGGCTGTTGCTCTATCCAGCTGAGCTACGAGACCAAAGCCCTTCCTTTTTACACGAAAAACACTTGTTTGTCAATCGGAAATGCAAAAAAAGGCCCTTTGAAACCTTAACGCGCAATGCCGATTTTATCCCGAATAATGGCCAAACCTTCCTGCGCTATCGGACGAACTTTTTTGGCGCCTTCGGCCAAAATATCAAAGACCGTATCCGGATGCGCTTTTAATTCTTCGTACTTGGCCCGCGGACCCGCAAAGTATTCCGTGAACTTTTCAAACAACTTCGCCTTTGCTTCGCCGTAGGAAATCCCGTCCGCAAAAGCCTTTGCAAACGCAGCGGTTTCTTCCGGTGAAGCCAATTCGCGGTACACCATATAAATCAAATTACCTTCCGTTTCCTTCGGTTCGGACGCGCCTTTGCAATCGGTTTTGATGGAGTTGATAATCTTTTTCAACTTGGCATCCGATTCAAACAACGGAATGGTGTTGTTGTAACTTTTGCTCATTTTCCGGCCGTCTAACCCCGGCAAAGTCGCGACATTTTCTTTGAAATACGGTTCCGGAATTTTAAAGGTCTTGCCGAAGATATGGTTGAACTTTATGGCCAAATCCCGCGTGTATTCAAGGTGTTGCGTCTGGTCTTGCCCGATTGGCACCAAGTCCGCGTTGAACATCAAAATATCCGCCGCCATCAAAATCGGGTAGTTGTAAAGCCCCATATTGACGCCGTCGTCTTCTTCATGCCCTTCGGCTTTGTTTTTGTCCACCACCGCTTTGTAGGCGTGCGCGCGGTTCATAAAACCTTTCGGACAAACGCATTGTAAAATCAGGGCCAATTCAAAAATCTCCGGAATGTCCGATTGCCGATAAAAGAAAGTTTTTGACGGGTTCAACCCCAATGACAAGAAAGTCAAAGCCACTTCCAAGACAAGGTTTTTCATCAACGCCCGATCCTGAATAAAGTTCAATGCGTGATAGTCCGCAATAAACAAAAAAGAACGATAATCCGGCAAGGACGCCATATCGATGCACGGCTTTAACATACCCAAATAGTTGCCCAAATGCGGACATCCCGTCGGTTTAATCCCAGATAACATTGTTTTCATTTTTTAATCCTTTCATATGTTTGTAAAATATCGCCTCGTTTGGTGTTTTTCAACAAAAAAAAGCCGCCAAATAAAGAGGCGACCTGTTTTGTTTTAAAAAGCCCAAAAAGCTCGCCTTTTTATCAAAAAGACAAGTTCCACCACCAAACTGTTTTTTGTTGACTTATGGACATCTACAAAACTCCTTGTCTTTATTTATATCTATTGGGATAGGAAAAGTCAATCTTTTTTTGATAAAAAAGGAAACATTATGGCAAAAGAAATTTACATTCAAGTCACAAAGGACGGTCCTTATCTTGTTTTCGGCGCGCCCCCTATCCGGCAAGAGATTATTACACCGAACGAAGAAGGGAACTCTTGGGATTACACGAAGGGGAAAAAATACGAATCGACTGCCGAACCCGTTGCTTTGTGTCGTTGCGGGCGGTCGAAAAACAAACCTTTCTGCGATGGTTGCCATGAAAAAGAAGGCTTTGATGGTACCGAAACGGCCCCAAAAGAGCCCATTTTAAAAAAAGCCAAAGAATACAAGGGTATTCATTACACCCTTTTGGACAATGAGCTTTACTGCGCTTTTGCCCGATTCTGTGACGCATTCGGACAAGTTTGGAACTTTGTTCAAAACGGTGATGCGTTAAGCGATAAGGTCACCCGCCACGAAGTCTGCGCCTGTTGTTCCGGTCGTTTGATGTTAAAAGACAACGCCACCGGTGAATTTATCGAACCCAAGTTAAAACCGTCTGTCGGCGTGTTGGAAGACCCTGCCATCGGGTGCAGCGGACCACTTTTTGTCAAAGGAAAAATTAAGGTCATCTCCGCCGACGGGAAAGTGTACGAAATCCGCAATCGACAAACATTGTGTCGGTGCGGTTGCTCCAAAAATAAACCTTTTTGCGACGGTACGCACGCCGCCGTTGGCTTTAATGATAAAAAACACAAATAAAAAGTTGATTTTCGTTCGGCCTGTTGTTATAAAATAACGGTGAAAATGAAAAACGAAAACATCTTTTTAATGGAAAAAGAAAGCGTCGGAAAAGCCCTTTTTTATCTGGCGATTCCGTCGGTATTGGCGATGTTGGTCCAAATCATCTACGGATTGACGGACGCTTTTTTTATCGGACAGTTGCAAGATCCGAACCTGATGGCGGGATTGGCCTTGGCGATGCCCTTTGCGATGTTGATACAGGCCACCGGAAATATCTTTGCCGTCGGCGGCGCGTCGTACATATCCCGATGCTTGGGACAAAAAAAGTACGATGAAGCGCGCTATACGTCGGCGACTTGTCTTTATTTATCTGTTCTGGCCGGTTTTCTTATTACGGTGGTGTTTTTCATCTTTCCCGACGATATTTTGGACCTTTTGGGCAATACGCCGGCGACACACAAAGCCGCCAGAGATTATTTAAACATTTTAATTTCTCTGTCGTTTGTTCAGGTGTTGCAAGTGACTTTGGCCGGCCTGATACGGTCCGAAGGGGCCACCAAACAGGCGATGATCGGCATTTTAATCGGGACGGGGTTAAACACTTTGTTGGATGCTTTGTTCATTTTGGTCTTAAAGTGGGGTGTGGCCGGCGCCGCGTGGGGAACCGTTATCGGAAATGCCGTCGGCGTGCTTTATTACCTTTTCTATTTTGCGGGCAACAAAAGCCTTTTATCGGTTCGTTACCGCGACGCAAAACCGGACAAAGTCATGATGCGCGAAGTTTCCTTTATCGGTTTGCCGGCGTCTTTTAACGTGTTGATTATGAGCATATCGCATGCCATTACGAACAACTTGGCTATCGGTTACGGTGAAAATGTTGTGGCCGCCAACGGCATTATGATGCGGCTGATTGCGGTCATTTTCTTTTTAATTATGGGCTTGGCGCAGGGGTATCAGCCCTTTGCGGGTTATAATTTCGGTGCCAAAAATTTCGGGCGATTGCGCCGCGCATTTTGGGATGTCATTGGGGTTTCCGTATCTGCCGGTCTTTTGGTGTGTGTTCTTTTCTATTTTTGGGGACGGGAGTTGTTTGCGCTTTTCTTAAACAACGAAGATGTCATTCAAAAAGGCGTCGTCATGTTGCGGGCGTTCCTTTGGGCCGTTCCGTTCTTTGGTATTCATTTTATCATTGGCATGACGTTTCAGGCGACGGGTAAAGCGCTGTTGGCCTTTATTTTGGTGGGGGCGCGCCAATGTTTTTTATTTTTACCGATGATTTTTATCTTGAATCACTTTTACGGATTTGAAGGTTTTATCTTTGCCCAACCGGTGTCGGACATTGTGACGACTGTTTTGGCCTGCGGCCTGTTGGCGATATTCTTTTACCGGTTGCATAAAAAAAGCTGGACGGCCGCGTCGAAAAGCCCTATAACAAAACCATGATGATAGAAAATTTTTACAGCAAGACCGTTCGACGGTTATATGATTGGGCGATGACCATCTCGTTAAAGCCAAACGCCGTGTGGGGATTGGTGGTCGTTTCGTTTGTCGAAAGTTCTTTTTTTCCGATACCGCCGGACGTTATCTTAATCCCGTTGGTTTTGGCACAACGGCAAAAAGCCTTCAAGTTGGCACTTTATTGCACGATTGCATCCGTGTTGGGTGGATTTTTGGGCTATTTTATCGGTTGGGTGTTGGACGAATCCGTTTTAAATCCTCTGTTGACACAATGGGGGATGATGGATTCTTTTAACACTTTCAAAGGATGGTATCACGCTTTCGGGGCGTGGATTGTGTTTATGGCGGGTTTGACGCCCTTTCCGTACAAAGTCATTACGATTGCCAGCGGTGCGTTGGGATTAAACCTGTTTGTTTTCACGGTGGCGTCTGTTTTATCGCGCGGCGGGCGATTTTTCCTTGTGGCGTGGCTGCTTTATAAATGGGGTGACCCGATGAAGACCTTTATCGAGAAAAATTTGGGCTGGCTTTCCGTTTTATTTTTCGTCCTTTTGGTCGGTTTTGTCTTTTTAATTCGGTTATTTTAAAAAAAGGCTTGACTTTTACCCGAAAATAATGTAAAAGAAAACCTCAATTTATGAAATGAAAGGAATATCATCATGACAAAGCGTTGTCCGATTACGGGAAAAGGTGTTCAGGCAGGAAATACCGTCAGTCATGCGAAAAACAGAAAAAGACGTCGGTTTATGCCGAATCTTCAAAGCGTTTCTTTGTTAAGCGAAGCTTTGGGAAACATTGTTCGTTTACGGATTTCGACTCGCGGATTGCGGACGGTTGAAAAGAATGGCGGATTGGATGCTTATTTGCAATCTACACCCAACAGCCGCTTGACCGATGAAGCCAAAGTTTTGAAAAAACGTGTTGTGGCGGCGAAAAAAGCCTAACGGAAAAGCAAAAACTTTCAAAAAGGGCCTTTGACGGCTCTTTTTTTTATGCTATAAAAAGCTATGCCGAATTTTGATTTTGAACGAAAACATGCCGGTTGGATTGCCGGAACAGATGAAGCCGGACGCGGGCCTTGGGTCGGTCCGGTGGTGGCGGCGGCGGTGTGTTTTCCGAACTTGGAAATTGACGATGTGTTGGCCGAACAATTGAACGATTCGAAAAAGCTTTCGCCCAAAAAGCGTGAAGTGTTGTTTGACAGGCTTTTCGAGTCGGGGGCCAAAATCGGCATCGGACAGGCTTCGGCGAAGGAAATTGACGAAATCAACATCTTGCAAGCCTCTTTTTTGGCGATGCGGCGCGCGTTGTTGCAATTGGATTGCCCGATTGACTTTGTGCTGATTGACGGCAATCGAATGCCAAAGTGGGAATGGCCGTCCGAAACGATTATCGGCGGGGACGGGAAAAGCCTTTCCATCGCGGCGGCTTCGATTGTGGCAAAGGTCACGCGTGACCGGCTGATGGCCGATTTGGCCAAAGAATATCCGTTTTACGGGTGGGAAAAGAACGCCGGCTACGGCACCGCCGAACATATCAAAGGGCTGACCGAACACGGCGTTACGCCCTATCACCGCCGCTCCTATGCGCCGATTAAAAAGATATTGTCGGGGATGTAAAGCGGGTTTCATCATCAATGTCAACCCCAACCAGACGAAGGAACGTCACTCCGAGCCTCTTTTTTTGTCGCTCTGCGCCTCTCTCGTCATTCTGAGCCTTTTTCTCTCGTCACTTAAGAGCGAAGCGAAGAGTCCATAACAACAACTTTTTGGGCTTCTGCCCAAAAACAAGAGCGGAAAGTATGGATTCTTCACCCCATAAAGGGGTTCAGAATGACGAGTGAGAGAAAGGGGTTCAGAATGACGTTATTTATTTTTCCTCTCAATCCCTTGAAAAACAAAGTCGTTAGGTATTACACAAACGTTCTTTTGTGTAACAACGTGTTTCGGAGATTTACCTTCGGCGCGCGTCAACGCCCTCTGTCCATTGTTTTTCAATGGATTGAGAGGATTTTTCAAAAAAATGCATTTTTCCCAAAATAGGTATTTACAAAAACCAACGTTTGTGTAATACCTAACGACTTTGTTTTTCAAGGGATTGAGAGGAAAAATAAATAACGTCATTCTGAACCCCTTTCTCTCACTCGTCATTCTGAACCCCTTTATGGGGTG
>Ga0310690_10009084_pt1 | contig 12509 bp, 7 predicted proteins | sample AusTroGonzalo_MG_2_FD_207661 | JGI IMG/M metagenome (GOLD analysis project Ga0310690, IMG submission 207661) | Bovine rumen microbial communities from tropical cattle in Woodstock, Queensland, Australia - Gonzalo_04 (v2) (version 2) | ecosystem: Host-associated > Mammals > Digestive system >...
CCATGATGGGGCATCTGTTAGGAGTAAACCATCCTTATTATGCTAGTTATATAAGAGGTCTTGCACATATATATGCAGATTATGGTAAAATGAATGAGGCAGAAGCATTATTAGTACACGCAATTGAAATTATATCAGAGAGAGAGGCTGAGTATATATGTCCACTTGCTAATTGGAACATGGAACTATCTGATTTCTATATGCGAGATGGAAAAATAATAGAATCTGTAGATTTACTATTAGGCATAGCACCACAACATTTAGATTGTTACGGAGAAACTCCCGAACTGATGATGAAAATTGCGAGAGCGTGTTGGATAACAAATAATAGCGATAAGATTTTTACATATATAAATAGAAGTTTCTTACGTCAAAAAGAAAAGACCCTATTTGATATAGGACAAACATACTCAAGATACAAATTAGAAAAAACGCCATCAATCTTGTACGAAACTATATTTGAGTATGTAGTGGATAGTTTGTCTAATTTACAAATGGATTCGCTCGCATATGAGGCGAGATTGTTTAGTGAAGGGCTTGTGCTCCATAGTGAAAGAATCATGCGAGCACTTAGCATGACTAATTCAGATACGTCAATCATTAATCATTCTCAAGAGAAATCAACTTTTGAGAATGATAAGAGAAAGCAAGCTAATGATCTCTTTGCAGAACATGAAATGATTACAGTTGCCAGCAAGCAACACTATTCCGAACTTAAAAAATTCATGAATAAGGGTATTCCTGAAATTCAAAGGATGCTAACAAAAGAAGATATAGCGATAGAGCTAATTGTCTCAACATTGCAAGGCGGCGCCATTGTTAAGAAAGGACATGAAAATTATTTAGCTCTCATTCTTCGCAAAAATTGGAAAGCACCGAAATGTGTCATCATTGGCGAGGAAACACAGTTGGAAAACATGATATATCCTGAACTCCAACAGGCAGTATGGCAAGCGATTATAGACTCGGCACAAATCAAAGAGGGAGAAAATATCTATTTCGCACCAGATGGAATCTTCTATAATGTTCCTATTGAATATCTGCCGACTGCTGATGGGCGAAACATGTCGGACGTGTATAATATGTTCCGTGTATCCTCAACGCGCGAATTGTGTTTCCGTGATTCGACGAAACAAGCGTATTCTTCCGCTGTTTTATATGGCGGACTGAAATACGATGCCGCACCACAGCACAATTTATATGCTCAAAACCGTTCCGACTATAGAGGAATAGATAATATGTCCGAAACCGTCTGGACGCAATGGAGAGCAGAAGATAGAGCCAAATACAACTACCTGCCATACACACTCAAAGAAGTTGATTCTATTTCTAACACTATCAATGGCTCTTTACATGTCACCACTTACACGGATGAATATGGCGATGAAAAATCATTCAAGGCATTGTCTGGCAACTCTCCATCAATTTTGCATGTAGCGACACACGGCTATTACATAACTCCGACACAAGCGGAAGTCATGTCGCGTGAAAGATTAGCACAATACGGAGTGTCTCCAACAGAGGAACGACAAAGCGTCATAGACTACTCCATGGAGCGAACGGGTTTGCTCCTTGCCGGAGCGCAATACACATTACGAGGTGACACTCTCCCGCAAGATGCAGATGATGGTATTCTTTCTGCCAAAGAAATAAGCCATCTGGATTTGACTAATACAGATCTGGTTGTCCTGTCAGCCTGCAAGACAGCACTTGGCGATGTAACAAATGATGGTGTGGCGGGACTACAGCGTGGTTTCAAGATTGCTGGTGTGAAGTCCATACTGATGAGCCTTTGGCAAGTGGACGATGCTGCAACATATTTGTTGATGAAACGATTCTATCAGTCGTTGGTGTCTGGCAAAAGCAAGCAACAAGCTCTACGAGAGGCTCAACAAGCCTTGCGTTCATATAAAACACAAGATGACTATCCATATTCCGATATCCGTTATTGGGGCGCGTTTGTGCTATTAGACGCAATTGAATAGCTGCACATAATCAGCTAATTACGGAAAAAGAGAGGAGAAATGATAATTTTTCTCTTCTTTTTTTGTTTACCTTTTTGTTTTTGTGGTATATTAATGTGAAGGCAAACTAATCTATGCCGACACATAGTATATAACCATTTAAAAACATAAAGCAATGAAAGAGATTATTACAGAAGATTTAACGATTGAGTTGAATCAAGAACAAGAGGCCGCATATCAGTTAGTGCGCGACACAAATCGAAGTTTCTTCCTGACAGGTCGGGCAGGAACGGGTAAAACGACATTCCTAAAATATATTCAGAAGTCTGTTGATAAACGCTTTGCCATTGTTGCGCCTACCGGTTTGGCTGCTGTGAATGTCGGCGGTCAGACAATCCACTCATTTTTTGGCTTGCCATTAGATCCTATTGCGCCCAACACGGATTTTGAAGCATTCAACATCAGCAATGCAAAACGATTAGTTCTGACCCATGTTGACACTATCATTATAGATGAGATATCTATGGTGAAGTGCGATATGGTTGATGCTATTAACTCTATTCTGCAACATGTCATGCGTAGCTCGATGCCGTTCGGTGGGAAACAGGTTATTTTCACTGGTGACTTGTATCAGTTGGAACCAGTTGTTGATTTTAGCAATAGCGGAATATTGGATTTCTATCAGTACTACTACAATACAGACAAACCTTATTTTTTCAGGGCACAAGTATTCAAAACCTACCGGCTGCAGTGTATAGAGTTCACACAAGTCTATCGTCAGACAGACAAAGCGTTTTTGCAGATGCTTGAACATGTTCGTCGGGGTGAGTACGTGGCAACTGAAATCCAAAAAATAAATGTAACTTGTGGAGCAAAAATGTTCATGCCACTTTCTTCTGATGAAGATACAACAAAGGATTTGACCATTACTCCATTTAACAAAAAGTCAGATAACATCAATAATCAGGAGTTAGCGAAGATTCGCAAACCAAGTTACACCTATACAGGCTCTTTGGAAGGGGATTTTAACCAAAGGAGCTTACCTGTTCCAAACGAACTGATTCTTAAAGAAGGTGCGCAGGTAATGTTTTGCAAGAATGACAAGGATCACCGTTGGGTCAATGGTACTATAGGCGTCGTAAGTTCGCTGTCAGATGATTCTATATCCGTAGCAATAGACGACACCGAAGTTGAGGTTTCAGTTGAGGTATGGGAATCCATCAAATATGTATTCAACAAAGAGACCGAAAAGATGGAAAAGATTGTTACGGGAACATTTTCACAATATCCGTTGAAGTTGGCATGGGCAATAACCATTCATAAAAGTCAGGGACTGACATTTGATCATGTCACGTTGGATCCATGCGGCATCTTTGCTGCCGGACAACTATATGTAGCCTTAAGCCGCGTGCGCTCATTAGAGGGACTTGTTTTGGCAAATCAGATATTTCCAAAATATTTCTTCCGAAAAACGGATATAGATGCATTTATGAGGCAATTGGATAATACAGAATCTATCCTAGAGGATGTCAAGTCCTATCGATTAGCTGATGATGCTATTGCCGAACGTGATTATGACAAAGCTGCTGCCTACCTATTGGAGAAAACACTTCAATTGGTAAAAGAAGACAAACTAGACAAGGCATGGTTTTGTGCATGTCAAATGCTGCCGATAGTATATGACACAAGTATCTTCTTGTGCCAAGATTCCATTAACCTGCTTTCTGGTGACAATGAACAGACATTAATGCTAAATACCATAATCTCTATATGTAACAGGAATTATGAGGTGGCAATTGCATTAGCAGACCAGGGCATCAATAACAACTGGCATGTAGATTTCCATTACTTGAAATGCATTGCAAAGTTCTTGGATCATAAGTACAATGGCGCAAGCCTTGCACATGAAGCATGGAGAAAGAAAATTAAAGAGGAAAACAAACCATTGGATGACAGATACTATTTTATCTCTGCGCAAACTGCCCGTATGCGGAAGCGTCCGTACATCTCATTAATCCAACACATTGTTAGGCACACGCCGCGCTATCAGAGGCCTATCCTTTTCCTGATGGAAAATATGCATGCAGATGGTCTCAAACTGGAAACGAATGAAAAGGAGAATCGACTGGTGGAATTGTTTAATCAAGCCAATGCCGAAGAATACTTGGCTGCATGGAAAGAAGGGAATCTATCCGAAAGGGCTGTATTGTTCCGGGCAATAAAAGATTATCCTTATGAAGGGTAAAAGACAACGAATACTAACTAACTTTTAAAATTAGACAATAATGAAAACCTCATTACAACATTTGCTTATCAGCTTTATCGGAGCTCTGCTCGCGATAGCATGTTTTGTCGGAATCGTACGACTCTTTAATAACAATGATGAAGAGATAAACGAACCGCTTGACGAGAAAGTGATTGCCTACTTTGATGCGCAAGACATTTCGTATGAAAAACTGGAGATTGAGGACACCACCGATAATCTATACAGTTTCTCGTACAATGGTAACAAGTATATCTGGCAATATTATCCGGATGACAAATCATTTTTACGCATTATTAAAACATACGATATTTCGCCCCAAATGGACGCGAATGGTCGCGTCAAGTTTCTTGAACTATTTAATCAAATGGAGCGCAAACTGAAATGTATCAAGATTGTGTTGAGAGACGACTGGATTTACTTTTCCATAGAATGTTATGTTAGCCGTGACGGTGATATTGATAACATCCTTTCACGTAGCTTGGATTTGCTGGAAGATTGCATTGATGATACACTCGAGAAGATGGAAAATCTTTAATGATAACCCCGTTCTGCCATCTACAAAATAGCTTTATCCTCTACGATAAAAGATGGTTATTTCTATGAACTATAATGTCAAACCCTCTAAATGACAAAATTATGAAACGAATTGTTATTTGTGTTATTATCTGTTTATCCGCCGTTTTCACCCTTGCTCAGGTACATTTTGGCAATTATGTCTATGAGGACAAAACTGCCGAATCCAGACGTGCCGCAATAGATGCGATGATTGAGGCTGCTAATCGCAGGCAAGAAAATCAGTATCGCACTTACGAAGACATTTACTATATACAATGTCCGGAATCCTGCACTTTTGAAAGCATCAACGAGCAAACTCCAAATGGAATTTACACATACTATTTGGTCACTATTCCGGAACTGAATGCTACTATCCAATGTTCGTATCCGTCATTTCTGCGGAAGCGAGTGACATTGGTAAATGTTATCCGAAATGGAAATGGTGATATTGTAAAATATGGTGTTGCACAATAAAACTAACATTCATTCCAAATCTTTACAACAATGAAAACTTAATTACAGCATTTGCTTATCAGCTTCATCGGTTCGCTACTTGCGCTGGCATGTTTTGTCGGGATCTTACAACTCATAGATAACTATAATGACGAGACAAATGCATCAGTTAATCAGCAAAAACAATTAATCGAAGCGCAAGAAACAATCAATTGTTTCAGATTGATGCTTGACGATATGCCTGACGATTTTTTCATTGATGTTGTTGAGTAATCATATTATTGGGAACGATTAAGCAGTATTTTGATAAATATGGTGATCCCTATGATCCCAAAACCCATCATAATGAGTAGATTATGAAAGCGCACTCACTCCTCATCCTATGCGCCCTGGCGATGCTCGCTGCGGGCTGCGCAACCACGCAGTCGTATATCCAAGAGGATAATCCGCTCGGATACAGCAGACTAGATATAATCGAATATCTCGAAGACTACCAGCAACGGCTGAACTCGGATTCTATTGCTCAGGCGATTGTCGTAAAGCAACAATACATTAATGACATCCAAGGCTGGATTGCTGCTGAAGAGCGCATTGACTCAACCTTTGACAAAGAGAACCACAATACAGACAGCATTGATCTCGTGGCACAGATTCCACTCTTGGATGGTGTTCTATCCAAAGCGGTTAAACTGCTTCGTCAGGAAAACGACAAGGAGTATCTCCAACTGATGGATGACAACTGGAATGATTTCTTCTCCGGTCCGATGGCAACAACCATGGAGAACTTCAACTTGCTTTCCTACGCGTATGCACCGTTTTATTGGGGATTATATGCCGGCATTCATCAAGACACAACAGCATTCTACAAACAGATGCTCGACAAACTCGACCTCATCCACTTCACTGCCCGTTCGGTTTCCATGATGCACGAGCCGCCGATGCCGTTTTACTCGTATTTCGCTACCACTCGTGTAGGAATAATCTTTAATCTGAGTATCAACCAATACGAAGAGGCTATCAATTACGGCAAGCAGTATATTGAAGACATTATCGAAACCGAATTCTTCGACAACTTGTCTGAATATAGTCCCGATGTCATCAGCATGCACAACGAAATAATTAATCTCTTCGAGTTCTGCTGCTACCAAATAGACGTATCCGGCGAAGAACTCACCATGCTCATCAACTCATTGCGAATTCCTGAAAACTAACAATCCTTTTCCACAGTACAACACAGCTTGCTTCATTTCTTATTAAAATCTTAATATAAACGAAAGGAAAGACGAACACATTTCCAAATGCACAACTTGCAAACGAAACAGGCGGTTTTCCGAGATAAACTTGCGTAGGAACAGGCCGGCAATCGGTCATCCCGAAATTCCTCGCGTATCCGTTATCCTCCAATGGTTCACAAAAGAATGCGCGTACATATATGTGCGCGCGTTCTTGATAAATGTATTATGCGAAGATACGACGAAAGTACGATAACGTATCGAGTATTGTCTAGGATTGTTCCGACATACTCCCGATAACGGCCCGATAAACCTCCGACAAGCGAAGGATGAAACGATGGGTGCAATGAAGGACGAAACGATGGACGAAACAGTATTATACCAGCCTGATGCACGATAAGAGGTGTCAGGTAGAAAACTATACGTATAAAAATAATGGGTATATAAAAAAAAAATAAGGCAACACTTGCATATTTAGGATTTTTTTTGTATCTTTGCAGCCGTGTTCATTTATACAGGAAACACACAATACATTTATTTGTGAACTCGCACTATAATGTGAACTCACACTATAAACAAACAAAACTATAACACAAATGAAAAAAAGTATTCTGATTGCAGTGGTATGCATCATTGCGTGTCTGACCGGAATCATCATGCTGCACAAGGATGCAATCAACGGTGACCAACAAGAACAAGTACAGCAGGAAGACCTGTCGGTACAGCCTGATAGCGTACTTGCAGAAGACACAACCCTGCTGGAAGAGCCCGCGATGCCTGAAGAGGAGCCGGTGGTGCAAGAGGAGCCGGCGCAAGCCCAGCAGCCAGCCAAACATGAGAACCCCGCCCCCAAGGCAGCACCAGCAGTCCAGGAGGTTGTAGAAGAGCAGCCTAAGGAAGAGCCGGTTGTCGAAGCCAAGTATATAGATCTCGGTCTGCCCAGCGGTACCATGTGGAAAAGCTGCAATGAAGAGTGCGGCCTGCTGACATTCGACGATGCGGTAACGCTGTACAACAAGAAACTGCCGACGAAGAAACAGATCACGGAGCTTCAGGAAAAGTGCGAGTGGACGAAAACGGACGAAGGCTATAAGGTAACGGGTCCGAACGGCAACTTCATTATTCTACCTGCAGCCGGCTACTGCAACTGCAGCGGTCAGACACAGGGTGTGGGCATAGTAGGCAGCTACTGGTCATCGACACCTGACAACAAAGAGAACGCATGGCGACTGGGGTTTGAGGACAACAAGAAACTGCCCATACCGAAGGTAAGCGTGACCAACCACATGCGCTGCTACGGTCGTGCTATACGCCTTGTGAAGAAAAAAAACTAATCGTCCTGTGCCCTGCGTCCGGCGTCGGTCATCAGTCCGCGCCGTTCGAGTTCAGCACAGCGCAATCTGTTCAGATCGGTCCAATGACTACGTTTGCGCCGCGGTGAGAGCCGTTGCGCCAGACGTCCGTCAGGCAGGCGCTTGAGGGTCGAGTCTATCCAGCCGAAGCACAGCGCCTCCTCGACAACATCCAGATAAGGGATACTATCGCTACGCGGGATCTTGGTCCGGGACACTGTCACCCAGCATTCGTTAGCCGAAGCATGGTTGTCCGCAAGCCATTGGCGCAGTTGCGACCGGTCAGAATATTCCAGCAGATTACCTATTTGCATACATACTATCCGATGGCACTTTTACCGCTCAAAGAGGCGTAGAAGTGCCATCTTCTTTTTACCTGCTTCACCACTATAGGGATGTTCACGCAGCGGCAGGTTGAAGTGCGTGAACCCCCGGAGAACGGTCTGGGGATGGGTGAACTCGCGGAAGCCCCACACGCCATGATAGGCTCCCATGCCCGAGTGCCCCGTACCGTTGAAGGGTACGCCCTTGACCATCATGTGAATGCATACCTCGTTGATGCAACCGCCACCGTACTGTTGGGTCTGCATGACGCGGTTCGCCCAACGTATATCCCGTGTGAAGAGGTACATAGCCAGCGGATGTTCGCGTTCGGCTATGGTCTGCATGAGCGCACCGACCTCGGCGTCGTTGAACGGCACGACAGGCAGCAGCGGGCAGAAGAGCTCGTGCTGCACAATGGGTTCGTCGATACGCACAGGATAGATGACGGTGGGTGCATACTTACGTGCGGACTTATCCCCTACTCCGCCGAAGATAATGCGCTCGCGGTAGTCGTCCGCCAGGCGTGCGCACTTGTCGTACGCTGCATCGGTGATGAGTTTGGGGTACTCGGGATTGAGTTCGGCATGTTCGCCAATCTGCGCGATGAAAGCACGGCGCAGTTCGTCAAGGAAAGCATCGGCGACCTCCTCAGCCACGGCAATCTGGTTGATGTTAATGCATATCTGTCCGGCATTGGTGAGCTTGAAGAAGGCTATCTTGCGTGCCGCGTCCCGCAGGTCTGCGTCCTTGCGGATGACACACCAGTTGCCAGTCTCTCCACCGAGCTCGAGTGCCACGGGCGTGAGGTTCTTCGCAGCCTCGGTGAGCACGTGCTTGCCTACCGCCGGCGAGCCGGTGTAGAAAATCTTGTCAAAGCGCTGTGCCAGGCAGATGTCCGCCACGTCGTGACCGCCGTCGATAAGGGTTATGTACTCCGGCGGAAAGACCTCGGCAAAGAAGCGCTTGAGCACGGCAGTACAAGCAGCGGACTTGGAACTGGACTTGATGACGACGGTGTTGCCGCCGCACATAGCCGCAGCCACGACGCCAATCGTAAGCAGTATAGGGAAATTGAAGGGACTGATGACCAGTGACACGCCGTAGGGCACCTTATAGACCTTGGTGATAATGCTCGGGAAGCACATCAGTCCTGAAAAGTGCCGTTCGGGTCGTGCCCATCGTCGCAGTCCGCTGAGCATCTCGTTGATCTCGACGATGATAGGTCCGACATCACAGAGGTAGGCCTCGACCTCACTTCTGCCCAGGTCGGCGGCCAGGGCGTCGATGAACTCCTGCTGATGCGCAATAACAGCGTCCTTGAGGCGCTTGAGCTGCCTGATGCGCCAGCTGACAGGCAGTGTGACGCCCGTCAGAAAGAAACGCCGCTGGGCAGCGACGATATCGCGTATCTGCTGTTCGGTATAGTCCGTTGCTGAAGAGTCGTAATCCGTTATCTGCTCCAGTACGGCCTTGATGTCGGCATTGCTGAGGGTGACGGGAGCCGAGTAGTTGACGGAGTCGGCGGCAATCATGGGAATGAGCTGCTCATGGTCGCAGGCACGTACGGGCGAAGGTATAGCGTCCATGCCACACTCCTTCATCAGGTCGCGCACCGCCTGCAGGAAATCCGGCACGCCGCAGTACTCGGCCAGCGCCTCGTACTTCTGCTTGCAGGCATCCTTCTGGAACTCAAGCACAGGCATGAGCATCAGCGAGATTGCCACGCCGTGCGAGAGGTGGTACATGGCACCTATGCTGTGCGCAAAGGCGTGTACATAGCCTGCCAGCTGCGTGTTGATGGCATTGCCGCCGTACATAGCCGCGCGGCACATGTTGAGGCGTGCCTGATTGTTGTCAGGTTCGCGGAGCACGACGGGCAGGTTCTCCATGATGAGCCTGACGCCCTCCATGGACATACGCATATCCGCCTCATCGACATCGACATCGCTGACCGCGCCCTCTATACAGTGGCTGAGTGCGTCCATGCCACAGGCGGCAGTCACGGCCCGGGGAGCACGGATGGTCAGTTCGCTGTCGTGCACCACGTCGGTCACGTTGAGTCCGATGAGCACCGTCGAGCCCTTGGCTCCCCGGTCATTGCTGACCACGGCACCTACGGTCAGTTCGGCACCCGTACCGGCAGTGGATGGCACCATGATGACCGGCAGCGTACCTCCGGGTACGGGCAGGAACTTGAGCAGCAGCGCCTTGACGGGCAGGTGCGGCATACGCACTCCAGCGGCAATCATCTTGCAACTGTCCATGACCGATCCTCCGCCTATGGCAACTATGCACTCGGCGTGGCAGTCGAGCGCCTGCCTGCGTCCCGCCTCGATGATGGCTATAGTCGGTTCGCTGCTGATGTCGCTGAAGACCGTACAGCCTACTCCGGCCTCTTGGAGCGAGGCGAGAACAGCCTGCTCATAGCCCAACTGACGGAGTGTGGTGTCGGTGACGACCAGCACGTGTCTGTACCCTGCGGCACGGCACAACCCGCCGATGTGCCGGCGTGCACCCAAGCCCTCGGTGACCTGCGGTTCAGGCAGAGGGATAGTGTGTATCATTTTTCCCGGCAGCCTGCGTACTTGTTTACGGAACTGATAGGTATCCATGTTGATTGAAGATAAGTGCGGATTATTCATCTACTATGCGACGCAATATATCAGCAGGAGCACGGCTATCACCTGCGCGAGCAGGACAAGCGGTACGCCGTACCTGAACTTGTTGTGCTGCGTCTTGTGGTGCCAGACCTTCATCCCCAGCCATGCGCCAATGCTGCCCCCCATAAGCGCCATCCCCAGGAGTGTAGCCTCCTTCACCCGCCAGCGGTCATGCTTCGCCTTATACTTGTCGATGCCGAAGAGGATGAAGGTCAGCAGATTGATGCCTGCCAGGAAGATGAGGGCTATACGTGTCATTGGGGTGTGCCGGGTGCGCTACAGTCTCTCAAGTTCTACGGTAAAGTGGCGCATGAGCGGCGCCTCCTTGGTTATCCTGAGTCCGCGTGTGATGGTCTCGCGACGGTCATACACGTTCTTCAGCGCGGCGGCAATGACGTCCATGTGGTTGTTGGTATATACGCGTCTCGGTATGCATAGGCGCACGAAGTCGAGTCCGCCGAAGCGGTTCTCGCGCGTCACGGGGTCACGGTCAGCGAGTATATAGCCAATCTCGCAAGCACGTATGCCTGCCTCGAGATAGAGTTCGCAGGTCAGTCGCTGTGCGGGGAATTCCTCCTTGGGTATATGCGTCAGCACGCGGTCGGCATCGACGAAGATGGCGTGTCCGCCGGCAGGCCGCTGGTACGGTATACCGTACTCGTCGAGTTTGTGCGCCAGGTACTGCACCTGCCGAATGCGTGTGTCGAGCATGTCGAACTCGGTGTTCTCCATCAGTCCGACAGCCAGTGCCGCCATGTCACGTCCGTTCATGCCTCCGTAGGTGAGGAAGCCCTCAAAGGGGATGCAGAACTGCTTGCAGCCCTCGTACCAGTCCTCGCGGCCGGTAGCGATAAATCCGCCCATATTCACCAGTCCGTCCTTCTTGGCGGACATGGTCATCGAGTCCACGTAGCTGAACATCTCGCGTGCGATCTGCTTGATGGATTTGTCGGCATAGCCCTCTTCACGCGTCTTGATGAAGTATGCGTTCTCGGCGAAGCGAGCCGAGTCCATGTTGACGGGTACGCCGTAGCGGTGGCATAGTTCGCTCACGGCGCGTATGTTCGCCATGCTGACGGGCTGTCCTCCAACGGTGTTGTTGGTGACGGTGAGCACCATGAACGGCACGTTGCCCGGGTTCTCACGCAGCACCTTCTCCAGTTTGTCGAGCGCCACGTTTCCCTTGAAGGGCGCCTCGAGTGCGGTGTCCTTGGCCTCGTCGCAGGTCACGTCAACGGCAAACGCCTTGCGGGACTCGATGTGTCCCTTGGTGGTATCGAAGTGTGCATTGCCGGGTATGACCTGTCCGGGCTTGACCAGATAGGAGAACAGGACGTTCTCGGCGGCGCGTCCCTGATGGGTGGGTATGACGTAGTTGAAGCCTGTGAGGGCGGTGACCACGTCCTTGAACTCGAAGAACGAGCGTGCGCCGGAGTAACTCTCGTCACCGGTCATGAGTGCCGCCCACTGCCGGTCGGACATCGAGCCTGTGCCGGAGTCGGTGAGCAGGTCGATATAGACCTGGTCGGACTTGAGCATGAATACATTGTTCTTGGCCTGTTGCAGCCACTGTTCGCGTTCTTCACGTGTGGATTTACGGATGGGTTCGACCATCTTGATTTTCCACGATTCGGCAAATGGAAGTTCCATAATGGTATATGTTGATTGATGGATTGATGGATTGATGGATTGATGAATTGAGG
>Ga0310690_10009085_pt1 | contig 12507 bp, 11 predicted proteins | sample AusTroGonzalo_MG_2_FD_207661 | JGI IMG/M metagenome (GOLD analysis project Ga0310690, IMG submission 207661) | Bovine rumen microbial communities from tropical cattle in Woodstock, Queensland, Australia - Gonzalo_04 (v2) (version 2) | ecosystem: Host-associated > Mammals > Digestive system >...
GACAATGGGAAATGTATTTGACGGTCAACGGAAAGCCGGCTGCAGCATCGCGGATCATCTTCATTCTGTCCGCAGCAGGATACAGGCCGCCTGCGTGAGATCCGGCCGTCCTCCGGAGGATGTCACCCTGATTGCCGTGAGCAAGCTGAAGCCTTTTTCGGACATCCTGGATGCCTGTAAAGCCGGGGCTTCGGATTTCGGGGAGAATTATGTCCAGGAGCTGACGCAGAAGATTGAGCAGAACAGCGGTCCCGGGGCAGGCATGCCGATCCGGTGGCATATGATCGGGCACCTGCAGAAGAACAAGGTGAAATACCTGATCGGGCGTACCGCGCTGATCCATTCAGTGGATTCGGTATCCCTGGCTGAACAGATTGAGAAGGAAGCGGCAAAAAAGGATCAGCTGATGCGGATCCTCCTGGAAGTCAATATTGCCGGGGAAGAGAGCAAATGGGGATTTGATCCGGACAGCGTATTCCGGGCGGCGCAGGAGATTGCCTCGTTTTCCCATATCCGGGTGCTCGGCCTTATGACTTCCGCACCCTTTACGGAAGAGCCGGAAACGAACCGGACCTTCTTCCGCAGCCTGAACGGTCTCGCACAGGAACTGGCCGCACAGGAACTGCTTTCGAAGGATCCGGAATTCCGCGGCCCGGTTCTTTCCATGGGGATGACGGGCGATTTTGAGGTGGCGATAGAAGAAGGGGCTACGATGGTTCGCGTGGGAACGGCGATTTTCGGAAGCAGAGGCTGATCCGGGTTATTTCCGATGATTTGTCACGGAGAACATGGATGGGAGTATCAGCGATGAGAGAATTGTTTCGCATGGACAGGGAAAACTACAACCCGGAAGGGAAAGTATACGAAAGGCCGTCGGCGCGGGCTGTCATCCTGAAGGACGGGAAAGTGCTTCTCAATCATGTAGCCAAGTATGACTGCTATGAGTTTCCGGGCGGTGGAATTGAGGCCGGGGAGACGCCGGAGGACGCGATGAGGCGTGAAGTGGCGGAGGAGACCGGACAGATTGTGGTTCCGGAATCCATCCGTGAATTCGGAATCGTGATCAGGAGGCAGCAGGACAGCAAGGATCCGGACGGTATATTCGAACAGAAGAATTACTATTATTTCTGCGATGTGACCGGGGAAACTGTTCCGAGGAAGCCGGACGAGCATGAGATTACGGAGGGAGCGGAACCGGTCTGGGTTGATTCCCTTTTCATACCGATGCACCGCAACCGCAAAGCTTTTGAGCGGATCGGGGAGCCGTTTATCCAACGGGAGATGCGCGTGATGGATATGGCGGATGAGGAGCTTCGGACGCAGAGCTGGGAAAAGACGGAGGAAGCGACCGTCCGGTCCCTGGGAAACGCAGATTACCGGGGAATGCTCTCATTTGTGAAGCATACCCTGGAAGAGGTTCAGACTGAAGGAGAGAATGGCGTCGGTATTCACAAGATGGAGTTCGGGTACACGCGCTATGAGCATACAAAGCGCGTGCTCGGCTGGGCGAAGCGGCTTTACGACGCCACGCCGGACAAAACGGGACTCCGGTATGAGGATCTGATGATTGCGACAATCTTCCACGACGTGGGAAGGGCTGTTTCTGTACAATCAGGCATGGATCATGCGAAGGCGGGAGTGCCGATCACAAGGGACTGGCTGCTGTCCAGCGGATACGATCCCGCGCGGGCGGAATACATTGCGGGCCTTGTCGGCTCACATTCCGAGAAATGGCGGATGAACGATCCGGCCATCGACCGGAACCTCCTGATGCTGATGGAGGCGGATCTCCTGGATGATATGGGCCTTCTCGGGATTGTGATGGATACGATGATCGTCCGGGCCAGGAAGGCAGGCGCGACCTTCTACGATTGCTACAACCATTATGAACGCTACACGCATCCGATGCAGCACGACTGTCCGGTGGTTACGCCGGAAGCGAAGGCACTCTGGAACGCGAAGACCGAGAGTACGGACCGCTTTATGGAACAGTACAGGATGGACATCCTGCCCGGCGGCGAGAACTATATCGGGTACAGGTGAGGACCGGGTGAATGACGAAATCTTAGGATCATACCATTAAGTAATTCTGACAGGCTAAAGGAGACAAAAAAATGCGTAAAATTGTGTTGCTGCTGGTTCTGGTGCTGGTTGTTACCCCGATTCTGCCATCTTCGGCAGAAATTTATTTTGACCGGGAACCGCCGGAAGAATGGGCAGGGCGCGAAGACGTGATGCGTCTGACGGCATTTATGACGGTGATTAATGACTGTACGTTGTTGGAAGTTGGCGGGAAATCCATGCTGATTGACGGCGGAGTGTACAAGTGGATGAATAAGGTGCGGACAGCACTTGCAGACATGGGGCATGACGGGTTTGTGAATGTCCTGTTCAATACCCATCCGCATGACGACCACCTGGAGGGCGTTGCCTATATGGTGAAAGAAGGATTCCGGGCAGATGAGTTCTGGTCCAGGTTCCCGACGGATTTCAATAATACCACCCATAAAAAAGCTGTGAAATTCCTGGAAGCAGCCGGGATTCCGTACCGGCAGCTGAAACAGGGGGAAACGGTGGATTTCGGCGGCGCGAGCCTGACGTTTTTCTGGACTGAGGAGGGGGACCTGAACGCGACCAGCGCTTTGACGCATATTACCTTTGGCGAATGCACCGTGCTGATGACGGCGGATGTGGGCGGGAAAGCCCAGCATGCACTGCTGGAACAAGTGGATCCGGAACTGCTCAAGGCGGATATCATGAAATTCCCTCATCACGGTATTACACCTTGTGTGACCGAATTTATGGATGCTGTGGATCCATCATTTATTTTTGTAACCAACCGCTTAACCAGTACGCCTGCTGCAACGAAACAGATGCAGAACAGAGGAATCAGATTCTGCAATTCCTCCAGGGGACGTGTGGTGATGGTGACAGACGGGAAAGACTGGTATATTTGTCAATATATGGATCAGTTCTGAGGAACGGATGCTGTTTTATCCCTGAAAAAAGTCAATGGTCAAGCGGCTTCTGCCCGGCTTCCGGCCGGGTTTTTATTTTACCTCAAATATACCGACCTGGTCGGATATGCCGACGCCGATGACTTCACAAGTGGGGCGGGGAGTATCGGGTGTATCGCCAACATTGTACTTCGCGATCTGATTCAGCTGTTTCCCCATGAAGACGATGGCGGCTGTCTGCCCGCCATCCAGGTTCAGGCACTCCTTCAGGCCGGCGGACTTGGCAAGAAGTGCCATCTGATACATGGTAACGCCTTCTGAACGGCTCCCGAGGCGGCCTTCGCACATGATATCCACATAGTGGCCGGGTTCGATCATGCCGAAAGCATGGCGCGGGTTTTTCGCGTTTGTTTTTTCGGGGTCCAGTACCCACTCACTGAGTTTTCCGTCCCGGATCAGGAAGGGGCCGAAAGAATAGACGTTGTAAGCGCCGTTGGCAAGGTATTCCTGGGGCTTCAGCTCATAGCTGTGGTGAACGTCCACACGACCGTCCTTATAGAAAGCGAGGGTGTCCAGATTCGGGAAGAAATCGGTTTTCCCGGCATACTGGGAATCAAAGTATATCTCTTCATTACGGATCTCAATGCCCACAGGATGGTCGTTTTTGGAGCCCATACGGTAGGTGTAGTAATCTCCGTTCACGGCGAAGACCACATGGTGTTTCAGCGCGGTTTCCGCGGCGCTCCCCCGGTCTTTGTGGCGTTGTTCCGGATCCCGTTCAATATTTTGGACATATTCTCCGGCTTCAATATCCACCCAGATTTCCGATTCAAACCAGGTTAGGGGAAGGGCGCCGTCAAAACGGCGGTTGATGATGATCTTTGCGGTGGGGGAGATATAGATATAGATACCGTTTGCATCATCGGACCGGATAAACTCCCCTTCGTCGATAAATCCTTTCTCATTCAGTTCCGGAAGGATATCCGTAATCTTATCAACGGACAGGTCCTTCCGTTCCGCGGCAGGCGTCAGGTCAGATTCGGGGATGTTTTCCAGGAAGTCGTTTTTTTCCACATCTTCGCCGACCAGCGACTTGTACAGGCCGAAGGTGTTGTTGGGATACTTCACGCCTTCGCGCAGGACATCCTTTTTCGTGCTGTCCTGGGTTTTATAGTACAGACTGGCATATCGGGCGGAACCAATGCCATCCAGACCTTTCTGGCTTTCCAGCGGCTGTGTCCAGTCCAGAACGGTGGGATCATTCCCGTAAAGGTGAAGATAGAGCTTTTTTGCCTGCCAGCCGTTTTCACCCTCTGCCGCTTTGTCAAAAGCGTATTTACAGAGTTCAGCGGCGAGCTTCCGGTACGCATTTCCTCCCTCACCCTTTTCATCCATTGTGACTATGACTTCAGGACGGCATTTCTGCACAGCATCGATGATAAAAGAGATATTCTTCTTGTCTGTGGCTTTTTTATTCGGCCTTGCAGTGCTTCCGATAATCGGATAGGAGCGGTATCCCATGGACCAGAGGCTGTTCAGCAGTTCACTGCGCCGGGAGGGATTGTCATAAGCTACACAGGCCACGGCTGCAGAATGACCGTTTTCCACTGCATATACCGGGATGGCGCCGCCGAGGAAAAGCAATTCTTCATCCGGGTCACCGATTACGAACAGCAGATCTGTCTTTTCCGGTGTGGGCTCCCAGCGCTGTACCCATTCCGGGATCTTTCCGGCGCCGAAGACCGTGACTTCATTGAACGCCATCGTAACCGGTTTGGAAGCAACGCCGAGGACCCGGATGCTTGTGACGCCGTCCAGCTCGAAAAACGCATGCAGGAGATCCGGGCTGCCCTCATAGACGGTTTCCCAGCCGCTTCCCCGGTCCACCTGAACTTCATACGCAGGCATGGAGCGAAAGCACAGATAAAGCCCGTATACCGGCTCCGGAGAAGTGATTTTGAGGGCGGGATCTTTTTTGCCCTTGCATTCAACATAGGTTTTGAAAAAATGATCCCTCAGGTTTTTCACATTGCTTGTTCCCGTCAGGGAGATCGTGCACCGGGAAGTCAGATCAGGTGCTTCCGTTTCGGCGAATGCACAGCCCGCAAGCAGGATCAGAAGAACAATAAGGGCGGCCAGCAGTGCTTTTTTCATAGGATGACTAAAACTCCTTCTGATTGGATTTGGTCATAGGGAAAGATCAAACTTTATTCTTCGATATGCTCGAGGAAATCATTCTTTGCCTCATCTTCACCTACAGCAGAGAAGTAAAGATCGAAACGGTCATAGAAGTATTTCGGACCTGTTGTTTCCACTTCAAAGGGAATAACGCCGTTTCTTGTACGCTCCCCTTTCCCGATCTGGGTAATATGCATGGCAAACCCTTCCGCGGCAACTTCCTTTCCGGTTTTCCCTCCAAAGGCGGACAGGGGCTGTTCCCAGTCCAGAACGGTCTGGCCTTCCTCTTCTGTATGGCTGTGGAGGTATAGCTTTTTTACCTGCCAGACGCCATAGAGCGCTGCGGAATCCGGAAACTGCGCCGCGTCAGCTGCCAGCGGCACGCACGCTTTCGCTGCATCCGCTACCATTTTGTGCTGGGGATGCCCGTATTCCCCGTTTTCGGCGTGGGTTACCACCACGTCCGGCTTATATTTCCGGAATATTCCGACCAGCCAGTCCTGCACTTTTTGTTTTCCGCCGGCTTTCACGTAGGAGTCCTTCATCAGGCCCGTTTCCGGATATCTGTCTCCAAAGGGCCCGAATTCCGGGTAATTGCGGACGCCCATGGCCCACAGCCCGTTGAGGGCTTCGCTCCTGCGGGTTGTATTGCTCGGGGTGAGGTAGACAACCTCCACGCGTTTCCCTTTTTCCACAGCATAGGTCGGAATCGCGCCGCCGGTAAAGAGCTGCTCATCGTCCGGATGGGTGACGAGAACCAGGAGGTCAGCCTTTTCCACCGGAGGGCCCCAGCGCTGTACCCAGTCCGGTACTTTTCCTTCTCCGAAGATAAAGATTTCATTAAAGCCCAGGATGCTTTTTTTGTCGACAGCGGAGTCGTCCGTGGAGATGATCCGGATGCTTTTCGGTCCGTCCAGCTCAAAGAACACATGATGGTATGGAATATCGCTTCCGTCCGCCACAGTGATCCAATTGTCCCCGTTTTTTTCCTGGATTGCATAGGAAGCTGGTTTCTTCTGGAAACAGAGGTACAGCCCATAGACCGGTTTTTCCGAGGAAATGCTGATCCACGGATTCTTCTGGCGGCTGCTTTCCCAGTAAGAGGTGTACTTTCCATCGGTTATGGAATTGGCACTCCCTTTACTCGATGCCGAGACCTTTATGGTGCATTCACCGGCAATATTTTCCGCTTCTTCAGCAAGGGCGAAACCTGCTGCAAACAGAACAAACACCAGGATCAGCAGGATACACGGCTTTTTTATATGTATCATTCCAACTACTCCCATCAGAAATACAATATGAACCGGTCATCCCCGAGGGCAGAATACGGTTTTCCTTACTTCTGCGCCGGGACGATCACATAGGGATCCTCCCGGGTGCCGGAACCGCTTTCCACACGGAAAGAAAGGGGATCCAGATACACGCCCGGACGTGCTCCCTCCTCGGGATTGGAAGAGGCATAGAATCCAATTGAACCTTCCTGTTTTGTACAATAAGCCTGGTTTGGTTTTGAACCTTTAATTGTGCATTCGTCCCGCAGCCAGTACGGAGAGTGGTTTCCCCAGGCGGAACCGTAAACAAATGCATGGGTGACCCGGATTGCATATTCTGTAGCCCAGGCGCGGCGTGTCGTATTCAGGCCTTTCTTTTCACCGTTCACCCGGATGGTTGTATTGGATTTAGCCGCGAAGCCCAGTGCCGGATCGGAAACCTCATCGCTGCTGGGAATAAAAACTTTTCCCAGTTCCGGTGTGCTTATTATCATCGCGAGCTCTTCTTCCGTAAAGGCCTCTTCTGCGAATGGTCCGTTCAGTTCGGCCCACAGCTCTGTTTTTGTGAAATCGCTCCGGATTTGTCCGTATTCCTTTCCGTTTTCATGGATCGGCATGGAGAAAAGGATAAATTCACTAAGCAGATAGATCTTCTCCCCGTCTGCTGACAGGACGCGCCACAGGATCGGGTCTTTTTCAAGCTCTCCGGGATCAAAATCCTTTCCTTTATTCTGCTTTTTGTAATCCTGATGCATCTTGCGCCATTTTTGCGCCTGGTTTGTGTCGTCCGGCACACCGCCGTCTATGCTCTGGACATAACGGCCAAAAAGAACGTAGACATATCCGTCTTCTTTGTCGTATCCGCGCAGTTCCCCTTCGGCAAAAGAGGAAGAAACAAGAGACAGAAGAACCAGAAAGACTACCAGATATTTCTTCATAAGCGGATGCTCCTTTTCAGGATAATGCGGATATGGAGTATGGTTATCCGGAACATATTTTATTGCATTTGCGGACGGTACGCAATGGTTTCCGGCATACATGGATAACAGAAGGTGATTTGTTGACAGCCTGTCCGGATAAAAAGTACAATATGCAGGACTGTTATTCTCCGGAGAAGGATCTCCATGGACCTTTTATGTGAAGAGGGAAGAGGGAGGAATCCATGGTTTACTACAACGATGACATGGTGGTGATCCGCAACATGGAAGAAGCGGATGCCCGGGTCTTTACGGAGGAGGAGGCAGCCCAGGGCTGGCATTCGGACATATCCAAATACCTGAAAAGAGTCAGGGACCAGGCGGAAGGGAAATGCGTCTCGCTGACAGCCCTGTATGAAGGACACCCGGCGGGATATATCAATGTTTACATAACAGGCCAGGGCGGCGCGTTCAGCGGAAAAGGATGGCCTGAGATTGTTGACTTTGGCGTGCTGGAAAAGTACCAGAGAAGAGGAATCGGCAGCAAGCTGATGGATACAGCCGAACAGATCGCCGGACAGTATGCGGATACGGTCTGGCTTGGCGTCGGTCTCCACAGCGGCTACGGAAACGCCCAGCGGATGTATGTGAAGCGGGGATATATTCCGGACGGATCAGGCGTCTGGTATCAGGGAAGACCCTGCGAACAGTATGAAACCGAAATAGAAAACAACGACGATCTCCAGCTTTTCTTTTCGAAACAGTTACGATAACCGGACCGGCTGACTCCCGGCGCCGGGAAAGTTCCTGTGAAGCAGTCTTTCCGGAATGCACACCCTATGGACATGGGGGTGTGCATTTTGCTGTTTACGGATCCAGCGCAAACTCAATTTCATCCAGTGCATTGACTTTCTGCATACCGCAGCAACGCCGACCCTCAGCCTTTTTTCTGATCGTCGGGAAAAATAAAAAGATCCTCAATGAGGCTGTCTTTCAGTGAAACGGTTCCTGCCAGGATACAGGATGGATCATTGCTGCCTTATGAATGTTCGGGGAGTCTACGGGGACGATCACGGTCATATTCCCGGTCTTTACGGCAGATCTTCCCCGAGCGCATAGGCCCGGACGATTTTCATCGTTTTTCGCATGGTCTTAATGTCAAAATCGACATCCCCGGTTTCCAGGGAGTGATTTGCCTTCTTCGTTTCGAACAGCGGAATATCCATCTGCCGGCAGTGTGCTTCAATGACCTTTGTGTCCGCCCAGGGATCTGCAGTTCCATGGAACACGACGGACTCCCTGCCGGCAAACCGGAAAGTTGTCTCGACCGGCGTAAAGAGTATCTGACGGCAGGACAGGCAGTGACGCCGGGCATATGTGGTACATACCACGGTTCCAACGCTCTTGCCGATCAGCAGGATGTCGGAATAATCGTCCCATCTGATATCCTTCAGGATCTTCTCCGCCTGCTCCAGGGCCATTTCAGCGGACTGTTGCATTTTTTCCGTGTTCCCCTTCACGCCGGACGGAAAACCGGTATAAGGAACCGGAACAACCTCCCAGTCCAGTTCTTTGAGCAGTTTCCAGGAATAATACAGCAGCGGCTTATCGCAGGTATAGCCGATGCCGGGGAATAAACATGCAATTTTCTTCATCATCTGTCCGTCCTTGCTTTGGGTTTTCTTTGAGCCGTTTCTTCTTCCATGGAACATTTTTCCGGTCATCCTGATCCAATCATACCATGTTCCCCAAAACAAAAAAAGACTGCGGCCCCGGAAACAGAATTCCTGATCACTGTTGACAGGGCTACCGATCGGTAGTATATTAACACCCGAACGGAAGTTTCCGGAAAGGAGGGCCGGCGAATGAAGGACAGGAAAGAAGAAATCATTGACGCGACGCTGGCACTGGCGGCGGAGAACGGACTTGGGACGGTTTCCATGCAGCAGATTGCGGATAAAGTCAAAATCACGAAGGCATCGTTGTACAACCATTTTTCATCCAGGGATGAAATTGTGGACGCCATGTATGAACGCCTCCGGAAGGCCTCCCGGGAAAAGGCGGAAATCGGAAAGACGGATTATGACACGCTGACCGGGGATCTGTCCCTGAAGGAGATCCTGGCGGGAGCCGTCCGTTCCTATATCCGGATGGTGAGCGATCCGCGCATGCTCCTGTTCTACAGGATTATTATGTCCGAAAGGACCCTCAGCCGTGAAGCCGCGGAGATCATGGTCAAAGAAACCAGGACCATGATCCATTCCACAAAAACACTGTTTTATGCGCTGCAAGTCAAAGGAATTGCTGACTTTGGCAATGTGGATTCGGCTGCCTTCTCCTTCGCAATGGCGGTACACTCGATTATTGATTACCGGTTCGACATGGAACACGCAGGTATGGAGCCGGGCGGCGATATGATGCAGGACTTTATTGAAGAATTCAGCCGGCTGTATGCACCCGGAAAGGAGAGGAACGCAAATGGAAAATAAAGGGATGATCCGGAGAATGGGCCTGTGGGCCTGCATATGCGGAATCCTGAGCGTGATTTTCTACCTGCTGCACGACGCGGTCGGCGCGGCGAATTACCCGGGCTATTGCTGGACCAGGCAGGCAGTAAGTGACCTGACGGCGCTGGATGCCCCGTCCTTTCCGGTTGCCCGCGGGCTTTCCGGCATTCACGGGATTTTTACCGAGGTCTGCTGTTCGTTTCTCTGTGTGATGCTGAAGGATACGCGGAAAAGCCTGCGTATCGGGATTTACCTGTTTACAGCGATGCATGCAGTGTCGGCGATCGGGTATTCACTGTTCCCGCTTTCCGGAAGCGGTTACGACGGAAGCGTCCAGTCCTTTATTCATGTCTATATTGTTACGGTCCTGGTGGTGCTTCTCTCCATCGTTTCCCTGGTCCTGATTTCCGTGGGAAGCTTCCGGGAACGCCGGAAAGGCCTCGGCTTTGTTTCCCTGGCCGCCCTGGTGTGCATGTTCTTCGGTGCCGTGGGAAGCCAGAATCTTCCAAAGGAGATCTTTGGCATCGTGGAACGGTTCAGCACTTACAGCGCCGTTATTTTCACAGGCGTCCTGGGCGTATACTGGTACATCGAATCAGGAAGGAACAGATAAAAACGGATATAAGTCCATTCCGTGAGCTGTCAGATAATTTTCGGCGGCAGCAGCCAGATCGGTATCCGCAAGATCAGCACTGTTTTCCAGGCTCGCAGAAATGCTTTTTCGAGCCCTGCGGACTTTTTTTGTTTTTGAGAATATGATATCCTTGCTATGAGAAACAGCCGGGAAAGCCGGGCGAATACACGGAGGGACCTGGTTCAAATGAGTATGGATTATATACATCATTATCATTCTCCTCTGGGCGGTATTACGATGGCCAGTGACGGGGAATCCCTGACCGGCCTGTGGTTTGACGGTCAGAAATATTTTGCCGACACGCTCTCTGCAGCATATTCTGAACGGGATCTGTCCATCTTTGATGAAACTGACCGTTGGCTGGAGATCTATTTCAGCGGATCAAACCCGGGGTTTATACCGGCACTGAACATGAGAACGACAGAATTCCGTAAGGCAGTATGGAAAGTTCTTCTGACAATTCCTTATGGTGAAACCATGACTTACGGACAGATTGCGGCAAGGATCGCGAATCCGCTGAACATGCATCGTATTTCCGCACAGGCTGTCGGCGGCGCAGTCGGACATAACGCTGTCTCGCTGATTATACCCTGCCACCGTGTGATTGGAGCGGATGGAAGCCTGACGGGTTATGCCGGAGGTATTGACAGAAAGATGAAACTGCTCCAAATGGAAGGAATACAATCAAAGATTTGATCGAAGGGCAGGCTGAGATTATGCATCACAACTTTCTGTTTGATCTTGATCAGACACTGCTGGATTTTCATGCTTCGGAGTATAAAGCGCTCGGCATCGTCCTGAGGGCAAACGGCCTTTCGTTTTCGGATGAGATTTACCGGGCGTTCAAAGCCTGCAACAAATCCCTCTGGCTGGAACTTGAAAAAGGAACCATCTCGAGGGCCGAGCTCTTTACGAAGAGGTTCCTGGATGTTTTCAGCCGGTGCGAAGGAGACGCGTCCGGACTTGATCCCCTGAAGGTCAACGATGATTTCATCCGGACAATGTCTGTGAACGGTGTGCTGATGGACGGTGCGCTGGAATTTATCAGAAAGCTCCGGGAAAGCATCCCGGACGCAAGGATCTATATTGCCTCCAACGGCGCGACGGTCAACGCGAAGGGCAGGATGGCCTCCACAGGTCTTGACCGGTATATTGACGGCCTGTTTATCAGTGAAGATATGGGTGTGACAAAGCCCGATCCGGCATTTTTCGATCTGTGCCTGAATCAGATCGGGGAACCGAAATCTTCATGCATTATGATCGGTGATTCGCTTACTTCCGATATGCTCGGCGCGAAGAACGCTTCCCTGGATTCAGTATGGTTCATGCCGTCCGGAAATGTCGAAGAGGCTGTGGCGGCATACTGTATCAAGTATTGCGCATCCTCTTTTGACGAATTATTTGAGATACTCAAAAAGTGGTCATCTGATGCGGGAATCATCCGCTTCAGACAGGCGGAAACAGATGACGCCGGGCTTCTGGTCGATATATATAACGCTTCTTTTTTCAGCGATTATCAGCGATTCGGGACATGCCCGGGATATGGGAAGACCATCGAAATGATGGAAGAATCCATCCGTTTATATCCGAAGCATATCATTCTGTGCGGCAATAAACCGGTTGGCTGCATATCCTGTCACCAAACCGGACCGCAGGAGTATGAAATCGGATGCCTGTGTGTCATCCCGGAGTACCAGGGAAAGGGAATAGGTACGCAGGCTGTAAAGTTTGTACAGGACTATTATGATGACTGGAAGCGCATAACCCTGGTAACGCCCTTGCACAAGCGGGAGAATGTCAGATTCTATACAGAGAAATGCGGCTTTCAGGTCGTCGGTACAGAAAGGGACGGCGATACGGAACTTGCAAGGTTTCTGATAGAGAGACAGGTTTGAAATGAACGAATCATAATGAGGTAAAAATCATGATCGAAACCGAACGCCTGCTCCTGCGGGAATATACGCCGGGCGATTTTGACGCCCTCTATGAAATTGTATCCGATCCGGAAACGATGGCGCACTATCCCGCGCCTTTTGACGAAGC
>Ga0310690_10009086_pt1 | contig 12504 bp, 12 predicted proteins | sample AusTroGonzalo_MG_2_FD_207661 | JGI IMG/M metagenome (GOLD analysis project Ga0310690, IMG submission 207661) | Bovine rumen microbial communities from tropical cattle in Woodstock, Queensland, Australia - Gonzalo_04 (v2) (version 2) | ecosystem: Host-associated > Mammals > Digestive system >...
CTATACGCGATGGCAATACCTAGTTCCCCCATAGGCATTGTCGGATCATACGAAATTAATTAATTAAGTATTTAATTAATTATTTAATTAATTACGTAATTACATAACGCTATTGCTATAACAACTCAACATAAGGGCCTTCGGCCAGCACGCCTACACAGCGCTATAGTCGTATAGATCTGGTTAGTAGTTATGGGGTATTTGTGCAAGGTGCATAAAGATCGACAGAAGATTTGGTGAAAAGTTATGGCACGTAGGGCCGAGGGTGTGTTATTATATTATCAATCACACTAAATTAGGAGGTAAATATTATGGCAAAGTCTAAGTCTAAGCGAGTGCCCTTGTGGGAGCAGCCGTTACCTAGGACTACTACAGAGCTTCGTGAGTATTATAAAAGGCTAGCTAAGTACGCCGATGAGCGTATGCGTAAGATCGAGAATAGCGACATACCACACGCCAAAGACTACGCCTACAGAGTTGCTACAAAAGACATAGGACGTTTTAGGACCGGTGTTAAGCGAGTTGGTGGAAAATATCGTTGGGATGTTAGCACTAAGGGTATGAGTTATCAAACACTGGTTGGTAAGATTAACGCTATTAAGAAGTTTATGAATTCAGAGACCAGTACGGAGCGTGGTATCAAAGCCGGGTATAAAAGACGTGTTGATAAAATAAACGAGAAGTTTGGAACTAATTACACCGGAGACCAGTTAGCGATATTTTTTAGATCGACTTATTGGAAAAAGATGATAGCTAGCGGGTTCAGTTCAAGTGAGATTATGGAGTTTGTTACGGTATTAAAACGTAACGGTATACAGACAAAAGACGCCTTTAAAGATATGGTAGATAGAGTGCTTAATAAAGATGAAGTAATTGAGTTTAAAGACGATGAAGAGCGTGACGTTTTTGTTGAAGATAGATTGAACCAGATGTTACAGACAGAGGGAGCCGAGGACCTTGCTGAAATCATAGAGAGAGTATAATATATTATTAGGAGGAAATACAATATGTTACATTTTGAGAAGTTTGATTATGGTAAGTTAAACAGCGCCCCTACGTCTACCAAGTACGTAGGAGGCGACTGCCCTTATATTAAATATAGTGAACTGGTTATCACAGTTGACACCGAAACATCAAAGTCCAAAAACAAAGATGATAAAACGAACCATGTTTGTATCTGGACGATGACCATTAGAGATTTTGATAAAGAGTATGAGACCTTATGGGGTAGGACACCCGGGGAGCTTGTAAAGTGTCTCCATTATATGAGACATAACATCCATGCTGATAAAGTGTTGGTGTATATCCATAATTTAGGATATGACTACATCTTCTTGCGTAAGTTCTTATTTAAGACGTTTGGCTACCCGGTTAGACAGCTGAATGTTAAGCCCCTGGAGCCCGTTAGCGTAGAGTTCAAGTGTGGTTATGTCATCCGTGACAGCCTTGTTATCGCTCAGAGAAAATTGGAGAAATGGGCCGAGGATCTGGACGTTGAGCATAAAAAGGCAGTAGGTAAGTGGGATTATAGTTTATATAGAAACTCTAAATATGAATACTCAGAAGATGAGTTAGAATATGCAGAGTTTGACACCCGCGCTCTTGCTGAATGCATAGTTGCAACTGCTAAGGGTATTGGTGTGAAGATGAAGGATATGCCATACACCTGCACAGGTATTGTAAGAAACGAGGTGCGTAAAGTAGGTTTTAAGAATAACGCCCGTGAAGAGTTCTTAAAAGCCTGCCCGGATTTTGTTACCTATAAACAGTTAGAGGCTTGTTACTCAGGCGGATATACCCACGGTCACAGAGACCTTTTAGACACCCTGCAGTTTGATGTAGAATGCAGGGACTTCGCCTCTTCCTACCCGTTTGTTATGATGTGCGGCCGCGTCCCTGTAGAGCGTTTTAAGCCCGTAAAGTCTTGTAATATATCACGTATCTTAAATAACTCTGATAAATATGGTTTTATATTTAATTTTGTTGCGCGTGATATCAGGTTAAAGGATGATAGAACCGCTATGCCTTATATACAATACGCCCATTGTAAATATGGTGTAAATATGGAAGTAGATAACGGCAGAGTCATTAAAGCTGATTTAATCGAAATACCTATGACAGAGCAGGACCTCCTCACGATTAGCGAGCAGTATGATTACAGTTTGGGTATAGCGTTAAACGTTAAGTGTTCAAAGAAGGATTATTTACCTAAATGGTTGCGCGATTATGTATGGTCCTTATGGTATGCAAAGTGCACGTTAAAAGGTGGAGACCCTGTTTTATACGCCCTTGCAAAGAGTAAGTTAAATAGTGTCTATGGAATGTGCGTAGAAAAATGGACAAAGTTTAATATCCTTGAAGACTATGAAAATAATGAGTATAAGATAGACAAGGACACTCCTGAAGAGGACATATTTGATCATCATATTAATAATAAGCGCAGTATACTGCAGTATCAGTGGGGCGTTTGGATCTCGGCGATTGCACGTAGGAATCTGTTTAAACTCGGTAAGTGCATTGATATGAGCGACGATGGTTTAACCCTCCCGTGGATCTACTCAGACACAGACAGTATATACAGCAACAAGTGGAATGAGGATAAGTTAGCAGAGTATAACAAAGACGCTAAGCAGCAGTTAATCGACGCCGGATATGGAGCAGTTGAGTATAATGGTAAAGAGTTCTGGCTCGGTGTCGCTGAGTTTGATGGCAGGTATAAAGAATTCAAGACTTTGGGATGTAAGCGCTATGCTTGTATAACTGAAGACGGACATGTTAAAATTACAGTCGCAGGCGTGCCGAAGAAGAGCGGAGCCCGTTTCCTTGAGCGCGCCGGAAGGCTCTGTAAATGTGACCCGTTAGACTTCTTTAAAACAGGTCTTGTCTTCCCTGGTAAGATAACAGGTAAGCTCGGTCACAGTTATTTGTTTAGAAATGATATAATAATAGATGATGACGGAAATGAGATTGGGGACAGTATCGATCTTGTACCTTGCGATTATAAGTTATCACGTGGAGAAGTAGTAGATATCGATTCTAAGGACTTTAATTTTGAAGAGATAATGGACTTTTTCGAGTCTGAAGAAATAGGAGTTAAATGCTATGAAGACTAAAGAAAATTACAAAGATGGTTACTACCATATAGGAGAGGATCTTGAAAAGAAGTTGCCCGGGGCCTGGTTATATATAATATGGTCAGCCCGCGGCCCCGGTAAGACTTATAGTACGTTACGTTATTTTTACGAGCGTGGTATTAAGTTCATTTATATGCGTAGAAGGGCTAAGGACATTGACCGTATTTGTAAGGATAACGGCGATTTGGATATGTCACCTTTTAACCCCTTAAACAGAGACGGTATCAGTCATAACGTAAGATGTTTTAAAACCGACGATGGTTTCGGCGTCTTTAGTGAAACTGATTATGATGAGGATGAGGGTATTATTAGAGGTAAGGATGTCGGGTATATTGTAGCTATAAACAGCGCGTATAACTTTAAAGGTGTGGATCTCACAGATGTAGATGTAATCATCGCGGACGAGTTCATCCCGCAGCCTGGCGAGGTAGTAAGAAAAGACGAGGGCAACTCCCTGCTCAACTTCTACCGTACAGTAGAGCGTGACAGGCTCGTAAGAGGGCGTAAAGAGCTTATGCTTATTTTGCTCGCGAACAGTGAAAACCTCACGTGCCCTATAACTACAGACCTTGAAGTTGTCGATGAGATAGCAGAAATGCATTTAGCAGAAATTGACGAGTTTTTCAGTATGGAGCGTGGTATATATTTTCATCATCTGTCAGAGAGTGAATACCCTGTTTTAGATGAGTATAAGAAGTCCGGTTTATATAGAGCTATGAAGGACACGACGTGGGGCGAGATTAGCTATGGTGGAGATTTTGCCCGTAACGATTTTACGAACATTCGTTTTAATGATCGTAAAAAGATGTCCTGTGAAATTGAGGTTACTTATGGTAAAAAGAAGTTATATATCTACCGCAGCAAGGACACGGATATCTATTACGTATCACACGTAAAAGGACAGGCGAGGACAAAGTATAATATCAACCGTGACGCAGAGGCTAGACGTTTTTATATTGACTGGGCTTTAGATCTGAGACAGACTTTTATATACAAAGGTCTATTCTTTGAGAAATACTCGTATTACGATTTGATCGTTAATTATGAAAAGTACTACAAAATAAATTGGAGATAGTGTATAATATAAGTGGTTCTATAGACTTGTATTTTCTCCTTGGTTCAACTGCCCCGCCTCTAGATGGCCACCGCGGGGCGGTTGTATTTTTATGCATTATTATGTATAATTATAAATAATTGATGTTCCACGTGGAACAATTGGAGGTAAACGATGGGAGTAAATAAAAGAGATATAGTTGACCTCGCTTTATCACAAGTAGGTTATACAGAAGGTAAGAATAACTGGAATATTTACGCCAAAGAGCTCGACGCTGTAAAATACTTCGCGCCGCAGAAAAAGCAAAACGTAGAGTGGTGCGCGGTTTTCCAGGACTGGCTCTTTTGGAGAAATATAAACGATGTGACAAAGACTCACAAGTTTTTATATCAGCCTACCAAAAACGATCTGTCGGCGGGTGCAAAGTATATGCAGAAATACTTTAAGGACGCTCACAGATATTACAAGCAGCCGGAAGTTGGAGACATTGTCTTTTTCGGTGATCCGGCCACACACGTAGGTATGGTTATTGCCGTAGGTGCAACTACAGTAACGACAGTTGAAGGAAATAAAAGTAACGCAGTAAGAAGGGTAATCCGTAAAAGAACAGAGTGCTCGGGTTACGGACGCCCGGTTTATGATAAAGACCCCGAGCCTACACCTACACCAGGAGGTAAATGTAAAGTGGAAGTAAGAGTTATTAAGTATGGTATGCAGGGCGAGGACGTAAAGAGTATGCAGGCTCTGTTAAACAAGTATGGTTACGGTCTTGTTGAAGATGGTATGTATGGCGCTAAAACTAAAAAGGCTCTTGGCGCGTTCCAGACTAAAATGAAGATCGAAAAGGATTACAGCTGCGGCCCTATTACTTGGGGTAAGCTCGTAAACGGGTGATGTAAATGAATGCGGTATTTTATACTTTTAGTAAACGTATCAATTCAACTATAAAACCCTCAGGCTCCGGGACAACTATGTCAATTGTATTGAAGGATGACTGTTCTATTGTTAGTCCTGTTATTATAGTTGACACTAGTAATCCTACGGCTTATAACTATTTATATATTGCAACGTTTTCACGCTATTATTTTATAAAGGATTGGACATATATTGGAGGACGCTGGCTTGCAACTTGTGACGTTGATGTTTTAGCCTCTTATGCGTCTGATATAAAGTCCAGCTCTCAGTTTGTATTACGTTGCAGCACGGAGTCTGACGGTGATATTGTTGATGGTATGTATCCGATGACGACAGAGGTAGATTTTGGGACTTATGAGTTTCCTACCAGGCCGGTTGGTTCAACGCTCAGATATATACTGGCAATTTCTAACGGAGTCTCAGGACATAAAGTAGGTGGATGTACGTATTATAATTTATCCTACGGCGAATTTGCCTATGTTATGAATAAGATGTTAGGTTCAAGCTCTTACCTTGGAGATTTCAGTTTAGACGGAATCTCGGACAGTTTGGTAAAGGCCTTGGTAAACCCTCTCCAGTATGTAGGTGAGACTTATATTTTACCTTACGATATTGGAGGACAGACACAAGACCTTTTGACCGCCGGTTGGTGGCCTATTGATAATGAGTATGGTTATAGGGTTTTAACAAACCAGAACATATTATCAAAGCACGAGATTTGGCGTAAAAACAGTGTTACCTTGCCCTTACACCCTCAGACTTCGCAGGGTTCATATTTAAATTGCGCCCCTTACACGGTCTATACTCTTTATGCAGGTCCTTTCGGTTCTATACAGTTAGACGCGACTTTATTGCATAATTGCTCACGTTTAGACTTTGTAGTTAACGGCGACTTTAAGGGCAATATTGAGTTGGAGATTTGGGGTTGGACTATGACCGGCGGTTCTTTGACAGCTAAACTTATTGATAAGAGAAACACGAATTGTGCTATCCCTATTTCTCTTACTCAGATTAACAACAATCCTAGCGCAGGTCTTAGTTTAATCGGAAATATAGGTGGAGCCATACAGACTGCGGCAACTGCTAATCCGGTTGGTTTAGCCGCTAACATAGCTAACGGTTTTAAATCAGCCGAAGAGTATTTTATACCTAAATCGGAAGGTAAACCCTCAGTTGGAACTTTTGACGACATATTAGAGGACTGGCTTATAGTAGGCGAGTTTAGACATATTACAGAGAGAGCTCCGAATATTTTAGGCTCCCCGCTTTGTCAAGACAAGATAATCAGCGAGATCCAGGGTTATCCATATATCAAGTGTTCTAACGGGCATATTGAGATTAATGGAACTAAAGACGAACAAGAGCGTATAATATCATATTTAAATGAAGGGATGTATATTGACGTATGACCTGGCATTGTAAAGCACGAGGCGGTTACTCTTACACGTCTAACGACGGTTATGATAATATGGCGGAGATGTGTTCTAAACTGATGTTAGATTATGGTTGGACACTGGAAGCCTGCTGCGGTATGTTAGGTAACGTAGCGGGTGAAGGTGGATTAAACCCGTGGAGATGGGAGGACGATAATGTTCAGTCCTACTCCAGCGCTCAAACAACGTCTAAAGGCATGGGACTTATAGGTTGGACCCCGGCTCGTAAATATTGTGATCCTACTAACAGCTTTTTCCCCGAGTGGAATCTAGCGACTTTCAGAGGTTACGGCCCAAACTTCTCAGACAGACAGGGTAACAGGTTAGACGGTAACGCTCAAACCGAGTTGATGGGTAAATGTATGACCGGTAGGGGACACCGCAACTTTTGGATTTTGGGCAGAAGTGATATTTTCGGTAATACCTATAATGTTAGAGCAGAGGACTTTATAGAATATACTGACGTTGGAGACGCTGCTATTGTATGGTTATGGGAGGCAGAGTATCCGTCAAGTATACACCCGCCTAACGATCCTACCAGGACAGAGCAGACGAGAAAAAACCACGCGTTAAATATATATCAGATTATGATTGACCATGGTTTTACTCCTAGTCCTAGTCACGACCTTAACAAGAATGTTATAATATATAAAAGAATAATCGATCAGTTATATGGAGGTATGTAAAATGGATTGGAACAGTGTTTTTAATGCTATCGGAACTTTAGGATTTCCTATCATCGCTTGCGTAGGTCTTGGTTGGTATGTAAAATACCAGACGGACGCTTATAGAGCAGAGGTCAAGGACATCCAAAAAGAGCATAAAGAAGAGATTTCTAAAGTAACAGAGGCGCTTAACAATAACACCTTGGCACTTCAGAAATTAGTTGACAAAATTGACCACTTAGATGATTAAATATACAAATGTTTGCATATTTATTCATTTAGTGTATAATATGCTTAAGGGGCACGCGATAAATCTATCCTCCCGGTTAACGGGATGGGCGTGAGGTTATAGATCCTCAGAGCCCCTAACTTTAAAAAGAAACACGAAGGAGACTTATCTATGAACTTGACAGACATCATCGCACTAGCAAGGCAAGGCTATAAGCCTAGTGATATCAAAGAATTGATATCCCTTGAAATACCCGAGCCCGAGCCGGCACCGGCACCCGCAGCGGAGGCACCCGCAGCACCCGATCCGGCACCGGAGCCCGAGGATAACACAGATTATAAGGCTCTTTATGAGGCTGAAAAAGAAAAGGTTGCTAAACTTCAGAGCAACAATGTCAAGGCTAGCGCCGGAGAAGTCCAAAAGGAAATAGATGAGTTTGAGATCGTTTCGAACTTATTTAAAAACATATAATTAATTGGAGGTATTCAAAATGAGTATTCTTTTAACAGCAAAAGACGCGCACTCTTTTATGAACCTGCTCCAGGCAGAGGCTATCGGTAAAGACGCGCAGATTCAGGTAGCAGACACTTCCGCTTTCGTTTCAGCGGGCGAGGCTATCATGCAGACAGGTATGGAAAATACCCTTAATAGTTTATGGCTCTTGATCGGTAAAATTTGGGTTGCTTCCAGGAAGTACAACGGCAAGCTCAAGATCGTCCAGAGCAAGGACACAGGTGTCTTCTCTCACAGAATGGCTAAGATTTCCACTTATTCCAGACGTGCTATCGCTTCCGGTTATTTCAATACGGACGCTAACACTAACTTTGCTCCCGGTTACGACAACACTTCTAACAGTGGCGCCGGCACAAAGAGTATGTGGGAGCAGATTCCGGACGTTTCCGAGACATTCACCTTCGGAGGCTCTAAGGTATACGACTTCGGAAAGACTATCTACATCGACAAGATCGAACAGGCTTTCAGAAATGAGGCGGAGTTCAACGCTTTCGTAAACGCTTGTGCCGTAGAGTTCTTGAACGACATCGAGCAGTACAAAGAGAACGAGGCTCGTGCCCTTATCATCGACAGACTCGCTGCTGATATCGACATGGAAAATGATCGTCCTGATTCCGTAGTTCACTGTGTTACAGAGTTCAACCAGGAGTTCGAGACCAGCTACACTGCTAAAGAGCTCCAGACGATTTACGCTAAGGACTTCTACGCATGGCTCGCTTCTAAGATTGCTATCACTCAGAGCAGACTTACAGAGCGTTCAGTTCTTTATCACTGGAACCCTGTTAAGACTATTAACGGCGTTGACTACGACCTGCTCCGTCATACACCTTTAGCAGACCAGAAGTTCATCATGCTTGACCCCTTCATGGTTAAAATGGAAACATACGTTCTCCCTGAGATTTTCCACGACAATCTCTTGAAGATCGGCGAGTACGAGAGAGTTTCTTACTGGCAGAACATCAATGACCCTGCTGGTATCAAGGCAACACCTGCAGTTAACGAGACAGATTCTACAAGCCCTAACTATATGACACAGAAGAAGGGCGACGCTGTAGATAAGCAGATCATCGGCGCGATTTTCGACCGCGATGCATTGCTCTTCGACGCACAGCTCCGTAGAACTCTCACGAGTCCCGTCGAGGCTAGGAAGGGATACTACACAACGTGGGTACACGTCGCTTTCAACCTCATTTCGGACGCAACAGAGAACTCAGTGGTATTTGTTCTTGACTAAGTAAAGATATAGCCCCGCTCTTAACCGGGCGGGGCATATTTTAATAATGTTCCACGTGGAACAATTAGGAGTTTAATAATGAGTTACGCACCTTACTTATTTAATGATATAAATATCGCGCAAGCGCACGGCAGCCCTAACCAGCTTTATATGGATAGTGCTATTTATGATTATTGGGTACGTGCGTTATACCAGCGTATGACTTCTATTTTTGAATGGAAAATACCCGAGACGTGGGAGGGTAACAACAAAGACTTTTTGAACTGGTTACTCTTTTCAACTGGTTTTGTAGGTGTTATCAATACCGAGAAGTATGGTTATATTTTCCAGCCCTGCCAGCCCGGCGCAACACGTGATATTATGTATCAGATCAACAGTTTTATTGTTACTAACCCTTATGACGCAGAGATATCTAAAGAATATAAATGCGGCGAAGATGGGGAGTTCTTAAAGCTCACCCCGGATTATAAGGGTACGTTTGATATTATCAATTTCTATGCGTCACGTTTGGCTTTTCTCTATACCAGTATCAACAGTACGATATTGAAGGAGCGTGCATTTACTATTTACGCTGCAAGAAGCAAGACGGGCGCCCAGGCTCTTAAAATCCTTGAGTCTAAAAAGGCCAGCGGAGATCCTTTTATCATTTTAGATAAGGATGTTATGTGGCCGGACGCTAAGACTAAGGATGACGCTATTTTTGACATTTCTCCGGAAGACCGCGAGTACAAGACAGATAAACTTTTAGCGTCGGAAGTAGAGATATTGCGCGAGTTTGACACAGCTATTGGTATACCAAACATTAACGAAAAGAAAGAACGTTTGGTTACTTCAGAGGCAGAGAGCAACATGCTTAACAGCACAGCAACGGCTTTCGTATGGTTTGACTGTCTTAAAGATAGTATATCTAAGATTAAGAAGTTATACCCTGATATTGAGCTTGATGTTGAGTTGAGATACGGCGCAGCTATTAACGAGACCAGCGGCGAAGAAAACAGAGAGGAGGTCAAAGAAGATGTTTCCGACGACAGTAACGCTTAAAGGAATTGAATCTTATTATAACGAGCACGACGGCGCTAGTATATTTGATGATATACACCTCCCGGAAGGGATTGACAAAGATATATTAGTCCCTACTATTATAATGCGTGCTTATGACTTCCCGGTTCTTATCATCAACCCGCAGTCTATCAATGACCAGACTAAAATCTGGTTTGACTCTCACTATGACGAGTTCGAGCACTGGATTGACGTTTTAAATATCGAGTATGACCCTCTTTATAACTATGATCGTGATGAAAAAGAGGACATTGCCAGGAGCGGCAGCAAGAGCGGCACTAACAGCGGTTCTTCAAGTGGTTCGAGCCAGAACAGCACTACTACCAGTTCTACCGACACTACAAGTAAAGCGGCTTTTAACAGCTCTTCGTTTGAGAACTATGAAAAGGACGTTGTGAGCGGCAGCGGCAGTAACACAGGTTCTAACTCAGAGACCCACAGCGGCCAGGAGAGCGAGTCAAACAGCGGAGAAGAGCACAGAAGGCTTATAATAAAAGGCAATATTGGTACGATGACGACCCAGGACATGTTGCAGCAGGAGCTCGATGTTCGAAAGTTTAACATTTATGAGACGATTGCTAATATGTATTGTCTTGAGTTTTGCGTGCCTATATATTAAAATAGATGTATAATTATACAGGAGGATGAATAAAATGGCTTCTAGTAAAATTACTAAGATCGTAAAAAACTACTCAGCCGATTTTGACCGCAGACGTGAAGGATTGCCCGAGATTATTTCAACGGTAAACGACCACGCTGACGATATTGACGGGCTCGACACTAGAGTTACAGCCCTTGAACAGACAAACCCCGAGATACCCGCGCACACAGCAGCAGACGCAGGGAAGTTTTTAGGCGTTGACGCTGACGGTGATTTAGCGTTTGACTACGCTCCGGATGATGAGTTGCCTGATTACGGTATTGCAGACGCAGGCAAGGTGTTAACAGTTGAGAATGACGGCACTTTAGGTTTTGAGACTCCCGAAGCCGGCGGACTCAGCGAAGACGTTATCGCAGATGAGTTTGATCAGACAGCTACAGTAATCCCGGGAACAGTTGCCTCAGCAGGCGATGTGTATTCACATTTGGGTTACTACTATAAAGCTAAGAGAAACACCAGCGGCCCGTGGAACGCGTCTGATTGGCAGTTGTTAACAGAGAAAACTGTTGAATCGTGGGGCGTATTCGTAAACAGTAATGAGTATATCGATATAAGCGGGGACCTTTGCTTTAATTTAGGAAACGCTACGTCTCTTAACGCTCCGGTTACAGTTGCAAGTGCAACCGCTGCAGGTTTGGTAAACCTTGACCCTGCAGAATATAGCGAAGGATCTACAGAATATCACAGCTATAGTGTGGGCGATTATGTAATGTATGAAGGTAAACTGTATAAGTGTATTGACGATACGACCGGCGAGCAGTGGTACTCTGGTTGCTGGCAGGAGACACAGGTCACAGATGAGTTCGGCGGCGGCGGCAGTGGAGAAAGTATCCCATCTCACACAGCAGCAGATGAAGGCAGAGTATTAACTGTTGACAATACTAACCAGCTTATTTGGGCTGCTATACCCGCAAGTAGTGCAACATTCCCGAGCCCTAACACTACACAGCCTAAACTTCGTATTGGTACTACAACTGATGGCGCACCTGTTTATGTTAAGAGGATGGTTTTCCAGTATGGCGCTCCAGAGGTTATCAATTGCGAAACCGGTTATGAGTTTTTGGGTATAATTGCTATTAACTCTTTTGTAATGGGCGGCAATGGTATTTACCACGCCTATGATCAGACAGCAGGAATGTCACAGTTTGATATTAATATCACCAATTCCGGTGCTAGGATCAACGTGCAGCCTACGACAGCAATTAACAATTTCACAATTTATGCAGACCTTATTTGGGCTGAAACAGAAAGTATGTAATAGGAGGTTATAAATATGGCTGATAAGAAATGGATGAAAATGTTTCCTATTGCTAACTACGGGGAGTTCAATTTGGACTTCCTTTTAGAGAAGTATGGCGAGCAGGATGACAGAATTAAGAAGGTTGAAGAGAAGAACGACGAGCAGGACGATCGTCTTGACGAGGATGATACTCTTATTGCAAACCTTCGTGCAGACCTCACGACTGAGACAAACCAGCGCACAGCTGCTGATAACAGTCTCAGCGACCGTATAACAGCCGAGGTTTCCGCTCGTATTGCCGGTGATTCTACATTACAGGGCAATATTGACGCAGAAAAGGCCGCTAGACAGGCCGCAGACGCTCAGT
>Ga0310690_10009088_pt1 | contig 12504 bp, 6 predicted proteins | sample AusTroGonzalo_MG_2_FD_207661 | JGI IMG/M metagenome (GOLD analysis project Ga0310690, IMG submission 207661) | Bovine rumen microbial communities from tropical cattle in Woodstock, Queensland, Australia - Gonzalo_04 (v2) (version 2) | ecosystem: Host-associated > Mammals > Digestive system >...
AATGGCAGTTGCCAGCATGATCGGTGAGAAGAGAACAAGTGCGATCCCTGAAAAGATGATATCCGCAAATCGCTTGATCGTCCGATATTCGGACAGTGGTTGAAATCTCTTGCTGCGAAGCATGGGAAGATGGAACATATGCATCTGTTCCGCTCCGCTCATCAGCACATCCCCGATCCTGGGAATAATATAGACTTGCAGATCCCGGTACATACATTCTTTTAATATCTTGTTCCGGTCGTGACTATGAATCCCGCATAGAAAAACCACTTCTACGCCATCCAGGATTTCCGGGTTAGGTAATGCTTCCTCAACAGCTTTTACACCGACGATCTCAAAGCGCTGTTCCATGCCATAGGCGCTTACCAGGTTTTCAGCCCCCTGACGCACATCATATATGACCATTGTCTTTTGCGGACGATGGTTTCTGTAATAGGAATTATGCTCTATCCTACAGATGAGGGGGATAATGGCGCATTGTCCAAGAAAGCACAGAAAACCGGGAAAAAGATTTGGAAACCAGATGGACATGATCCAGATCATGATCGCGGCACATACATCCGTCAATGCCGCCGCAATAATCTGGGAATAAACCAGTTCAGGAATACGCATAACTGACGCGCGGAATCCATCCAGCTTAAGGCATAATGTATAGAATATAAGCGAATAGACCACAAGAATCAGGACCGATACCTGCCTTGATGTTGTTGTGAAAGTCAATGGTTCATAATACAGAAACCAGCAGATCAGAAACGGAATCACCACCAGGATGGTATTAATGATTTTTATCATACTGAGTGGTAATGATCTTCTTTTTTTCATCTGCTTCACCTTCTGACTGTTTATTCTTTACTGTGAAAGGCCGTCTGTTGTTTGTTTATGATTTCATATCCAACCCATACGGTACGATTTGTATTATCAAACTCATAGGAAACGCAGCATCTTTTTCTTTCGCGGTCAATTTTGCTGATCTGTCCTTTCAGTTTTTCCCAAACCGGATCATGAATAACATATCTGCCGTTTTCCTGAATCAGGGATACATTACCTAAAACTCCTTTTGTTTCAAAAACCATTTCAGCGAATGTCCGGTCCTGGCCCTCAAGAGGACCTTCTCCGAGATATCGGATGATGCCGCTGATGTCAAAGCGAATGTACCCTTGTTCATAAAGATAAAGAAAAAGGTATCCCGGGAGCCAATCATGCTTTTCTTCAACAGGAACACCTTTGACCCATTTGCGCTGTATTATCTGGGGAGACAAGCAGATATATCCGTAATTGACTGAAATATAATCGGCAATGATTTTGCAACGTTGCGTTTCACAGAACAGGCAATAAGCGTACACTACGGTCTCCTTTTGTTTTAACAGCCTGTTGATCTGGGATATGAGTAATAAAACGACAAAGCTCCGCTCACACAGTCCGGATTGCCCGAAAATAAGCCCCGAACTGCGTGCTGCTTCCATATGTTATCCGGCGATCCGCATCCTGCCAATCCGGTCAGTCATGCGGTTGTTGCCGGATCTCATTCCTCAGCAAACAGGAATTCCTTCATTTTTTTCTCATTGGCATCAAAATCAATGATATGTCCTTTTGCACCGGCAACTATATCATATTCATGGGTGGCTTCAAGCGGAAAAACCTCGTATTCCAGTGTATCGTCAAAGATATTGACTCCCTGCCGGGAAGCAAGATATGCCACATGAATCAATGCATTTGAAATATTCCAGATATCTTCCTCAGTCAGGTTATGATAAGCCATCTGGAAAATCGGAGCCATTTCTGTTCTCAGATAATCCTTATCATCCTGAGTCATATTATCCAGATTGATAGCGCGGCGTCCATTCAGGTTTTCCGGATAACCGGATTCATTTGTATAAAGCACGACTTTCTTGCTGATAAATTTACCAACACTGCTGAAAAGAGCAGCAATCACCTTGACTTCCCGGAGGCAGCAGTTGTAAACGGAATCATATTGCAGCCATCCATACCCAACCGCCTGCAGTCCGTTCAGTTTCGTATCCGGGCCGTATTCATTCAGATAGTATTCATCGGTAATGCTTTCCATGATGACCTGGCTTAATAGACCTGAACTGACCTGTGCCATAATCAATTCTTTTTTGGAGGCGACCATTTCATTCAGGGCATTCCTTTCCGCCCTGGAAACGTCCAGGGTCACCCCTCCGTATGCGTCGATCATAGATGCAAGGTTCAGATAATTCAGGGACATGAACAGTTTGATATCCATGTTGAAATTCTGGTTAAATACCTTCAGTGTCTCTTCCGGCCCGTTTTTCCGATAAGGCATATCGATTTTTTGCAGGGCGTCATATCCTTCATACTTAATGAAAGTGTCCCAGGAAAGCATCATAAGCTTGATTTTACCATTCTTAGGATTCATGGAAACAACCATCATCGTATTCCCGGAATTGCCGCCTGAATTACTCATGCCCTCATTGCAGACAAGAACAAAGTCCACCCAGCCATGTTCGTCCTGTTCGGGAATATCTTCCGCGAAAACCGCAAAGGAGATCATGGAAAAGAAGAATACCAGCGCTGTCCATATGGCAAAAATCTTTTTCATTGTTTTTCTCTCCTTTACTGGTCTGTAACCGGCTTCAGGTCTTTATCATAACGGTTTGTGATAATAAGATTACCCTCTTCATCATAGAAACCGTTCCAACTGGCAATACCATCCTTATTGTTTGTCAGCTTATTATACCGATCCTGATAACGCTCGCCGATCAGGCGGCCTTCATTGTCATATTCACGTTCCACACTGCAATAGCCGTCTGCACAATTCGTCTGGGCTTCCAGTTCATCATAATACGCTTCCCATACGATGTTCTTATGGTCATCCTCCTCGTATTTAAAGATCGCGTAACCGTCTTTCGATACAATCGGCTTCCCATCCTGATCAATAAAGGAAACGGTATGGATCCTTGTAATTGGATAATAGACCGTTTTGGTACCCCATGCACCGCTTTCCGCGGAGATTGGTTTCCCATCCACATCAAGATAATACTTGAAATACTTTTCAACATTGCTCGAATCGCTCAGGTCATAGTCATACTGTACACTGGCATAACCTTCATTATTCAGGATTGGCTTTTGATCAGGTCCCAGATATGTCTCAAGTTCGAGATTTGCGTAGGAATTGTAGTCTTTCCGTATACCGTATACGCCATTGACAGACATACCATTCCCATCCTGATCATAATACAAAATCAGTGAAACATCCCCCCGGCTGGTATATTCCCGCTTAACAACCGGACAGCCTTCCGGTCCCTTGGCAGGATTGCCATTTACGTCAAAGTAAGCACTCTCAATGGGGCGTCCGTACTGATCATATGTTTGTATGATCTGGGCATATGGATCATCTGTTGTAGCTGTTTCGTTCAGCACGCTCATAACATAAGTGCTGTCAACGGTATTTTCTGAAAGAAGCGTTCTACGGCTGTAGCCTTCCTCAATTGCAACCGGCAACTCCAATTCATTCTGGTAAAACTCCTCGGAAATCAGGCCGCTGGCAGTATAGCTGACCTCATGAACGGCGAATCCTTCCTTGTTCATGACCAGCCTGTCCAGATCGTCATAGTAGCGTTCGCTGAGAATACGGCCCTTTTCGTCCCAATCATTCAGAACATAGGCATACCGGGCATCATTCGGAATAACCCCCAGATGCTTTGTATCGTAATAATGCTCGGAAGTCAGGTTCCCCAGATCGTCATATGTGTAAACAATCATGGCAAAATTCATTCGGGTATCGGTCAGGTTGTCCTCAGCATCATAGTATGCTTCTTCCGTAACATTGCCGATGGAATTGTAAGCTATGGTCTTTTTGGCATAGCCATCGCGGTTGGTGTACGGTTTCCCTGCTTTATCGAAATAACTGATAGATGTTTCACGGCCAGCCAGGTCATAGGTATACCTGATTTCGCTGTATTCACCAGCAAAGAAAGCGGGATTACCGATCGTATCAAAATATTTGATTGACAGGATCTTTCCGTCCGGATCCACCTCACGCTGCAGCCAGGAATATTGTTCCTCCGTATGGATTGCCGGCTTACCCTGGGTCGTGAGCAGATGCTCCTCGATACAATGATTCCTTTCATCGTAAACATAAACGATCTCACCGTAACCATACGCATTCCAAATCAGGTTTCCGGTTTTGTCGTAATAGGACTGGCGGATCAGGTTATCACGGTTATCATACTCATATCCGATGGAACTGTATCCACCGTTCAGCAGAACAGGCTGGCCACCCTCATCCAGATAGTCATGACGGATTACGCGTTTGCGGTCATCCCATGTGTTGCGCTCAATGGCATACCCCATCGAACACTCGACCGGATTGTCGTCCAGGTCCAGGAAGGTCTCCGTCAGAATACTGCCGTTTTTGTCCACAGTACGAAGCACCGCGGAATAACCGGAACTGATAAAAGTACGCTTGTTTTTATCATCCAGATAGGTAAGACGTATAGGATATTGGTTCTCATTATATTGATATTGTACAGAAGCATAGCCATCCTTGAACAGCGTCGGATGGCCAGCAGTATCCACAAAGGTCATCTGCCACACTTTACCCTGCGTTCCGTATTCATAGCGAATGCCGGCATATCCGGACGAGATAATTGTGGGCAGCCCGCTTTTATCAAGATAAGTCTCGCTGATCTTACGATCCTGGGAATCATACGCGTAAATGATCGTCGCGTAGCCCATTTCGGTTTCAACCGGCTGAAGGGCGGAACTCAGATACTCAATTCGCAGCATATTACCCCGGGCATCATAAGCAATACGGGTTGTTGTAAAGCGATTGGTTAAGGAAGACAGACGTTCCTGTTCATCCAGGTACTGTTCCAGAATCACATTATTGTTTTTGTCATATTCACGCTGCCAGACACTGAATCCTTCCGGAACGCGGGTCAGGTTGTCTTTTTCATCCAGATAACGCACCTGCAGGGTGTTTCCAGCATTGTCATACACATATCCAATTCCGGAAAAGCCCTTTTCGATTGTGATCCGTTTCATCTTGGTATCAAGATAAGCTTGCTTGGTCATCCGGTTGCGCGCGTCGTATTCGTAGGTAATTGCTGCAAAACCGCCGGTGATCATAACGATATCATTATCGTAATAATATACGGAAAGTGTCAGGTTATGTGCTTCATCATATTCATGCCTGATCCTGTTATATCCGTCCTTCAGGCGGGTCGGCTGTCCCTCAAAAACATACCAGGATTCCTCTGTACAGTTGCCGTCCGCGTCCCAGGCATAGGTAATATAGCTGTATGTATCATCCAGGAGGATATATCTGCCATCCGCGCCAAAATATCCGACACTGGTCATGTGGCCCTGTTCGTCCCAGGTTTTTTTGAGGCTGGCGTATCCTGATGTTTGAACGATAAGGTTCCCATTGCCGTCTGAAAATTCTTCCGACAGCAGATTGCCCATTTCATCGTAGGTACAGGTACGCAGCGCATATCCTTTTGTGGATTTCACCGGCTTGCCATCCAGGCCGAAATATTCTTCTGTCAGGATATGTCCCATACGGTCATAAGTGTAGAACAGGGAGGCATAATCCGCCCGGAACATATAAGGATTGCCGGCTTCATCAAAATACTGCTCACTCAGCAGCCGGTTCTCATCATCATACTGTCGTTCAATCCGTGCGGCACCTGCCTTGACATTGGTGATTTTCCCATCTTTTCCATAATAAACTTCCTGGATCAGGTTTCCTTTCAGGTCGTACTCCCTGATGAAAGAAGCATATCCCTCCGGGCATTCAACGGGTTTTTGATCTGCTCCGAAATAGGCCTCAGTCAGCTGATGCCCTTCCGCGTCCCAGCTGTATTCTGCTTTATGATAACCCGCAGGAATGGAAACCGGTTCCATGTCAGCATCGAAGTATGCTTCGCTGGTTTTGTTTCCCAGGTAATCGTATGTCAGTTCCATTCTGGCATAACCAAAAGAGGTATTGACAGGTTTTCGGTTCGGCCCGAGGTACATAACAGCAGTCTGTACACCGTTCGTATCATATTCCTGAATAAGAACCGAGTAATTGTTCCGGTTTACAATCAAGCTGTTGTCAGTATCATAATAGGCTTCCTCCAGCACATTGCCTGCCTGATCACATTTACGTTCAAACCGAGCATATCCTGCCGAAGCTGGAGATGCCGGCATTCCCTCTGCATCATAATACGCACGCAGGAGCAGATTGCCGTTTTGATCATATTTCTGTTCAAAAGAAGCATATCCAGCCGGTAGTAAAACAGCCTTCCCTTTCTGATCTAGATATTCTGTTTTGTTTAACAAGCCTGTTTCATAATCATATTCCATCTTGCGGGCAGCATAACCGTCGCTGATCAAAACTGGTTTCAGGTCAGAACCATAGTAGGCTTCATAGATCAGATGATGATACCTGTCATATGCTCTTTCAATCTTCGCAGCACCGTTGACGAGTGTTGGCTCGTCTTCCGCATTGTAATAGGTTATGGAAATAATGTTCCCATCCAGGTCATAGGCATAGTGAATGGAGGCGTACCCTTCTTCCTGCGTCAGGGGAATACCTTCTGTTGAATAATATCTTTCAGCAATATGATGCCCTGAATAATCATATTGATGAACCTGGGAAGCATATTGCCCGTTGGGAGATACGAGCTCACCCGACGCGTCATAATAGGTTTCCCAGATCAGGCTTCCATGATTGTTATATTCCCTGTAGGCGGAAGCATATCCCAGGTTGCTTTGATAGGGTTTACCTTCCGCATCAAAAAAGCGGGTAGATGTCTGCAAAAGCTTACCGTCGTACTGATACTCGACCCGGTGGGCGCCTGTGGAAACAGACGTATCCGGCTTGCCGGAGGCATCCAGGTATGTTTCTGAGATCAGGATGTTCTCCTGTGGGCCGCCGTATTCCATCTTTCGGGCATAGCAGCCGTCAGTACTTTCACAGGGCTTTCCATCCTTGTCGAAATACGCCTCATAGACAGGCGTCGCATCAGTAATTGAGCTGTTATATTTGTATTTGATTGTGGCGAATTGCCGTTCATCATTCCGCGCCGGTTTCCAATCGGCATCATAATAGGTTGTTGAGATAACCTGGCCGTGCGTATTGCGTATATTGATCAGGCCGGCATATCCCGCTTTCACATTGATCAGCTTCAGGTCAGTACCGAACATTCTTTCCCGATAGATTTTATCTTCATAAAGATCCCAAGCTTCCTGGTCATGATCTCCCTGGACATATCCCCTATAATACAGGAGCTCCCGCCGCGCATATCCGCCCAGGCACATTGTATACTCGTCAACTGTATCATAGTAAGTAACACGCCAGTCAAAACCGGAACCGCCATATTCATATTCGGCCATGGAAAAACCATAGGTTGTCATCGTGCGTTGATCGTCCGCGCCGAAGTATCTTTCATAGTGGACCATTTTTGTTCCACGATAATACTCAAAAGTTACCTTTGCATACCCATTCAGCACCTTGATCAGCATTCCGTCCACATTCCAGAATGCTTTCTCGGTCAAACGGCCTAATGTATCAAACTGCTGCGTCAGGGTAGCGTAACCTGAAGATGACAGGATCGGTTCCCCGTCTGTATCAAAATAATCAGTTTTTAAAAGATAGCCTTTTTCATTATATGTATTTTCTACCCTATGCCAGCGATCGGATCCAAGTACTTTTTGCCCATTGGCATTGTAGATGGAGCGGGATAAAAGCAGATGCTGATAATCCCCGCCTTTGCCCTGAATTGTCTCGGGTAGCAGCATATCAATATCCAGATACTCAACTACCTGGTCATCAATTTTATAGGCTGTCGAAGTGTATTTTGATACGATCACTTCGCCGCCTTCCATCCCGATCAGTGGCGTTCCATCCGCATCAAAGTACTTCTTGGTAATGGTAACGGCATCTTCCGTTTCTTCACGTTCGTAAAGAACCCGTGCATAGGATCCATTCGGGCGTGTCAGTTCCCCATTGGCGTTAAAGTATTCCGATGAGATAATCGTATTACCGTTGTATTTGTCTCTCCGGTAACTGTATTCTCCGGGAATATCTGCTCGGTTACCTTCCGCATCATACCGGTCCTCTGTCAGGATATGGGATTCCTTTAATTCATCTGTAAAGTAAGTATACTCAGCCCATGCGTATCCTTTATCAATAGTCACACGTTGGCCATTTGTCCCATAATAAGCTTCTGAGAGCAGGTTATTATCTTTGTCCCATTGATAAACAGCGTAGTAGAAACCTCTGCTGTTCAGAACAGGTAACCCATTCAGGTCATGTGAAGTCTCTCCGACAAGGTTTCCGTGCTTATCCCATTCACATATTGTTTCGAGTGCGGTCGGAAAAGACAGGACATCTTGCGCTGAACTCGCTACAAGCAACATGCTAAAACATATTGTCATGATCAGAATAATTACCATGCGCGTAATTTTTTCTTTCATTCCTGTTTTCTCCATCCCATGTATAATTTAGTGTTATTTATTGTCTCAGGCATCTTTGGGAGAATAATACTTGCTGTGATAATACTTGTTACTGTAGTAAGAACTTTGACTGACCGTTTCCCCGTAGAATACAAACCCGAGAACGTTCATACCTGTCAATTCGGCAGAAGCTAGCGCTTTGCGGATCGCCCTGTGATCTGAATATCCCTGCCGGATTACCATCAGGCAACCAGCCACATGAGTTGAAATCACCAGAGGGTCTGATACGATATTGATTGGGGGAACATCGATCAGCACCAAGTCAAACTGTTGTTGAGTCTCTGCCAGCAGATCTGCGACTTCCGGCAAAGCCAGCAATTCTGCCGGATTTGGAGGCAAATGCCCTGTAGGGAGTATGTTCAGGTTTTCGCGGTAATCACAAATAACAGCATTCCACCACTTGCAGTTTCCGATCAGGACATCGGATAGACCGGGGAGATTGGGATCATAACCAAAGATCGCCTGCTGGCTCGCCCGGCGCATATCGGCATCAATCAGGAGCACCCTTTTGCCGCTCAATGCACAGGCAATCGCCAGATTGGCTGTGATGGTCGATTTGCCTTCGCCAGAGACAGCGCTGGTAATAGTAATCGCCTTGTTTTCCTTGTTGACAAGCGTATATAACAAGTTCATCCGCAGTTTTGCGTAGCTCTCGGTTGTTTCCATCGGGCTGTGTTCATTCAGCAAAAACGCATGAGGATCTTTGCTGTTTTTTCTGGACCTGACAACGGAAGAAAGAATAGGAGGCGTATAGTTTTCCTCAATCTCATCCTCCGAAGAAACTTTATGGTTCAAAGCAAAAAACAGGAATAGAATGATTGCAGACAGAATACTGCACGCAATCGCCCCTAAAAATCCTTTTCGAATCGGAGAGCGACTGTCAGGTTCCAGTGGCAGCTCCGCATAATCGATCACTTCAATACTGCCCGCGTTGACCACGCGGATGATTTCCGCAGGCGCTACATCAACCACTGCATTGCAAATGTCACGGGACAGTTTCGCGTCAGCGGTGGTACAGTTTATTCGAAGAACGCCGGTATCGGAGACAGATCCCATGGACAATGTTTTGGATATCAATTCGGTATGTATTCCGGGATACTCTGCATTCAGTCGTTCGGCAACCGCATTCATCACTTTTGCACTTCGGATAACAACCATGTAGGTATCCAGCAGCTGCACAGCTGAATTCAGGTCTGATACATTCGTGTATTGATAGTTGACCAGATTGGGGTTCGCATTGATCACATACATGGTGGCAAAAGCCGTATATGTGTCTTTCTGATAATACTGTGTATAGGAAAAGAGGCCGACAAATCCGATCCCTGCACAAATGATCAGGATCCAGGCCCGTTTTAAAAGGTAAAGAAAGAATTTTGCGAAATTGATCCTCTGTGAACCGTTTCCCATTCTTTCAACTCCCTGTTTCATTAAATGAACATCATGGTTTTAATTCGGTTAATCAATGAAAAACTTCATATAAAACCAATCTATTTTATCATATTCGTTACACATCGTCCATAAAAACAGAGAAAAAACATTACATGAAAATTTTAAATAGTTACATGAAAAATGGGGATCCTGCTTTCACAGAATCCCCATTGATTTTGTTCGGGTTTCTTACTTATCGTAATTGACAACCTGGCTGAAATCGGGAGCCTTCAGGCTGGCGCCGCCGATCAGTCCGCCGTCGATTTCGGGCTGGGCCATGAGTCCCTTGACGTTCTTGGGATTCATGCTTCCGCCATACTGGATGCGGATCTTGTTTCCGGTGGCTTTGCCGTACTTGCGGGCAACAGCCTTGCGGATTACGCCGATGGTCTCGTTCGCCTGCTCATCGGTGGCGGTCAGGCCGGTACCGATGGCCCAGACAGGTTCATAAGCGATGATAACCTTCGCGACCTGTTCCTTGGTCAGTCCGTTCAGGCCGATCAGGGTCTGGTATTCAACCAGTGCATCGGTGTAGCCGGCTTCGCGCTCTTCCTTGTTCTCACCGACGCACATGATCACCTTCAGCCCGGCTTCCACAGCAGCCAGCACCCGCAGGTTCACGGTTTTGTCGGTCTCGCCGAAATACTGGCGGCGCTCGCTGTGGCCGACGATGACGTATTCAACGCCGCAGGCCTTGAGCATATCAGCGCTCAGTTCGCCGGTGTAGGCGCCGCTCTTGGCCCAGTGTACGTTCTCCGCACCCAGCTTGATCTTGCTGCCCTTGGCAGCTTCCTTCACGGCGGCGAAATTCACTGCAGGCACACAGACAACCACATCACAGTTCGCGTCCTTGACCAGGGGCTTCAGTTCGGTAACCAGCGCTTTCGCTTCTTCGGGCGTTTTGTTCATTTTCCAGTTGCCGGCAATAATCGCTTTACGCATATTCTTTTACTCCTTCTCTTTTTCGGTTCAGTTCCGGGAATGAAAGGGGGGCAGTTGAAAAGCCCCCCTTTGTGAATTATTTGTCGTCCAGGCACGCAACACCGGGCAGGGTCTTGCCTTCGAGGAATTCGAGGGAAGCTCCGCCGCCGGTGGAGATGTGGGTCATCTTGTCGCCCAGGCCCATCTGCTCGACCGCAGCAGCGCTGTCGCCGCCGCCGATGATGGTCACGGCGTCGGAATCAGCCATCGCCTGCGCGACAGCCAGGGTGCCCTGCGCCAGGGTGGGATTCTCGAACACGCCCATGGGTCCGTTCCAGACAACCGTCTTGGCGGACTTCACAGCGTCAGCGAACAGTTCGCGGCTCTTCGGTCCGATATCCAGGCCTTCCTTGTCGGCGGGGATCTTGTCGGAATCAACAATCACGGTGTCAACCGGCCCGTCAATGGGATCCGGGAAAGAGGCCGCGCATACGGTGTCAATGGGCAGAAGCAGCTTTACGCCCTTTTCGGCCGCCTTGGCCATCATGTCCTTGCAGTAGTCAATCTTGCTTTCGTCCAGCAGGCTCTTGCCCACTTCGTAGCCCTTCGCCTTCAGGAAGGTGAACGCCATGCCGCCGCCGATGATCAGTGTGTCAACCTTTTCAAGCAGGTTGTTGATCACGTTCAGCTTGTCTTCAATCTTCGCGCCGCCCAGCACAGCCACGAAGGGACGGTCCGCGTTCTCCAGCGCCTTGCCCATGATGGACAGTTCCTTGCCGATCAGGTAGCCGGCAACATTGGGGCTGGTATAGGCGGTTACGCCGGCGGTGGAGCAGTGCGCGCGGTGGCAGGAACCGAAAGCGTCATCCACATAAGCGTCAGCCAGGGAAGCCAGGTCTTTGCTGAAGGATTCGATGTTCTTGGTTTCCTCAGCGCGGAAACGGGTGTTCTGCAGCAGGACCACATCGCCGTCCTTCATGGCGGCGACAGCAGCCTTGGCGTTCTCGCCCACCACATTATCGTCATTGGCGAAAACGACGTTCTGACCGAGCAGTTCGCTCAGGCGGACAGCCACGGGAGCCAGGGAGAATTTCTCTTCCGGACCGTTCTTCGGCTTGCCCAGGTGGGAGCACAGGATAACCTTGCCGCCGTCGGCAATCAGCTTCTTGATCGTCGGCAGGGCCGCGACAATGCGCTTGTCATTGGTGATCTTGCCGTCCTTCATGGGAACGTTGAAGTCGCAGCGGACCAGTACCCGCTTGCCTTTTACCTGAATGTCGTCAACCGTCTTTTTTGCCATGAGAGTATCGCTCCTTTTAAAATATTTGATTGAATCCTTTTCTATTGCAAAATCCTTTTCAGGATCGGCAACCCTGATTATATCACAGTATTCCTTAAACCAACATAAAAACCTGTCATTCTTTTTTCAGGATACTGAGCATTTTTTCCGCCGCGCCCTGGTCGGTGACCAGTAAAGCATGCTTTGTGTGGCGCAGGATGGAGATGATCGCTTCCGCCTTGGTCCCACCGGCCGCGGCAGCCACCATGCAGCAGGTAGGTTTCAGCCGAGCCAGGTCCACACCCAGGTTCGTGGATTCCATCAGGCAGCGGCCTTCCAGGTCATAGTAAGCGCCGAAGCTCTCGCCTTTCGCGCCGTCCTGGATCAAC
>Ga0310690_10009089_pt1 | contig 12503 bp, 8 predicted proteins | sample AusTroGonzalo_MG_2_FD_207661 | JGI IMG/M metagenome (GOLD analysis project Ga0310690, IMG submission 207661) | Bovine rumen microbial communities from tropical cattle in Woodstock, Queensland, Australia - Gonzalo_04 (v2) (version 2) | ecosystem: Host-associated > Mammals > Digestive system >...
AGATTGACGGTTGCCACGTTCAGGAAATGGACCGTCCCGCACAACTCTCACTCAAGTACGAGCGCGTCAACGGCAGAAACTATGGCACAGCTGTCTGGAAGCAATATGTCCTCTTCCCGCAGAAGACGGGCAAGATAAAGATTCCAAGCATCACTTTCGACACGCAGGTTGAGGTGCAGAATCACTCGATGGACCCCTTCGACATCTTCTTCGGCGGCGGAAGCCTCACGCAAATGGTTCGCAAGCAAATCGTTGCTCCGGCACTTGAGATTGAGGTCTTGCCTCTCCCAAGCCCGAAGCCCGACAACTTCTCGGGTGCTGTGGGCAAGTTCTCGGTGTCTGCCACGCTCACTCCCGAGCAGGTGAATGCCAACGATGCGGCAACCCTTCGGCTCGTCGTAAGCGGTCAGGGAAACATGAAGCTCATGAAGGCTCCCACCATCCGCTTCCCTCAGGACTTCGAGATATACGACCCCAAGGAGAACAACAAGACGACGAATACCGCCACAGGCGCAAAAGGTAATATCGTCTATGACTATGTTATTGTTCCTCGTCACGGGGGCAAATACACCATTCCCCCTGTCGAGTTCTGCTACTTCGACCCCGAAAAGGAACGCTATAACACGCTCCGTACCGACTCGTTCACGCTTGCTGTAGCCAAAGCAAAAGGCCATCGGGTGACATACACCCACGAGCAGGAGGACCTAAACGTGCTGAGTAACGACATCCGTTTCATCAAGCTTGGCGAACTGGAGAGTGAGGAGACCGACGACTTCTTTGGCACTTCCGCCTATTGGCTCACTTACCTCTTGTCCTTCATGGCTTTTGTTCTTGCCTTCGCTTGGTTGAGGCGTCAGCAGAAGTTCAATCCTAATTCCTGGAGCGTCAAGGGAAAGAAGGCCGGAAAGGTTGCTTCCCGCCGCCTCAAGAAGGCAGCAAAACTCATGCATGAAAAGGATGATGCCGCCTTCTACGACGAGGTGATGCGTGCTTTGTTAGGTTATGCGGGCGACAAACTCTCGTTGTCCACCAATGAGTTGAACAAGGATAACGTCATCCGTCAGCTGACCATGAGAGGGGTAAATCAGAGTGATGTGACTGCCTTTATCGCGGTCTTGAGCGATTGTGAGTTCGCCCGTTATGCTCCTGTCGATGACCCCAATATGGCAAAGGAGAAGGTCTATCAGCAAGCATCCGATGTCATTACCCAGATGAATAAAGCATTTCGTAAATTGTAAACAGTAATATCGTAAATGGTAAAACGTAATATACTCTTCTTCCTCCTTGCTGCTATCTCCCTGATAGCACAGGCCGAAACCCTGTCGGAGGTGAAAACACAGGCTGATAGCGCATACGCCCGTTCCGACTATGAGACAGCTGTCAAGCTCTATAGCAAGCTTGCTGAACAGAATGCCACAAGCGACGTTTGCTACAACCTCGGCTGTGCCTACTATCGTATCGACGATATTGCCCACAGCATCCTTTGGTTCGAGCGTGCCCTGCAACTGAATCCCAGCGACAAGGACGTGCTTTTCAACCTCGAAATGGCTCGCACCAAGACTATCGATAAGATAATCCCCCAGCATGAGTTCATTCTTTTCACCTACTTCCATTCCGTGACGAGATGGTTCAGCCTCCGCACTTGGACCATCGTCGCCCTGCTTTCCTTCGTGCTCATGCTCGCTTCGCTGTTCTGCTTCTGGGCTTCCGGCAGCATGACCATCAGGAAGATAACCCTCTCGTCGGCGGTCGTTTTGCTGCTCGTCTCTGTGCTCTCCAACTTCTGCGCCATGCGGCAGCGGGACTTCAAGCACACACATACGAGCGGCATCATTACATCCCCAGCCGTGACAGTCAAGAGCACCCCAGCCGATAATGGCAACGACCTCTTCGTCCTGCACGAAGGCAGTAAGGTGGAAATCCTCGATGACAGTCTTAACGAATGGTGTGAAGTGAGTATCGCCGACGGCAAGGTCGGCTGGATACAAAAGAAGACGTTTGACCTCATTTGAGATTTCTTGACTATCAATCATTGACCTTTCTCGGGCGCTAACAACTTATTTACCTTTCATTATTTCCTCTTTATGATAGAACAGATAATTCAGTGGGATAAGGAACTACTCGTTGCCTTGAATGGCTCGTCCTCTCTTTTCCTCGACGGCATCATGATGACAATCACGGAAACATCCACGTGGGTTCCCCTCTTCCTCTGTCTGCTCTATGCTGTTATCAGGAACAATAAGTGGCAAGGCTCCCTGCTTGTCATCCTTATGGTTGCTTTGCTTGTGACGCTTTGCGACCAGTTTGCCAGCGGTTTCTGCAAGCCTTACTTCCATCGCCTGCGTCCCTCTCATTGCCCAGACCTTGCCGATGTCATCGACTTGGTCAACGGTTATTGCTGCGGGCTCTATGGCTTCATCTCCAGTCATGCCTCCAATACCTTCGGCTTGAGCGTCTTTTTCCTGCTCTTGTTCCGCAGTAGGATGGTCACTCCCTTGCTGTTGCTCTACGCCTGTCTTGCCAGCTACAGCCGCATCTACCTTGGCGTTCATTACCCGCTCGACATCCTGACGGGTGCCACTTGGGGTGTTCTTTGTGGCATCTTGGTGTATCAGCTTTACTGTAGGTTCAGCAAACGCTTTGGTCTTTCTCCGCAAGTAAGCACCACTTCTTATACCCCAACGGGCTACAGACGCTCGGACATCATGCCGATACTCCTCGTCTTCCCCCTCATCTTTGCCTATATCATCATTCGGGCCGCCATTTTTGCTGCCTCTTCATAAAGCCAGTCAGATGAAAGTTCGTGCAGCCTTCCTTTTCCTTCTTCTTGCCTTCGCCGCCTGTACGTCAGTCGTCGAAAGTGGAACGATGCCTGTAGAGGAGGCCAACGACCTGTCCTATCGTCTGCGCTATACCGACATTTCTGCATCCCTTCAGGCAGCAAAGGAGGCCTACTCCCTTTCCTCCCGCAACTCCGACGGGCAGGCAGAGGCACTCAACAATATGGCCTATGTTGCCTATCAGCAGATGCGTTATGACCAGGCTCTCCACCTTTTGCAGAAGGTTTATGGCTTGAGTCATAACCAGTTGGAGCTCCTTTGTGCCGACGTGCTTACTATGAAAGTCATGCAACGTATCGGGCGTGGCAAGTCGTTCTTCGATGCCCGTCTTCGTGCCCAAAAGCGTCTCAACCGTATTCTCTCCGAGGAAAACAGCCTCATGGAACGCCAGAAGCATCGTTTGCACTATGCCCTGACCGAGTCCCATATCGTGGCTTCCACCTATTATTATTATCTTGGCCAGGACAGCGCGGCACGTCGCGAGATAGAAGATGCTGCCCGTTATGTCCAATTGGAAACCGATACGACGCAATGGCTATACTATCATTATATGATGGGCAGCGGCGGTCTTGTCGATGGAACCCCCGAAGAAGTAACCATCACGGAGTTCAATCACCTCTTCCGCGTCTATACGTTAGCAAAGGCAAACCACTTTACCTACTTCGAAGCCAATGCCTTGCAGTCGCTTTCCGCCATGATTGCCGACTCGCTCAGGGCAGACCTGATTCGTCAGCAACGCATAGATGCCTACAGTTTTCTCTTTGGTGAACACCTGCGTTGGCAGGCGGATAGCGACCTCTCTCTTAGGTATCAGTTTGCTGCAGCTTTGTCGCATCATGCCGTTTCCCTCTTTCAGCAGTATCGCGACCTCTTCCAGACGGCTTGTGCTTTGCGGACGCTCGGCGAGGTTTATTTCTCTGCCGGGCATTATGACAAAGCACTCAGGAGCTTCCGCTCTGCTTTGCACCTGGCTTCCGACCACAGGCGTTCCCCCTATCAAGTCACGCCTTGGCTGGCCGGCATACATGAGAACCTTAGCCTCACCTACAGCGCCCTCGGCAACAAGCGCCTTGCCGATGTCCATCGCAACACTTATCTTGACCTGCTCGACCAGTCGCGTCAGAACAAGGAACTCGACAGCCGTAAGGCTCTCCTCAAGCAAGAAGCCCGCAGCGAACAGATACAGTTCTTCCTGCTTATGCTGCTGGTGGCTCTGGTAATAGCTCTTTCCATTATATATTATAGGCAGCTCAATCATCGTTCACGTTCCTTCGAGCAGAAGGTTCGCAACATAAACAACAGCGAAGACTGCCTGCAAGCCCGACAAAGACTTCAGGCTCTTCTGCAGGAAAAGGAAGAGCGTCTGGAGGAGAGCAGGGAGGCGTGTGAGGTCATGAGGCAGCGTCTTCTCGGGCAGCAGCAACGTCACATCCTTCAACGCACGAAGCTCTCCGTCGTCTATGCCATCATTCCTTACCTCGACAGAGTTATCGCCGAAGTGAAGAAGCTTGAGGATAAAGGCGAGAATGCAGCTGAGCATCTTTCTTATATACAGGAGTTGTGCTCTGGCATGATGGCTGTCAACGACCGACTGACGGAATGGATTCAGATGCAGCAAGGGCGTCTCAGCTTACAAGTCACACGCTTCCCCTTGGCTGATGTGTTGCATGTCATTTCCATGCAGCAGTATGCCTTTGCCCAGCAACAGCTTACGCTTGAGGTTCCAGAGACAGACCTTCAGGTCAAGGCCGACAAGCCTCTGACGCTCTTTATGGTCAATACCTTGGTTGATAATGCCCGCAAGTTCACGCAGGCAGGAGGCAAGGTTTCAGTTGAACTTGCAGCTACCGACGCCTATGTAGAGGTGAGTGTCTGTGATACAGGCATCGGGCTTTCATCCGACGATGTGCGGACACTTTGCGACAGCAAGGTGTATGACCCGAGTCGTTTGGGTTCGTCGGGTGTCGGCAAGGGCTTTGGCTTTGGCATCATGAATTGCAAGGGCATCATCAACAGCTATCGTAAACTTTCGTCCTTATTTAATGTTTGCGACTTTGGTGTCGAGAGCCAACAGGGAAAAGGCAGCCGCTTTTGGTTCCGCCTGCCGAGAGTGTTACCTTTGCTCATGCTGTTCTTCGCCCTCTTCAATCTCGCTGTTCAGGCAATGCCACAACGTTGTTACGAACTGTATGACTCTACCTATGCGGCCAATCTTGAGGGCAGGTATGCCGATGCTTGCCTTTATTCAGACGAGGCAATCCAGTTGGTGGAGGCACCAGTCGATACGCCTTTGCTCGTCAAACTCTATAATGAACAGGCAATAGCTGCACAGGCTCTTGGCAGATGGGATGTCTATCGCAGCAGTAATGCCGAGTGTGTGCGGTTGCATCGCCTGTATAGTACGGACAGCTCGCTTGCTTCCGACTGTCAACGACTGGAGAAGATGACCGATGACTCGCGTGTCCTGTATGTCTTGATAGTCTTGTTGCTCATCGCCTCTCTTGCTCTTTTCTATATGGTTGTGCTGCGTCATCGTTTGCGACATCGTGCTTCGCTCGACGACCTTTACCAGCGGCTCACCTCCGTGCTTGGCTCTTTCCCAGAGAATGTTGCTTCGGTGGATAGCGAGTTGCAAGCTGTTATTGATAGTCTTAAGCAGCCCCAACTCAGGCAATCCGTGCAGGAGTTGCGGCAGATGCTTTCTTCCGAGTTGCACAAGTTACAGGAGGCAGATGCTTCTATTGACGAGGCAGAGGAAAAGGCACAACGCTGGCGTTTCGAGCACGACCGCCTGTACGTCATGAATCAGATACTTGATAACTCGCTGAGCACCATCAAGCACGAGACGATGTACTTCCCTTCGCGTATCAAGCAAATGGCTGTAGAGAGCCCCTCCGACTCATCTCTTCTCGACCTTGTTACCTATTATCGTCATATTTACATGCTGCTCTATGAACAGGCTCAGCGGCAGACGGACCAAAGCCTTCTGCATCGCCAGTCAGTTGCCGTAAGCGAGCTCTTTGCCTATGCTGCCAAGACACATGACGTCTCATATCAGGAAACGGATGCAAGGGTGCAAGGCGACGAGATGTTACTTCGCCTGCTCTTCGACCAAATGCTTGCTGTCGTGTCGGCCAACGCGGCACTTTATGTTGAGCAACGCGACTGCATGACTTATATAATATATAATGTAGAGGGACAGCATCTCTCGGCTCAACAGCTCTCACAGCTCTTTTCTCCCCAAACCGATAGGCTGGAGTATCTCGTCATGCGACAAATAGTTCGTGAGCATGATGCTGCCTGTGGGCATCCTGGCCTCCGTCTCTATGCCGAGAACACGGAGCAGGGCTACAGGATTTCCTTCTCGTTGCTTCAACAAATATAATAAATAGAAAGATGGATAAGTTTAAAGTAATCATCGTAGAGGACGACAAGCTGGAGCTCAAGGGCACTCAGCAGATACTCCAAACCGAAGTGCCAGAGGCAGAGATTATCGGTATGGCTTCGGGCGAAAGTGACTTCTGGAAGCTGATGCGCGAAGCGTTGCCCGACCTCGTCCTGCTTGACCTCGGACTTGGCGGCAGCACAACCGTCGGCGTTGATATCTGCCGCCAGTTGCGAACCCGCTATGCCGACATGAAGATTCTTGTCTTTACCGGCGAGATTCTCAACGAGCGACTTTGGGTAGAGGTGCTTAGTGCTGGAGCCGATGGCATCATTCTCAAGACGGGCAATCTCCTTCAGCGAGACGATGTGATGCAGGTGATGCATGGCAGGCATTTGGTCTTCAACGAACCATTCCTCGAAAAGGTGATGGCGCGCTTCCGCAAGAATGTCTGCAAGGAGCAAGCTGCCGTCGATGCCTTCGTCGAATACGAGATAGACGAGTACGACGAGCGTTTCCTGCGCCACTTGGCTCTTGGCTATACGAAGGATATGATAGCAGGCCTTCGTCAGATGCCTTTCAGCACGAAGAGTTTGGAGAAGCGACAGGTCGATCTTACCAACCGTCTTTTCTCAGAGCGTGAGCGTAGCGGAGTCAATGCTGTGCGTCTTGTCGTGCGAGCCATTCAGTTACACATTATCGACCCCGACAATCTCGTAGCCGATGAACAATAGTCAAAGGGCTTTCGTCTCATGTCTGGTGCTGGCTGCCTTGCTGCCATTCCTTTCGTGGGTGCTTTCTGCATTGGGCTTGCCTTGTCGGAGCATACTCGATGGCGAAGGTCTGCGGTGGCTCTTTCGCCATGCAAGCGACTGCCTGCATAGCCAGTTGGTGATGTTTGCCCTCTGCTGCCTGATGATGCAGGGCGTGATAAAGAAGAGCAGATTGCTTCCCCTCGGTCGCACTTTCCGCGAACCTCGCTTCCTTCGCTATGTTGCCGTTTATGCCGTTGTCCTTATCCTGATTCTGCTTGCTGCTGTTACTCCCGAGAGTCCTTTGCTAAGCATAACAGGCGGCATTGCTGGCAGCCCGTTGCTGGATGGATTGCTCTTCCTCGGGTGGCTCTCTTTTATGGGGTTCTGCCTTTGCTACGGACATACAAAACGAGAGCCTTGGACAAGTATGCTTACCTATGGCATCCAAAGTCATCCTCTTGCCATTCCCTTCGCCATCGTCGTGTCCTTCTGTTGGCAGAGCATACAATATATGATGAATTAAGAGTTAAGAACTTTATCCTCCCTTATAGTAGAGTTCTCTATGAACCTTGAAGATTTAAATTCCAGTCAGCGTGAAGCAGTGCTTTGCATCGATGCTCCTTCACTTGTCATAGCAGGTGCGGGCAGCGGCAAGACGCGTGTCCTCACATACAAGATTGCCTACTTGTTGGAGCAGGGCATGCAGCCTTGGAACATCCTTGCACTCACCTTTACCAATAAGGCAGCCAAGGAGATGCGCGAGCGTATCGCTACACTTGTCTCGCCAGAGAAGGCAGAGAAGCTTTGGATGGGAACCTTCCACAGCATTTTCGCTCGCATCCTTCGTTTGGAAGGACATCGCCTGGGCTTCGACACCAACTATACCATCTATGATACTGCTGACAGCCTAAACCTTTTGAAGCTCATCATCCGCGAGATGAACCTTGACGAGAAGGTTTATAAGCCAAGTGCTGTGCAGAATCGCATTTCCAATGCCAAGAACCGTTTGGTGTTGCCCTCCAGCTATAATTCCGTAAGGGAGTTTCGTGATACGGATGCCTTTTACCACCGCACCCTCATGCCTGATATCTACCTCCGATATCAAGAACGTCTGAAGCAGGCAAATGCGATGGACTTCGACGACTTGCTGCTCAATACGTGGCTTCTGCTCAAGCATAATCCCGAGGTGGCGGCTCAGTGGCAGGAACGTTTCCACTTCGTTCTTGTCGATGAGTATCAGGACACAAACTTTGCCCAGCATCAGATAGTATGGCTTCTCACCAACCAGCGGCAGCGTGTCTGTGTCGTTGGCGACGATGCGCAGAGCATTTACAGCTTCCGAGGAGCAGACATCGACAACATCCTTCACTTCCAGGAAGCTTATACTGGCGCACGTCTCTTCAAGCTTGAACGCAACTATCGTTCCACACAAACTATCGTTAATGCTGCTGGCAGTCTTATTCGCAACAATCGTGAGCAGATAACGAAGCAGGTCTTCAGCGAAAAGGAAGTGGGCAATCCCATCGCCCTCCTCTCGGCCTATAGCGATACGGACGAAGCCAATATCATCCTACGTGAAGTGGAGCGAGCCCATCGAGCAGGCATTCCTTACAAAGGTATTGCTGTCCTTTATCGTACCAATGCTCAGAGCCGAAAGATAGAAGACAGCTTCCTCTATGGCCATGTGCCTTACCACATCTATGCAGGCATGTCGTTCTATCAGCGCGAGGAAATCAAGGACATGCTCTGCTATCTTCGACTCTCTCTCAATCCCTACGACGAGGAATCCTTGCGTCGCATCATCAACAAGCCCGCTCGCGGCATAGGTGATACCACTGTGAAGAAGCTCATGCTGGCTGCTGCGTCAGCTGGTGTGTCGGTATGGGAGATTCTCTCTAACTTCCCCTTAAAGGAGGAAAAAGAAAAGTCTCCCTTAGGGGAAGATTTAAAGGGGCTGGGTAGGGCAGGGGAGAAGCTTGCTGCTTTCCACAACATGATAGCATCTTTCCACGATGAGGTTGCTACAGTTGATGCCCATACGCTTGCTTTGCGGATTGCCAAGGAGAGCGGATTACAGGAGATGATATTCAGCGGGCATGAGCCTGAGGATATTTCAAGGCAGGAGAATCTGCAGGAAATGCTCGACGGTATTGCCGCCTTCGTTCAGGACAGTCAGGAGCAGGGGCTTGGTGTGCTTCTCAGCGACTATCTGCAAATGGCAAGTCTTGCCACCGATATGGACCGCAACAGGTTGGACAAGGATGCCGACTGTGTCAACATGATGACCATCCACACAGCCAAGGGCTTGGAGTTTCCTGTTGTCTTTATTGCAGGTTTAGAGGAGGGACTCTTCCCCAGCGAGATGTCTCAGGATTCGCCACGTGCTCTCGAGGAAGAGCGTCGCCTCTTTTATGTTGCATTGACAAGAGCCGAGCGTCAGGTCGTTATCACTTATGCTAAGTCGCGCTTCCGCTTTGGACAAATGGAGTTCATGCGCCCCAGCCGCTTCCTAAGGGAGATTCCCCAGCAGTATTTTGGAAAAGCCCAGACAAGTCAGACTCCTCATCCATCGCCCCAATCGCCTCTTCGCTTTGCTCAAAGGACAACCCCGATACAACCTGCAACACATAATCCTGTTCGCCCCAACGAAGCTATGTCCTTGCGCCCCAATAACCACCCTACCGGGCAAGTTCGTAGCGATGGTCAAAGTCTGGCAGCCAATGGAATCAAAGTTGGTTCCTCTGTCCTTCACGAGCGTTTTGGTCGTGGGATGGTGCAGGCTCTTGAGGGAACGGGCATCGATGCCAAGGCTACCGTATGCTTTGAGAATGCAGGGACAAAAGTCCTTATGCTTCGTTTCGCAAAGCTGACAGTATTATAGTCCCATGATTTTGAGGATGATTGGGGCAAGGAGGGCTGTCAGCAGGCCGTTGAGGATGAGGCCCAAGGAGGCGTATGCTCCGTAGGTGTTGCCCTTTTCCATCGCTCGCGAAGTGCCTACTGCATGAGATGCGGTGCCGATGCTAAGGCCTTGTGAATAAGGATTCTTGATGTGCCACACCTCCAAGACCTTGAAGCCGAAGATGGCACCAAACAATCCGACTGAAACCACAATGGCTGCCGTGAGCGACGGGATGCCACCCATTGCCTGGCAGACTTCCATAGCAATTGGTGTAGTTACGGATTTGGGAGCAAGCGAGATGATGGTTTCTCTGGATGCACCCATCATTTGAGCAATAACCACAACACTTGCCACGCCGACGATGCAACCTGCCAGTTGCGAAAGGAAGATGGGCAGGAACTGTCGGCGAATCTGTCCGAGGTGCTGATAGAGTGGCACACCAAGGGCTACGATAGCGGGCTTGAGCCAAAACTCGATGTAGTTGCCGGCATGGGCATACGTCTCGTAACTGATGCCTGTGAACTTCAATAGCAAAATCAAGGCGATGATGGTCAGAAGGATGGGATTCAGGACAATCCATCCTGTCCGTTTCTGCAACTGTCGGGCAGCATAGAAGATGCCGAAGGTCAGTGTCAGCAGTATGATGTTATTCTGCAGTATCTCCATTGTTGTCCTCCCTTTTCTTTTTCCCTTTTAACATCTGATGAGTCCATCCCGTGACGATAAGAACCAGGATGGTACTAATGACTGTTGCCACTACGATGGGAACAAGCTCAGCCTGGATGATGTCGAGGTAGAGCATAAGTGCCACGCCTGGCGGCACAAAGAAGAATCCCATGTTGGAGATAAGGAAGTCCGACATCCCCTTTACCCATTCCTCCTTGATGGCTTTCATTTGTAGCAGGGCTGCCAGCAAGAGCATACCGATGATGCTGCTCGGAATTGTGATGCCCGTCAGCCATACAATCAGTTCGCCTACGGCCAGACAACCGAAGATGATGAAGCATTGTCGAATCATGTATGTGTTTCATTAACTCGAGGACAAAGGTACGATTAAGTGAGCAGAAATGCAAATAAGCTGGCACGATTTTTCGGGCATGAGTGTCTAAAACCGAAGTAAGGAGGTGATTTTGCACTTTCTTTCTACTTTTGACGTGGTTATTGACTGCGTCAAGCTGAGCATACAGGAGGATGCGGAAGCATTCTGTATAAAGTTACCTGTTGGCGGAATTAATTGTCAGTTAAATAGATAATAATTAATCAGAAAAATCAAAAACACTCTACACTCTACATCATGCCGTACAGACATTTGATATTCAGAAGAATATACAGGTGTAGAGTGGGTGTAAAGTGGTGTAGAGTGCCTACGCCTCGCTGTTTCTTGATAACCAGCATATTACAATGGAAGGTGTAGAGTGTAGGCAAAAATGCAAATCAAATTGCATTTTACTCGTCACTCGTCATATTTCGCTGTAAGGCGTTAATTTTCAGATAGTAGTAACATGACGAGTGGTTTTCAACTCGTCATACACTCATCATGCTCTCATCAGGTTGGCAATCAACAGATTATGTATGGATATGATGAGTGACGAGTGTTTTTCAAAACTTTTTGTTTTTTCCAGGAGGTCTTTAAGGACTTGGAAACCTTGGGGGTGTGTTCAATGGAAAACTACACGTGCCATGATGAGCATCATAACGTGTCGTGTTGGTCATCGCGACGTGCCGTGCCGTGTAAAACGAAGGCGCGTGTCGCGTTCAAATTTCAAATAAGACACAATGTAAATACACATCATAATATAACCCTCTGAAAGAATCAGGTATCACATATTCAATTCCGCCAACGGGTTAAAGTTCTTTTTCCCGAAATATGGCAGTCCGCTAAACACATTAAGATGCCTATTTTTGAGGTTTTTTTAGTTTTCCCTTTGCTTTTCGCTTGCTTATTCGTATCTTTGCAAAGCTAAACAAAACTTATCACCATGAAACGTATTATTGTTATCCTTTTGTCTTTGGTGCCCGTGCTGATGTTTGCGAAGGGCGATAAAGATGCCCGTCTGGTCATCATCACCATTGATGGCTTGCGCTGGCAAGAAGTGTTTTCCGGCGCAGAAAAGAACCTGTTGTCCGACACGAAGCAGGTGCGCGATACCGATTTGTACCACAAGACCTACTGGCGCTCTACGCCCGAGGAGCGGCGCGAGGCGCTGATGCCCTTCGTTTGGAACACTATTGCCAAAAAAGGTGTCCTCATTGGTAACCGTGACAAGAACAGCATGATGCAGCTTGCCAATAAGACTAACATCTCCTATCCCGGTTATTGTGAGATGATGACGGGAATGGTGGATGATGCCATCACGAGCAACGACCCCGTGAATAACCCGCACCGAAACGTTCTAGAGGCAGCCAATGAGGATGCCCGCTACAAAGGTAGCGTCATGATGTACGGCTCTTGGAAATCTACACGCTTTGCCATTCACAACGAGCAGGCAGGTATTCCCGCCAGTGTTTCCTACGAACCGAATGTTGCCAAGAAGCAGACACCTCGCCTGAAACTGGTGGATAGGATGCTGGCCGGTATGCCTCACTTCTGGCGCAGCGAGCACTTCGACGCCTTCACTTAT
>Ga0310690_10009090_pt1 | contig 12503 bp, 14 predicted proteins | sample AusTroGonzalo_MG_2_FD_207661 | JGI IMG/M metagenome (GOLD analysis project Ga0310690, IMG submission 207661) | Bovine rumen microbial communities from tropical cattle in Woodstock, Queensland, Australia - Gonzalo_04 (v2) (version 2) | ecosystem: Host-associated > Mammals > Digestive system >...
TGAAGGGCGTGATTGACAAGGAGGATCCCACCAATTATGAGTTCCGTGTTCCTGCGCGTCAGAAGGAGCTGTTTGAGCAGCGCGACTTCGGGCAGTATGCCGGTCCTGACGGTGAGATTCCCACATGTTTCATCACCAATCTGGATATAACCGGTGGTAATTCAGGCAGTCCTGTGATGGATGCAAAAGGTAATCTGATAGGCCTGGCATTTGACGGTAACTGGGAGGCCATGAGCGGTGACGTGATCTTTGAGCCCGAACTTCAGCGTTGCATATGCGTAGATATACGTTATGTGCTTTGGATGATGGACAAGTTTGGCGGTGCAGGCTACCTGCTTGACGAGATGAATATAGTGAAATGAAAAAGATAGTGGTATTGAGCGGCTCAGGCATAAGTGCCGAGAGTGGTATCTCCACATTCCGTGGAGGTAACGGCCTGTGGGACAACGAGCCTGTTGAGGCCGTGGCAACTATTGACGGCTGGTATCGCGATCCCGCCCGTGTGCTGCGTTTCTATAACGAACGCCGTGCACAGTTGGCTACAGTTAAGCCTAATGAGGCTCACAGGATAGTTGCAGAACTGGAGAAGGACTATGATGTTACAGTGGTAACCCAGAACGTGGATGACCTGCACGAGCGCGCCGGAAGCACCAATATCATACATCTTCACGGCGAACTCACCAAGGTGCGCCCCGAGGATACATATACCGATATGGACTGGTGGAGCGAGCGCTACGTACAGGATATAGGCTATAAGGCTATAAACGTAGGTGATAAGGGAGGTCCGCATAATACCCAGCTCCGTCCTCATATAGTCTGGTTCGGAGAGCAGGTGCCCAACCTTCAGAAAGCAGCCGAGGCCGTAAGCAAGGCCGATATCCTGCTCATTATAGGAACCTCCATGCAGGTATATCCGGCAGCCGGACTTTATCAATATGCACCGTCAGGATGCAAAATCTACATGGTTGACCCTGATCCGGCAGCCGCCGCGCATGTAAGCGGGGTGGTTCACATCCAGGATGTTGCCACTGCCGGCATGCGTAGATTTAAAGAGATGCTGGATTAAAAAATAGTACAAAAGGGGTCAGACCCCAATTGGCCTTTTTCAAGAATGAGCCAATTAGGGTCTGACCCCTTTTGTACTATTTTGTGCTTTTTATTGTTTGTTCTGCTCTTCCAGAGTGTAGAACGAACTGCCGTCGAAACAGTGCGTGCAGATACGCTCCTTTGGTAAGCCGATAGCCTTTACAAGTGACTCTATCGTGGTAAACTTGAGTGTGGTCAGCTGGAGGCGCTTTGCAATCTCCTCAACCATCTTGTTGTACTCAGGAGTTCCGGTAGTGGCATACTTCTTGAGTGTCTCCTGGCTGGGGTTGTCACCCTCAAAGTCCTTTATGACACGGCGGCTGATGAGCTCCAGCTCACTCTTGCTTGCCGAATAGTTTACAAACGGGCATCCGTAGATAAGGGGAGGGCATGATATTCTCATATGGGCAGCCTTTACGCCTGACTCATAGAACTCATGTGAGTTATCCTTAAGCTGTGTGCCACGTACGATACTGTCATCGCAGAACACCAGACGCTTGCCGTTGAGTATCTCCTTGTTTGAGATGAGCTTCATCTTGGCTACCAGGTTACGTCGTGCCTGGTCTGTAGGCATGAATGAGCGGGGCCAGGTGGGAGTATACTTGGCTACGGCTCTTGTGTAAGGGCACTTATGACCCTCGGCATAACCTACAGCCATACCTACGCCACTGTCAGGAATACCGCAAGCACCATCTACTTCAACATCATCCTCACGACCCATGACGCGACCCAATTCGTTGCGTGTATCCTCTACGTTGCGTCCCTCATAGCAGCTAGTGGGGAATCCGTAATAAACCCACAGGAAAGAGCATATCTGCATCTTCTTGTTGGGCTTGCGAAGTTCCTCGTAGCCATCGGCCGTAATCCTGACGATCTGGCCAGGGCCCATATATAATTTGGTGTCGAATCCAAGATTGGGGAAAGCTGAAGTCTCTGTGGTTACAGCCACTGCGCCGTCTCTTGTTCCCACCGTGATGGGAGTGCGGCCCCATGAGTCACGTGCTGCAATAATTCCGTCCTCAGTAAGGAGAAGCATTGAGCATGAACCCTTTATGGTGTTGAATACGTTCTCTATGCCTTCAACAAAGTTCTTTCCCTTGATTATGAGCAATGCGATGAGCTCAGTGGGGTTGATCTTGCCGCTGCTGAACTCGCTCAGATGCATGTTTTCTCCAAGCAGGTGTTCGCAGATCTCTTCCTTGTTGTTGATCTTTGCCACCGTAACCAGGGCGAAGCGTCCCAGGTGGCTGTTCATCAGCATGGGCTGCGCGTCAGTATCGCTGATTACGCCAATGCCGCTGTTTCCGCCGAAACGGTCAAGTTCTCTTTCAAACTTGCTCCTGAAATAATCGTTTTCAAGGTTGTGAATGCTGCGTGTGAAACCCTCTTCAGGGCTGTAGGTTGCCAAACCGGCACGGCTTGTTCCAAGATGTGACTGATAGTCAGTTCCGTAAAAAAGGTCATTGATACATCTCGCTTTCGAGACGACTCCAAAAAATCCGCCCATTTGTTATAGAGAAATGTGTTTAGTATTCTGGCCGCAAAATTACAATTTCTATCCGAATTCACCTCTTTGTAAAACTCTCCCTTTTATCAACAATTTAGTTAAGAATCGTTAGAACAGGAATGTGAGGAATTTGGAGTAGATTCCTCCGGGCTACTACGAGCCCCTACGGACCCTAAACGTCGAACTCCTCCTTATAGCCCCCTTCGGGGTCTAACGAGCGTCAAACATGCGCCGTTCTTAACGGGATCCTCCGTGGGCTCTCCGCTTAACGCCCTACGCAAATACTCCAAATTCCTCACATCCAGTTCGGGTAGGTTCACATTGAGTTTACACGCAGGTAATAACGTATTGGAGCGAGCGAATGCTTGGAGCGAGACCGCGGTCCCGGAGGGCCGCCAAGCGAACGGAGTGAGCGCGTTTACGGAGTAAACTAAAATGAGGTTAACCGAATCCCACTCTTTACGCAAAAAGCCAGGCGAGAACCTGGCTTTTGCGGAAAGAGTGGGATTCAAACCCACGGTACGGCTAGGCCGTACGCCGGATTTCGAGTCCGGTCCATTCGATCACTCTGGCATCTTTCCCTAATTCGGGTGCAAAGGTACAGAAAAAAAAGCTACCTAAAGCACCCGAAAGATTTTTTATAATTCCTGTATAATCTGGTTGGCAAGCTCGGTATTATCAGGGCGGATGATGACGCGTGAGAACTCCGATGAAGAGTCTGCAAACGCGTACATATACTCGACTGATATGCCTGCTGCCGACAGGCGTTCCATAGCCTCAGCCATGGCGCCTGGCTTGTGAGCGCACTCCAGATAAACAACATGAGTCATTGTTACGGCGTATGAATTGGCCTTGATGAGGTTGAAGGCGCGCTCAATCTGGTCGCGCTCAACTATTATGCGGGCAATACCGAAATCCTGAGTCTCAGAAACGGTAAATGCCTTCATGTTAATACCGTTGTTGCCAAGCAGCCTTGCTATCTCGGCAAATTTGCCCTTTTCATTCTCAAGGAATACAGAGATCTGTCTGATAAGCATATAGGTGATGTTTTAGGTTATTCGAATTTTCTGTGGTCAATCGCTCTCTTTGCCTTTCCGGTTGAACGCTCGATGGTACCGGGCTGTACGATCTTGATATTGGGCTGAATGCCAACGACGCTCTGGATGCGTGAAGTCAGACGCTGACGCAGACGTACCAGCTCGTTGATCTGGTCGGTGTAGAACTCCGGCTTAACCTCAACCTGGATATCGAATGTATCGGTATTGTTGACGCGGTCAACCTCGATGAGGAAGTAGGGCTCGTACTCGGGGAATTCCAGAAGGATGGACTCGATCTGTGACGGGAATACGTTGACACCGCGTATGATCATCATGTCGTCGCTGCGGCCCAGGATCTTACCCATGCGGACTGCGGTACGGCCGCACTCGCACTTGTCATAGATGAGATGGGTCAGGTCACGTGTGCGGTAACGTATCATCGGCATACCCCACTTGTCAAGGGTGGTGAATACAAGCTCACCCTTCTGGCCGGGCTCAACGGGCTGCAGGGTAACCGGGTCGATTATCTCGGGGTAGTAGAGGTCTTCCCAGAGGTGGGTGCCGTTCTGGCACTCGCACTCGCCGCCTACGCCCGGGCCGCTTATCTCGGTCAGGCCGTAGATATCGTATGCTTTGATATGCAGTTTGTCCTCAAGCTCCCTGCGCATGGCCTCGGTCCAGGGCTCTGCACCGAATATGCCTACCTTGAGCTTGAAGTTTTTGATATCCAGATTCTGTTTGCGTATCTCCTCAGCCATATAGAGGGCGTAGGATGGGGTGCAGGCTACGGCCGTTGCGCCGAAATCCTGCATGAGCTGCAACTGTTTCTGAGTGTTGCCGCTGCTGGTGGGGATAACGGTACCGCCAATCTTGGTAACGCCGTCATGGGCACCCAGACCGCCGGTGAAAAGGCCGTAACCATAGGCTATCTGAACCAGGTCGTCACTACCCAGTCCATATGCTGTAAGACAACGTGCCACAGCTTCTGACCAGTTGTCCAAGTCTTTCTGAACATAACCCACTACGATTGGCTTACCGGTTGTTCCTGATGATGCGTGAAGTCTGAGGATGTCAGTCATGGGGACACACATCATTCCGAAAGGATAGTTGTCGCGAAGGTCCTGCTTGACTGTAAAAGGCAGTTTTACAATGTCGTCAATGCTTTTGATGTCCTCAGGACGTACTCCGTGCTCATCGAATCTTTTCTTGTAAAAAGGCGAGTTGTTGTAGGCGTGTGCTACGATTTTCTTGAGTTTCTCACTTTGAAGTTCGCGCATCTCATCGCGCGACATACACTCAATCTTCTGGTTCCAAATCATAGTATGAAATAGGGTAAGTATTGAAATTGGTGCAAAATAAGAGAATATTTGTGGTAACTTTGCAGTCCGAAAGCAAAAAAATGGGCTGATGAATAATAATAACGTTTATATACTGGGCATTGAGTCATCGTGTGATGATACATCGGCTGCAGTGATCTGCAACGGTGAGTTGCTGTCAAATGTCGTGGCAAGCCAGAAGGTTCATGAGGAGTACGGCGGAGTGGTTCCTGAGCTGGCCTCAAGGGCTCATCAGCAGAACATAGTCCCGGTTGTGGATACAGCGTTGAAAAGGGCCGGAATTGATGCCGGACAGCTCAACGCAGTGGCTTTTACCCGTGGTCCAGGCCTTATGGGCTCACTGCTGGTAGGCGTATCCTTTGCAAAGGGATTTGCCCGTTCCCTGAATATTCCCATGATAGAGGTTAACCACCTCCAGGGACATATCCTGGCCCATTTCATACGCAAGCCCGGTGAGGAGTCTAATGCTCCTGAATTCCCGTTCCTGTGTTTGCTGGTTTCAGGCGGTAACTCACAGATAGTCAAAGTGGAATCATACAATAAGATGGAGATTCTGGGCCAGACTATAGATGATGCTGCGGGAGAGGCTATGGACAAGTGCTCCAAGGTCATGGGATTCGGGTATCCCGGTGGTCCGATAATCGACCGCTTGGCACGTCAGGGTAATCCCAAGGCATATACATTCAGCAAGCCCAATATTCCCGGCTACAACTACAGTTTCAGCGGCCTCAAGACGTCCTTCCTTTACAATCTGCGTGACTGGGTCAAGGAGGATCCGGATTTCATTGAACACCATAAGGAAGATTTGTGCGCCTCACTTGAACGTACCATCGTGGAGATACTTATGAAGAAGCTGCGTCAGGCAGCCAAGGATACCGGCATCAACCGCATCGCAGTAGCGGGTGGGGTATCGGCCAACACGGGCCTGCGCGAGGCGTTTCAGGACCATGCCCGCCGCTATCGCTGGAAGGTCTATATCCCGCCGTTCTCATACACTACCGATAACGCCGCCATGATAGCCTGCACGGGCTATTTCAAGTATTTGGACAAGGATTTCTGCAATATTGATGTTCCAATCTATTCCAACACGCGTCTTTAACACAAAAAAAGATTTAATTGTTTGGCGGAATGAAAACAATCGTGTAAATTTGCACCCTGTTTTGAGAACACAGCAAAAAACGAATAAAAACATATAGATATGTCAAGAATTTGTCAGATCACCGGAAAGAAGGCAATGGTTGGCAACAATGTTTCTCACTCAAAGCGTAGAACCAAGAGAACATTCGATGTTAACCTGTTCACCAAGAAGTTCTTCTATGTAGAGGAGAACTGCTGGATCAGCCTCAAACTCAGTGCTGCCGGCCTGAGAATCATCAACAAGAAAGGTCTTGATGCCGCCCTTAAGGAGGCAGTTGCCAATGGCTATTGCGATTGGAAAGACATCAAAATCATTGCGTAATAACAGTAAGGAGTTCATACTACTATGGCAAAGAAAGTAAAAGGCAACAGGGTTCAGGTTATCCTGGAATGCACTGAGCACAAGGACAGCGGTATGCCGGGTACTTCCCGTTACATCACCACCAAGAACAGGAAGAACACTCCTGAGAGACTGGAACTTAAGAAGTATAACCCCATTCTCAAGAGGATGACAATCCATCGTGAGATCAAGTAATACGTTTAAACCATGGCAAAGAAAGTAGTTGCTACCCTGCGTCAGGGTAAGGTCTCAATGGCCAAGGTCATTAAGATGGTTAAGTCACCCAAGACCGGTGCTTATATGTTCACAGAGCAGATTGTTACTGACGAACAGCTTAAGAACGCCATCAAGTAAACAACAAACTTGAGTCTATTATAGAAGAGTGATCCGCAAGGTCACTCTTCTTTTTTTATTTTATTGCATTTTCCACCTTATTTATATATTTTTGCGGTGAATACGGTTTTAATTTTTGCCGTTTTTATCATTGTTTTTATGGGGTTGTTTTCATTTTTCACAAAAGATAAAAAGGAGGTGCTGGATAAAGGTCTTGAAAAGACCAAAACCAGTGTGCTTTCCAAAATAGCACGTGCAGTTGCCGGAAAGAGCGAAGTGGATGATGACGTGCTGGATAATCTGGAGGAGGTTCTGATAACGTCTGATGTAGGCGTTGAGACCACTCTTAAGATTATAAAGCGCATCCAGGAACGCGTGGCACGTGACAAATACATGGGAACAGCCGAATTGAACGGCATTTTGCGTGAGGAGATATCGAACCTGCTGGTTGAGAATAATCCGGACGATGATGCCGAGCCTTTCAGTATTCCCACAGGACGCAAGCCGTATGTGGTACTTGTGGTAGGCGTAAACGGCGTAGGCAAGACCACCACAATAGGCAAGCTGGCATATCAGTTCAAGAAACGCGGCCTCAAGGTTATGCTTGGTGCGGCCGATACATTCCGTGCTGCCGCCATCGAGCAGCTGCAGGAGTGGGGACGCAGGGTGGATGTGCCTGTAATCAGGCAGGAGATGGGTTCTGACCCGGCATCGGTGGCGTATGATACCCTGAGTTCGGCTGTAGCCAACAATGTTGACGTTGTACTGATTGATACCGCAGGGCGTCTGCACAACAAGGTTGGCCTGATGAATGAGCTCACCAAGATCCGTAACGTGATGAACAAGGTTGTTGAGGGTGCTCCGGATGATGTCCTGCTGGTTTTGGACGGTTCCACCGGTCAGAATGCGTTTGAGCAGGCCAAGCAGTTTACTCTTGCAACCCACGTAACCCAGCTGGCTATAACCAAACTTGACGGAACCGCCAAGGGAGGTGTGGTAATAGGTATTTCTGATCAATTCAAGGTACCCGTCAAATATGTAGGACTGGGTGAATCCATGGATAACTTGCAGGTGTTCAACAAGACTGAATTTGTGGATTCACTGTTCAAGATGGATTGAGATGCGTAGTAACAGCGTTGACATAATTACTTTAGGCTGCTCAAAGAATCTTGTTGATTCTGAGAAACTTATGGCTCAATTCAGGGCCGAGGGCCTCAAGGTCAGGCATGATCCCGACAAGGTTAGCGCTGAGACTGTCATCATAAATACATGCGGCTTTATAGGCGATGCACAGGAGGAGTCAATCAATATGATCCTGGAGTGCGGAGAACTCAAGAAAGCCGGCAAGATAGGGCGTCTGTACGTTATGGGATGCCTTTCTGAGAAGTTCTGTAAGGATTTGCAGGCTGAAATCCCTGAGGTTGACGGCTGGTACGGCAAGTTCAACTGGGGCGGCATACTCAAGGAACTGGGCCGTAAATGGCATGGTGAGATTGAGAATGACCGTATAATCACGACTCCTTCACATTATGCATACCTCAAGATAGCTGAGGGCTGCAACCGTGGATGCGCTTATTGCGCCATACCTCTCATGACCGGAAAGTACCAGTCACGCAGCCAGGAGGATATCCTGGATGAGGCCCGCAAACTGGTTGACAAGGGCGTAAAGGAGATACAACTGATTGCGCAGGACCTTACATATTACGGCACTGATGTGGCTCACAAGCCTACTATAGCGGAGCTTGTACAGCGTCTGTCAGATATACCTGGGGTAGAGTGGCTGCGTCTGCATTACGGTTATCCCAACAACTTCCCCATGGACCTGCTGCCCGTAATGCGTGAACGCGACAACGTGTGCAAGTACATGGATATAGCCCTGCAGCATATAAGTGACTCCGTACTTAAGCGTATGCACCGCAATATTACGGCTCAGCAGACACGTGAGTTGCTTGCCCGGATCCGCCAGGAGGTGCCCGGCATACATCTGCGTACCACTCTCATGGTCGGATTCCCCGGTGAAACTGATGATGATTACAATCAGCTGGTGGATTTTGTAAAGGAACAGCGTTTTGAGCGTATGGGTGCCTTTGCCTACTGTGAGGTGGACGGAACATACTCGGCCTTACACTATAAGGACGATATTTCCGATGAAATCAAGCAGGCACGCCTGTCACGCCTGATGCGTGTACAGCAGGATATATCGGCCTCGATCAGTGAAGCCAAGGTGGGCAAGACCTTCAAGACTATGATAGATCGCCTGGAAGGTGACTATTACGTGGGGCGTACTGAGTATGATTCGCCTGAGGTGGATCCTGAGGTACTGATAAAGGCAGACTGCAATCTGCCGATCGGCGGGTTCGTGAATGTGAAAATTACGGAGGCTGATGCCTTTGACATATATGGAAAAGTGATTTAAACACCAAAACTAACCTATAATGAACAACAAGCAGTTTTTGACAGAATTGTCCGGCAAATGCCAGATGTCGGCCGAATCGGCTGCGGAACAGATCCAGACCCTGATAGGGGTTATGGAGAATGTATGGAAGAACGGCGATTCCGTGAGTCTTTCCGGATTCGGTGTTCTTGAAGTGAAGAAAAAGAATGAGCGTGTATCGGTCAATCCAACCACAGGAGTGCGTATGCTCGTTCCGCCTAAACTGGTGCTTACCTACAAGCCCAGCTCATTACTTAAGGAAAAACTTAAATAAGGGCAGCTATGGATAACAAGATCAATCTCTCACAGCTCGCTGAGCGTATGGCTCAGGAGGCTGGCATGTCCAAAGCGGCTGCCGAGCAGTTCGTAAAGAACTTCTTTGATATCATTTCACAGAATGTGCTGACTGAAGGCATAGTAAAAGTGAAGGGTTTCGGTACGTTCAAGCTCATCCAGATGGAGGATCGCGAGAGCGTGAACGTCAATACCGGTGAGCGTTTCACCATTGAAGGCCACCAGAAGATAGCCTTTATTCCTGATGCGGACCTCAAGGAGCGTGTAAACAAGCCATTTGCTGCGTTTGAGACAGTTCCCATTACTGAGGAACAGGCTGCGGTAATAGGCCAGATGGAAGAGTCAGAGAAAACAGAAGAAATCAAACTTAAAACAACAGATAATATGGAGAAAAAAGAGACTGAGTCCAAGAAGGAACTCAAAGAGAAGAAAACTGATTCCAAAGTTGAGAAAGAAGAGAAGACTGGCTGCACCGGTCTCAAGATCACTGTGTGGATACTGTCAATCATAGCAGTCCTTGCTCTGATCATATTCCTTCTCTGGCCGCTGATAGGAGGCAAGATACTGGGACGTGCTGATAAGAAGATGGAAGAGAAAGCAGCTGTTACAGCTCCCGCTCCTGCACCCGCACCGGCTCCTGCTCCTGCAGCTACAACCGCTAAACCGGCTGAGGCCAAGTTCGCTCTTACCAAGGAGGATGAAGCAAAGGCATTGCCCCTGTTTACCATTGCTGACACGGTCAATTACAAGATTACCGGTACATTGACCACGCATACAATGGTTAAGGGTGATATGCTTACCACCATAGCCCTCAAGTACTACGGCACAAAGAAGCTGTGGCCTTACATTGCAAAATACAACAACATCAAGTCAAGGTCATTCAAGAGACTGCCTGTAGGCTACAAGGTTAAGGTACCCAAACTTGCCAATAAATGATAATATTGTCTAACGCTAACTGAAAGCAATATTATTTAAACTAATTTAGCCTCTAACGGCAATTAAATAGTCATATATTTGGGCCGTGCCTATGTCCAGAAGGGCATGGGCACGGATTTGACTAACTGAAAAACTAAAATCTTATGAGTGAAAATGTTGATATTAGGGAACTGAATGAGCGCATTGAAAAACAGAGCGCATTCGTTACCAACCTGATGGCCGGCATGGATCAGGTGATAGTAGGACAGAAACATCTTGTGGAATCTTTGCTGATAGGACTGCTGTCTGATGGTCATATACTTTTGGAGGGCGTTCCCGGTCTGGCCAAGACACTTGCCATCAAGACACTCGCGTCTCTTATTGATGCCAGCTTCAACCGCATACAGTTTACTCCGGACCTTCTTCCTGCCGATGTGGTAGGTACGATGATATACAGCCAGAAGGATGAGACATTCCTGCCCAAGAAAGGACCGGTCTTTGCCAACTTCATACTGGCCGATGAGATCAACCGTGCTCCAGCCAAGGTACAGAGCGCATTGCTGGAGGCCATGCAGGAACGTCAGGTGACTCTGGGCGGTGAGACATTCAAACTCCCCAAGCCCTTCCTGGTAATGGCTACCCAGAACCCGATAGAGCAGGAGGGTACCTATCCGCTGCCCGAGGCACAGGTAGACCGTTTCATGCTCAAGGCAGTCATCGACTATCCCAAGATTGAGGAGGAGAAGAAGATCATCCATCAGCAGATTCACCATGAGGTAGGCACTGTCAAGCCTGTAATGTCCACAGATGACATCATTGAGGCCCGTAAGGTGGTTGATATGGTTTATCTGGACGAAAAGATTGAACAGTATATAGCCGATATCGTGTTTGCAACACGTTATCCTGAGAAATACGGACTCAAGGAGGTCAAGGAACTCATATCATTCGGCGGTTCACCGCGTGCATCAATCAATCTGGCTCTTGCCGCACGTTCATACGCTTTCATTAAGCGTCGTGGCTACGTAGTGCCTGAGGATGTACGTGCCATTGCACATGACGTAATGCGTCACCGTATTGGTCTTACATATGAGGCTGAGGCCACCAACGTTACTCAGGACGAGCTGGTAAGCCGCATTCTGAACAAGGTTGAAGTACCTTAATTCAACTGCCTTGTAATCAGTTTGATATGGAAACAAGTGAACTGATATCTAAGGTCCGGAAAATTGAGATTAAGACCCGCGGTCTGTCCAGTAACATTTTTGCCGGTCAATACCATACCGCCTTCAAAGGACGCGGTATGGCATTCAGCGAGGTGCGTGAATACCAGTATGGTGATGAGCCTCGTGACATTGACTGGAATGTGACGGCCCGTATGAACAAGCCTTACTCAAAGGTGTTTGAGGAGGAACGTGAGCTTACAGTGATGCTCATGGTAGATGTGTCAGACAGTCTTAATTTCGGTACGCAGGTAATGATGAAGCGTGAAATGGTTACAGAGATAGCCGCCACGCTTGCATTTGCCGCTATCGAGAACAACGATAAGGTGGGACTTCTGTTCTTCAGCGACAGGATAGAGAAATTCATTCCTCCCAAGAAGGGACGTAAGCACATTCTCTATCTCATCCGTGAACTCCTTGATTATCAGCCTGAGAGTAAATCCACCGATATAACCGTGCCTCTTGAGTTTCTTACCGGAGCGGTCAAGAAACGCTGCACGGCATTCCTGTTGAGTGATTTCATAGACCCTCATGATTATAAGAATGCTCTTACCATAGCAAACCGCAAGCATGACGTGGTTGCTATACGCGTCTATGACAGACGTATGGAGGAACTCCCTGATGTGGGACTCATGAAACTGACGGATGCTGAAAGCGGCCAGGAGATGTATGTCGATACCTCTTCCAAGAAAGTACGTACGGCACATAGGAAATGGTTTGATGACAATACCGCCCGCATCCAGGACTATCTGACACGCAGCAGTGTGGATTCGGTATCTGTCAGGACAGACCAGGACTATGTGAAGGCACTTATGGGACTGTTTGCAAAGAGAAATTGAGATGAAACGATTCTTCATATATCTGAT